>Ga0209270_1000355_pt1 | contig 109901 bp, 102 predicted proteins | sample MTBAKSrepl1MetaG_FD_187456 | JGI IMG/M metagenome (GOLD analysis project Ga0209270, IMG submission 187456) | Enrichment culture microbial communities from Arthur Kill intertidal strait, New Jersey, USA, that are MTBE-degrading - MTBE-AKS1... | ecosystem: Environmental > Aquatic > Marine >...
ATTCCCGACGCGGAATCGATCACCTTCAAAAGCGAGCTGCACTCCATGGGTAAATCCATCGAGGTTCATCTCGCCCTGAACGATCAGGAGGCCCTTCTCATGGCGGCGGAAGAGCTGAAGGGGGAACTGAGGCACTTTCCCGGAGTCTTTGATATCGGCGACAGCTTTCTGCCGGGTAAGCTGGAAATGCAGCTCAAGCTGAAACCCGCGGCCCGGAGCCTGGGACTTACCCTGAACGACCTGGCCCAGCAGGTCCGCCACGCCTTTTACGGGGCCGAGGCCCTTCGCCTCCAGAGAGACCGGGACGAAGTCAAGGTCATGGTGCGGTATCCCGAAAGAGAGCGGAATTCCCTCAGGTCGGTGGAAGACATGCGGATCCGGACGCCGGAAGGGCAGGCGGTGCCGTTCCGGTCGCTCGCGGATGTAACCCTGGAACGGGGGTATGCGGTCATCCAGCGGACCGATCGGAACCGGGTGATCAAGGTGACGGCCGATGTGGACGAAACCATGGCCAACGCCAACGATGTGAGAACCGCCCTCGAGTCGGGGTTCCTCCCGGACCTGAAAAGCCGGTACGGCGGCCTCCGGTACAGTGTGGAGGGCGAAGGGAAAGAGCAGCGGGAATCCCTGCAGGACGTGATGAACGGATTCCTCCTCGCCCTCTTCGGGATCTATGCCCTCCTCGCCATCCCGTTCCGTTCCTTTTCCCAGCCGTTTATTGTCATGGCGGCCATTCCCTTCGGGATCGTCGGTGCCGTCCTGGGCCACCTGATCATGGGATTTCCCATTACGATCCTGAGCCTTTTCGGCGTGGTCGGCCTGGCCGGCGTGGTGGTCAACGACTCGCTCGTTCTCATCGATGCCACGAACCGCATCCGTGAGGAAGGGAGCCCCCCCGATGAGGCCGTCGCCAGGGCGGGGATGATGCGGTTCCGGGCGATCCTCCTGACGTCGCTCACCACCTTCGCCGGCCTCATGCCCATGATCCTGGAGCGGAGCCTCCAGGCCCGGTTTCTCATCCCCATGGCCATCAGCCTCGGTTACGGCGTTCTCTTCGCCACGGTGATCACCCTCCTTCTCATCCCCTGTCTGTACATCATTTTAGAAGATTTCCGTAATTTTCTTTCCATGATCTTCAAGAAAATCCTCTGAATTTCCGATACCTCTATAATGGCGTTTTTTGAAATCGGGGGGAGCTCCTCCGGGTCAAGGGGGTTTTCTGTGCCTGGATAAGCAGGCATGAAAATTGCAAAAAATTCTACTCATGCCTCGCGGCGCCCCGCCGGGTCATGGCGCGTTTCATTCGAGAAAATTATGGGGGGAGGTGCGTCTCTTGAAAGCGTTCCTGAAACGTATGGTGATCCTCGTCCGGCATGTCTCCGGAAAATTCAGTACAAGACTGATTCTCATGACCATGATCGCCGGTCTTCTTCCCATCTTAATTTTCATTATGATTTTAAGCTCTTACGAATCAGTGCTTCTCCGTGAAATAGACGAATCCGTTCACTTTCTCCGGGGGGAATGCATTGAGAAAGCCGGTGCCATTTCGAAAATTCTCGCCGAGGACCGGATCAGGCAGAAGGCCGTCGATGTGGCCTCTCAATTGGCCCTGTTCGTCGATGCCCACGGGGACCTTACCGCCGGGGACCTTCAGAGAAATAGGAAGTTCAGAGATATCGCCATCCAGCCTGTAGGGGAGACGGGGTATACGGCCGTTCACGAATCGGGTGTCCGGGCCTTCAGCCTGACCCATCGATCTCCTGCCGTTGAAAACACGAATCTGCGGGAGTTTGAAAAGGAAAATCCCGATTTCTGGTCCATTGTCCGGGAGGGACTGGATGGGAAAAATTCGAGCGGATACTATGACTGGAGGGACGACGACGGTGTTGTCAGACGGAAATTCATGCATGTCGAGCCTGTGGCGGTCAAGACGGCGGACGGCGTGACCCTGAGCGTCGCCGCGACAACATACGTCGACGAATTTTCACGGCCTGTCGAGGCCGTGAAAAGCATTTCGGAAAAGTTCAGTGAAGACATGCTGACCACCGTGGGCCGATCGTTATCCTCCTTCAAGAAACATGGATTTCTTCTCTTCATCATAACCGCCTTCATGACCTTTTCCTGGTCCGTGTTTACCGGAGTTTCCCTGTCGGGCGTCTTGGGCCGCCTTCGGGAAGCCATCGGGGAAATCAATCAGGGCAATTTCAGTTACCGCATGCACCCGGAGATGTCCGGAGATGTCCGGGATATCATGATTGAGTTCAACACGATGGCCTCCAGGCTCGAAGATACGGTGGTTTCCCGATCGAAACTCGAGGAAAGCGAAGCGGCGTTGACAAGCATCATCGATTTTCTTCCCGATCCCACGTTTGCCATAGACCGTCGGGGAATCATCATCTTCTGGAACCGGGCCATGGAGGAACTGACGGGCGTCAGGCGGCGGGATATCCGTTTTCAGGGGAATTTTGAGCACGCCCTTCACTATTATGGAAAAAAACGCCCCATGCTTCTCGATTACCTCCTCTCGCCCGATCTTGAATATGAAAAGAATTACAGCCGCATTCACAAGGAAAGGGATATCATCATCGCCGAGGGGAAAGTCGACCTGCCGGCGATGGGCCCGCGGTGGATCTGGGGGAAAGCCTCCTCCATCTTCAACACCCATGGACAATTGATCGGCGCGATTGAATCCCTGAGGGACATCACGGACCGCAAGGAACTGGAAGAAGCCCTGAAGCAGAGCGAGGAGCGGTTCCGCACGGCGGTCATGCACTCGGGGATCGGCATGGCCCTCATCGATATCGAGGGCCGGTTCATCATGGTCAATCCCATGTTCTGCACGATGCTCGGATATTCGGAGGAAGAAATCTCCAGGAAGGATATGGCGGGAATTTCGCATCCCGAGGATCTGTTTCGGGACAGGCTGCTCATGCATCGCCTGCTGACGGGGGAGATCCCCTCCTGCCAGATGGAAAAGAGATTCATCCACAAGGACGGCCCTCTCCTCTGGACGCTGTTGAATGTCACCCTCTTCCGAAGTCCCTCCGGGGAACCCCTTCATTTCATCGCCCAGGTTCAGGACATAACGGAAAGAAAGAAAACGGAAGCGGCCCTCGGGATGTCCGAATCCATGTTGCGGGCCATTGTCGACAGTGCCCGGGACGCCATCTTCGTCAAGGATATGGATATGAAGTACACCCAGGTCAATCATTCCATGGTTGACCTGTTTGGGAAGCCGGCTTCCGAAATCATCGGAATGTCCGACGGGGATCTCTTCGGGGCGGTCAATGCGGAACGCATCGGCGAGGTAGACCGGCAGGTCCTCCAGGGCAGGACCATCGAGGAAGAGTCGGAAAAGCCCGTCCGGGGTACGATGAGAATATTTCATACCATCAAGGTGCCTTTCCGGGACGGAGAAGGCCGTATCGTGGGATTGTGCGGGATTGCCCGGGATGTGACGGAACGGAAGCGTCTCGAAGGCCAGTTGTTTCAGTCTCAGAAAATGGAGGCCATCGGGACCCTCGCCGGGGGCATTGCTCACGATTTCAATAATCTTCTCATGGGAATCCAGGGATATGCGTCTCTCGTCATGATGGACCTTGACCCCGATCACCCCCATTATGAACGGCTGAAAAGCATCGAGTCGCAGGTCAGAAGCGGTGCCGACCTGTCCCGGCAGCTTCTCGGTTTCGCCCGGGGGGGGAAATACGACATCCGTCTCACCGATATGAATGATCTCATCGGAAAAACGGCCGCCATGTTCGGCCGGACGAGAAAGGAAATCCGGATCCATGAAGATTTTGACGCCGATCTCCGGACGGTCGCGGTGGATCGAAACCAGATGGAACAGGCCCTTCTGAATCTCTTTGTGAATGCCTGGCAGGCCATGCCGGCCGGCGGCGATCTCTGCCTCGAGACGCGGAATGTCGCCTTTGACGGGGAGGACGTGAAGCCCTACCATGCCGATCCGGGCGACTACGTCATGATCGCCATCAGGGATTCGGGAACCGGCATGGATGAGAAGACGAAGTCGCGCATTTTCGAGCCGTTCTTCACGACGAAGGAAATGGGCCGGGGCACCGGCCTCGGCCTGGCGACGGTTTATGGGATCGTCAAGGGCTATGGGGGCTTCATCCAGGTGGACAGCGAATCCGGGCAGGGATCGGCCTTCCGGATATTCATTCCCGCCGCGGAAGGAAAACCGTCCGAGGAAAAGCCTTCCGATTCCCTGCCGCCCCGGGGAAAGGAAACGATCCTGGTCGTCGATGATGAAGAGGTTATTTTAGACGTCGTCGACGAATGGTTGACCGCTCTCGGATATCATGTGATAATTGTTGATAATGGCGCCGAGGCCATAGAAATTTTTCAAAAGCGGCGAAGCGGGATCGACCTCGTGGTGCTCGACATGATCATGCCCGGGATGAGCGGAGGGGAGGTCATCGACCGCCTGAAAGCCCTCGGTTCGGAAGTGCCGGTGATCCTGTCCAGCGGATACAGCGTGGAGGGGGAAGCTTCAAAGATCATGAAACGGGGTGTCGAGGCCTTCATTCAAAAACCATTTCACATAAAAGATTTTTCCCGGCTGGTCCGGGAAGTGCTGGACAGAAAAAACGTTCAATAGAAAGGCCCGCCTCCGGGGATGGATGCCTGTGCGCAGAAGGGGTCCCACTTTCCATGAAACCGGAACTCCCGGCCAGGATCTGACCAGGGGTTCCGTTTCCCGGCATATCCGCAGGATCGCCGTTCCGGCGAGCATAGGCTTCTTCTTCAATACCATGTATAACGCCGTGGACACCTATTTCGCCGGCATCCTGTCCACGGAGGCCCTGGCGGCGCTTTCCCTCTCCTTCCCCGTCTTTTTCATCGTCATCGCCATGGGAACCGGTGTGGGTACGGGATCGACAGCCCTCATTTCCAATGCCCTGGGGGAGGGGGACCGCGAGACGGCCATGGCATACACGGCCCAGTCCCTCACCTTCGCCCTGGCCTCAGGGATTTTTCTCACCCTGTCCGGACTGGCCGCCTCGCCGTTTCTTTTTCGGCTTCTCGGGGCGGAAGGTTCCTATCTTGCCCTGACCCTTCAATACATGAACGTGATCTTTTACGGGGCCGTTTTTTTCATTCTCGCTTATGTCGTCAATGCCTCGCTGAACGCCCAGGGAGATACGGAAAGCTTCAGAAACTTCCTCATCGCCGGTTTTTTTCTCAATATCCTTCTGGATCCGTGGTTCATGTTCGGCTGGTTCGGCTTTCCCGCCCTGGGGATTGCCGGGGTGGCCTGGGCGACGGTGTTCATACAACTCGGCGGGTGCGTCTATCTCCTGTACCGGGCCGTCCGGACGGGGCTGCTCTGCCGGGAATGCCTGTCCCTGCTGAGGCCGAAACTCGGGTATTTTGCCCATATCGCCGGGCAGGGCTTCCCGGCCGGTCTGAACATGATGACCGTGGCCATCGGGGCCTTCGTGATCACTTACTACGTCAGCGCTTTCGGGAAAGCGGCCGTGGCGGCCTACGGCACGGCGCTTCGGATCGAACAGATCGCCCTTCTCCCGGCGATCGGGCTCAATGTCGCGACCCTGGCGCTCGTGGGGCAGAACAACGGCGCAAGGCGGATGGACCGGGTCCGGGAATCCCTGGCAACCGCTCTCCGGTATGGCCTCTGGATCATGGCCGCGGGGGCCCTGATGGTCTTTCTGGCCGCCGGTCCCCTGATGAAAATTTTTACCGATGACGATACGGTCATTCACGCCGGGACGGCCTATCTCAGGATCGCCGCCTTCATCTCCTGGGCTTACGTCATTCTCTATATTTCCGTTTCCGCTCTTCAGGGCCTGAAAAGGCCGTTTTTCGCCGTTTACATCGGCCTGGCCCGGCAGATTGTCGTTCCCGTGGCGGTCTTCTCGGTGCTGCAATATGCCGGTGCAGGCCTTTCCTGGATCTGGTGGGGCATCTTCGGGATCACCTGGGCGGCCGCCCTCGTCGCCCTCTTTTATACGGGGCGGGTCATGAACGCCGGACTTGCTCCGCCGGACCGCTGAAGGCTCCGGATAATCCTCTCCCCGTTTGTCAAAACCGCCAGGCCGCCCTGCCTTCAAGGAGAAATCCGGAGAAATCGGCTCCGGCGGCGGTCTTCCGTATTCAACGCTTGACTGGAACGAATGCATCCGCCGTGAAAGGAGTTTCTTCAGGAAAGAAGGGCCACGGCTCCTTGCAGGGGTGAAAAGTCGCTGGAATGGTGGATAACCCTTCGACACAACAGGGCATGTGAAAAGATTAAGCCAAATGGAGGAGCCTGTCAATGAAATCCTGGCGGGTCCCTGTCCCGGCGGGTGAAATTAATATTTTTATGACCCCTATCCTGTGATATTAGAAATTGATGTAATGAACCTTATGGCTTTGCGGGACGCCATGAATCATGAATCGAAAGGGTTCTGGTAAGCGCCGCGGAGTCTCTTTTTTGCCGCCGGAGGTTATATTTTTCGTCATGAAAGAAAAGAAGAGAGGGCGTCTGCCCGTTGAGGCGGAACTTTTGTCGTCCCCCTGGAAAGTGGGGTGTCACAAGGATAAGCTGGAGGCCTGCCTCCGGGGTGAACCGGTTTATCCGGTGACGCTGGAACTCGACATCACCACCGCCTGCAACCGGAAGTGCCCCGGGTGTCCGAGCACCGACAGCCCCTTTTCCGAATATCTCGACATGGCCTTTATCGGGCACCTTTTCTCCCTTCTCGGCGGCAGGACGAAAGGCCTGCTCCTGACGGGCGGGGAACCGACCCTCTCCCCGGATTTCCCGGAGGTCCTGAGGAAGGCCAGGGAGAGCGGTTTCGAGGAAATCGCCGTGGTGACGAACGGATCGTTTCTGACGGAGGAAAAGGTGGCGGGGGCGCTTCTCGAAAACGCCACGGTGGTCCGGGTGTCCCTCTACGACTGGCAGGAGGCCGCACGGGTCGATCTTCACCCGACGCTCCGGGCCATCCGGCGCCTCCGGTCCCGAATTGAAAGGGACGGAAGCCCCCTCGAGATCGGCGTCAGCGTCCTTACCACGAACGGGAATGCCGCCGGAATTCCCGAGATCGCAACCCAGGTGCGATCCTCCGGCGCCCACTGGATCTACTTTCATCCTCTCTGCATCCGCTGGGATGCCGGAACCCCCACGAGGGTGAGCCAGGAGGGGGTCCCGGACATCATCGAAGCCTGCCGGCGGGACCTTGAGAACGATTTCCGGGTGTTCTTTTTTCGAGAGCGGTATCAACCCCTCCGGGTCGGTTTCGAGGGGTACCATGCCGCCCATTTCCTTCTCGTCATCGGGGCCGATGGAATGAACTATCTCGGTGCGGAGGTGAAATACCGGAAGGAGCATGTCATCGCCCGTCCGGGAAAGGACCGGGCAGGTGATTTTCTGTGGAGCCCCGACCGGCTGGAACGGATTCGACGGGTCCGAAGCGGGGAGTACGCCGCCATCGGCAGCCTCCACCGGGGCATTCTTTACAGCGATGTCATCGAAAGGCTGATCAGGGACGAACCGGCCGCCCGGGCGTCCTTTTCGAGGATCGGCCAGGCGTCGTTCGGCTACACCCACATTCTCTGAGGTCCCGGGCAAGGCCCGTCCGTTGAAGGGAATCCGGTATGAACGCACCCCCCCCTAAAATAACGGTCATCATCCCGACGTACAACCTGGGCAGGATCCTGCGATACACCATCGAGTCGGTCCTCCTCCAGGATTTTTCGGATTTCGAGGTGTGGGTCGCAGGGGACGGCTGCACGGACGAAACGGCGTCCGTGGTCCGGTCCTTTGCCGACCCCCGGATTCACTGGATGAACCTTCCGGAAAATTCCGGAACGCCGAGCCGACCCAGAAATGAGGCCATAAAAAGGGCGAAAGGGGAGTACATCGCCTACCTGGGGCACGACGACCTGTGGTTTCCCTGGCACCTGTCGGAGCTGCTGAACGGCTTGGAAGAGACAAAATGTGACTTTGCCTATTCCATCGGGGTCATCGTCAAGCCGGAAGGGGTCACGGGGGCGTTCACGATGGTGAAAAACGCCTGGGACGGGCGGTTTCAGTTGTCGCCGAGCAACTGGCTTCATCGTAAAACACTCACGGACCGCATCGGTTTGTGGTCTTCCGGCATCCGACACGGCGACGACAGGGATTTTATCCGGCGCGCGGTCCTTCACGGAACACCCCTGGCCTTTCAAGCCCGTCTCACCGCCGTTAAATTTCCCGCCGTTCCGTGGAAGATGTACGCCCTGCGGTCGGAATATCCCCAGGAAACCTTTCTGGGGGCGATGAAAAACGATCCCGGGGGGCTCTGTCTGTCTCTGCTGAATGAGTGTGCGGGCCTGTTGTCCCGGAGGGAGACCCCCGCCGGTGAGTCCCCGTACCGGGGCCGGCTTCCGTTGCCGTTCTTCAAGCTGGCCCGATGGACCGTCGCCGCATACGGGCAGCATCGCTGGCCCTTGAATTATCTTCTTTTCAGACGCTGGAAAAAAGGATCGGGCGTCAACAGGGCGAGATAATCGCCTCCCCGCCGCCTCGCTTCGGCGTTTTCATGATCACGCCTGTTTGATTTGATTCTCAAAAGAAGCTATCCTCTCAGATAAGATATAATAATTCTCGATCGTCATAGGAGAGCGGCCATGGACAAGAATCCCCCGTTTCACGCCCACGGGTCTCCCGGACACAGGCCGTTCATGCATGAAAACTCATCCCATGGGGGGACGGCTGCCGGGAAAGGCGGATTTTCCCATGATCATCATGACCATGAGACGCACCACCGGGGCATGATCGAGGATTTCAGAAAGCGATTCTTCATTTCCCTGGGGCTGACGCCTTTCGTTCTCGTCCTTTCTCCCATGATTCAGAGTTTTTTGGGTGTTTCCCTGGATTTTCCCGGGAGAACCTTGGTCATTCTTCTTTTGTCCACATTCATTTATATCTACGGAGGATGGCCTTTTCTCACCGGCTTTGCCGGCGAAGCGGGAAAACGATCCCCGGGGATGATGACCCTCATCGCCCTGGCCATCTCTGTGGCTTATTTTTACAGCACCGCCGTCGTGTTCGGCCTTCCGGGGAAGGTCTTTTTCTGGGAGCTGGTGACGCTGGTCGACATCATGCTTCTCGGCCACTGGATCGAGATGCGCTCCGTTCTCGGGGCCTCCCGGGCCCTGGAGGAGTTGGCCAGGCTCATGCCCAGCGAAGCCCATGTCCTGCGGAACGGACAGGTCGTGGAAGTCCCCCTGGCCGAACTGTCTGTCGGGGAGGTCGTTCTGGTCCGGCCGGGGGAAAAGATCCCCGGCGACGGGGTTGTCGTGAAGGGCCAAAGCTACATCAATGAGGCCATGCTCACGGGAGAATCGAAACCGGTCCGTAAGAAGGAAAAAGACGCCCTCATCGGGGGATCCTTGAACGGGGAAGGGGCCCTGGAGGTACGGATCGAGAAAACGGGCGAGGATTCCTATCTTTCAAAGATCGTTTCCCTGGTCCGGCAGGCCCGGGAATCGAAATCGAAAACCCAGCGTCTTGCCGACCGGGCCGCCCTGTGGCTCACCCTTGTTGCGATCAGCACCGGGACGGTGACCCTCGCGGTGTGGCTTTTCATCGGCAGGGATTTCGCCTATGCCGTCGAGCGGATGGTGACGGTCATGGTCATCACCTGTCCCCACGCCCTGGGGCTCGCCATACCCCTTGTCGTCTCCGTTTCAACGGCTCTTTGCGCCCGGAACGGCCTCCTCATCCGGAACCGGACGGCCTTCGAGAACGCGAGAAAAATTACGGCGGTGGTCTTCGACAAGACGGGGACCCTGACGGAAGGGGTTTTCGGCGTCACCGGCGTCCGTTCCTTCGACGGGACCTTCGACGAGAAACGCCTCATCGGCCTTGCCGCCTCCCTGGAGCGCGATTCGGAACACCCCATCGCCTCGGGTATCCTCCGGCGGGCGGAAGAAATGGCGGTGGAGCGGGCGGATATAAAGGATTTCAAGGTTGTCAGGGGAAAGGGGATCGAGGGGACGATCGGGGGAAAACGGGCCGGCGTCATGAGTCCGGGATACCTCCGGGAGAGAGGGATCACCGTTCCGGGGCAGACAGGGGAGGACGGATCGTCCACGGTCGTCTACGTTCTGATGGAAGACGCCCCCGTCGGAGAGATCCGTCTGTCGGACCGGATCCGGAAGGAATCCTGGGACGCGGTCAAAAGGTTGAAGGCTTCCGGCATCCGTTGCCTCATGCTCACGGGGGACAACAGGACCGTCGCCGGGGCCATTTCACGGGAACTCGGTTTAGACGGGACTTTCGCCGAAGTCCTGCCCCATGAAAAACAGCAGAAAATCAAGGAGCTGCAGTCCCGGGGGGAATTCGTCGCCATGACCGGGGACGGGGTCAACGACGCCCCGGCCCTTGCCCAGGCGGATGTCGGGATCGCCATCGGTTCGGGGACGGACGTGGCGGCGGAGACGGCGGACATCATCCTGGTGAACAGCAATCCCGGCGACGTGGCCTCCCTCATCCTCTTCGGCAGGGCAACCTATCGGAAAATGATCCAGAACCTTTACTGGGCCACGGGATACAACGTCTTTGCCATCCCCCTTGCCGCCGGCGTATTTTACCAGGCGGGAATCGTGATTTCCCCGGCGGTCGGAGCGATTCTCATGTCCCTCAGCACCGTCATCGTTGCCGTCAATGCCCGGATGCTCCGGTTCGGAAAAAAGAAATAGGTTCTTACGAATCGAAGACGCAGCGGCCGTCCCGGACCTGGAGGATCCGCTTCGCGAAGGCACTCACTTCGGGGTTATGGGTCACCATGAGGATCGTCAGTCCTTCTTTGTTCAGCTCCTGGAGGAGCTTCATGATCTGGCCCGCCGTTGCCGAGTCCAGGTTGCCCGTGGGCTCATCCGCCAGGAGAACAGGGGGCTGGTTCACCACGGCCCGGGCGATGGCCACCCGCTCCTGCTCGCCGCCGGAAAGCTGGTCCGGCAGGCGGGAGGCCTTGTCCGCCAGGCCCACCCGCTCCAGGACGCCCAGGGCCCTCTCGTGCTGGAGGGACGAACCGATGCCGGTGACGGCCATGGGGATCATCACGTTCTCCAGAACCGTGAGGTAGGGGATAAGCTGGAAGGATTGAAAGATGAATCCCAAGTATTCGCTCCGAAAGTCGGCCCGCTGCTCCCCGGTGAGACCGTAGACGTCGAGGGTGTCGACGAGGACCCGCCCCCGGGTCGGGTGGTTCAGCCCGCCGAGGACGGAAAGAAGCGTGCTCTTTCCCGATCCCGAGGGCCCCATGATGGCCACGAATTCGCCGTCGTCGACGGTGAAGTCCATCCGGCGGATCGCCGGGACGATTCCTTCCCCGCCGGGGTACTCCTTCCCCAGGTCCTGCACTGCGATAAAAGCTGTTTTTTCGTCCATACTTTTTTCTCCTACAGGGACCGGAGGGCTTCGCTCGGGTCCAGGGTCCCCGCCCGCCAGGCGGGGTAGAGACTGGCCAGGAGGCTCAAGGTGACGCCGAGGAGGAGAGAAAGCCCCCCGACATTGAGGTTCATGCCGGCGTAGCTTCCTTCCCGGATCACCAGGGGAATGGCGGCCCGGGCGACTCCCGATCCGAAAAGGTACCCGAGCAGACCGCCGAGGAACCCGACAAGGAGGGCCTCCAGAAGAATGATCTGCATGATGTGCCCCTGGCGGAACCCGATGGCCCGGAAAATCCCGATCTCCCGGGTCCGCTCGTTCACCGACCCCATCATGGTGATGAAAACCACGAGGGAGCCGACGAAAAGGACAAGGACGGCAATGCCGTACCCGAAATTCCGGATCATTTCCACGGACTGCATCTTGGACATCATGACCTGCTTCAGGGCGCTCACCTTGGCGTCGGGAAACTTCCCGGCGATCTGGAGAACCATCTCGTTGATGGGACAGCCCCGGCAGAAGGCGGCGACTTCCACCATGGAAATTTTTCCCGGTTTGTTCAGGATCTTCTGGGCCTCGTGGAGGTCCCCGATGATGACGTGGTCCTCCGAGGCGCCCGTGGGATGGAGCACGGCGGTGACGGTGTAGGGCATTTTCCCCGGTCCCAAAGAGACGGCGTCCCCCACGTTTTTCCGGAAGGCCCGGGCCGCCTCGGAACCGAGAAGGATGTCCCCGGGCTTTTCCGGAAGCTTCCCGTCCCACTGCCACCAGGTCTTCAAGTCGAATTCGGACCCGTAATCCACGCCCATGAGGAGGGCCGTCCTTCCCTCAACAGCCACCGAGCCTAGGACCTTGGGGGCGACGATGCCTAAGTTTTCACGGTTTTTGATCTCCCGGATGGCGGGCAGGCTGGATTCTTCGAATTCTTCCGTTTCATAGGAGACGCCCCCCACGGTGACACCCCCGTAAGAAAGGGACAGGTTTTCCGACTTTGGGACCATGACGATGTTCGCCCCGAACTGGTTCAGCCGTTCCTCGATGTCCCGGGACATGCTCTCCGTGATGGAAAGGAGGGTCACGATGGTGGCGATCCCCACGACGAGGCCCAGGACGATGAAGACCATCTTGCCCTTCCGGCGCCTCAAATTGTTGAGGGATATGTTGTAGAGTTTCACTTTTCTGCTTCCTCCTTCATAAGTTCCGCCCGGGCTCCATGGGGCATCCGGTTGAGAAGGACCGCCTCCAGGCCTTTCGCCCGGAAGAGGTCATCGAGGGCCGGCAGGTCGGTTTTCGACCGGTCGAAGGTGACGATGAGGCGGGTGTCTTCCCGGTCCAGGACGACGCAGTCCACGCCCGAAAGTGTGGCGATCTCCGGGCCGACGGCGGCCGGCCAGGGCCTTTCATCCCTCAGCCGGTAGATGGCGTCGTCCAGGTTCCGTTCCTGGAAGGAGGCGATCACCTTCGGGAGGACCAGAAAGGCAAAGCCGGAAAGGATGGCGAACGTGAAAACGACCGCCATGGTCTGAAAGGGAATTCCCCGCTTTCTTTTCCCCAGGACTTTCTCCCGCTTCTCCCGGTATTTTTCCGGATCGTAAGGCATTGATTTACGTCCTTTCTACTTGAACTTGCAGTACCAGCTCATGGCGTTGATGTCCTTCATGTCGATGACGAGATGCTCCCCCTCGATGACACGATTGAGAGGGGCGGGGTTGCAGCCGCCCTTCACCTCGTTGATCCGGTCCGACCGGAACCGCATCCCGCAGTTCTGACAGACCATGAAATCCCCCGCCTGGCGGTACCCCTTTCCGGAACGGTAGCAGACGTCGCAGGCGTCGACGGCGGAACGGATGACGCCGTCTTTGCTCTTCAGGGTGAAAAAGGTGACCGTGATCCCGTCATCGGCTTTCACCTGAAAGAAGTGGGCCGTACCGTCATTGATCTCCGACAGAGGAATCCGGAGAAAGCCCTTTTCCGGTGACAACATCTCCGTATCGCCGATCCCTGGAAAAGCGTGGGCGGAAGACGCCATGAGAAAGATAAAAGCGATCACGCCCATCGCCCGCTGCAGATTGTTCATCGAAGACCTCCTGATGCTTTTATTGAGGTACCTTTGGGGAGAATAGGTCTCTTTTCACCATGGCCCTCCATGGACTCATGAGCCAAGCAAAGGCCATGCCACGGAAAATTTATAGAGGGTCCCACATGAGGGGGGATCGGATAAAAAAGGACCTCAAGTATAATTCCTTTAATGTTAACTGGTTATTTTAAAATTCCCTCGCCTGCCCTTCCTTTCGGGGAACGATCAGCAAGGGGTTCCCCGGCTTGTCCGGGATGAACTGGCCCGGTTATATATCAACAATTTCTATCGTCATACTGGTGTTTATGTCGAACCGGCAATAATCGTCGCTCCTCCCGCCCGTCTCACAACCTTCTTTTTCCCGGCGATATCATGAACATTCAGGCCCCCTCTTTTTCCAGTTCCGACGCACCCCGGATCCGACCATGACCTTTGACCGCCGATTCCGGACCCGGACTTTCCGCAGGGTCACCCGGCCGGTCATTCTCCACTTTCCTGACCGAACCAAAGTCATAATCCTTTTCCGCTACGACAGCCCGGCCCCCGGACTCCGCGCGGGTCCTGCGCGTCCGCTCAGTTCGCATCGCCGCCGCCGGAACGGCAGGCCCGAAAGTTCAGGGTATCCCGTCCGAAGGGGGAAAGAGCCCTGAGTTCTCCGATGATGGGCGGGACCACCCGGATCACCGTGTCGATCTCTTCCGCCGTCGTGTAGTCGGACAGCGAGAAACGGATGGAGCCGTGGATGGCCGTGTAGGGCACGCCCATGGCCCGGAGAACGTGGCTCGGCTGGAGGGATCCGGAGGTGCAGGCCGACCCGGAGGAGGCGCAGATCCCGAATTCGTTGAGCCGAAGGAGGATGGCCTCCCCTTCCACGTACTGGAAACTGATGCTCGTCGTGTTGGGAAGGCGGTTCTCCCGGTCGCCGTTGACCAGGGAGTCGGGACACCGGGCCAGGAGTTCCTTTTCCAGGCGGTCCCGGAGGGCGGCGACGCCGGCCATCCGCCGTTCTAAATCCTTTCCCGCCCGTTCGCAGGCCTTTCCGAAGCCGATGATGTATGGGACGTTTTCCGTTCCCGCCCGTCTCCCTTTTTCCTGGTGGCCGCCGATGAGGTAGGGATGGAAGCGGGTTCCCCGCCGGACATAGAGAGCCCCCACCCCTTTCGGGGCATGGAGCTTGTGGCCGGAAAAGGAGAGCATGTCCACGGGCAGCGTTTTCACGTTCATGGGGATCTTTCCCGCCGCCTGGACGGCATCGGAATGAAAGACGACCCCTTTCGCCCGGGCGATGCGGCCGACTTCCTCGATGGGGAATACGGCGCCCGTTTCGTTGTTGGCGAACATGACGGAGAGGACCGCCGTTTCGTGGTCCAAAGACCGCCGGAGGCTCTCCAAGTCGAGCCTTCCGAGGATGTCCACGGGAAGAAGGGTCACCCGGTAGCCCCGGTTCCCTAAATATCGGGAGAAGTTGAGGATCGCCGCGTGCTCCACCTTCGTCGTCATGAGGTGCCTTTTCCCCGGGGCGGCCTCCACGGCGCTCATGAGGGCCGTGTTGTCGCTTTCGGTACCGCAGCTCGTGAAGATGATTTCATCGGCTTCGGCGCCGATCAGGGCCGCCACCTGCTCCCGGGCATCCTCGATTTTCCGGTGTACCCGGCCTCCGAAGGTGTGCATGCTCGACGGGTTGCCGTAAAGATCCCTGAAATAGGGAAGCATCGCCTCCACCACTTCCGGGGCCGCCTGGGTCGTCGCGTTGTTGTCAAAATACAGGGTTTTCATTCCGCCACCACCTGAATTTCTTCACCGATCACTTCGGTGAGTCTTTCCTCGATTCCCCGGATGGTCGAGTTTCCCATGGGACAGTCGACGCACATGCCCCGGAGGCCCACGATCACCCGGTTCCCGTCCACGTCGATCAGTTCGATGTCCCCGCTGTCGGCCTGGAGACGGGGCCGGATTTCCTTTTCCAGGACGTCCTGGATCAGGGTGATTTTCCGGAGGTTGGTGAGTTTTTTCCTTTCCGGGGGCTTTCCCTCGGGGGGGCCGGAAGCCCAGAGGTCTTTCAGGATGGCCTCGATGTCGGGCTTGCAGAGCCCGCAGCCGCCCCCGGCCTTGGTGTAGTGGGTGATCTCGTCCACCGTGGTCAGGCGGTTTTCCAGGGCCACCCGGCGGATTTTCTCCTCCGAAACGTCGAAGCACTTACAGACGATATTTTCCGAGGGCTTGACCGCCCTGGTCTCGCCCCGGTATTTCCGGATGGCGTCCTCCAGGGCCTCCCTCCCCATGACGGAGCAGTGCATCTTTTCGTCCGGAAGGCCGCCTAAATAATCGGCGATGTCCTGGTTCGTTATTTTCGCTGCTTCATCGAGGGTCTTGCCCTTGACGAGTTCGGTCAGGGCGGATGAACTGGCGATGGCGGAGGCGCACCCGAAGGTCTGGAAGCGGGCGTCGGTGATCCGGCTCGTGTCCTTGTCCACCTTGAGGCTGAGTTTCAGGGCGTCCCCGCAGACGAGACTTCCCACCTCGCCCACGGCATCGGCGTTCTCCACCTCCCCCACGTTTTTCGGTTTGAGGAACAGGTCCTTCACTTTTTCCGTGTACTCCCACATGAGATCACCTTCCTTCTCTTTTTACTCCGCCAATCGTCACAAACGCCCGCCCCCCCCGGGGGCTCCGGCGGACCATCTCGGGAACCGCCATATTGTTTACAAGGCCGAAGCCCCGGCCTGCATTAAACTGTCACTCACCAACCATCCGTTGCAGATCATCAATCATCAATCCAATCAGATCCCCCCGCCCTTGTCGAAATCCTCGTCCCGGACATGGGCCTGGGTGATCCGGCTTCCCGGCGGGACGTCGTGGACCAGCCAGACGTTTCCGCCGATCACCGAGCCCCGGCCGATGGTGACCCGGCCCAAGATGGTGGCGCCGGAATAGATGGTCACATCATCCTCCACCACGGGATGGCGGGGAATGCCCTTGACGGGGTTTCCTTCCTCGTCGAGTTTGAAGCTCTTGGCCCCGAGGGTCACGCCCTGATAGAGGCGGACATGGTCGCCGATGATGGAGGTCTCGCCGATGACGACCCCCGTCCCGTGATCGATGAAGAAACTTTCGCCGATCGCCGCCCCGGGATGGATGTCGATCCCCGTCATGCCGTGGGCGTGCTCCGTGATCATCCGGGGGATGAGGGGAACGCCGAGGCGGTGCAGTTCGTGGGCCATCCGGTAGCTCGTGATGGCCATGAGACCGGGATAGGAGAAAATAATCTCGTCGGGACTCGAGGCCGCCGGATCGCCCTCGAAGGCGGCCTGCACATCCGTCACCAGGAGGGACTGGATATGGGGCAGCCGGCCGAAAAAGGCCCCGGTGATCTCCACCGAGGGCTCGTCACACTCGGGAACGCAGGGTTTGTCATCCAGGCAGGCGAAACAGAGCCCCCGGCGGATCTGTTCCCGGAGAGTGAACTGGACCCGGTCCAGGGTCGCCCCCACATGAAAGAGTACGCTGTCGAGCTTGAGATCGGGGAAACCGAAATACCCGGGAAAAAGAACGGATCGGAGGGCCTCCACGACTTCAATGACCAGGCCGAGAGACGGCAGGGGCTGCTCGTGCCGGCTCCGCCTCACGACCCGGGCGAAGCCGTTCTCCCTCCCGCACAGGGCCCGGGCGATGTCGTCGAGCCCCTTTTCCTTTTCATCCTCCCGCGATTCCCCGGCCGGGGACGCTCTATGATTATTCTTCATGATCGATATCCTCACTTCCTAAGACGTTCCATTTCCTCACAGCACCGAGAGGGTATCGCCGGCATGAACGATCCCCCCTTCCACGACCCGGGCGAAAACCCCCTCCCGGGGCATGATACAGGTGCCCGCCTGGCGGAAAATGGCACAGCCCTTGTTGTGGCAGCGCTTTCCGATGGCCGTGATCACGAGAACCGGCCCCCCGGAAAGGCGAAGGGTCGTCCCCACCGGCAAAGCCGGCAGGTCGAGCCCTTCGACGGTCAGGTTTTCGGCAAAATCCCCGGCATCGACGTCGAGGCCGAGGGCCTTCATCCGGCCGATGCCGTCCAGCGCCAGAAGACTCACCTGCCTTTCCGTGCCGGGGCCGCTGTGGGCATCCCCGGCGAGGCCGCAATCCTCCACGAGGAGAGCCGATTCGACGGGCGTCTTTTTCGTTCCTTTTTCCATACTGGTACAAACGGCGACAATCCTGCCCTTCATAGGTCGTGACCGATCCTTTCTTCTCCCGAGTAAATGTTCATCCGCTCTCCCCGGACGGCGCCCACAAGGGTTATCCCCAACTCCCGGGCCACTTCTTCCCGGAGGTGCCTTGCCCCTTCCCCGTCGATCCGGAATACCGTCACGCCCGTTCTCATTCCCCGCTCCTTTCCACGGACCATTCGAGCATCCCGTCGATGCATCCTTTGGCCCGGGCGGCGATATCCCGGGGAACGACGATTTCATGCCGGTTCTCCTCGAGGGACCGGAGAATTTTTTCCAGGGTGATCCGCTTCATGTTCGGGCAGACCGCCTTGTTCGAAGCCGCGAAGAAGGCCTTCTCCGGGTTATCCCTCTTCATCCGGTGGATGATGCCGATCTCGGTGGCCACGATGATTTCCCGGGCCGCCGATCCCTTCACGTACCGGCACAGCCCCTCCGTCGAGGCCACCCGGTCGGCCAGGGTGCGTACTTCGGGGGTGCATTCGGGGTGGGCGATGACCACCGCCCCGGGATGGGAGGTTCGGGCTTTTTCGATGTCTTCGGGAAGGATCCGGGCATGGGTGGGGCAAAAGCCGTTCCAGACGATGAAAGACCGGCCCGTCCTGCCCGAGACGTAATCGGCCAGGTAGCGATCGGGAACGAAGACGATCTCCTTTTCATCGGCCAGGGCTTTCCGGACCATGATTTCGGCGTTTGCCGAGGTGCAGCAGAAATCGCTTTCCGCCTTCACCGCCGCCGATGTATTAACGTAGCAAAGGACCCGGGCGCCGGGATGGTCCCGTTTCAACTCCCGAAGGTCCTCCGCCGTGATCATGTCCGCCATGGGGCACCCGGCGTCGGGGTCGGGAAGAAGAACCGTTTTCAGGGGCGACAGGATCTTCGCTGTTTCGGCCATGAAATGGACCCCGCAAAAGACGATCACCGCCGCTTCCGTCCGGGAGGCCTGAAGGCTCAGCCCCAGGGAATCGCCGACGAAATCGGCCATGTCCTGCACTTCCGGGTTCTGGTAGTTGTGGGCCAGGATGACGGCATGCCGTTCTTCCTTAATCTTCCGAATTTTCTCCTGAATCGTCATTGAACCACCTCTTTGATGATACCGCCGCCCAAAACGGACGTCCCGTCGTAAAGCACCACGGACTGTCCGGGGGTGACCGCTTCCTGGGGGGCATCGAACAGGACCCGGAGGGTGCCGCCCTCCAGGGTCAACCGGCAGGCCGCACCGCCGTGGGCGTACCGGATCTTCGCCGTGGCCTCCCCCGGGAGGGCGGACGCCAGGAGATTGATCCTGTCGGCCAAAAGGCCCCGGGCCGACAGGTTTTTTTTCGGGCCGGCAACCACGCGGTTCCCGTCGGCATCGATGGCGAGAACATAAAGGGGGGCGCCGGGACGGTCGCCCAACCGGGCCCGCTGGCCGATGGTGTACCAGGGGATTCCCCGGTGGGTGCCGATGACCCGCCCGGTTTCGTCCACCAGGTTCCCCGGTCCCGCTTCGGGATGCCTTCCCGCTACGAAAGACCCGGGATTCCCCCGGGTGACGAAACAGATATCCTGGCTTTCCCGCTTTTTCGAAACGCCAAGGCCCGCTTTTTCCGCCAAGGCCCTGACGTCCGCCTTGGCGAGGTCGGCCAGCGGAAACAGGAGGTGAGGAAGGGCCTCCCTCGGGATGCCGTAGAGAAAATAGGTCTGGTCCTTTTTCCCGTCCCGGGGGATCTTCATGACCATCCGGCCGTTTTTCCTTATAAGACTGCAATAATGCCCCGTGGCGAGATAATCAAATCCCATGGCGAGAATTTTCCCGAGAAGGGTTCCGAACTTGAGGTGGCGGTTGCACTCGATGCAGGGATTCGGGGTCCTTCCCCGGAGGTACTCCATTACGAAAGGCCGGATCACCTTTTCCTCCAGGTCCCCGGAGAAGTCCATGACGAAGTGGGGAATGCCGAGACCCCGGCACACCCTTCGGGCATCCTCGATTTCCCGGGGACCGCAGCATTTCGCCCGGTCCCCTTCCCCGGCAGCCACGGCGAGACACATGGTGATGGCCGTGACGTCGTAACCCTCCTCTTTGAGTAGAAAGGCCGCCACGGCGGAATCGACGCCCCCGCTCATGGCGACGACGACTTTCCCCTTCGCGGCATTCACCGGTCCGCCCCCGGCATTCATCTCAGTCTCCTTCCGGCCCGCGGTCGTTTGGAATGTCCCGCAGCCTTTTCACGATTCGGGGAAGGATCTCCAGGACCCGGTCGATGTCCCCTGCCGTCGTATACCGACCGAGACTGAAACGGATGGATCCCCGTATCTCCTTTCGGGAAAGCCCCACCGCCTGGAGCACGTGGGAGGGCAGAACGGCGGTGGACGAACAGGCGGACCCCGTCGAACAGGCGATCCCCAGGAGGTCCAGGTTGAGAAGAAGGGCCTCACCCTCGACACCGTCGATGGACAAGTGGACAAGCCCGGGAAGCCTTTTCTCCCTGTGCCCGTTGACGCGGACACCGTCGATCCGCTCGAGGACGCCGCCGATGAGCCGGTTCCGGAGCTTCGTCAGTTCCTCAATCTCTTCATTCAGGGCGCGGCCCGCCAGGAGCACGGCCCTGCCCATGCCCGCGATTCCCGGAACGTTGTGGGTGGAGGCCCGAAGCCCTCTTTCCTGGCCGCCGCCATGGATGTGGGGTTCGATCCGGGTGCCCCGGCGGACGTAAAGCCCCCCAACGCCTTTGGGGCCGTAAAATTTGTGGGCCGAGAAGGACAGAAGATCCACCTTCAAGTCATCCACCTTAAGAGGAAGATGACCGAAGGTCTGAACGGCGTCGGTGTGAAAAAAGATCCCTCTTTCCCGGGTGATGCCGCCGATTTGTGCGATGGGCTGGAGGGTCCCGATTTCGTTGTTGCCGTGCATGACGGACACGAGAACGGTCTCATCGGTCAGGGCCTTCTTCACAGCGCCGGGGTCGACGAGACCCCGGCCGTCCACGGGGAGGTAAGTGACCCTGAATCCTTGCCCCTCCAGAAGCCGGCAGGACTCGAGAACCCCGTGGTGCTCGATTCCGGTGGTGACGACATGGTTTCCTTTTTTCCGATTCCCCCACGCAACGCCTTTGATGGCGAAATTGTTGCTCTCCGTCCCGCCGCTTGTGAAGACGATCTCTTCCGGGCCGGCGCCGATAAAAGCCGCCACGTCCTCCCGGCCGTGCTCGACGGCGGCCCGGGCGGCCTGCCCGAAGCCGTGAAGGCTCGAGGGATTCCCGAAATCCCTCTGAAAAAAAGGATGCATGGCCTCGAGGACCTCGTCAGCCGCCGGTGTCGTGGCGGCGTAATCAAGATATACTTTTCCCATCCCCGGTGACCTCATTCGAAAAACCGCTGTCCTTTCTTTCCCGGCGAGCCCTGAACGCCCGCTCTCCCGCCCGTGTCTTATCGAAACAATACGTTTCAATGCCCGGAACGATCATCCGGACCGCTGGTGTCCCGGCCTCCGGCCGGGTCATTCGCTTCGCAGCCATCATCATTTCCCGGCAAGGACGAAGACGGCGTTTTGCGCCCGAAGGTTGGGCCAGAACCGGATTTCCTTTTTTTCGCCTAAATATCGGGCCCGGAGAATCCGGATACCGCTCATTGCGCAGAAGTCCTCCATATCGCTGACGCTCAGAAATCGGACGTTGGGCGTATCGAACCAGTGGTGGGGGAGGGAGGCCGTGATGGGGGCCTTCCCCCGAAAAAAGAGCATCGCCCGGGACTGGAGGCAGGCGAAGTTGGGGAATCCGACGATGACCTTTTTCCCCACCCGGAGACCCTCCCGGATGGCGAAGTCAGCCTTCTTCACCTCCTGCATGGTCTGGTTCATGATCACATAATCGAAGGAGCCGTCGGGATATTCCACGAGAGCGCTTTCAATGTCGCTCTGAAAGACGCTGAGCCCCTTGCCCACGCATCGGTAGATGGACGCCTCGTCGAGTTCGATGCCCTGGACCCTCGCGTTCTTGTCCCGTTCGAGCACGTACCCGAGATCGCCGTTCCCGCAGCCGAGATCGAGGACTTTCGATCCGGGCTCGATCATGTCGTAGATGATCCGGTGGTCCGGCCGGATCGGGCCGGAATGTTCATAGGCAAAGGGTTCCGTTTCCATCGAAGGTCCTCTTGAGAAAATAGCGGATCAGGTGGGTCTGCTCCTCGATTTCCACCAGAAAGGCGTCATGGCCGTAAGTGGACCGGATGTCGCAGTATGTCGCGTCGACCCGGCCGCGCTTGAGTTCCCGGACCAGTTCCTGGGACTGGTATGACGGGTAAAGCCAGTCGGACTTGAAGGAAATGACGAGGAACCGGGTGTCCGGAAGACGCCCCTCCCGGAAGAGCCGCCCATCGGACAGGTCGAAATAATCCATGGCTTTGGTGATGTAGAGATAGGAATTGGCATCGAAGCGCTTCACGAAAGCGTCCCCCCGGTACCGGAGGTAGCCTTCCACCTCGAAATCGGGATCGAACTTGTTGAAGCCCCCGTTCTTCCGTTTCCTCGAGAACTTTTCTTCCATGGACCGGTCGCTCATGAAGGTGATGTGGCCGATCATCCGGGCCACGGCGAGCCCCTTCGCCGGCTGGCCGTATGCATAATAATTTCCCTGCCGCCACTCCGGGTCGGCCATGATGGACTGCCGGACCACCTCGTTGAAGGCGATCTGCTGGGGCGAATGCTTCAGGGTCGTGGCGATGGGGATGGCGGAGCGGACCCTTTCGGGGAAGGAGGCCACCCACTGGAGGACCTGCATGCCTCCCATGGACCCCCCGGCTACGGCAAGGAGCCTGTCGATGCCTAAGTGATCGACGAGCCGGCGCTGGGCCTCGACCATGTCGGCGATGGTGATGACGGGAAAGTCGAGGGCATAGGGTCTTTCCGTTTTTGGATGGGGGGAGGACGGTCCCGTGGAGCCTTTGCAGCCGCCGATGACGTTGGAAGAGATAACAAAGTACCGGTCCGTGTCGAAAGCCTTGCCCGGCCCGATCATGTCGTCCCACCAGCCCGGGTTGTCCTGTCCCCGGTGTATTCCCGCCCCGTGGGCGTCGCCGGACAGGGCATGGCACACCAGGATGGCGTTGGTCCTCTCCGGGTTCAGCGTACCGTAGGTTTCATAAGCGAGGGTGACGGGACCCAGTTTTTTGCCGCTTTCGAGGTTCATCCCCGTCTCCGGGGAGGCAAAGGTGAAGAATTGCGTCTCCACGACACCCGCGCTGCGGTCATCCGGTGCGATTTTGCGTGCTTCTGAAGAAGTCATGATTCTTTTCCTTAAAAAATAGGGACGTTCTGTCTTCCCTGTCTATCCGTTCTGGAAGAGCCAGGTGGAAAGATAGCGCTCTCCCGTGTCCGGGAGGATGACCACGACGAGCTTTCCCGCGCTTTCCTCCCGCTTCGCCACCTCCAGGGCGGCAAAGAGAGCGGCGCCGCAGGAGATCCCCGCGAGGATCCCCTCTTCCCGGGCCAGACGTCGAGCCATGATGCCGGCGTTGTCGTTGGACACCGTGACGATCTCGTCGACAAGGCCCCGGTTGAGAACATCGGGGACGAACCCGGCCCCGATACCCTGGATCTTGTGGGGACCCGCTTTCCCTCCCGAGAGGACCGGCGAATCCTCGGGCTCCACGGCCACGGCGCGAAACGACGGTTTTCTCCTCTTGAGAATCTCGGCAATGCCCGTGATCGTCCCTCCGGTGCCGACACCGGCAACCAGGATATCCACGGTGCCGTTCGTGTCCCGCCAGATCTCCTCGGCCGTCGTTTTCCGGTGAATCTCCGGATTGGCCGGGTTGTTGAACTGCTGGGGCATGAAGGCATGGGGCGTCGACGCGGCCAGTTCCTCCGCTTTTCGGACAGCCCCCGCCATCCCCTCGGCACCCGGGGTGAGAACCAGTTCCGCCCCGAAGATCTTCAGAAGCTGCCGCCGTTCCACGCTCATGGTGTCGGGCATGGTGAGGATGAGACGGTACCCTCTCGCCGCCGCCGTGAAGGCCAGGGCAATTCCCGTGTTGCCGCTTGTGGGCTCGATGATCACCGAGCCTTTATTCAGGAGACCCCGTTTTTCCCCGTCGTCGATCATGGCGACGCCGATCCGGTCCTTGACGCTCGAAAGGGGGTTGAAGGATTCCAGTTTGGCGGCCACTGCAGCCCGGCATCCTGCCGCGATCCGGCTCAGCCGGACCAGGGGGGTTCCGCCTACGGTCTTTGTAATGTCGTCGAATATTCTCATGGTTTTACCTCCTTCGTCTCAACGGACCGCCATCCGAAGGGCCTGGGCGATGTCTTCCAGGATGTCTTCCACCGCTTCGAGGCCTACGGATAGGCGGATGTAATCCTCCGTCACCCCCGTCGCCTCCTGTTCCGCCCGGGTCAGTTGCTGGTGGGTCGTCGACGCGGGGTGGATGACCAGGCTTTTGGCGTCACCGATATTGGCCAGATGGGAGAGAAGCCTGACCGACTCGATGAACCGCTTTCCCGCCTCCAGGCCTCCCCGGATGCCGAACCCCACCAGGGCCCCAAAACCTTCCTTCAGGTATTTCCGGGCCGTCCCGTGGCTTGGATGCTCCGGAAGTCCCGGGTAGTTGACCCAGTCGACCAGGGGGTGGTCCTTGAGGAAACGGGCCACCGCCAGGGCGTTTTCCGAATGTTTTTTCTGCCGCAGGGTCAGGGTCTCGAGCCCTTGGAGAAAAAGAAAAGCGTTGAAGGGGCCAAGACAGGCCCCGGTGTCCCGGAGCCACTGAACCCTCGCCTTGATGATGAAGGCGATGTTTCCCATTCCGGGAACATTCCCGAAGGCTTCCCGGAAGGTGAGCCCGTGATAGCCCGGATCGGGTTCGGTAAACTCGGGGAACTTGCCCGATCCCCAGTCGAACCGGCCCGAATCGACGATGACGCCGCCGATGGACGTTCCGTGGCCGCCGATGAACTTGGTGGCCGAAGTGGCGAGGATGTCCGCCCCATGGTCGATGGGCCGCACGAGTCCGATCCCCACGGTGTTGTCCACGATGAAGGGAATCCCGGCATCATGGGCGATCTTCGCCAGGATCTCGAAATCGGGGACATCGAGCTTGGGGTTCCCGATGGTTTCGGCATAGACGGCCTTCGTTTTTCCCGTGATCGCCTTCCGGAAATCCTCCGGACGGCGCGAATCGGCGAACCGCACCGTCCTGCCTATCTTCGGCAGGGTGTTGTGGAAAAGCTGATAAGTCCCGCCATAGAGGTTGTTCGCCGAGAGAATCTCGTCCCCCAGGGTGGTGACGGTGAGAACGGCATAGACGATGGCCGCCTGCCCTGAAGCCACCGCCAAGGCCCCCGTGCCCCCTTCGACGGCGGCGATTCTTTTTTCAAAGACGTCCGTCGTGGGATTCATGATTCTTGTGTAAATATTCCCGAATTCCTGCAGGGCGAAGAGGCTCGCCGCCTGTTCGGTGTCCCGGAAAACGTACGAACTGGTCTGGTAAATAGGGACAGCCCGGGCGCCCGTGGCGGGATCGGGGGTTTCCTGGCCGGCATGGAGGACGATGGTGTCTAATTTTCTCCCGGTCATGTTTTCATCTCCTTAAAGGAATCCTCAGAAATAAAAAAACCCGCATTCCTCATCGGCACGCGGGTTTCTTCGAATTCATGGAACAGAATCTCAGGCCATGCTCCACCCCTGCCGACGGGTTTTCCGCCTTTTCATGGAACAACACATTATCATGGCAAAACCGTAAAGGGCTTTCATAAGCGCGATCTTATCGTCTTTCTTCGGGCGGGAGGTTCTTTTCCTTCTCCCGGTGTTTCTCCACCATCTCCGCCAGGGTGATGGATTCGAGGGTTATTGAAATCTTCCGGGAGGCTTCCTCCCAGACATCCCGGGTGATGCAGGTGGCGGAACGGTCGCACCCGGAGGGTTTCTCCACACAATCGACCAGGCAAAGCGGCCCCTCCAGGAGGCGCATAATTTCAGCTAAGCTCACCTCCGAGGGGGGCTTGGCCAGGGCGTAACCGCCGTGGGCCCCCCGAAAGGAGTTCACGAATCCGGCGTTCTTGAGGGGCGAAATCAGGTTCCAGAGATATTTCTCCGAAATGGCCTGGCGCCTGGCGATATCCCTGAGGAGAACCGGCCCCTCCCCGTACCGGGAAGCCAGATCGATCATCACCCGGACACCGTATCGCCCTTTCGTGGAAATCTGCAGCATGGAATTAATCTCCACTAATTCTGTGGACAATAAACGAAAAAAATATCCCTGTCAAGAGATTTTTACCCCGGGGATCTTCCTGAAAAAGATTGTTTATCATGCTGACTGGTGGCGGTTTCTCCGCGTTCGAAGGGTTTGACAAGACGGAATTGGGAACGGTAACCAAAATTACCCCCCGTGATAACGCAATTATGACCACCCCCGGGGTCCCCTGGCGGAACCGACAAGGCCGGCGGCTTTCAAAGGCTGAACCAGATTCCAGAGGTACTTTTCAGAGATTCCCTGTGTCTCGGCGATGTTTTTCAGAAAGACCGGCTTTCCCCATAGTGGAGGGCCAGCTCCGTCATCAGCCGGACCCCGTATCGTCCCTTCGTGGAGAGCTTCATTCCTTATCCTATATTGTCTATCATTTTTATGGATAATATCCACGAACGTCTTCCCTGTCAAGGGAACTCCCGGGGTATGGATATGCCGCAGGGCTCGGAGTCAAGAGTCGATCCGGTGTCTTTGAAGGAAGTCTTCCTGTTTTGCCGAAACGTCTGTGGAGGATGAGGCTTGAGAGGCCGGCCGGGGAGGCTCGGAAGCCTTTGCCCACCCGGCCCGAAAGGAAGATATCTCTGGGACGGTATAACTTCAAGTAAGGGTCTCTGGAAACCCCGGCTCTGCATGGCGGGAAGGAGGCGGGTGATTTTACACGGCCATGGCACGGCTGCCTGTCTGATTGGATTGAAACATTCAATCGTCAACCAATATTATATTAATGGTTGACGAAAAACCCTTCATCCGATAAGGAATGCCATTTCCCCATGCAGGAGGATGGAACCATGATGAATCCGATCATCGCCCACCTGGCGGACCGTGTTCTTAAGGACGGCGCGGAGGCCCTTTCCCCCGGGGACGTCGCCCTTCTTGCCGCGCTTCCGGAGGATGAAACGACCGGCCTGTTTCACTTTGCCAGCCGGATCGCAAGGAAATTCAGGAAACGTGGAGCGCCGGTCCTGTGTGCCATCATGAACGCCAAGTCCGGTTTCTGCAGCGAAGACTGCGCTTTTTGTGCCCAGTCCGCCCGCCACAAAACGAATATTCAGACCTTTCCTCTCGTGTCCCCCGATGAAATGGCCGGGAGGGCCCTTGAAATGGCTAAACGGGGAGCCACACGGTTTTCCATCGTCACCAGCGGGGTTTCGATGAATGAAAGGGATGTGGGCCGGGTTGCCGAGGGGGTCCGTCTCATCCGGGAGCGGACGGACCTGGCCGTCTGCGCCTCCCTCGGGATGCTTTCGGATGAATCGGCAAGGATACTGAAGGAAAGCGGCGTTTCCACCTATCATCACAACCTGGAGACGGCCCGGAGTTTTTTCCGCCGGGTCTGCACGACCCATGAATACGAGGAGGATGTCGAAACGGTGCGTGTTGCCCGAAAAGCGGGCCTGAGGGCCTGTTCCGGCGGTATCCTGGGCCTGGGGGAAAGCTGGGAACAACGGCTGGAACTGGCCTTTACGCTTCAAGACTTGGGGGTGGACGGCGTTCCCCTGAATTTTCTGAACCCCATCCCCGGAACGAAGATGGAAGGCCGATCTCTTCTGGCCCCCCTGGAAGCCCTGAAGTGCATTTCCCTTTTCCGGTTCATTCTGCCGGACCGGGAGATCCTCGTCTGCGGCGGCCGGGAGGTGACCCTCAGGGACTACCAGTCCTGGGTCTTCTACGCCGGAGCGAGCGGCCTCATGATCGGCAATTACCTGACCACGGCAGGGCGAAACATCGAATCCGACATGGAGATGGTCGGTGCCTGGCCCGGCTTCAGGTAGAGAAAATCATTCGTTCCCCATGAAGCTGCTCTGTAACGGAAAGGCCCTCCCATCGGGACCCCGGGACATTCGATAGGGCCCGCCTGACCCCGTCAGGAGTCCTTGCCCTCCTGGAGCTGCTCTTTTTTCAGGAGGTCCCAGATCTCCTTGGGCTTCATGTCTTTGAATTTTTTCAGGCGGTTCCGATATTTTTGAGAAGGAAAGCGTTTCTTCTCGTAGGTGGATTCCAGAAAAAGGGTCGCCCAAAGGGATCCGGCCAGATGAATCGTGTCGTGATGGCTGGAGCCCTGCTCTTTCATGGCTTCATAAAACGGGAGGATTTCCCGGGGTTTTCCGTTTTCGATCTGATCTTCCACCGTCATGTGAATCAGAACATGAAACAGGAGGCCGATATCCTCCTCGTCATCGGCGTTTCCCCCTTCGGTTTTTCCAAGGGTCTCGGAAAACATCGATTCATGGTCCTGCATGATCCGGGCGATTTTCAGCTCTCCCGGGGAAAGGTTGGATACATCCTTCCGCTGCACCTTGTTCCAGAGTTCGATCCACGGTTCCAGGGAGAGGTCGGTGGCCTCCGTACCCCCTTCTCCTTCCGGGCTTTCCTCTTCCCCCTCTTCTCCGGAAAAGGCGTCTTCCCAACGCTTCTGCGGATCCGTAAAAAGGAGGGCGTGCTTCCGGAAATATTCCGGGTCAAAATCTTCGCCCACCCATTTGCGCAGCTCCTCGTACTCTTCGTGGTCCGGGTCCTTGAGGGTTTTCAACAGATTGGCATAACCCCAAGGACCCCCGCAGTCCTCCGGGGGGGCCGAACGTCTGCCCGCCGTGCAGCGGGGATAAGAGACGCTCTCGTCCCGGGGAAGGATTTTTTCGAGGACGACAGTGTGTTCCCAGTCGTCGCCGAAGTCGTAAACATAGAGGGCTTTTTGATTCGTGGGGCTGAAATAGCGGGCAATCTTTTTTTTCCATCCCGGGTAAATCTTATAGGACGCCCATTCCTCGTCTGGGACGCCGATTTCCTCCGATTGGCCGGTGGACGGATTGGTGACGTAAAAAGCATGGAGGTGACAGTCGAGCCATCCAAGGGCATCCTGAATGGCGATATGGAGATCCCAGAAGGAATAATGATCCGGAACCTGGATCCTTCTCCAGACGGGTGGGCGGATGCCTTTCAAAGTGACTTTGAACTGATAGACTTCCCGGCTTCGTCTTGCCATGAGTTCTCGTCCCCCTTCCTGCACTGTTGATCTTTTTGGATGCTTTCCCCTTATTTGTCAATGAAAAAATGGGCCGTACCACGCGGACTTGCCGAAACAAGTGGTGATCAAAACCCGGTCGTGGTAGTCTCTCATGCGGTTTTCGACGGGCATCCGGTCCGGGTGGAGAGAAGAGGTTGAATCAATTATGAAATTATCTTTGCGGTCCTATGCTCCCGTGGCGTCGCTGGCGCTTCTTGCCGCCATCTGGGGGTATAACTGGGTGGTCATGAAGAAGTCCCTTCAGTTCATCGGGCCGTTCGATTTCAATGCCGTCAGGATGGCCATGGGGGCCATCGTGCTCCTGGGATTCATGGCCTGTAAGGGTCTGTTCCGCCGGCCGTCGGACGGCCTGCTCATCGCCCTGCTGGGGTTTTCGCAAACCGCCGCAGGGACGGGGCTTATCGTGTGGGCCCTGATGAGCGGCGGCGCCGGGAAGACGGCCATTCTGGTCTACACGATGCCCTTCTGGATCATGATATTCGCCTGGGTCTTCCTGGGCGAGAAGTTCGGCGGGGTCTACTGGATTCCCGTGGTTGCCTCCTTTGCCGGCCTCGTTTTTCTCCTGGAGCCGTGGTCCCTCGAAGGGACCTTCGTGAGCAAAATCCTGGCCGTTCTGGCCGGCGTCTGCTGGGGGATCGGGGCGATCATTATCAAGACGCTCCAGAAAAGACCCGGGTTCGACCTCCTGTCGGTAACAACATGGCAGACCTTTTTCGGGGCCCTTCCTCTCGTTGTCGCCGCGTTTCTGATTCCGTCAAAGCCCATCGTCTGGACCCCCTATCTTCTGGGTGCCATGGCGTACAACGGCTTTCTGGTCTCCGCCCTCGCCTTCATCCTCTATATTTACGTGATTCGTAAACTGCCCGCCGGCGTCGGCGGCATGGGGCTTCTGGCCATCCCGGTGATCGGGATGGCCGCATCGTGGATCGAGCTCGGGGAGCGGATCAACGACTGGGAGGCCGGGGGGATCCTGCTGATTTTAGCCGCCCTGGCCACGCTTTCCCTTCTCAGGCTGAAAGAAGGTCAGCAGGTTGGCGTCGATTTTAAGCCTGCAGAGTTTCCTCGTCACGAGGGCAAAATTCTTCAATAAGAGTTTTGGAGGCTTGAATTTTTTAAACAAAGCATTTTATATCAGCACCTTGTTCATGATTGTTTCCTATCATTTTTTCAAAGACACTTACCTGCATAAGGAAGACGGGGTTTTTGAGTCTCTCACAACCGTTTTGGCGCTCATGTCTTCTCTCATGCTGCTGGTCTGGTCTTGGGACTTGTTTTTTTCCCTTCGAGAAGTTATCGGCAGACAAAAATATCACAAATTTGAGAAAAGAGAACGATCCGGCCGGGATGCCTGAAACGATGTCGTAACGTTGAGGACGTCGTAAAGGCTCCATATGCTGCTTTGCCCTTCATACACTCACGGCGGCGTGCGGAAGGAAACTGTTTTCGATGTCATGGTATTCATGTGTCATGGAATCTTAACGCCTCTGTCATCGGTCCTTATTATTTTTCACCTATAGTCCCCTCCGACAGGCGCCGCCCGGGCCGATCCGGGACGGAAAATATGCCGTCGGAGGTTTTCCATGATTCAGATTGAAGCGCGATCCCTTGCTTTGGGTTACGGTAAGCGGGTGATTTTGCCGGCTGTCAATCTGATGATCCGGAGGGGCGAATTCATCAGCATCATCGGACCTTCCGGCGCCGGGAAATCGACCCTTCTCATGTCCATCAACGCCGGTGTCGACATCTTCGGGGGAGAACTCCATGTCCTGGGCGAGCCGATCCACCGCATCCGGACCGCCGCCCTCAAGAGGATCCGTTCCCGGATCGGGATCATTTTCCAGGGTTTCAATCTCGTGAAGAGGATGTCGGTGGTGGACAACATCGCCAGCGGCATGCTCGGCCGGATATACCTTATGCCGGCGATGATCAAATTCTATACGTCGCAGCAGTACGACCGGATCTGGGAATATATGCGCATCGTCGGCGTCGAGGAAGCGGCGTTACAGCGCTGCGACCGGCTGTCCGGCGGACAGATGCAGCGGGTGTCCATCGCCCGGGCCATGGCCCAGGAGCCGGACATCATCCTGGCGGACGAACCCATCTCGTCCCTTGATCCCGTGAGCGCCCGGCGGGTCATGGACACCCTCAGGGCGATCAACAAGGAATTCAGGATCACCATCGTCTCGAACCTCCACCAGCTCGACTACGCCCGGGACTATTGCACCCGGATTCTCGGAATCCGTGAAGGCGAAATCGTCTTTGACGGTTCCCCGGCATCCCTGACGGACGATATCGTACGGGAAATCTACAGCGGTTCCGGTGATGATACGGATGAAGAAGCGGTTGTAAAAGGGCTGTCCTGCCGGCCTTTCGTGCCGGAGGTGGCGGCCGGTGCCCGAGTCTGATTGAGACCACGAAGCCATCCGGCCGAAAGGCAGGGCTTTGGGATAAAAGAAAAGGAGGCTTTCATGAAAAGACTGATCGTATTTTTAGCCGTCTCGGCTTTTGCACTGTTTTCGCTTGGTTGTGCCAAATCCAGCGAACAGCCCTCCGATTGGCCCAAGAAACTTGTTTTCGGCATCATCCCCACGGATTCCTCGGCCAATATCACCGAGCGCTTCGAAAACCTCGTCAAGCACCTTGAAGCAAAGCTCGGGATACCCGTCGAGGTCAAAGTCGCCACGGACTATGCGGGCGTCATCACGGGCATGCAGTTCAAACACATCGATTTCGCTTATTTCGGCCCCAAGTCCTATGTCGAGGCCGCCAAGCGGGCCGAGGCCGATGCCTTCGTCATTGAGGTTTCAAAAGATGGATCGAAAGGTTACCATGGGCTCATCATCACGAAGAAAGGCTCGGGTCTCAAGACCATGGCCGATCTGAAGGGTAAAGTCTGGGCCTTCGTGGATCCCAATTCGACAAGCGGAACGCTCGTTCCCATGGTCTATTTCCTAAATGAGCTGAAGATCGACCCGGAGACCTATTTCTCGAAAGTCATCTATTCCGGCAGCCACGAGGCCTCGATGCTTTCGGTAAAAACCGGCAAGATCGACGGTGCCTCGACCAACGATCTCGACATGGCCCGGGGAAACGGCAAGCAGTGGAAAGCTGACGAGGACTTCGAGATCATCTGGACGTCTCCGTTGATTCCCGGATCGCCCATGGCCTACCGCAAGGACCTTCCCGGGACGCTCAAAAAGGCCCTCGCAGACGCCTTCCTGGCGTACAGCGACAAGGACGGTCTCGATATGCTGAAAATTAAGGAGTATGCCCCGGTGACGGACGCGAATTACGATCCGGTTCGGGGACTCATGGAAGTCAAGGATAAAATGAAGAAATAACGCAGAACCCCTTCTGCCCCTTGCCGACAGGGTGGCGGGGCGCCCTTTCCTCCCCGCCGCCCTCCCGGAAAATGAAATCATGCTTCTGGCTGAAATAAAGAAAAAGACAAACCCGTTCAGTGCTTTCAACCTGACCGTCCTTCTCGTGGCCTTGATGCTGATCACCTGGAGTTGGATGTCGACGGAGATGAGCCTGCAGGCCCTCCTTGAGGGCTGGCAAAACATGCTTGTCTACATCGGGGGAAATCCGGAGGTATCCGAAAGCGGGTTTTTCCCTCCGGACCTGAACGGCACCGGTCTGCGGAGATATCTCTTCTCGATGCTGGAAACGGTGCAGATGGCCTTCCTGGCCCTGATCCTCTCGGTAGCCGTTGCCTTCCCCCTGGCCTTCGCGGCCTCGCGGAACACCTTGGAGATCTTGATTCCCGGCAGGCAGGCCGGATCGCGTCTCCTTCGGAAGGCCGCGTATACGGCGATCCGCTTTTTTGCCAACCTGTCGCGTTCCATCAATGAGCTGGTCTGGGCGCTCATCTTCGTATCCGCCGTGGGGCTCGGTCCCATGCCGGGCATACTCGCCCTGGGCGTTCACACCTCGGGTGTGCTCATTAAACTTTTTTCCGAAGGGATCGAAAACGTTCAGCCCGAACCGGTCAATGCACTCATGGCCACCGGGGCCGGCCCCGTCAAGGTCATCCGATATGCCGTCATACCGCAGATCACGCCATTCTTCGTCTCCATGATTCTCTATCGATTCGAATCCGACGTTCGTTCGGCGACGATCCTGGGCTTCACCGGCGCGGGAGGAATCGGCGTCTACCTTTATGACAAGCTGAGAAGTTTCGAGAACCAGGACGTCACCACGATCCTCATCGTCATCGTTGTCACTGTGGCGCTCGTGGATCGGCTGAGTGCCGTGATCCGCAGGAAGTACACCTGATGAAAGGTGACGGACGGACAGAATCGTTGGAGATACGCGAGGCGGGGGTGGCCGATCTGCCACGTCTCATGCCGCTCATCGGCCAGCTCGGCATGGACGACGGGCGCGTTCTCGATGCCGGCGAAGCCGAGGGTCTCATCGACAAGATGAAGGGCTACCCCGACTACCGTCTGTATGTCGCCCTTGCCGGGGGAGAGGCCGTAGGGGTGTTTGCCCTCCTCATCATGGATAATCTCGGCCATCAGGGAGCCCCCTCCGGCATCGTGGAAGACGTGGTCGTCCGCCATGACCGGCGCCGCCGGGGAATCGGAGAGGCCATGATGGGCTTCGCCATGGATCGGTGCCGGGAAAAGAAGTGTTACAAGATGGTGCTTTCAAGTAACCGCAACCGTGCTGACGCCCACGAATTCTATCGCTCCCTGGGATTCGAGATACACGGGCTGAGCTTCGAGGTCAGGATCGCATGAAACGGCAAAGGGCCATCCCGGATGAAGCCCTGTCGGAGTATGTCACCCGATTGTCCGAACGGGCCGTGGCCAGGTTCCTTGAACTTCTTGCGACGGAGGAAATCGCCGTCGTGCACGGACCCCTGACAGGGCTCGTCATGATGTCGGCCAGGGACACCTTCGAGGCCGACTTCCATCTGGGTGAGGTTCTCGTCACGGAAGCGGAAGTGAGTTATGCCGGTTTCCGAGGGTACGGGATGGTGATCGGTGACGACCCGGAACGGGCCATTGCCCGGGCCTCCCTCGAGGCTGTCGGAGTTTCGTCGAACCGGCCCCTCCGGGAACGTCTGCATCGGTTTCTCCATGCGGAAGCCCGGAAGATCGAAGCCGCCGGAAAGAAGGAAAACGCCCTGATTACAAGGACACGGGTCAGTTTCGAGACGATGAAGAGGACATGAGATGTTGATTTCCCATGGTGAGATGACGGCTCAGCGGACGTTCCGGTGCCTGCTGGAATCCATGAGCCGGCCGGGGAGGCTCCGCACGCTGCCGTTCCCCCCGGGAGACGTGCAAGCCCCCTGGGCGGCCCTGCTTCTGGTATTGGAGAGCCTCCTCGATCAGGAGGTCACATTTGCCGTCATCGGCGGAAACGGCTCCGGGGATCTGGAGGAACGGATCGCCGAACGGACCCGCTGTCCCGTGGCGGCCGTGAGCCTGGCGGATTACATCATCGCAGCCGCTGATTGCGGCCCAGGCGAGATTCTCCAGGCGAAGCGGGGGAGCCTGCAATACCCGGACACATCGGCCACCATCATTTTCCCGGTACAGGCCATCCCCTCACAGGAGTCCCGTCCGCCCCTCATCGTCCTGGCGGGGCCCGGCATCCGCGGGGAAATCCTCCTCGGTCCCATCGAAGGATTTGATTTTCCCCAGATCGAATACCTGAAGGCCTTGAACAGCGAGTTTCCCCTGGGGGTGGATGCCATTCTCGTCGACGGCGGGGGCCGCATCCTCTCCATCCCCCGATCGACGAATCTCCGGGTCAGGGAGTCCTGATATGGGATACGTGGCGGTCAAAGGCGGCACCGACGCCATCGAAAACGCCTGCCGGGCCTTTCAACTGGAGCGGGTGAAAAAAACGTCAACGGTCCTCGGCGTCGAGCAGATCAGGGATCAGCTCTTCTTTCTCGTCGACCGCGTCATGGGGGAAGGATCCCTTTATGCACCGGATCTGGCCGCCCTGGCGATCCGTCAGGCCGCCGGCGACACCCTGGAAGCGGCTTTTCTTCTTCGGGCGTACCGGACGACCCGGCCCCGGCTGGGATATTCGATTCCCCGGCCGTCCACGCAGATGCGGATCGTCCGGCGAATCTCGGCGGCCTTCAAGGATGTTCCGGGAGGACAGGTCCTGGGCCCCACGAACGATTACACCCTGAGGCTGCTCAATTTCGATCTGGAGGACAGCCCGAAGATCACCAGGACGAAACTCCTCCACGAGATCCTGGAAAGCGGCGGTTCCCTCGAACCCCTGCCCGATACGTTTCCCAGAATCATCGACATCCTCCGCCGGGAGAACCTCATCGCGACGCCGGAAAGATCCGAAGGGGACGGCAAGGCTTTTGACGTTACGAGGGATTCGCTCCTTTTCCCCGCCCCCCGGAGCGCGGCACTCCAGGCCATGGCCCGGGGGGAGACGGGCGGCCTCCTTCTTCTCGCTTACTCCAACATGCGGGGCTACGGGAATATCCACCCCACCATCGGGGAACTGCGTGTCGGGTACATGCCCCTGTGCATTCCGCACCCCTCGAGCGGAAAAATCTACAGGGTTGGGGAGGTCAAGGTCACCGAAGCGGAAATACTGGCCCGGTTCGGCGACAAAACGGACGGACCGCGCTTCACCGTCGGATACGGGCTGTGCTTCGGCCACAACGAGGTGAAGGCGATCTCCATGGCCATCCTGGACCGGTCCATCCAGGGGGGAACGGGCGCCACGCCGTCGGAAGACGCCGAGTTCGTCCTGTCCCATATCGACGGGATCGAATCGATGGGCTTCTGCAACCACTGGAAACTCCCCCATTACGTGGATTTCCAGTCCGATCTCGACCGCCTGCGCAAGGCGAAGGAAATCCATGAATCTCAGGGAATGGATCGACATCAGAAGAAGTAACGGAAGGCGCAACGGGCTGGATTACAACTTCGCCTTCCTCGACGACGTCTCGAAGCGGGAAATACGCCGGAAAATCCTGAAGGCCGTGGCCATCCCCGGCTATCAGGTCCCTTTCGGCTCAAGGGAACTCCCCATCGCCCGGGGCTGGGGCACGGGGGGTCTCCAGATCACCTTGTCCATCGTCCTTCCCGAGGATATCCTCAAGGTCATCGACCAGGGTTGCGACGGCAGCGTGAACGCCGTCAACATCAAGCGCTTTGTCAATGCCGTGACGGGAGTCAGGGTCACGACGGACACCGGTGAGGCGACCCTTGTCCAGACACGTCACCGCATCCCCGAGGAGCCCATGACGGACCGGCAGATCCTGGTTTTCCAGGTTCCTTATCCCGAGGCGCTTCGCGAGGTCGAGCCCTCGGAGAGAGTCACGAGGCGCATGCACGCCGAGGCCGATTACAGCCGCATGTGGCTTTTCCTGTACGAGGACATCGTGAAGTTCGACGAGATCACCATCGGCTATCGATATCCCGTGACGGTGAACGGGCGCTATATCATGGACCCGAGCCCCATCCCCCGCTGGGACATCCCGAGACTCCACATGGCCGATACCCTGTTCCTCTTCGGCGCGGGCCGTGAAAAGCGGATCTATGCCATCCCCCCGCATACGCCCGTCGTTCCGCTGGAATTCGAGGACTACCGTTTCCGGGTGGAGGATTTCAAGGGGAGGGTCTGCGGCCGATGCGGCGCCGCGGACACCTATCTCGACGAGGTCATCGACGACGTCTCGGGACGCAGGCTGTATTTCTGTTCCGACACGGGTCACTGCGACAAGAGGTGCCGGCCGTGAGACCCCTTCTGGAAGTACGAGGACTGACCAAGCTTTTCGGCCGGGGATGCGAGCACTGCCTCCCCGGCGGCGTCGCCCCGGAGGAGGGGAACCGCTGCGGCTGGTGCGGTACCGTCGTGGGCTGCGGCGGCGTGTCCCTGGAAATTCATCCCGGCGATGTCCTGGGTGTTGTGGGCGAAAGCGGCTCGGGGAAAAGCACCCTCGTCCGTCTCATTCACTTCGAAATCGAGGCGACGGCGGGCGAGATTTATCTCAACAACGGGGAAGAGACAGGCCCCCGGGAAAACCTCCTTCAGCAAAGCTCGTTCCGGCAGCGGCAGGTCCGGAACCGGCACATGGGGATCGTCTACCAGAACCCCTACCTGGGCCTTCGGTTGTCGGTGAGTTCGGGAGGCAATATCGCCGAAAAGCTCCTGGCGGCGGGATGGCGGAATGTTTCGAGGATTCGCGAGCGCGCCGCCTTTCTCCTCGAACGCACGGAAATTCCCATAGAGCGCATGGACGAGCCCCCGGCGAATTTCAGCGGAGGCATGCAGCAGCGGGTACAGATCGCGAAGGCCCTGTCGAACAGCCCTCAGGTGCTGCTTCTGGACGAGGTGACGACGGGTCTCGATCTTTCCGTGCAGGCCCGGGTTCTGGACCTCATCCGGAACCTTCAGCGGGAGCTTGCCATCGCCATGATCGTGGTCTCCCACGATCTCGGGGTCATCCGTCTCCTTTCCCAGCGGACCCTCGTCATGCGCCATGGCCGGGTCGTGGAATCGGGGTTGACGGACCAGATCCTCGAGGATCCGCAGCACGGGTACACACAGCTGCTGGTGAGTTCCCAGCTTTGAAAACTCCACATACAGCCCGCAGGTCGGATTTCCATTGTTTTTCAAGATCGCCGGTCTCGGGGTTGGATGAGAGGAGTAAAAGTGACTGATGAATGATCCCGGGAAGGAAGCCGGAAATGCTTGAAGTCCGAAATCTGTCCAAGACGTTTCTGATCCACATCCTCGGCGGGAAAGTCATCGAGGGGTTCCGAAATGTGTCTTTCCGCATAACGCCGGGGGAGTTCCTCGGCCTGGCGGGCCCGAGCGGTTCCGGCAAGAGTTCCGTTCTGCGGTGCATTTACGGGACCTACCGGCCCACGACGGGGACGATGTGGTTTGCTTCGAAAAGCCTCGGGCGGGTGAATCTCGCCGGCGGACCGGAAAAAAAGATTCTTAAAATACGCCGCTGCGAGATGGGATATGTTTCCCAGTTTCTACGGGTCATTCCCCGGGTCGCCGCCGTGGACGTGGTTGCCGAACCGATTCTCCGGCTCGGTGCCGAACCCGATGCAGCCCGTCGTAAGGCCGCATCGCTTCTCGATCGCCTCCGGATTCCCCTGAAGCTCCACGATGCCTACCCATCCACGTTCAGCGGCGGAGAGCAGCAGCGCGTCAACATTGCCCGGGCCGTCATCTGGGAACCCCGGCTTCTCCTTCTTGACGAACCGACGGCCTCCCTGGATCGGAATTCCCAGGAGATCGTCATCGGCCTCCTCAAGGAACTCAAGGAAAAAGGAACCTCCCTGATCGGCATCTTCCACGACCGGGCCGCCATGGAGGCCATCGCCGACCACATTCTGGAAATGTCAAACGGAGGCGCGGAAGATGGTCTCTCCTGAATCTCTCTTGATCGAAAACGCCCGTATCGTCACTCCGTCCGGAGTTCTGGATGGGGCATCGCTTGTCGTCGAGAACGGACGCATCGCGGGCATCGGCCGGGTTCTTCCGATAAAAAGCCGCGCGAGAATCGATGCTTCGGGTAACTGGCTCCTGCCCGGTTTCATCGACCTGCACAGCGACGCCCTCGAAAAAGACCTGGAGCCGCGGCCGAACACCCGGTTTCCTCTCGACATCGTTCTTTACGAACTGGACAAGAAACTCGCCGCCTGCGGCGTGACGACCATTTTCCATTCCATATCCTTCGCCGAGGGCGAGATCGGCGTCCGCTGCAATGAGGCGGCGGCCGCCGTGATTGAGCGAATTGCTGAACTGGCTCCCCGGTTCGTCGTGGGGACTCGCATTCACGCCCGCTTCGAAATCACCGACGAGGGGGCCGTGCCCAGACTGGAGGCATTTCTGAAGAAAGGAAAAATCCAACTCATGTCCTTCATGGATCACACGCCGGGACAGGGCCAGTTCCGCGAGGCGGCGGCCTTCGAAGATTATTACCGCCTCGTCTACGGCAAGGAGAAAAGGGAGGTCCATGACATCATCGGCCGCAAGATCCGCTCCCGGGAGACGGCGGCGGCGAGGCTCGACTACCTGGCCGTCCTGTGCCGTTCCCTGGGCATCCCCATGGCTTCCCACGACGACGATTCGAAGGAGAAGATCCGGTGGCTCTGTGAACGGGCGGTCGGGATTTCGGAATTTCCCGTCAATCTGGAAGCCCTCCGGGCTGCGGGAGATGCAGGGCTCCGGATCTGCCTGGGAGCGCCGAACGTTCTCCGCGGATTTTCCCAGGGAGGAAACCTGAGCGCCCGGCAGGCCATTCAAGAGGGTTACGGCGACATCCTCTGTTCGGACTATGCGCCCATGACCATGCTCCACGCCGTATTTACGCTCGAGATCCTGGGCCTGCGATCCCTTCACGAGGCGGTGAACATGGTGAGCCTGGAACCCGCCGCCGCCGTCGGGATCGACGGTGAAACGGGCTCTCTGGAAGAGGGGAAAGCGGCGGACGTCCTCCTTGTGGCGCGGAACAACGGGGTCCCCCGCATTCTCAAAACGTTTGTGTCCGGACGGGAGGTGTTCTCCACATGCTTAAGTTAGGATGCAAAATCGATGAAGTCCGCATAGACGGTCAGCTGGAGCTTCTCCGGCGGGATCTGGATCATTTTTCAAGCCTGGATATTCCGGCCGTTGAAATTCCCGTCCACGGCCTCGATGCCATCTTTCACGGCCGCCTGAACGGTCCGAGGGTCAGTGCCATCAAGCCGATCCTTGCTTTCTACGGTTTCACATACAGCATTCATGCCCCGAATCCCCTGAACCTCATGGACCGCGACCACGGGCAACTTCACGAACAGGTGTTCCGGGCCAGCCTCGAATTCGCCTCGAAAATCGGATCGACCGTCGTCGTTTACCATGCGGGCCGTTTTGTTCCCGAAGAAAAATTCGGCATTCCGGGGTTCGCTTCACCTTCCGAGGGGGAGCGGTCGTTCCTTCTCGACCGGGAGGCCTACGTTCTGGGAGCCCTTGCAGACGAATTTCCCGGTGTCTGCATCTGCGTCGAAAACGCCAGGCCCTATCTCTGCCAGCCCTTCTACTGTTACGGCGAACACCCCTGGGAACTCCTGCGGCAGGTCCGGCGCATCGGAAGGCCGAACGTGCGGATCAATCTGGACGTGGGGCATCTCTACCTGGCGGCGAAATACTATGGATTCGACCCCGTGGAGGCCGTCCGGGAGATCAGGGAAGCCATCGGCCACGTGCATGTCCACGACAACTTCGGCCTGTCCATTCACTACGGGGAGAAACAGCAGACCCATCTCGTTCCCTTCGGCCGGGGCGACGCCCACATGCCCGTGGGATGGGGGGGGATCCCCTTCGCGGCCATCCTGGAAACCTTCATCGACTCCTACAGAGGTTTGATGATCACGGAATTGAGAAGCCGCTATTTCGAGCAGGCGGGGGAGTCGATGGGCAACCTGAAGATCCTGCTACGGAGCCTCGGGCGGCGGTTTCCGGAATATTTCAAATTGAAAGAGGTTTCCTCATGATCAGATGCGATCTTCACGTTCACAGCAAATTCTCGGCCAGGCCGGGCAATTGGCTTGCCCGGAGGCTCAATCTCCCCGAATCCTGTTCCGAACCGGAAGTTATTTACCGCAAGGCGCTGGAACGGGGAATGACTCACGTCACCATCACGGACCACAACGAAATCAGGGGATGCCGGGAACTCCTGGCGTACCCGAACACTTTCCTGTCGTCGGAGGTGACCACCCGCTTTCCGGAAAACCAGTGTAAAATCCATCTGCTCGTCTACGGCATCGACGAAAGACAGTACGATGAAATCATGAAGATTCGAAGGAACATCTACGATCTCGCCGCCTTCCTCGGCAACGAGAGGATCCATCACGCCGTCGCTCATCCGCTTTACTCGATCAATGACCGGCTGAACGAGGAACTGTTCGAAAAACTCCTCATCCTGTTCGATCTTTTCGAGATAAACGGATCAAAAAGCGGCGATGTGAACCGTCGATTGACGGACACCCTGAGACGTCTGACCCGTGATGATCTTGAGGGGTTTTCCAATAAATACGATCTTGAGGGGAAAACGGATCCTTTCAAGAAAGGTCTCATCGCCGGGTCCGATGACCATGCCGGCGTCTTCATTGGAGAAACTTTCACGGAAAATCTCAATGAAGGCCTTGATGCTTTCTTCACGAGCCACCATGACAACCTCTGCCGGGGAGGGGATTCCAATCCCCATCGCCTGGCCTACACGATTTACAGCGTCGGTTACCGGCACCTGCAGGGCAAATTGAATCTCGAACGTTATAACGGCCATGACTCGACCGTCAGGCTCGTCGACAACCTGCTGAACGGAAACGAAGAACCCCCGGTCCCGGGGATCCTCTCTTCCCTTGTCCGGATGATCCAGACCCGCAAAACGTCTCGAAAGGAAGAGGCATCGGTGGAATCGGCACTGGCCAGGGCCGTGGCAAAATTGACAGACATGGTTTCCGCTTCTCACCATCTCGAAGAGTCCGCCCGATGGTTCACTCTCGCCTCGTCGGCCGTCAATGAAAGCAGCAGAGACCTTCTGGACTACACCTTCAATGAACTCCTTCGCGGTAATATCTTCAACCTTTTCCGGGGCATCGGGTCCCTCTCGTCCCTCTATGTTCTTCTGGCCCCGTACTATATCTCCTATTACGTCTTTCAGGAAACGAGAGATTTCGCAAGGCTCGTCGGGCCGGAACCATCCCGGTCCGACGGAAAAGCGAGAGTGGCGCATTTCACCGACACCTTTTATGACGTCAGCGGCGTCGTCACCACGCTCCACGAAATGGTCCGCTGCTCCCGGCAGCACGGGAAGGATCTGACGTTCATCACCTGCGCCGATCATCAAAGCCTCTTCGGGGAGAAGGTCTTCAGGCCGCTGAGATCCTATGACCTGCCCGAATACCCCGAACTCAAGCTGAACTGGCCGCCCCTCCTTGAAGCCCTGGATTACTGCTATCAGAAGAATTTTTCCCACTATCACTCCGCCACGCCGGGCCCCATGGGACTCATCGCTCTCGTCATGGCGAAAATATTCAGAAAACCCCTTTTCAGCACCTATCACACCGCTTTCCCGCAATACGTCGGATCACTCCTCGACAGCAGCTTCTTCGAAGACATGACCTGGAAATATCTCCTGTGGTATTACGGAAAAACGGACGTCGTGCTCGTCCCCTCCCAGTATTTCATCGACGAACTGATCGAAAAGGGAATCGACAAACGCAAAATCGCCCTTCTGCCCCGGGGTATCGACACCGCATGGTTCTCACCGGGCGTGCCGATTCCGGAAGGCAATGGGAACATCAATCTTCTGTATGTCGGCCGTCTTTCCAAAGAAAAGAATCTGTCGATTCTGGCGGATGCCTTCAAAAGGCTCGATGCCGAAAATGTAACGCTGACTTTCGTGGGAGACGGGCCGTATCGGGAGGAGCTTCAACGGCTGCTGGAGGGGTCCCGGACGATTTTCAGGGGATATCTGCAAGGGGAGGAACTCCTTCAAGCCTATCGCGAAGCCGACCTCTTCGTTTTTCCCTCGACGACCGATACCTTCGGAAATGTCGTTCTGGAGGCCCAGTCCTGCGGCAAGCCCGTTGTCGTCACCGACAGGGGAGGGTCGATGGAAAACATCGTTGAAGGCAAAACGGGATTCATCGTTCCCGGCGGCGATCCCGCCGCCCTTGCGGATCGCCTCTCGGGAATGCTGGACCGCAGGCTTCTGAGCGAAATGGGAAGATACGCCCGTGAATATGCGGAACAGCGGGGCTTCGACGGCGCGTTCCTCAAAACATGGGATTTCTACGCCGCCCCGTCCGATTCCATGAAGCCCTGAAATCCATCCAAGACCCGGCACTTCATGAGATCGCCGCTCACCATCTGCGACATGACGCAGTTCTATGGAACCAGCACGGGGGGTATCAAGACGTATCTCCAGAGAAAACGGATTTTCATAAGAGACGAAACGGCCTGCCGCCACATCCTCATTACCCCGGGAGAGGGCGACAGGGAGACTCATGAAGGGAGCCTGTCTCATTATCATGTGGCGGCGCCCCGGATTCCTTCATGTCCCGCCTACCGGTTCATCCTGAGGCCCGACAAGGTGCTCGCCATCCTGGAGAGGGAGAAACCGGACATCATCGAACTGGGGTCCCTTTATCTGCTTCCCTGGGTGGCCTTTCGATATAAGCGTTGTCATGGCACGCCGGTGGTGGCATTCTATCATACGGACTTTCCCCGGGCCTACCTGGAAAAGCCTTTCAAGGCGAGGCGCCTGGACGGCCTTGCTTTCACGGCGAGGCGGCTGGGGGAAGCCTACGTCCGTCTCCTCAGCCGGCGTTGTAACGGTTTCATCGCCGCATCGAACACCGTCGCCCGCCGTCTCGAAGAGATGGGAATACGTCCTGTGGCCCTGATTCCCCTCGGTGTCGATGCCGATCTTTTTCATCCCTCCAGAAGGAGTGTCGATACCCGGGAACGCCTGGGCCTGAAGCCGGAGGATCTTCTTCTCCTTTATGCCGGCAGGCTCGACGGGGAAAAGCGGATCTCCACTCTTCTTTCCGCCTTTGGTCTCATCAAGGATGTCTGGCCCGGTCTCTTCGTCCTCATGGGCGACGGGCCCATGAAGGAGGACGTGATCCGTGAAACGGCCGACAATGCGAAAATCCGTTATATCCCCTATGTGAGCGATCGCGAGGAATATGCAACGATGCTGGCTTCAGCGGACATTTACGTGACGGCCGGGCCCGACGAAACCTTCGGACTTTCAATCGCCGAGGCCCAGGCAAGCGGGTTGCCCGTCGTGGGCGTTGCGGCGGGAGCCTTGATCGACCGGGTTCCCGAAGGCGCCGGATTTCTCGGTCCGGTTGATTCGCCGAAGGCCATGGCTGAGAATCTGCTCAGATGTTCGGTATCGAAAACCTGCCGGTCCATGGGTCGCTTCACCAGAAGGCTTGTCGAGGCGGATCTTTCATGGCGACGGACCTTTGAGAAGCTTCTTTCCTTCTACAACCAGTGCGGAAATGAGACTTCGAAGCCTCTCTGATTCTTCGATCGTCCGGTCTCTCTTCATACTCGTCCCCCTGGGAGTGGCCGGCAACGCCCTTTTTACCGTCATGACATCCGATCGGGCCATGATCGCCTCCATCCTTTCCTCTGTCAATGTCGGATACTTCATCCTCGCCCTCATCCTTGCCGTCATTCCATGGATGACCCATGCCTTGCGGATGTACGTCTGGTCGCGTTTTCTGGGAAACCGGATTCCCCTCCGGGATTTCCTGCAAATCGCCTTCGGGGACGAACTCGGGTCGGCCGTCACGCCCACATCGGTAGGGGGGAACTACTTCAAACTGGCCCTTCTCATGCAAAAGGGCTTTTCAGGCGGCGCCGCCGCTTCGCTCGTGGCCCTCGGAACGGCGGAAAACGCCCTTTTCATCTTCACGGCCATGCCGCTCATCGCTTTTTACACGGCCGCCTCATCGGCGCCGGCCCTGAAAACCGTGACGGACAGCATGAAACTGCCTCTTGTTGCCTGCGTCTATGCCGTGCCTGTCGTCGTTGCCTGCATCACGGCCCTCCTTTTTCGCTTCACCTCCCTGGGATCGCGAATCGGCGGCGCCGCCCGCAAATTCTTTTCGGATTTCGGCCTGGTATACAAACTGATCATGAGAAGGGGTAAAAGCCGTTTTTTTCTCACCATGGTGCTGACATCCATTCAGTGGTGCTGCCGATACTCGATCATCACGCTTCTCCTTCTGGCCTTTCATGTGCCCGTGCACCCTCTTGCGTTTATATTTTTTCAGTGGATCGTTTTTGTTTTGACGACCGTTGTGCCCACTCCCGGCGGCTCCATCGGCGCAGAGATGTCCTTTTTTCTGATTTTCGGTTCCTTCATACCGGCTTCGATTCTCGGCTTCGTCACATCCTGCTGGCGTTTTTCCACGTATTACTTCCAGGTCGTCACGGCGGGCCTGTGTTTCAGCGCCCTGAGCGTGAGGCGATAACGGACCGGCACAGGACGGAATCTAAAGGAGCCTGGCCCCCATTTCGGCCACCGGGGATCTTTCACCCTTGACAAGCGTCACATGACCGGCCAGCTCCTCGTCTTTGACATGTTCCACGAGGTAGGTCAGGCCGTTGCTGCTGGCGTCGAGATAAGGGTGGTCGATCTGCTCCGGGTCCCCGGTGAAAACGATCTTCGTTCCCTCCCCGATCCGCGTTATGAGCGTCTTGACCATATGCGGGGTCAGATTCTGGGCTTCGTCGCAAATGATGAACTGTTTCGGAATGCTGCGCCCCCGGATGTAGGTCAGGGCCTCCATCTCGAGAATGCCGCAGTCCATGAGGTGATCGATGATCCGGTGCGGTTCGTGATTGTCGCCGAAAATGAATTCCAGATTGTCGTAAATGGGCTGCATCCAGGGCCTCAGCTTTTCCTCCTTGGAGCCGGGCAGAAATCCGATATCGTTTCCCATGGGCATGACGGGACGTGTGATGAGAAGGCGTCCATAGGCCTTCTGTTCCATGACCTTTTCGAGCCCCACGGCGATGGCGAGGAGCGTCTTGCCCGTCCCGGCCCGCCCCACGAGGGTGACGACGCGGATCTGGTCATTGAGCAGAAGTTCCAGGGCAAAGCGCTGCTCCTTGTTTCTGGCCTTGATCCCCTGATTGGTGCTTCCGCCGTGGACCAGGGGACGCAGTTCGCCGCGGAAAAAATGAGCCAGGGCCGACTGGGAACATGCCAGATGGTTCTTCAGAACGAAAAACTGATGGGGGTGACCGGGACAGCGGCCGTTCAACGCGAGGCATCCTTCCCTGTAAAAGGTTTCAAATTCCTCGGCAACCAGGTCCAGAATCCCGATGCCCGTATAGAGTTCATGGTAGTTGACCTTATCATTGTAGAAATCTTCTGCGGGAATCCCGATGACGTCCGCCTTGATCCGCAGGTTCAGATCTTTTGAGACGAGAAAAACCCGGCCCGGCAGTTGGCGGTTCAGACTGCAGGCGACGGCCAGGATGCGGTTGTCCGACTTGTGCGGATCGAATCCGGGAGAACAATCGGCGATCCTGTCCTGATGATTGAGTTCGATGCGCAGCTTTCCCCCCGAAGGCAGCGGGACGCCTTTCGAAAGGCATCCCGACTGGCGGAGCCTGTCGAGTTCCTGGGACACAAGCCGGGCATTCCGCCCGATCTCATCCTGCCGTCTCTTCTGATTGTCGATCTCCTCGATGACGGCGATGGGGATGACGATCTCGTTATCCTCGAAGGCCAGGAGGGCCCCCGGATTGTGGAGCAGCACGTTGGTGTCCAGGATATATGTTTTCATCATGAAACCAGGATTCTCCTTTTGAGCGGATCCCGGCGGCTTTTAAAAAAGCCCGTGAGTCCCTGGCCGGGAAACGTCCGGGCGGGAGGGCATGGGCCGCCGTTGTCCGTTGATTGAAAAGGCCGGATGGTTCCGACCGGGCTGACGGGCCCGGTTGGCGGAGCGGATTCGATAGCAGGATGGACCTCCTGTCTATACTGCCGGTCTCTTGGATGACCGGGCGACGGAATATTCGGAATGCCCCCTTCTGAGCGCGGGCCCGTGCCCGAAGTACTGCCATTTGGGAAAATTGAAATCCGACGTGACCGATCGGGGCAGAAGCAGCACCGCCTTCAGGAAAGCTTCGAGATCGGGGACATTGTATATATTCAATTCATAGCCCCAGAGTTCCAGCTTTTCGAGGATGACAGGCTTTTCCGGTGCCTTCCAGTTGATGGAGAAACGATTGATTCCCCAGTCGTGGAGCCCGTCCAGGACGGCCAGGGCCCGGGTCGGCGCGCTGAGGATCAGGGGCACGAGGAAGTCGATGGGACACTGAATAACGGCGCCGGGAAAGGTTCCGGCGATCCTGCGGAATCCGGGCTCCCGGAGCATCTCCACCTTTCCGTTGAACCAGAGGCACCGGTCGGGAACCCCACGGCCCTTCAGGATTTCGATAATGTGGTCGAGGAGTCGCCCGTTTTCCTTGAAGTCGATTTTGAGCGATTTGCCGTTGACCCGGAAGATTTCGAGGATCTCCTCCAAGCCAAGGTGCGTTTCGTCGAGATCGGGCGGAAGATCGTCGAAGGCGTCGTCTCGAAGGATGATCCTTTCCCCATGGGGATCGAACCGGACGTCGCATTCGGCCCACTCGACAGGGGAGGCTACGAAGTGCCTCAGGTTGGCCGCGTCGTTCACGCCGTGCCAGACGAACTGCACATGCCGGGGCAGTGCTTTTTCCGGTACGAGTTCCGTGATGTCGTAGACACGGCCGGCCACCGTGCGCGCGGGCAGTTCGGCGCGCTTGGACCGGAAGATCGTGTGGGCATGTAAAAGGAGAATTTCATGGCTTCCCTCCATCTCCTCGACAGCCTTCAGATTTTCCGGTTCGTTGTCCACGAAGGCGATGACCCGGTAGCCGTTCGCCTGGAAATGGCGGATGCCTTCCGTCTTCGCCTTGATGACGCCGTCGTTCCACCCGCGCCGGTTCATGAAAAGATGTTCGTTCCGGAAGTCCACCTTGTACTCCCGGCCGATGTCGTTGAGGGAGATCAGCGTTTCTTTGCGGATCAGTTCGGGGCGTCCCGTGTTGAGGGCTACGTGGGTCCGGGGCTGGATCTTGAACCACCGGATGACATCCATGACGCCCGCGAAGGGGCGGTGGGAACGCAAAATGCCCTCGGGAGTCCAGCACCGCTCGGCATACCAGGCCAGGACCTCTTCCTTCAGGGCGCCATCAACGCCCATCGACTCCAGAAGTTCCGCCACCTGGCTCTCGCTTACCGTGATGTCTTCGATGGCGAGGCGGGTGAACAACCGGGTGCCTTTGGCCCGGTCATAGGTCGTGAGGGCGTACCGGATCATGTAACGGGAGTCGAGGATGGTGCCGTCGATGTCGAAGAGAATCATGAGTTCGTCTTCGGGATAGCGGCACCGCATCCGTTCATAGTGATCGCACAATCGCCTCATCCAGGTTCTCATAGGCTGTCACCTCGTTTTTTTTGTTCCCGTGCGTTACGGTCGCCGCTTCCGGCGAAGGGCGTTCAGATGCGGTCGTGATGGACGAAGATTTCCACCGTCGAGCCTGTCACCCTGCTTCGGCCCGTGTAAAGGAAGGAAAGGATCCAAAGGCCCTGGAGCAGGAGAATCATGGAAGGGTTCCAGACCGCCGCCAGACCGGATTCGAGATGGACGGCCCGCTGTGCGGCATCGGGGACGAGTATGGCAATCGCTGCGGCATAAGGGATAGCGGCAATATTCATCTTCTGATAGGCCGTGAGCCTCCCCCGGCCCCGGAAGTCCGCCCTGAGAAATTCCGAAAAGAAACGCCAACTCTGTGTTACCAGGACGACCAGGAGGAAGGCGGACTCGAACTGCGACAGGAGGAAAAGGACAGAGCCCGCCAATCCCGCGGCGCTGTTGATCACCGCCGACAGGGCCTGAACGGGGAACACTTTCCGGCCGTCGAGACCGCTCTCATAGGAGATTTTTTTCGTTTTTCCGGTGAAGACGAAGGCCCATCGCCCGAACAGACGCTGGACGGCCGGCCCGAAATCGGTCAGGGGTCTCCCGTAGCAGCAGCCGAAACTGACGCAGGCGAGCCGGCCCAGACCCTCGCCGAAGGCATAGGCCACGGCCATGGCCGAAATCACGGGCGGAACCGGGAGCGCCCATCCTGTGACCGTTTCAGTGAAGCGGGTCACGAAAGGGGCGATGAGGATGCCCACGAAGGAGGCCCCGCCGACGGTGAACGTGTAACGTTTGCCCTCGATGAGCCGCGCCAGAATCCTTGCCGAAGGGGCGCAGACCAGAAGGACCGAGACCAGCGTGAGAAGGGCCCCCGCCGGAGAGACGCCGGCGGCGGATGCCAGGACGATGTAGAGCGCGGCGGCCAGAACATACGCGCAGGCGCTGAAGAAGCCGTACCAGGTCAGGTTCGTGCCGGACCAGAGGCCACCGTCGCGCCTGTCCGTGGGGATGGCGGCCATGATCTGCCATCTTTCCCGGGGAAGCACCTGGAAGGCCCAGGGGAAGAGAATAAAAAAGATCACCGTTATTGATGCGAGAAACAGGATTTCAATCATAGGTTCCTCCCGTCGGCGGCCTTTTCCGAGGTTTCCCTCGCGCGGCCAACCGCCGAGCGCACGCGCACGTCCGTTTCAACAAGATTCCGGCCGAAAAACCGGGAGAATCGGCTTTGAACTTCACGGCACTGCCGGTTTCTGACGAGATCGCCGGCGAACTCGACGCGGTCTTTCTGGAACAGAAGGATGTCCGTGCTGCTGCCCGGACTGTAAAGGCTTTTTGGACAGCCCCTGCGGAGGAACATACCCGGCCGGACGGCGGAAGGCCTGTCATACCGCTCTTCGCTGTAACACTGGGTGATCCCCCCGATCATGAGAGCCACCACCTCGATCATCGCGACGTAACCCGCCTGCGTGCCGCCGGGGCGGTCTGTGTCGATGACCGTCACCACCCTCTTATTCTTCGAGAAGGGCGTGACGAGAGAGACGACCGCATGGGGGTTGCAGGCATGGTAGGCCCCGTCTATCTCGAAGATGTCCGCCACGACGCCGGCCACCGGCACGTGATTATAGTGGTATTTTTCTGGCGTCAGCCGGAAGAGGGCAAAATCCCCGTCGTGAAAGGTCCGGAGCCAGCGGTCTTTTCCCGGGCCCAGAAGTTCCTCGTAATCGAAGAACTTTCCTTTCAGAAAAAGGCCTGATCCTTCCGTCAGGGATCCGATGAGAACCTTCGCATCGGCGGGTGAAAGGACGGCCCGCTCATCATCCGGCTCGGGCCGGCATTGCCAGTAGCGGATTTTCCGTTCGAAGATTTTTCTCGGCGTATCCAGGCTGGCGGGATGGTCCAGACATTCCCGGACATCGATACCGCAGGTTTTCATGAAGACATTGCTGTTTTTCAGACTTCCGCCCAGGAAGATGTCGTAGTTCAGGAAGCCGAGTAGACCGGACATGCGGCTTCCCGTGGCGGCGCGGAAAACCGCCGGGGCGCTCTCCCGGAGTGTCCCGTAGAGAAAGCGGATCACGGCGTCCCCGTAAAGGCGCTCCGTTTCGATCCTATTCGTTTCCCGCTCGATATACTGATGAATCATTCGTGAAGGTGTTCTCCTTTCCGAGAAGGTACCCGCTCTCGGCCTTTTTAAGGGCGATATGGGCCAGCAGAACGAAGATGAGGCGCCGCATCATTTCGAGGGGCAGCCGCTCCTCAAGGGCCTCCCGTTCCACATGGGTGAGGAATTCGACGGGATTCCGGCCGCCGAGCAGGAAGTAGAGGGCCCGATGAATCGATGGGGCGAAATGGCATCGGCTGTCGGCTGCCCGAAGGTCATCCGTCAGGATCCTGAAGGCCTCCTCCATGTGACGTCGTCGGAGTTCCTGCCGGTAGTACCTTTCAGCGGCGTGGTTGAATGCATCGCCGTCCAGCTTGCAGGGCGAGGCAATTCCCGCCGAGGCACAGATGCTGCGGGTGAATTTCCCTTCCGTCGAATACAGCCCGGGTTCTTCGATCCTCCGGCGCAGATCGTCCATGGTGTTTCTAAGCCCCATCATCTCGATGAGACCCGCCGCATCCTCTTCCAGGACATCAACGAGGGTCCTTCGGTAGGCCTTGCTGTAAACCCTCAGATAACCCGGATAACGATGGCTTGGCCGGACGCCGGCAATACGGGCAATAATCCGCCTGAGGAAAAGATTCGGCGTATCCGATCGGACGAAAAACGTCGGGATTCCCACGGCTGTTCCGAAAATGACCTGCCTGCGCTCGCTTTCGATGAAAGGATCGTCGGGTATGTGACTATGGTTCACATGCCCCTCGACGATATACTTCATGGCCAGTGCGGTGACGAGGTTCTGCAGGCTGACGGCCCCGGCCATGTCTTCGCCGAAATTTTCAAAGAGGCTGTACTGCCTTCCCTCAAATCCGGAAAATCCCATCACGGCTTGTTCGCGCAGCCGGTAAAGAAGATAGAGCGACATCTTTGTGCTGAAGACACCGAGATCGGCCAGGTCCTTCTTGAGCCGCTCGCCGTTGCCCGGCATTCCGTTGAGAGCCGGGCTTCGTTCCGTGCTCATGAGAGAAACGAGATAGTCAACAAGTCGGAAATCCGGAACATAATCGCCGCGAAGCCAGAAGATCCTGCCGATGAACCGATCGAGCCATTCGGGTCCGAAGGGGGTGATGGGACGGCCGAAAACTTTGATCTTGGCCTTCTTCTTCCAGCGGCGCCAGAACATGCGCAGATGCGTGTAATCCATTTCATGGGGGAGAAATCCCAGCACTTTTTCGGGGTGGAATTCGGCGAAGTCAATCCGGTAAGGCGCCGCACTGTAAGTTCCGACGAAAAGCGGCAGAAAATGCTCGACGATCTTGATCACCAGATCCCCCAGGTATTTTTCATGGAGGCGGTTGAAGCCGGACCGGTCATCTGCCAGAAGGTTCGTGAGCTTTCGGCTTCCAAGACTCACGTGGGTGCCGTTGTTGGCGAGACTGATGTTGGAGAGACTGGGGAGCACGACGAGGTTGTTCGCGAGGATGCCCGCTTCGCGAAGCTTTCTCATGGCGTTGAGCTGGCTTCGGCTCAGAACTTCATGGCACAGGTGCATGTAGGCGCATTTTGCCTCGCCGTTGTCCCATCCCGAAAGGCAGGGATTCATGAAGATCTCCCGGTAGAAGGCATCGGAGATGCTGTCGTTGAGCCTCTTCTGTCTCACGGGGGGATGGGGCGACATGAAGGCGATGGCTTTTTGCCCCTTCTCGCGCAGCCGGAATTTTTCACCGGCCCAGGTCATGAGAAACTGGGTCAGCAGAAAGCGGGTCGCCGTTTCATCGGCGACCACCTTTCCCATGCCCTCCGAGGGATGCAGGCGACCGATGTAGAACGAATAGGTCTCGGGGGATGTGTTATCGCACAGAAAATGATCCAGGAATGCCATGCCCGTCTCGCGGATGACCGGAGGGGTGTCCGGCCGGTCGCTGACCACGTCGGCCAGGGCCAGCTTCAGCAGGTAGCTGATGGGCACCCGGATATGCTCTTCTCCGCTTTCGACGAAGCAGAAGCGCCCCGCATCGGCCCGCAAAGCGGTGGCTCCGCTTTTCTTGTCGGCCATCAGATCGGCCCGGAAGATCGCATCGGCGGCGGGGCTGAGCTGTCGGCGGGGAAAGCGCACCCAACTGTTTTCCCAGACATTTTCTGAATTTGAGTCAAGGAATTTTTCGAGATCCGCCACCGCCTTTTGCGGCGTGTCGCCCGATGCGGCGCGCCGGAGGATATTGGCGTAATAGTTCGATCGTTCGATCTTCAGCGGCAGGTCCACATCACGGCGGTTTCCAATGACCAGGGCCTGCAGTTCCGTTTCGGCCCCGCATGTCGTGTCACCGGCCGAGAAAGGCAATGTTCCGAGGAGGCTGTCCGGTGACCGGCTGTCGATGCCCAGGGCGTCGACGACGTCCTGGACGGACATCCGAGGCCCCTCCAACGGGTATGGATCGCCGGTCTTCATGCCCGGGGGCGCGTTCGCTCTGCTCATGGGTCATGTCTCCCTGTCCCTTCCTTCAACCGATGAGGGACGATGGTTAATGGATGGATGGTCAGGAGTTCAGCCTCTCCTCCCGGGACTTGCATTCGAGACAGACCTTTGTTGCCGGGTTTGCCAGGAGCCTTTTTCTCGAAATGGGATTGCCGCATTCTTCACAGATGCCGTAAAAACCGTGTTCCATTCGTGCAAGAGCCGCGTGAAGGGAGAGGAGCAGAAGGCGGTTCCGCTCGCGGATCGCATGTTCCAGCCCCGTATCCGCCTCCGAAACGGCCAGATCGTAGGGGTCGGGGGAGACGTCATGTCCTTTTCTGAGGGAATGAAGGCTCCGCTCAATGCTGAACTGCAGTGAAAGGATGCGTTCGACGAGAATGTTCCTGATTTCTTGCATGGTTTCTTCCTCCATTGAGGTTTTCTCGCTGACGGCGCACTGCCCGCAGGCTTTCTGAACTATCGCCTACGAGAGGCAGGATATCCCATTAATATTAAAATAACGTTACGGATTCTTTAAGAATTGGTTGTAAGATGCGGTGAAGAACTCGGGGACCGGTTTCCGACGCCTGCCAGGGTGGTGACGGCCGCCATTTTCTGGGCCTGGCGGAGTTGATCTTCCAGACGAAGCGATTCCGTAACGTCCCTCTTCGGGGAGATATAGCCCGCGATCTCGCCCTTCGAGGTTTTTCGGCCCCGGATCGTTTCCCTGAGTTTTTCCTGGAGTGCCGGATCGGAGTTGCTGCTCCGCGGGAAATCCCACGGGTTGTCGATTGCCTCATCCCTGCAGCAACCCGCTGTTTCTTCGAAGGAGTGAACCGGTCACGGCCGGCCTTACCCTGCAGAAGGTTCGGGTCCTGTGGATCTTGGCGTGCCTCGTTTGCCCGCTCTTGTTCCTTATCTTTAATTTGCAGCATTTGGAATTCATTTCACCGGAGACCCTCTCTCTCAGGCTTTACTCCACGGCAGGATGGTCTTCGTGATGGAGGAAGTCCCGGGGGGAGAACCGGCAGAGAATTTCTTAGATCCCGTAGCCCAGTATCGGGGCGAACTGTGAAGCGAACTTGACCATTTTATTTTTTCAATTTACCGGAAAAAAGCCGGAAGAGGGGTACCCCGTTGGAGTGTGACTGGGTGTTTTCAGATCAGGACGAAGTTGACTGTTGAGCAGGGGCTTCTTTCAGGCCCGGCGCTGATCGATGTAGTAGCTGCTTCCCGGTATTGTTTTGGCCTTCGATTTGACCTCCGAAGCAACGGAAACGAGATGGCCGAAGGATTCAAAAAGTCTGCGCCGGTTGCTGACGACGGCAATGGAGATCGACATGATGGGAAATCTTTCCACATGTCCTTTCCGGTTGACGCTTTCGTAATATCCCCGTTCCACGGTTTCCTTGTCATGGAATCGTTTTATCCCCGCATCGAATTTTTTTATGATTCTTCCGCATAGTTCGTCCGTATCGCGGGGATGACAGACGGCGACAAAGTCGTCCCCGCCGATATGGCCCACAAAGGCTTCGGGATCCCAGCCAACCACGCATTCCTTCAGAAGGTCGGCCAGGAAACGGATGATGGCGTCTCCTCTCTCGAACCCATAGTGGTCATTGAAGGGTTTGAAATTGTCGAGATCCAGGTAGAGGGTGGAAAATAACGTATGGGACTGAAGGCGGGATTCGATTTCCTCCTGGATGATATGGTTGCCCGGAAGTCCCGTCAGGGGGTTCGCCTGGATTGCAAGGCTGATTTTCTGGTCCGTTATCCTGGCCAGGACGTCGCGGATCTGCACAAGTCCGATATAAGCCCCGTTTTTGACGACGATCACGGAATCATAGATTTCCGTGTCGCTTCTCTCGAGCATCTTCAGGGATGCCTCTTCAAGGGGCGTATTGAATTCAAAGACAAGAGGTTTCTTCATGACGGATCTGACGGGGCGCTTTGTGTAGACGGAAAAGCCGAATTGCTGGCCGAGCTTGTAAAACAGGTAATTCTTGTGAAGGATTCCCAGGGGAAGGCAGTTATCGACAACGGCCACTGAAGCGAGGGAATTATCATTCTTGAACATCTCCAGGGCGTGAAAAACCGTCTCCTGGGGGTCAAGAGGCCGGACCGGTTGTGCCAGGGAGCCGATAAAGTTGTGATTCTGCCGAACCCCCTTGTATTGAGACTTACTGAAACTCTGGATGATTTTCCGTGCCTCTTCCGAACACTCCTGAAGGGTTTCGTGGGGTCTCGCCAGAAAGTATCCCTGGGCGAAGTCGATCTTCATGTCCATCACGATCCTGAGTTCTTCAATTTTTTCGATACCTTCGGCGATAACTCGGGCATTGACCTTGTGACAGAAGTTGACCACCGATTCGAGAAGCAGTCTTTTCAGTGTGGATTTGTGTATATCGGCGACAAGAAGCCGGTCGATTTTAACGATCTGCGGTTCCACCTGGATCAGCATGTTGAGACCGGCGAAACCACTTCCGAAATCGTCAATGGCGATGACAAACCCCTGACTGCGGTAATATTTCAAAGCCTTGGCAAAAAGGCTGTTTTCCTCGCAGGATACCCGCTCCGTTACTTCGAGGATCACGTTGCTTTGCTTCCTGAAGAGTTCCCGGGCCATGTTCGTCGTATTTTCGCCGCCGTAATCGGGCATTTCGATGACATGGGGTGTCACGTTGAGAAAAATGTTCTTTTCAATGCCGAGTTCATGGGCGGTTTTCATGGCCGTATCCTGACAAAGCCTTTCGAGATCCGCCAACAGTTCGCATCGTTCTGCAGCCTGGAACAATTCCTTCGGTCCCGGAAACATGGAAGACCCCGTAATGCGGCTCAAAGCCTCATATCCGTATACGTCCGCCGTTTTCAGGGAGATGATCGGCTGAAAAACCGTTTTAATCCTTCTGCTCTCTATGATGTCACAGAGTTCCAGATATTCGTTCTCAATGGATCCGGAGACGCCGGAGATCCTGCTCGGGGATCCAGTCTTGTTCGACGTTTCAAGAAAAAGCGAGAGACTTTCCATTTCCTTTCACCATCCTTCCCTGTTCTCCAGGTCGTCGATCATGCCCATTTTACTAAGACTGTTTGACTGTTCGAGACCCTCCGGCACGGACTGATTCCGGAAGGGCGGAAGGGGGTCCGTGCCGTTTTCCCAGCCGCCGTCGATACGGATTTCAGCCATATCATGAAAAAATGAAAGGACTGTGAAGCATTTATAAAGATTCTGTAAAGAATGATTATGCCTGATGCTGGTCCATTCAAAAATTTAAAAGCGTGAATCATGTTTGTTCTTGTACTCATGATGGTGAGCGGACCAATGAAACGAGTCTGCGAAGAAAACCGGAGATTTTTCATGCAGAGGCAGGCATGACCGGTCGAGCGTTTTGTAAGGCGTGCTGCCGATAGCGGCACGCCGAGAAACGCGAGTCCGGACGTAGCGGGGCAACTCACCATAAGGCGGCCGAACCGCCAAGCGAATCAGTCCAGCCTCAGCCGAACGACAAGGCAGGCAAGAGCTAAGAATTCCTCTGCTCCTTGCCGGGGGAGCTTCAATATAACCATAGCTTAACCTTACTGCCATATTCCTGTCATCTTTTTCACCTACAAGATGTCCTCATTAAATAATTAAGAAGGAGGATATTCAACGTGGAAAAGGTGAACAAGAGATGTATCCTTGGAGTCAAGTATGTTTTTTGTATGATACTGGTTTCCATCGTGGTCATGTTTGCGTCGGTACTGGAATCAACGGCGGGCGTGACGGTTTATAAGGATGGAGACAAATACGTGGAACTGGGGGGGCGCATACAACTGCAGTATCATATGGAGGACCCGGACACGGGAAGTTCTTCGGATAAAAGGACTGACGAGCTTTTTTTCAGAAGATTGCGCCCCTATATCCAGGGTAGCATTCATAAGGACTGGGTCGGCAAGTTTCAGTGGGAGATGGGAAAGTCCAGTGGTGAAAACGAAATTTCCGTTGAGGATGCCTATTTCGAATATAAGGGCTTTGAATACGTCAACGTGAAGATCGGAAACTACGCTTTCCCTTTCTCAAGGGAAAACCTCACCTCCTCCAAGAAAAGACAGCTTGTAGAGGTTACATTCGCGGGTGATCATAACTATGGTACACCGTCAAACGATCTGGGGCTGCACCTGAGTGGTTATTTCACCAAAGACAAGCTTGTTACGTGGGGTCTTTCGGCGGCATCAGCATGCATCGATCCCTCCAACAGTAAGCTCGATTTCGATACGCCCGTCAACAAGGATAGCGATTTCAATCAGGGCTGGATTATGGGTGGCCGTGTGGACTTTCACCCCTTCGGCAATCTGAGCTTTGAACAGGGGGATTTCAATCGCGCTCTGAAGAGCACCATCGGAGTAGCCGCATTTACCTGGTCCAACGACGATGACAACAATATAAGCCCCGGGAAGGATGTTGACAGTGTAAAAGGTTTTGAAGTCAGCGGCGCCCTGAGGTTCCGGGGTTTATCAATAGACGCTGAGTACAATATCTTCAAATCTGACCTGGTAGATAAAACGAAGACGAGCGGCATATATAAGAACGGAACTACAGATTTTAAAAACTGGTCCGTCTGTGGCGGGTACATGGTTATTCCTGGCACTCTGGAACTGGTTGCGGCATATGAAAACCAGGATGCAGACAACTACGACGAGAATTGGAAAAGGGTGGACCTGGGTGTCAACTGGTTTCTCAAGAAGCACGATATAAAGTTACAACTCACCTACCGTATCAATGAGAACAAGGATGGAGGCCGGGACAATGACCTGAACGAGCTGTTCGTTCAGGCCCAGTATGTCTTTTAAAATTTCCTATCGCCCAATCGACAGGCAGACAAAAAGGGGACCCCCGAGGTCCCTTTTTTTATCCCCTTTTCGGGAAATCTGAAATCTGGGGATACCGTACCTATTTCTTATTGCTCCGGCAATTATATATTTAAATATATTCTGTTTAATGTCCGTAATGCCCGAGAATCGCGATCATATTTTGATATATTAGTTGCCGGAGTAATAAAAAGGCTCGGATTGAAATCGCCGTAAACGATGATCATGTCAAACTGACGGTAAAGACTCTTATTCAGGGGACCTTCACTTCACAGGTGAAACCGGTGACGGAAAAAAATTTGTCGTCCGTCTGGATGGCTCTTATCCGGATCGGTTCCGGAGAAACGGGTCCCGAGGCCGTTGGATGACTTGAAGGCTCCGCTTGCCGGTCGATCGGGAACAGGCGGCTCGATGCGACTGATGAGGATGAAGGATTTCCGTGCCGATCGGACGATAAAAAAAGGGTTGCAGATATTTTCCGCAACCCCCTTCGCATCCTGGTGGGTCAGGGCAGAATCGAACTGCCGACACCTGGATTTTCAGTCCAGTGCTCTACCGACTGAGCTACCGACCCGTCTTTTCTTGAGGGAATGGATCATAAAACCGAACCGGCTTTTTTGTCAAGGTATTTTTTCCTCTTCTTTTACCTCGGGAAGGGGGCTTTCCTTTCTCGTTCGAAGAACCACCGTTCCGGCGATTTTATCGTGCCAGGCCTGCTTTTTCCGGTCCACGATGACCCACAGATATCCGATGTAAAGGAATATGGCGGATACAAAATACCCGACCCATCGGAGAAAGGCGATCCCCGGCGTGACGGGCGTCCCGTCGGACTGGACAACCTTGAGGCCGAGAAGCTTCTTGCCGGGGGTCTGACCGGTGGTGCCATGAAAATAGGTGAAGTAAGTCATGTTCAGGATCGTCGTCATGCCGTAGTAGGACAAAACAAGGGGGAGTGCGTCGTTTTGGCCGTGCCATGACCGGATGTGCAGAAGATACCTCATGTCGATGCCGAGGATCGTCACGCACGCAATGAAAATGACCGTGTAGAAGAGGGCCAGCAGAACCTGATCGATTGCGAACGCCGCAAGGCGGCGGATAAAACCGCCGTAAGGCCTTTCATCCATGGCTTGTCCTTTCGGAAAGAGATCCTCTCTCATACTGGAGGATCGACAGGATGGCAAGGGGGGCCGTTTCCGTGCGGAGAATGTAAGGACCGAGGGTGACGGTCAGCATTCCCGAGGAAAGGGCCCGGTCCGTCTCGTCCCGGGAAAACCCTCCCTCCGGTCCGACGACGATGAAAAAAGAGGATCGTTCCCGGGCGGATTCGCCCTGCAGGAGGGATTTGAGGGACCGTTCCCTTTCGCCCTCCCAGAACAGGAGTCCGAGGACCGTTTCCCTGCGATGTTCGAGCATTTCATCGAAGGTGATAATGTCGGTGATTTCCGGTACCGACGAGCGTCCGCACTGGCGGGAGGCTTCGGCGGCGATGCGGCGCCAACGTCTCAGCCGGTTCTCCTGCCGGCCCGTATCGGGCCTCGGGACGGAACGGGAGGAGAGGAAGGGAATGATCCGCCCCACCCCCAGTTCCGTCCCTTTCTGGACGATGAAATCCATCTTGTCCGATTTGGGCAGGGACTGGGCCAGGGTGACATCGACGGGAGGAGCGGCCCGTTCCTCTTTTTTCAGGATCCGCAGGGAGGCCCGCTGGCCCGCGTAATGCTCGATGACCGCCCGCCAGGAGTCGCCTTGACCGTTGAACAGGTGGATTTCGCTTCCTTCGCAGAGCCGGAGAACGGATTTCAGGTAATGGAAATCCTTTCCGTCCGCCTCTATCGCCGTTTCCCCGTCCGTCATGTCGGGGCGGTATATCCGGGGAAGGGTCAAGGCTCCTCTCTCCTTTTCCTGAGGACGAAACAGACCCATTCCTTTTCCGTGAGAACCTGATGGGACGAGACCCCTTCCTGGCGGAGGAACGTTTCTTCCACCATGGGGGCGTCTTTTTCGATAATGCCGGAGAGAACGAGATATCCTCCCGGTTCGAGCATGCCGAAAAGATGGGACCGGAGTGGAATGAGAGTGGAGGCCGTCAGATTGGCGATGATGAGGTTGAAACGGCCCTGGAACGTCAGGACATCCTGGTTCAGGATCTCGATCCGCTCCTCGACCCGGTTGATGGCGGCGTTCTTTTCCGCGATCTCCACCGCTTTCAGGTCGATGTCCACGGCGACCACCCTGTCGGCGCCTAACTTGGCGGCGGAAATGGCGAGGATGCCCGTTCCCGTTCCCACGTCAAGGGCCGTCCACTTTTCGAATGAGCGGTCCTTGGGGATGATTTCCTCCATGGCGTTGATGCACATCCGCGTGGAAGGGTGCTGGCCTGTCCCGAAAGCCATTCCGGGATCGATGTCGATGACGATATCCCGCCCGACGGGGGCATATCTTTCCCAGGTCGGCTTGATGACGATGTCCCGGCTGATGCGGAGGGGTTTGAAGTATTTTTTCCACTGCTCTCCCCAGTCCGGATCGACAATGGTCTCCGTTCCGATTTCCGGCGGGTCAAGGCCGGGGAAGATCTCCGACAGGCTCTTCAGGTAATCCCTCAGGGCATTCACCTTCGACGAAACGGTCTGGTCATCGGGAAAATAGGCCCGGATTTCCCCCTTTCCTTCCCTCTTTTCATCGTCATCATCGAAGGCGTCCACGACGGTCTCTTCCTCGATGATCCCCAGGGATCCCTGGTCGATGATAAAATTGGAAATGGCGTCGGTCAGTTCGCTCGGGGCCGTTACTTTGATTTCGATCCATTTTTCGCTGTTTGACGGCATGAAAAGATTCTCTCCTCTCTGGAATGTCGGGTCCGATCCCTTTGGCCCGCATGATTCCCGGGACGGGCGGAGGATATCTCCCGGTGAGTCCCTGACAACGGCCACGCCCCCGCGGGATCAAGCTCCTTGAGTTTTCCCAGCCAACGTGGTAACAAACTTATCTTTCTACCGAAACGAGACCGGAAGGTACAGGATGTCCTTAAAATACTACCCCGTTTACCTCGACATTTCAAACAGGAAATGCATCGTCATCGGTGGAGGGGATGTGGCGGAACGGAAAGTCGTCCGCCTTCTGGAATGCGGCGCTTCGGTGTCCGTGGTGGCCAAGGCCCTGACGGATCCGCTGATGAAGCTGTCGCGGGAGAAGCGGATCGCATATTTGGGGGATGGTTACGAGGCTCGACACCTGAAAGGGGCCTTCCTCGTGATCGGCGCCACCGACAGGCCTGAGGTGAACCGTCGGATTTTCGAGGACGCCCGTCAAGAGGGTATTCTGGTGAACATCGTGGATGAACCGTCTCTGTGCGACTTTATCATTCCCGCCGTGTTCCAGCGGGAGGATCTCACGGTGGCCGTTTCCACCGGCGGCAAGAGCCCCGCCCTGGCCCGACGGATCCGGGAAGACCTGGAGGGCCGGTACGGCCCTGAATATGGCGTTCTTCTCCGGATCATGGGAAAAATACGGAAAAAGGTCCTCGAAAAACGTGAGGGGTCCGAGGCGAACCGGCGGATTTTTGAGGATCTTCTTGAATCTCCTCTCCTTGCCCGTATCCGCGAAGAGCGATGGGAAGATGTCCGGATCCTGATCCGGGAATATGTCGGGGAAGACATCCCCCTGGACTGATGATGGAACCCTGGATATTCAAGACGGCACTTTTCGCATACCTGTTGAGCACGGGAGGATACCTGGCCTCCATTCTGGTCCGGAGGGTCTTCGTCGCGAGAGTCTCCACCTGGATCCTTCTTGCGGCCTTTTCCGTTCATACCCTGTTCATCATCGTCCGGTGGCGGACGACCGGTTACGGTCCGGTGGTCTCGATTTACGAGTCCCTGTCATTCCTGGCCTGGGCCGTCTGCGGGGGGTATCTTATTTTTCAGACCATGACGAAGACCCGGGTCCTGGGGGCATTCGTGGCGCCCCTCTGCTTTCTTCTCATGATGCTGGCCGCCATGGGTCTCACGGGGGAGAATATCGTCCCGGACATCCTCCGGGGGTACTGGGTGCCGGCCCACGTTTTTTTCACCCTCACGGGGGAAGCCCTGCTGGCCCTCGCCTGTCTTGCCGGGGCCATGTATCTTATTCAGGACCACGCCCTGAGGGCGAAAAAAGCTTTTCGATTCAGCCGCTATCTCCCCCCTCTTCGCGATCTGGACCGGATCAACCACCTGTCCCTCCTCTGGGGGTTCGTTTTTTTCACCGCCGGTATTCTCGCCGGGGCCGTCTGGGCGGGAACGGTCTGGGGAAAGCCCTGGCAATGGGATCCCAAACAGGTTTTTACATTCCTGTCCTGGATTCTTTATGTTCTTCTGATTCATCAGCGCCTGGCCATCGGATGGAAAGGGAGAAAGGCGGCCTTCCTGTCCATTCTCGCTTTCGCCGTACTTCTCTTTTCCCTGGCCGGCGTTCATGCTTTTTTTACGACCATTCACGATTTTTCTTAAGAATATGCCTATCGTTCTCATTGGTATGAACCACAAGACGGCGCCCGTGGAGATCCGGGAAAGGCTGGCCCTTTCCTGTGATGACCCGTCCAGGGCCATGACCGGCATCCGGGATCTTCCCCCTCTCCGGGAGGTCCTGTATCTTTCCACGTGCAACCGTGTGGAGGTCCTGGCCCACCTGGCGGACGAGACCCGGGGAATCGACGATCTCAAGGCGTTCATTTTCTCCCACGGAAATCTGTCGAAAGAGGAACTGGAGACCTGCCTTTACGTGTACCGGGGGGATATGGCGGTCCGTCACCTCTTCCGGGTGGCCTCGAGCCTTGATTCCATGGTCATGGGAGAGCCTCAGATCCTGGGACAGGTGAAGGAGGCCTACCGGCAGTCGGTGGCGCACAAGGTCTCGGGTCTCCTGATCAACAAGCTTCTCCATCATGCCTTCCGGGTTGCCAAACGGGTCCGGACGGAAACGGCCATCGCCTCAAACGCCGTTTCGGTCAGTTACGCCGCCGTGGAACTGTCGAAAAAGATTTTCAGCCGGCTGGATGGAAAGACGGTTCTTCTGGTCGGTGCGGGCGAAATGTCGGAACTCGCGGCGAGGCATCTTTTGAAAAACGGGGCCGGACGGATCATCGTGGTGAACCGGACCCTGGAGAACGCCGTCCGCCTCGCCGAAGACTTTCAGGGCATTCCGGCGGGATTCGATTCCCTGGAGGAACGGCTGAAGGAGGCGGACATTGTCATCAGCTCCACCGGGTCTCCCGGATTCGTCATCACCGCCGACATGGCCCGGCGGGCCCTTTGGCGCAGGAAGAACCGGCTTCTTTTCCTCATCGACATCGCCGTTCCCCGGGATATCGATCCCGCCGCCGGCGAGATTGACAATATCTATCTCTATAACATCGATCATCTTCAGGAAATCGTGGACGAAAACGTGCAGAACAGGATGCGGGAGGCGGAAAAGGCCGAGCGGATCGTGGAAGAGGAGGTGGCCCGTTTCGCCGAGTGGAAAAACACCCTGGAAGTGGTTCCCACCATTCGATCCCTGAAGGACCGCGCCGATGGAATCATCCTCGGGGAGATGGAAAAATCCCTTTCCTGGATCCGGGATCTCCGGGAAGAGGACCGGACGCGGGTGGAAATCCTCGTTCATTCGGTGGTAAACAAACTTCTCCACGAACCCGTGACGAGCCTCAAGGAGGTAAGCCAGAACGACGGGATTCTGGCCTATGTGGCGGCCGTCAGGGAGCTTTTTCGGCTCGACGGCCTTGAAAAAAAAGGACGGCCCTGGGGAAAAGAAAAAGAATCGGAAGAAAAGGAGAAACCATCATAAAAAAGCTCATCCGTATCGGTTCGAGAGGGAGTCGGCTGGCCCTGACCCAGGCGGAATTCGTCAGGGGCGAACTGGGGAAACGTTATCCCGAAGCGGAGATAGCGATCGTTCCCATCCGCACCCGGGGTGACAAGCTGCAGGACATCGCCTTGGTCAATCTGGGCGGGAAGGGGGTTTTCGTCAAGGAGATCGAGGAGGCCCTCATGGCCGGAGAAATCGACATGGCCGTTCACAGCATGAAGGACATGCCGTCGGAGCTTCCGGAAGGACTGGAGATCGGGGCCGTTCCCCGGAGGGAGGACCCCCGGGATGTTCTTGTATCCCGGGGCCGGCGGAAATTGGAAGAGCTGCCGAAGGGGGCGAGAATCGGAACGGGCTCCATGAGGCGGGCCATGCAGCTCCTCCATCTGCTTCCCGATCTGGAAGTGGTGTCGATCCGGGGGAACCTGGACACCCGTCTTCGGAAGATCGAGCTGGAGAACCTGGACGGGATCATCGTGGCGGCGGCGGGAATGCGCCGGCTGGGGCTCGCCGGGGAAATTTCCCAGTACATTGCCGTGGAATGGATGATTCCTCCGGCGGGTCAGGGGGCTCTGGGAATCGAGATTCGAAAGGAAGACAGGGAAATCAGCGACGGGATCGCTTTTCTCCATCACGGCGATACGGCTGCGGAAGTATTTGCGGAAAGAGCCTTCCTGGCCCGGATGGGCGGGGGCTGCCAGGTGCCCATGGCGGTCCATGCCCGGAAGCAGGGTGACCGGCTCGTCCTCCTGGGGCTTCTCGGGAGCGTCGACGGCCGGGTCGTCATCACCGAGTCGGCCCGGGGCGACGCCCGGGGAGGTCCGGATCTGGGCCGGGATCTGGCGGAAAGGATCCTCTCCCGGGGCGGTCAGGCCATCCTGGATGTTTTTTACGATGGGGTCACCCGTTAAAGGGCAGGCCTTGACGACGCCCTGAGAGTCTGAAAAAACGGTCGATTGACAACAGGCCCTTGAAGTAGGACTATCTATCGTTGCCGGTTTGACAAGCCGCCCGGCGGCTGAGACGGGGACGTTCCCCTTTTACGTGGGAGATCGAAAGACTTGGGGATGAAGAACAACAATAAAGTATACATCATCGGCGCCGGTCCGGGGGACCCCGGTCTCATCACCCTCCGCGCCGTGGCGTGCATCAAAGAGGCCGATGTGGTCGTCTATGATTACCTGGTGGACCGGGACATTCTCCGTCATGCCCGGGAAGGGGCCCGGTTCATCTACGTGGGAAAACAGGGGGCCGACCATACCGTTTCGCAGGAAAGGCTGAACGAGATCCTCGTGGAGGAGGCGAAGGAAGGCCGGACCGTGGCCCGTCTGAAGGGGGGGGATCCCTTCATCTTCGGGCGGGGCGGGGAGGAGGCGGAAGTCCTCTTCCGGGAAGGGATCCCCTTCGAAGTCGTGCCCGGTGTGACTTCGGCCATCGCCGTTCCCGCCTATGCCGGGATTCCCCTGACTCACCGGCATTTCACCTCTTCCGTCGCCTTTGTCACCGGCCATGAGGAGCCGGACAAGAAGGAGAGCCGGGTTCACTGGGAAAGCCTGGCGTCCATCGAAACCCTGGTGTTTCTCATGGGGGTGAAAACCCTGGCCGGCATCACCGCCGGCCTCATGAACCATGGAAAACGGGGAGACACCCCTTGTGCCCTGATCCGCTGGGGCACCACGCCGGACCAGGAAACCGTCACCGGCACCCTGGAGTCCATCGCAAGGCAGGCCCGGGAACGGGGTATCGCCCCGCCGGCGGTCCTGGTGGTCGGGGAGGTGGTCCGTCTCCGGGAAAAGATGAACTGGTTCGAAAAAAAGCCTCTTTTCGGAAAGGGCGTCGTCATCACGAGACCTGCCGGACAGGCCGAGGAAATGGCCCGTCTCCTCAGAAATGAAGGGGCCCGGGTGATTCATTTCCCCACCATCAGGGTCCTGGAATCGAAAAAAACGGAGCTCCTCGACGGTGCCGTCGACCGTCTGGAGGCCTACGACTGGATTGTATTCACCAGCGCAAACGGGGTCCGGTTCTTTCTGAAACGGATGCGGGAGAAGGGGAAAGACCTTAGGTCGCTGAAGGGGGTCCGGGTGGCCGCCATCGGTCCCGCCACGGCGAACATGATTGAAATTTACGGCATGACGGTCGATCTCGTTCCCGAGATCTTTATTTCCGAAGGCATCGTGGAGGCCTTCCGGAAAGTGGACCTTCGGGGGGCGCGGGTCCTCCTGCCGAGAGCCGAAGAGGCCCGGAACGTTCTTCCCGACGGTCTGAGGAAAATGGGGGCCGCCGTGGACGTGATCCCCGTCTACCGGACCGTCCGGGCGGAAACGGACCGTTCCGTTCTGGAAGAGGAAATGGAACAGGGGCGGGTGGATGTCCTCACCTTCACCAGCCCCTCGACGGTGAAACATTTTTTTGCCATCATGGGGGATAAATTCAATATTCCAGAAAGCATCCGTGTGGCATCCATCGGGCCGGTCACGGCGGCGGCCCTGGAAAAACGGGGCGTTTCCGTCCATGTCCGGCAGGAAACCTACTCCGTTCCGGGGCTTGTGGAGGCCCTGAAGGCCTACTACGGAAAGGAGGATGGCGGACAGTGATCGGCATATCCAAACTTTACTGCGGGGCCGTGGAACCCTCGGACGTTCTCCGGTACGGGGCCGAGTCGGGGAAGCTTCCTTCCCACCTCCTCCAGTTTTCAAGGGACAAGAAGCCCGTCGTCGTGTGGAACATGACCCGCCGGTGCAATCTCCGCTGCGTCCACTGCTACGCCTCCTCGCAAGACCTGGATTACGGCAATGAGCTTTCCACCATCGAGGGTAAGAACCTGATCGCGGATCTCGCCGCTTACGGTTCCCCGGTGATGCTTTTCTCCGGCGGGGAACCGCTGGCGCGGAAGGACCTGGTCGAACTGGCCCGGTTTGCCGTGGAAAAGGGCATGCGGGTGGTGATTTCCACGAACGGGACCCTGATCACCCGGGAAAAGGCGGGTGAATTCCGGGAAATCGGCCTCTCCTATGTGGGAGTGAGCCTCGACGGCATGAAGGAAGTCCATGACCGTTTCCGGGGCCGGGAAGGGGCCTATGACGAGGCCCTCCGCGGAATCCGCTATTGCCGGGAGGAAGGAATCAAGGTGGGTATCCGGTTCACCATCAACCGGAGGAACGCCGGCGAGATTCCCCGCATGTTCGATCTCATCGAGGCGGAAAACATCCCCCGGGCCTGTTTCTATCACCTCGTCTATGCCGGCCGGGGATCCCGTCTGGTCGAGGAGGCCCTCACCCACGAGGAAACGAGGAAGGCGGTGAACCTCATTCTCGACCGGACCGGGGATCTCTTCCGGAAGGGGCTTCCCAAGGAGATCCTCACCGTGGACAACCATGCCGACGGGCCCCTGATCTATCTGCGCCTTCTCCGGGAGGACCCGGGGCGGGCGGCGGAAGTCCTGGAGCTTCTCCGGATGAACGAGGGAAACAACTCGGGACGGGGCATCGGGTGCGTGAGCTGGGACGGGGAAGTCCATCCCGACCAGTTCTGGAGGAACATCCGGTTCGGGAATGTCCGGGAAAGGCCCTTCAGCGTCATCTGGGAGGACCGGTCCATCGAACTGCTGGCCAGGCTCAAGGACAAAAAAAGGTACGTCCGGGGCCGATGCGCCTCCTGCCGGTGGCTTTCCGTGTGCGGCGGTAATTTCCGGGCCCGGGCGGAGGCCGTGACGGGAGACGTCTGGGCGCCCGACCCGGCCTGCTATCTCACGGACAGTGAAATTGAAAAATAAAACTTTTTCGGACGGCTTTGTCAAAAGATCCGGAAGGAATGGTCCGCGGTCTTTCTATTAAACGTTTTCAAGATGGGAAGGAGAGATCCTATGCAGTATCCTGACTACAGGCCGAGAAGACTCCGGGCGAATGAAAATTTCCGGAGGATGATCCGGGAAACCCGTCTTTCCGTGGACGACTTCGTTCATCCCCTGTTTGTGACGGCGGGGAAAAACGTCAAGAAACCCATAGCTTCCATGCCGGGCAATTTCCAACTCTCCGTGGATCAGCTGGTGAAAGAGGTGAAGCTGACCCGGGACCTGGGGATTCCCGCCGTTCTTCTTTTCGGGATCCCGGAGAAGAAGGACGAGCTTGCCACGGGGGCTTTCGTAAAGGACGGGATCGTCCAGACGGCGGTGAAGGCCGTCAAGGACAAGGTCCCCGATATGCTGGTCATCACCGACGTGTGTCTGTGCGAATACACGAGCCATGGCCACTGCGGGATGCTCGAAGGAACGGATGTGGATAACGACACCACCATCGAGGTTCTCGGGGAAACCGCCGTCTCCCACGCCCGGGCGGGGGCGGACATGGTGGCCCCCTCGGCCATGATGGACGGCCAGGTCCTGGCGATCCGGGAGGCCCTGGATGAAGCGGACTTCGATCACATTCCCATCATGGCTTATTCGGCCAAGTATGCCTCCTGCTTTTACGGTCCCTTCCGGGATGCCGCAGAGAGCGCCCCTCAGTTCGGGGACCGGAAGGCCTACCAGATGGACCCGGCGAACGGCGATGAGGCCATCCGCGAGATGACCCTCGACGTGGAGGAAGGGGCGGACATCATCATGGTGAAACCGGCGCTGCCCTACCTGGACATCCTCTGCCGGGCCCGGCAGGAGTTCGACCTTCCCATCGCCGCCTACAATGTGAGCGGTGAATTCGCCATGATCAAGGCGGCGGCCAACCTGGGGTGGCTCGATGAAGAGCGGGCCATGATGGAGGCCCTTCTCTCCATAAAGCGGGCCGGCGCGGATATCATCCTGACCTATTTCGCCCGGGAGGCCGCCCGGATCCTCTTGAAGGGCTCAAGATGAACGATTCAGGAACCGATTCCAGGGTGCTTCCCCATCCGCTCCGGATGGTGGCCTGGGAAGTCACCCGGAGCTGCAACCTTTCCTGCCTCCACTGCCGGGCCTCGGCGGAGAAAGGGCCTTACCCGGGGGAACTGGAGACGGAAGCCTGCCGGGACCTCCTGGATGATATCGCCACCGTCGGCCGTCCCGTGATCATCCTGACGGGGGGAGAACCCCTCCTCCGGCCGGACATTTTCACCCTGGCGGGATACGGGGACAGCCGGGGATTCCGGATGGTCCTCGCCACGAACGGCACCCTGGTGGATGGGAATATGGCGGAAAGGATCCGGGAGTCCCGCATCCGGCGGGTGAGCATCAGCCTCGACGGCTCCGACGCCCCTCGCCATGACGCCCTCCGGGCCGTTCCCGGGGCCTTCGACGGGGCCATGGGCGGGATCGAGGCCTTGAAAAAGGCGAAGGTGGAATTCCAGATCAACACGACGGTGACCCGGAGAAACATCGAGGACCTGGACCGGATCCTGGATCTGGCCGTGTCCTCAGGCGCCGCCGCCCATCATCTCTTTCTCCTGGTTCCCACGGGAAGGGGCCGGGAAATGGCCGAAGAAGAGATTTCACCGTTGGACTATGAAAGGACCCTCCTCTGGTTTCTCGAAAAAGAGGCGAAGGTCCCCATCGAGCTGAAGGCCACCTGCGCACCCCATTATTTCCGGATCCGGCACCAGCAGGGGAAAGGGAAAAAAGCCGGAGGGGCGCTGCCCCCGTCTGTCAGAAATCGAGGTCTGAGCCCGGCGGGAGGAACTCCAAGGGGGTGCCTGGGGGGGGTCACGTTCTGCTTCATTTCCCATACCGGCCAGGTTCAGCCCTGCGGCTATCTGGAAGTGGACTGCGGGAGGCTGTCGGAACGGCCCTTTTCCGCTATCTGGGAGCATTCCTCCGTTTTCGGGGAGCTTCGGAGGCTCGATCTCTACGGAGGCAAGTGCGGCCGGTGTGAATTCCTGCGGGTGTGCGGCGGGTGCCGGGCCCGGGCCTTCGAAGCCACGGGGGACTACCTGGCCGAGGAGCCCCTGTGCATTTACCAGCCGAAGATGAAAAATGTTTCCCCGCCTGTTACTTAGGAGGAAGGGAATTCCATGGACGACCTCGACAGAAAGCTCCTGAACCTCATCCAGAAAGGCTTTCCCATCGTTTCGGAGCCCTACCGGAAAATCGGGGAGGACCTCGGCATTACCGAGGAGGAGGCCTTTTCCCGGGTGAAACGGCTGAAGGAAGAAGGCGTGATCCGGAGGATCGGCGCCGTTTTCGAACCGGGCCGGCTCGGGTTCGTGAGCACCCTGTGCGCCGCCCGGGTTCCCCGGGAGCGCCTTGAGGCATTCGTCCGGACGGTCAACGCCTTCGAAGGGGTCACCCACAATTACGAAAGAAACCATCCTTACAACGTCTGGTTTACCGTGACCGCCCCCTCGAGAGAGGAGATCGGCCGTTTTCTAAGAGAGCTTCGCGAAAATACGGGCATTTCGGATATCCTCGACCTTCAGGCCGTCAATAAATTCAAGGTTGACGCCACGTTCGAACTGTAAGAGAGAAAGACGCCATGACGATGAAAAATGAAGACCCCGTCCTGTATCTTGTGGACGGGAGCAACCTGATTTACCGTGCCTTCCATGCCACCCCGCCCTTGACGAATTCGAAGGGTTTCCCGACGAATGCCCTCTATGCCTTCACCAGCATGCTCATCAAGCTTCTGAGGGAGAAGCGTCCCGAATACATGGCCGTGGTCTTCGATGTCAAGGGGCCCACATTTCGCCATGAAGCCTACGGAGAATACAAGGCGACCCGGAAACCCATGCCCGATGAACTGGCGGAGCAGCTTCCCGCCATCCGGAAAGTCATCCGGGGGTTTTCCATTCCCATCATGGAAAAAGAGGGATGGGAGGCAGACGACGTTATCGGCTCCCTGGCCCGGCGGTTCGAGCGGCAGGGAACGGGGGTGGTCATTGTGTCCGGCGACAAGGATTTCATGCAGCTTGTCTCGGAAAAGATCGTCCTTCTCGATACGATGAAGAACCGGGTGGTCGACGAGGCGGCGGTCAGGGAGCGGTTCGGCGTGGGACCGGACCGGGTGGTGGAAATCCTGGGCCTGACCGGGGACAGTTCGGACAACGTCCCCGGGGTGCCGGGGGTCGGCGGAAAGACGGCTCTCAAACTTGTCCAGGAATTCGGGACGGTGGAAGAGATCCTGGCCCATGCCGACCGGGTCTCCAACCGGAAGGTCCGGGAGAACCTCGGTCGTTTCGCCGACCAGGCGCGGCTGAGCCGGGAACTGGTGACCATCCGGACCGACCTGGACCTGGGGAAAGACCTGAATGCCTATCGGACCGGGCCCCCGGAAACCGCCATCCTCAGGGACCTTTTCCGGGAGTTCGAATTTTCCTCTCTCCTCCAGTCCCTCAAGGTCCGGGAAGAAACGGAGGAAACGAATTTCCGGGTTCTCTCCCCGGAGGAGGCCCTTGACGAAATGCTCCGGGTTCCCGCGTACAAGGACGCCCTGGCTTTTCACATGCTTCTGTCTTCCCCCGACTCCATGGGGGCGGATCTGGTGGGTGTCGCCCTCTGCCCGGAACCGGGGACGGCGTTCTATCTTCCCGCGAGAGGGGCGGGACCGGCCCTGGGGGAGGAAGTGCTTCTCAAGGCCCTCCAACCCCTCCTGGAAGACGAAAGGGTGGAAAAATGGGGCCACGATGTGAAAAGCGCCCGGGTGTTCCTCGCCCGGAAGGGGATCGCCCTTTCCGGGGTCCGGTGCGACACCATGGTGTCCGCCTACCTCCTCAATCCGACCCGGCGGGCCTTTGAGATCCCCGATCTTTCCCTTGAATTTCTCAACCGGGAGAGTTCGTCCCTCAAGGAGATCGCCGGAAGCGGGGTCCGGGCCGTTCCCCTGGAGGATTTCCCCCCGGAAAAGATAGGTCCTTATGCCTGCGAGTGCGCCGACCGGGTTCATCGCCTCTCCCCGATCCTTTTGAAACGGATGGGGGAAGAGGGGTCGGGGGAACTTTTCGAAAAGGTGGAATTGCCCCTGATTTCCGTTCTGGCCGGCATGGAGCGCCTGGGGGTGCTCCTGGACCGGGACCTCCTGCGAGAGATGTCCCGGGAACTCGGGGAACTTCTGGCCCTGTCGGAGCAAAAAATCCACATCCTGGCCGGCGAGTCCTTCAACATCAACTCGCCGAAGCAGCTCCAGGAGATCCTCTTCGAAAAGCTCAAACTTCCCCGGGGAAAGAAGACCAAGACGGGACACTCGACGGATGTGGACGTCCTTGCCGATCTGGCCCGTTCCTATGAACTTCCGGCGGAGATCCTGGCCTATCGGAGCCTGATGAAACTCAAGTCCACCTACGTGGACGCCCTGCCGCTCCTGGTGAACCCCGAAACGGGAAGGGTGCACACATCCTTCAACCAGACGGCCACGGCCACGGGCCGGCTTTCCAGCAGCAATCCGAACCTCCAGAACATTCCCATCCGGACCACGGAAGGGAAGCGGATCCGGCAGGCCTTCATCGCCGCGCCGGGGCACCGTCTGATCTCCGCCGATTATTCCCAGATCGAGCTTCGGATCCTGGCCCATCTTTCGGAAGATAAGACCCTGATCCGGACCTTCGAGGAGGGAGAGGACATCCACCGGCGGACCGCCGCGGATGTCTTCGGGGTCTTTCCCGAGTTCGTCAATGCGGACATGCGGCGGCAGGCCAAGGTGATCAACTTCGGGATCCTCTACGGAATGAGTCCCTTCGGTCTTTCCCGGGAATTGGGGGTCGATCAGAAGCTCGCGAAGGCCTACATCGATGAGTATTTCCGGAAGTTCAAGGGTGTCCGGGCCTACATCAATGAAATCCTGGAAAAGGGGAGAGAGGCGGGTTTCGTGACCACCCTTCTCAACCGCCGGCGCTACCTTCCCGACCTCCGGAGCTCCAATGTTTCGGTCCGCCAGTTCGCCGAACGGATGGCCGTGAACACCCCCATTCAGGGAACCGCCGCGGATCTGATCAAGGTGGCCATGATCAATATCTGGAACCGCCTGGAAGGAGAATCCCTTTCCGGGAAGATGATCCTCCAGGTTCATGACGAACTCGTATTCGAAGTCCCCGAGGGGGAGGAAGAGAAAACGACGGCCCTCATACGGAAGGAGATGGAGGAGGTGATCGCCCTCCGGATCCCCCTGAGAGTGGAGATCCACGAAGGAAGGAATTGGGACGAAGCCCATTGAAAGCCGTCATGGATTCGGGGCCCCGTTTCCGGCGAATCCGGGGACAATGCCGAAGGGCTGCTTAAGCCTGCTCGGCGGCCTGAAAAGGACACCGGGGGCCGGGAACCCGTCCGTCAGCATATGATCGGAGGTCTTCCATGAACAAATTCAAGGAAACCCTGGACCGGCTGGTCCAATATCTGAAAACGGCCCTTTCGGGAAACGAGGCATGGCAGTTCGGCGCATCTTTTCTCATCCTGGTTTTCGGGTTTCTGATCCTCGAAGTCGCCTGGCGGAAGGCGAACCGGTTCATGCTTGAAAAGGGCCGGGAGAAGGGGGCCTCCTTTCTTCAGGGTTTCCTTCCGTCCCTGCGGATGGCCGCTGCGGCCCTGCTTCTGCGGGCGGCGGAGATTCCTCTTCATCTTCCCGGGGACCTGACCCCGCTCATCCATGGGTTCGAGGCGTTCCTTTCCGCCCTGGCGGCCCTTCTGTTTTTCTTTCAGATCATCTCCCTTCTCGACGGGATCTGTTCCCTGCTGCCCCGGCGGCTCCGGGGCAGCGTCTCCGGGAACGGGATGAAGAACCTGAAGGCGGTTCTGCGGATCCTGGCGATTCTTGGGGTGGGCCTTCTGTTTTTCGGCAGCCAGAGGCATCTTCTTCCCGGCTGGTTTTCCCAGTCTTCCTGCTGGCGGTATGGCTTTCTGGCGGTCGTCCTCGGCGCCCTTTACCTGGGAGGTAAGTCTCTCGGTCGTTTCCTCGGCACCATGGTGAACGCCCTGGGAGAAAAAGAGGAAAATATGAGGATCCGTCTTGTCCTTGAGGCGGCTTCCCTGCCCATGAGACTGCTTCTTGCCGCCATGGCCGCTTACGCCGCTCACGCCCTGATTGCCCTGCCGCCGGTCGCCGACGCGATCCTGAGAAAAGCGGTGGATCTTCTGGCCACTCTGGCCGTCTTCTTCTTTCTGTACCGTCTTCTCACGGTTCTCGAATATGAGCTGAACCGGGTCGCCCGGCGGGGTGAAGGGAAAATCGACCGGAACATCATCCAGTTCATCCGCATGACCGCCAAAATACTCGTCGTCGTCCTGGGGGCGGTCTATGTCCTCCAGGTCCTGACGGGAAAACCCATGAACGCCATCCTGGCCGGCCTCGGGATCGGCGGACTGGCCGTGGCCCTGGCGGCCCAGGACACCCTGAAGAATCTTTTCGGGAGCCTCATGATCATGCTGGACAAACCCTTTGCCGTGGGAGACCGGGTGATTGCCGAGGGGATCGACGGATTCGTGGAGGACGTGGGTTTCCGAAGCACCCGGATCCGCACCTTTCCCGGACACCTGGTGTCCATCCCCAACGAAAGAATGGCGTCGGCGAGCATAGAAAACGTGGGAAGCCGGCCGGGCATCCGCCGCCTTACGAACCTGACGATCACCTACGACACCCCGCCGGACAAGGTGGAGAAGGCCCTGTCGATCGTCCGTGAAATCCTGCGGGACCACGAGGGGATGCACCCCGATTATCCGCCGAAGGCCTGCTTCAGCGACTTTAATGACACGTCCCTCAATATCCTGGTCATTTATTGGTATTTCCCGCCCGATTACTGGAAGTTCATGGAATTTTCCGAGAAAGTGAATTTCCGGATCATGCGGGCTTTCGAGGCCGAGGGGATCGAATTCGCCTTCCCGACGACGACCGCTTACCTCGCCCAGGACGATCGGAGGCCCCTGACGATCACCGTCGAGGGGAATCGCTCCCGTTCGTCGGATCGGAAAGAATGAGGCAGGGAGAAGGATCATGAAAAAATTGTTCCGAGGTGCCATTTCCAGGAAAGTGGGGCTTCCGCCGGGGTCCCTCGTTCATGTGGGGGAGAAGAAGGCGGAAACGGTCAAAATCACCGTCCTCGATTACGATGCCGAGGGCTTCCGGGAGAAGGCCTGCGGCAGCGTGGAGGAATGTTTTTCCTTCCGGGACACGACCGCGACGGCCTGGATCAATGTGGACGGGGTCCACTCGACGGACGTGATGGAAAAGGTGGGGGAACATTTCAATATCCACCCCCTTGTCCTCGAAGACATCATGAATACCAACCAGTCCCCCAAGATCGAGGATTTCGAGGCGTATATTATCGTCATCGGGAAGATGCTGTCCCGGAACCGGGAGACGGGGGAAATCGAATCGGAGCAGGTCAGCCTGATCCTGGGGCCGACCTGGGTGATCTCCTTTCAGGAGCAGGAAGGGGACATTTTTGATCCCCTCCGGGCGCGTATCCGGACAGGGCGGGGGCGCCTCCGTAAAATGGGCGCCGACTTCCTGGCCTACGCCATGATGGACACCATCGTGGACAACTATTTTCTGGTTCTGGAAAACCTGGGGGACCGGATAGAGGAACTGGAGGAAGACCTGGCGGGCAATCCCACGAGGGAGATGACGAAGACCATCCACGACCTCAAAAAGGACATGGTGTTCCTGAAAAAATCCGTCCGGCCCATGCGGGAGATCGTAAACGTCATGCTCCGGGGAGATCTGGTCCTCATCCGGGACTCGACCCATGCCTATCTCCGGGACCTTTACGATCACACCGTTCAGGTCATCGATTCCATCGAGACCTTCCACGATCTTGTCTCGGGGCTGCTCGACCTCTACCTTTCCAGTCTGAGTAACCGGATGAACGAGGTCATGAAAGTCCTGACCATCATCGCCACCCTTTTCATTCCCGTCACCTTTATCGCCGGCGTCTACGGAATGAATTTCAAATACATGCCCGAGCTGGACTGGAAATGGGGGTACGGGGCCGTTTGGCTTGTCATTCTCGGGGTCATGGCGGCGATGCTGCTCTATTTCCGAAGGAAAAAGTGGTTGTGACCATGGAGAAAAAACAGTTTGTCCTGAAGACCGTCGTGAGGGCCGGGGACGCCGGGGAAGCGGGGGCGTTTCTTCTCGGGAAAACCGGTCTTTCTCTTCCGCGGATTCAGGAGGCCCTCGCCAAGGGGGCGCTCCGCCTGAAGCGGAAGGGGCAAAAATGGTTCCGTCTCCGGCGGGGGGATGTCCCCCTCGGGGCGGGAGATGAGGTGGCTTTCCACTACGACGGGGATATCCTCGCCCGGGTCCCCCCGGCGGCCGGACTCGTGGAGGATCGGAAAGAATACAGCGTGTGGTTCAAACCCCCCGGTCTCATGACCCAGGGGTCTCCCTGGGGAGACCACTGTTCCCTGGAACGGCAGGCGGAGCTGCACTTCCGCGGACGGCGGCAGGTTTATCTCATCCATCGCCTCGACCGCGAAGCTTCAGGGCTCGTGCTCCTGGGGCATACGAAAAAGGCGGCCGCCGCCCTTTCCCGCCTCTTCAGGGAGGGGACGGTGGAGAAGCGCTACCGGATAGAAGTCCTGGGCAGCCCGGCTGCCGCGGGAGAAAAGGGCACCATCGATTTCCCCCTGGACGGCCGGGAAGCCCGGACGGATTTCCAGGTCGTCGCCTTCAATGGGGATAAAAAAATTTCGGAAATCGACGTCACTTTGCGGACGGGCCGCCTCCACCAGATCCGCCGTCATTTCGAAGCCATCGGCTGCCCCGTCCTCGGCGATCCCCGGTATGGAAGGGGGAACAAGAACCGGGAGGGACTGAAGGTGAACGCCTGGTCTCTCCGCTTTGTCTGCCCTGTATCCGAGAAGGAAATATTCATTCGTCATTTCCAGGACGGAATATAAGCCAACCCGGGATTCCTGCTCGAATCCTCAAATTATCGGCCGGTTCGTCGCCATGTGACGCCCCCCGTCCACGGAAAGCAGGACCCCGGTGATCCAGGAACTCTCCTTCGAGACGAGAAAAAGGGCGGCATCGGCGATGTCCGAGGGTTTCCCGTTTCTTCCCAGGGGGTGGAGGGGGCGCATGGTATCGTAGAAATTACGGACCTTTTCCGTCCCGAAGACGGGGTCGGCCAGTTCCGTGTCCTCGACGACGGCGGGACACAGGGCGTTGACCCGGATACCCTCGGGGGCCGCCTCCAGGGCCAGGACCTGGGTGAGCATCTGGAGGGCCGCCTTGGAGGCGCAGTAGATCCCGGCACCGGGCAGGGCCCGGATTCCCGCGATGGACGAGAGGTTCACAATCGCTCCCCCGCCCCGCTTCCGCATTTCGGGGAGGACGGCGACCATGAAGCGCCAGGGGGCCCACGTGTTTGTCTTCATCATGAGATCCCACGAGTCGGGGGCCGATTCGTCGAGTTTCCCGAAGCGCATGAGTCCGGCGTTGTTCACGAGAATATCGATGCCCCCCGCTTCGGCCACGGTCGCCTGGACGACTTTCAGAATGTCTTCTTCCAGAGTGGCGTCCGCGGTGACGGCAAGAATCCTTTCCCCGGCCGGTGAGATGGTCCGAGATGCTCTGTCGAGTTTTTCCCGCCGTCTCCCGCAGATGACGACGTAAGCGCCCTCTTCATGAAAGCGTTTTGCAATGGCCAGGCCGATGCCCGTACCACCGCCGGTCACGATGGCCGTTTGTCCTGTAAGTTTCTTCATGAGTCTTCCTTAGGCCGTACCCTTCATCCCCCGGGTGAAGCAGGTCGGAAGCGTAATCCTTCGCCGGATCCTTCAGAAAAGGGTCCTGGTTCCTCCCGGGGGTTCTCTTTCATGAAAGGTCTGCTCTGCTGGGCGAGTTCCATGTTTGTGTTTCCTTGCCTCAGTTCCTGGTCTCAAGGGCCGCAAGTCTGACGGCGTTTGCAATTTTGCGATGAATGGAAAGGTTCATGAAGTTGGGAACCCCCTCATGCTTTCCCGCCAGAGAGGCGATGGTCTCCGCCGCCCGGATTTTCATGGCCGTCGTGATCCTGGGCGCCCGGGCGTCCAGGGCTCCCCGGATGATGCCCGGAAAGGCCAGGCAGTTGTTCACCGTCCGGCCGTCGAGGGCGAAGGCCGCCCCGGCATCGACAGCCTCCTTCGGCAGGATTTCCGGAACCGGGTTGGCCAGGGCCAGGATGACCGGCTTCCGGTTCATGGTCCGGACCATATCCGCCGTGACGATCCGGGCCGCCGAAACGCCGATGAACACGTCCCTTCCTCGGAGGATTTCGCCGAGGGGGCCTTTTTCTTCCTTCCCGTTCGTTTTCAGGGCGATCCGTTTCTTGTGCCGGTTCATGTTGGTTTTTCGTGATCGGTAAATGGCGCCTTCCCGGTCGCAGACCACGACGTCCCGGAACCCGTACTCCAGAAGAAGCCGGCAGGCGGCGATTCCCGCCGCGCCGGCCCCGTTGATGACGATCTTCACGGTTTCCCTGTTTTTCCGGAGCAGGCGGAGCGTCTTGATCAGCGTGGCGAGGATGACCGTGGCGGTTCCGTGCTGGTCGTCGTGGAAAACGGGGATGGGGAGTCTTTCCTGGAGCTTTTCTTCGATTTCGAAGCACTCGGGAGCCCGGATATCCTCGATCATGATGATACTGAAGGTCTTCGACAGGGCTTCCAGGGTATCCACGATGCGGTTCGCATCGGTCGTGTCGATAAGGAGGGGGACGCAGCTCACACCGGCCATCTTGTGAAGGATGACCGACTTTCCCTCCATGACGGGCATTCCCGCCAGCACTCCGATGTTCCCGAGGCCGAGAACGGCCGTTCCGTTCGTGGCGATGCAGACCGAGTTTCCGATGGACGTGTAGTTCCCGGCGGCTTCGGGATGCTCCGACAGATACCGGCAGGCCTGGGCGACGCCCGGCGTATAGATGAGGCGAAGATCGCTCAGGGTGTCCATTTTCACCGTGGGCATCATGGCGATCTTCCCGCCCCGGTGGATGCCGAGGACCAGGTCCTCCACGGCGATGATCTTGTACCCCTTGAGTCTTTCTACGTCCCGGAGAGTGTTTTCGCATTGCTCCCGGGAATCGAAGAACATGACGATGTCCCGGGTGATATACTGGGAGGTGAGATGGACTTTGGTGATGTCCCCGAGCATGGCCCCGTGTTTCCCCAGTTCACCGGCCAGCTGGCCGAAGGCGCCTGGAACATCGAGGATCCGGATCCGGATCTTCTTGACGAGCTTGAAGGCGTATCTTTCCACTTCCGTTGCCATCAAGAGCCCCACTCTCACATTTTAATAACTATAAACGGGAAGTTTCGACAAAGCAAGGGGGAAAGGGTTCACATCCCTGGAGAATTATGTGGCGGAACGGCTTTCAAAACGGTGCCGGGGAATCGTTCTTCTGATAAAGAACGACTCTTTCGGACAGGAAAAAAGCAGCCGGAACAGCGAAGCGATTCATGGGGGCATCTATTGCCCGCCCGGGTCCCTGAAGGCGACCCTCTGCCGGGAGGGAAACCTCCTTCTTGTTTACCCGGTTCCTTCCGAAGGAAGGGTGGGCCTGGGGATCCATGCGACGATCGATCTGGCGGGCCGGGTGCGGTCCGGCCCCGATGTGGAATACGTGGATCGGATCGATTATGCCGTGGACGAGGGAAAAGGTGTCTTCTTCCGAGAGGCCGTCCGTCCTTACCTGCCGACGATCGTCCAGGCCTCGCTCGAACCGGATTTCTGCGGGATCCGGCCCAAGCATGCAGGGGCCCGGGGAGCCTTTCCGGAATTTCGTCATCCGGGGAGAGTCGGTTACCGGTTGGCCGGCCCTGGCGGAGAAGGTGGCCTCCCTGGTTGAAACCCGTCTTTGAGCCCCCCGGCGGGAAGCATTCCACATCATTATAGACCCGCTGTTTTATGATAAATGGGAATTTGCCCTTTTGCCCGGCAGATCCTATTTTGGGAGAACGATATATCAAAAAGGAGAACGCCCTTCATTTTATGACCGAATTTTCAGAATCCCGGCGGGTCCTGTACCTGGACAACGCCGCCACTTCCTTTCCCAAGCCCGATGAAACCTTGACCGCCATGGAGCGGTTCTCCCGGGAAGTGGGAGCCAACCCGGGACGATCGGGTCACCGGTGCTCCATCGAGGCGGGCCGGATCATGTTTGACGCCCGGGAGACCCTGGCGGAAATGTTCGGGGCGGAAGACCCTCTTCATGTGATTTTCGCGAAAAACGCCACGGAGGCCCTGAATATCGCCATTTTCGGGCTTCTTCAACCGGGAGACCACGCGGTCACCTCGGGGATGGAACACAATTCGGTCATGCGGCCCCTCCGGGAGATGGAGAAACGGGGCGTCTCCCTGACCGTCGTTCCCTGTTCGCCTGCCGGCGAAATTGATCCCGATGATGTCCGCCGGGCCGTCGGGACGGATACGAAGGCGATTTACCTGACCCATGCTTCCAATGTGACGGGGACCCTGATGCCCGTGGCCGAGATCGGGCGTCTGGCCCGGGAGAGGGACGTCCTGCTCTGTGTCGATGCCGCCCAGACGGCGGGGGCCGTTCCCGTGAACGTTCAAGCCATGAACATCGATCTTCTGGCCTTCACGGGGCACAAATCCCTTTTCGGGCCCCAGGGAACGGGAGGGCTGATTTTGAGGCCGGGGGTGGAGAAACGGGTCAGGCCCCTCATGATGGGGGGAACGGGAAGCCTGTCCGAATCGGAGGAACACCCCGACTTTCTTCCGGACCGGTTCGAATCGGGAACCCCCAACACCGTCGGGATTGCCGGTCTCGGGGCGGGGGCCCGGTTTATCAGGGAGACCGGCGTGGATTTCATCCGGCGGAAGGAAATCGAGCTGACGGCGCAACTCATCCGGGGGCTCAAGGGGATTCCCGGCCTCACGCTTTATGGGACGGGGATGGCGGACAGGCAGACCCCTGTCGTATCGTTCAACCTGAAAGGAAAACGTCCCAGCGAGGTGTCTTTCTCCCTGGACGAGGATTTCGGAATCATGAGCCGCCCCGGTCTCCAGTGCGCCCCGGCGGCCCACCGGACCATCGGGACCTTTTCCGAAGGCACCGTCCGCCTGAGCCTCGGGTTCTTCAACACGGCAAAGGATGTGGAAGAGGTTCTGTCGGCCGTCGGACGCCTGGCACCGGGAAAGGAGGGGTTATGAAAGACAGGGAAATCGATGCCCGGGGCCTGGCCTGCCCCGGCCCGGTCCTTCTGGCGAAGAAGGCCGTGGAGGAATCGGGGAGCTGCGTCATCTTCGTGGACAACCCGGCGGCCCGGGAAAATGTGAGCCGCATGGCCCGTACCCTGGGATGCGAAGTCACCGTCGAGGAGACGGACCGGGGCACCCGGATCGGGATTGTCCATAAGGCCGGCGGGGACGCGGTCGAGGCGCCCCCCCCGGCGTCGGGGCCTGTGGTCGTCGTCATTCCGGGGGACACCATGGGCCGCGGGGACGGGGATCTGGGAAGAGTCCTGATCCGGAGCTTCTTTCACACGATGAACGAGGGCCTTCAGCGGCCCGATGTAATTATCTTTTTCAACAAGGGTGCCCTGCTTGCCGCGGAGGGATCGGATGTCCTGGAGGATCTCCGGGCGCTCGAGGGGAAAGGCACCCGAATCCTGGTGTGCGGAACCTGTCTTGATTTTCTGAAAATAAAGGAAAAATTGGCCGTTGGAACGGTTTCCAACATGTACACCATCACGGAGACCCTGTTTTCCGCGGGAAGGCTGATCAGCCTATGATTGATCGTGAGCCGTACTGGGTCGTTCTCTTTGAATCGACAAGCGCCGCCCTCATGGCGGAAAAACTGCTGAAAAAAGCGGCCGTCCCCCATAAGGTGATTCCCGTTCCCCGGCAGATCAGCTCGGACTGCGGGGTGTGCATCCGGTTTACCGCGGCCGTCCGGGGGGACGTCGAATCGGTGCTTACCTCGGGACGGGTTCCCTTTCAGGGCCTCCGGCCCCTCTGACCCTGTCCCGGCGGGACCGGGTCTCCTTCTAAAGCCCGGAAGCCCCGGGCGGCCTCGATCTTCTCAAAAAAGCTGGACAATCCACCCCACTTGAGGTACCCCTTCGGGGGAAAATTCCATTCCATGGGAAAATCATTCTCGTGGCGGGAGCGTGCGATGAAGAGGGAGATCTTCAGGGAATACGACATCCGGGGCGTCTATGGCCGGGACTTCGACCGGGAGGATGTCCGATCCGTCGGCCGGGGATACGGATCCTGTTTCCAAGCTTCCGGCGGCAGGAGGATCGCCGTGGCCCGGGACTGCCGTCTCAGCTCGCCGGAGATCCGGGACGCCCTCGTCGAGGGGCTTCTCGACGCCGGGGCGGAAGTCTTCGATCTGGGCGTGTGTCCCACGCCCCTGCTTTACTTCTCCCTTCGTCATTTTCAGGCCGCGGGCGGCATCATGATCACGGCGAGCCACAACCCTCCGGAATACAACGGCTTCAAAATATGTCGCGGATACGACACCATTTTCGGGGAAGAAATTCAGGCCTTCCGGAGAATCCTGGAAAGGGAGGAATTCGATTTCCGGTCCGGGGGGATTCTCCGGGAAGTGGATGTTTTTACCCCCTACGGCGATTTTGTGGCGGCGAACATCCGCCTGGAAAGACCCGTCCGGCTTGCCGTGGATGCGGGGAACGGGACGGGCGGGGTGGTGGCCGGCCCGATTTTGAAAAGGCTCGGCTGCGAAGTCCGGGAACTCCATTTCGAGATGGACGGACGTTTTCCAAACCATGAACCGGATCCCACGGTGCCCCGGAACATGGAAGATCTCAGAAAGACCGTCCTGTCCGAAGGGCTCGAACTGGGCATCGGTTTCGACGGCGACGCCGATCGTATCGGGGTCATCGACGACCGGGGGAACATGCTTTACGGGGACATGCTCATGATCGTCTTCGCCCGGGAGATGCTGAAGGACCATCCCGGGGCCACCGTCATCGGGGAGGTCAAGTGTTCCCGGAACCTGTTTGAAGACATCCGGAAAAGGGGCGGCCGTCCCGTCATGTGGAAGGCGGGCCACTCGCTCATCAAACAGAAGCTGAAGGACGAAAAAGCCCTTCTGGCCGGGGAGATGAGCGGCCACCTTTTCTTTGCCGACCGGTACTTCGGCTTTGACGACGCCGTCTATGCCGCCTGCCGTTTCCTGGAAATCGTGTCGAGGAGGAAGGACCCCGTCTCAAAATACCTGGAAGACCTGCCGAAGACCTTTCATACCCCGGAAATCCGCATCCCCTGCCCGGAGGACAAGAAGTTCCTCGTGGTGGAGAAAGTCCGGGATGCCCTGAGGGGCCGGTACGAGATCATCGATGTAGACGGCGTCCGGATTGAATTTCAAGACGGCTGGGGACTTCTCAGGGCTTCCAACACGGGCCCGATCCTGGTTCTCCGCTTCGAGGCGGCAAGCGCCGAACGGCTCGGGGAGATCCGGTCTTTTTTCGAGCGTACCCTTGAAGAAATCCGGTCAGGGCTGTAAAAGGGATCATAAGAAGTTTCCGGCCTCCATACCGGCCGGCGGGGGAAAGGGAAAAGGAAATGACCGGGAATTCCCTGGAAACGGACAGGCGGCCCTGGGGATTTTATGTCGTCCTCGCCGACGAGAAGGATCACAAGGTGAAGCGCGTTGTCGTGTACCCGGGGAAACGGCTCAGTCTCCAGCGCCATTGGAAAAGACAGGAACACTGGCATGTGATCCGGGGAGAGGCCCGGATGACCCGGGACGGGGAGGAGACTTTTCTGAAACCCGGCGGATCGGCGCATATTCCCCGGGAGGCCTGGCACAGGATCGAGAACACGGGAAAAGGGGATCTGGTTTTCATCGAGATACAGACGGGAGAATCCTTCGATGAAAGCGATATCGAGCGCCGGGAGGACGATTTCGGCCGTGTTTAGAAATTCCCCGGGTTGTAACCTCCATGCCTTGCGGTGAGGGAAGCATCATGGTGACGAGGGAACGGGAACAACCGGTGGCGGTGATTATGGCCGGGGGCATGGGGACCCGCTTCTGGCCGCTCAGCACGCGGGAAAAGCCGAAGCAGTTTCTCCGGCTCTTCGACGACCGGAGCCTCCTTCAGAAGAGCTTCGACCGCCTTGAAGGGATGATTCCCCCGGAGAGGGTTCTCGTATTGACCAACAAGGCTTTCACCGGCCTCGTCCGGGAACAGCTTCCCGAAATTCCCCCGGAGAATGTCATCGGGGAGCCCCTGCGGCGGGACACGGCGGCGGCCGTGGCTCTGGCGGTTTTCATCTGTGCCGCCCGTTACGGAAGCCCCGTCATGGTGGTTCTCACGGCGGACCATCTTATCGGGCCGACGGAACTTTTTCAGGAAACGATCCTTTCCGCCGTCCGGGCCGCCCGGACAAGCGGGCGGCTTTACACCCTGGGGATCGAACCGGCGCGGCCCGCCACGTCTTACGGCTACATCGAGCTGGGCCCGGAGATCTTCCGGGACGGCGGGATCGAACACTTCCAGGTGGCCCGGTTCAAGGAGAAACCCGACGGGGAAACAGCGCGGAGATACCTAACATCAGGAAACTATCTTTGGAATTCCGGCATGTTCGTATGGACCGTCCCGTCCATCCGGAACGCCCTCGAAACCCATCTCCCGGATCACGTCCGGATCCTTTCCCCCGTCATGGATGATATCGGGACCGACCGCTGGGAGGCGGCCCTCGAAAAGGCTTTCCAATCCCTCCCGGCTGTTTCCATCGATTACGGGGTCATGGAAAAAGCGGCCGGCGCAGGCTGCGTCCGGTCCGGTTTTTCCTGGAATGACGTGGGAGGGTGGCCGGCCCTGCGGGAGTTTCTCGAAAGGGACGGATGCGGGAACCGCTGCCGGGGAAAACTCGTCAGCGGGGACGCCGGCGGTAATCTCATATTCTGCGACAACCCGGAGGAAACCGTGTTGATCCATGGCGTGGACCGTCTTGTCATCATCCGGTCGGGAAAGAGAACGCTCATCGTTCACGAGGACCGGGTCGAGGAAATCAAGGATCTGGTTCAGGCCCTGGAGAAGGATTGAGGAATGGACACCGGGGAAGGGGTGAAAAAAGGAGCGAAATCCCTTGAAACCGAAGGTGTTTCCGTAGAATGTTACAGCGGATTCAAGATGAATGAGCGTCCCCGGGCGTTTGTTTTCAGGGGGAAGCGCCACAGGGTCCGGGATGTTCTCGACCGGTGGTATGAAGGAGGAACCGACCCGGGCCGGCCGCCCGCGGATTATTTCAAAGTCCGGACGGAAGATGGGGAAGAGTTCATCCTCTGCTACCACGCCCTCTTTGACCGCTGGGCCATCCTGCGTTCGGAAGGAAAGGACCGCTCATGATCGTTCTTATCACCGACTTCGGGCTTTCAGACCCCTATGCCGGCATCATGAAGGGGGTGATCAAGAAAATCTCCCCATCCTCGGAAATCCTCGACCTGACCCACCGGATCCCCCCCGGCAATATCACCCTGGCCCGCTTTGTCCTGGAGCGGTCGTTCTCTTATTTCCCGGAGAAAACGGTTTTCGTCGCCGTTGTGGATCCCGGCGTGGGAACCTCGAGAAAGCCTCTGGCCGTGCGGGCGGGTGACTATTATTTCGTCGGTCCCGACAATGGCGTTTTCAGTTTCGTCGAAAGTCTTCCGACGACCCCGAAACAGGTGGTGGAACTGAACCGGCCCGAATTCTACCTGAAAAATCCCCCGGACCGGACCTTCCACGGCCGGGACATTTTCGCCCCTTCGGCGGCGTACCTGGACCGGGGAATCCCCGTTTTCCGGCTCGGGTCCTTTCTGGACGGGATCATCACCCTCCCGGGGGAAACTTTCAGAAGGACCGATCACGGCCTGGAGGTGCCCCTGGTGCATGTGGACCATTTCGGCAATCTGATATTCGCCCTGACCCGGGAGACCTTCGAAAAGGAAGTGGGCCCGTCTCCCTTTTCCATCGAAGTGGCCGGCCGGATCATTGACAGGATTTCCGAAAATTATGCGTCCCGGGATCCTCTCGTCGCCCTTTTCGACAGCTTCGGACTTCTCGAGATCGCCGTACCGGGAGGAAGCGCCGCTGCCTTTTCAGGCCTCTCCCTCTCCCCCCGGGGGAAAAGGGACCCTCTCCTCATCCGGAAAGAGGGCTGACGAACCGTCATGAATACGATGAAACGCCGGGAAGAGAGACTCGCCGTCTTCACCGATCTCGACGGGACCCTTCTGGATCACGGGGATTATTCCTTCGCCGGCGCAAAGAACTCTCTGGAGAGGCTCCGGAGGCGGGGCATCCCCCTGGTATTCACGACCAGTAAAACCCGGCGGGAAATCGAGTCTCTCCGGGACCTCCTGGGATTTCATGATCCGTTCATTTCCGAAAACGGGGGCGGGGTTTTCTTTCCCGCCCGCGACGCTCCCTGGGTTTCCGGGGGAGAACCTTCCCCGCCCTATGTCCTGGTCCGGTTCGGGAGGCCTTACCATGAGATCCGCCGTTTCCTGGAGGTCCATGGCCGGTCCCTCGGCATCCGGGGGTTCGGCGATATGACGGTGGAGGAAATCGCCCGTCTCACCGGCCTTCCCGGAGAGGCGGCGAAACAGGCGGCGGAACGGGAATTCACCGAGCCCTTCCTCCTGGAAGACGAGAGGGCCCTCCCGGAAATCGAGGTTCTGGCCGCCCGGGAGGGCCTTCAGATCACCCGGGGCGGCCGGTTTTTTCACCTCATCGGGGCGGACCAGGACAAGGGGAAGGCCGTCCGGCTGACGACGGAGGTCCTGGGAAGGAAATTCGGGGAAAAGCCGCTGACCATCGGATTCGGGGACAGCCCCAACGATTTTCCAATGCTGGAAGCCGTCGACAGGCCCGTCCTGATCCCCCGTCCCGACGGACGTCACGAAAGCTTTTACCGCCCCGGCCTCATCCGGGCGCCCTTTCCCGGTTCCCGGGGCTGGAGCGCCGTCATGGAAAGGTTGTTACGGGGTCGTGCCCCGGAGGCAAACAGGCATTTATCGTGAATGCGGGAATAAGCGTTTTTTTAACGGACAAAAAAGGGACGATTCCCCTTGAAACTTCCCTTTCCGCGATTCTCCGCCGGGAATCGGGGTCTCCTGATTCCTTTGAAGTGATCCTTGCCGGTGAGGAGATTCCTCCTTCCATGGAGGGTCCGGGGGCCCGTTTCCGGTGTCTGCCCCTGGGAAAAGAAGAAGGCTGGTTCGGGCTTCTGCGGCGGGCGGCGGACATGTCCCGGTATGACATTCTGGCCTTCACCGACTCCCACTGCATCGTTGACGGAAACTGGATTTCGAGCATTCGTGACCGCCTGGGACCGAGGCAGGTCTTGAGCGGCGCCGTGTATCATGGCGGCCGTTTCATGGAGAAATTCTCCCGGATGACAACCCATGGGGAATTTTCCGCCTCCGAAGGGAAAAAAATCGCCAATATTTTTGACGGAAATTTCGTGATCCGGAAAGAAACGCTGAAATCCGTCCTTCCCGTCCTCCCTCTCAACCCTCCCGTAAGCGATGGAACGGGTGCCCTGCTTCTGGCCCGCACCCTGACGGCAAGGGGAATCCCCGTTTACCATGAACCGGGAATCCGGGTTTTTCACGAATCAGAGACCTTCCTCCCATCTCTCAGGATGTGGTTCCGGGTTTACGGGCCCAATACCCTCATCGCCCGGAGTCTGAATCCGAGTCTTCCCGGTTCGCGATTCATGGACTTTCCAGGGCTTGCTCCTTTTGTATATGCCCTGGCGAGAGGGGTGTCCCTGACCTCGAAACTCTGGAGACAGAGGCGGATTTACAATATGAAACCCCATGAAGTCGTCCTTTCCCTGGCATGGTTGTCCGTCTGTATGGTTTCCTATGGCCTGGGAATGATGGCTTATGAAAGGAAACTCAGGGAAGAAAGAAAATGATCAACGAATTGAAAAGAATCTATAAGGAGATCTGCTGCTTTTCAAGAATATCGATCCGGCCCCTGAAGATCAACCTGGCCATTACGGACGAATGCAATCTTCGATGTCCGACCTGTTCCAAGTGGCGCGGAAAACGTGGAAAAGAGGAAATTTCCAAAGACGCCTGGATGAAAATCATCCGTTCCCTGAGGGGATTTGCCCTGACGAATCTTCTGGTTTTCGGAGGTGCGGAATCCTTCTGCAAGAGAGATTTTCTGGAGATCCTGGGTTTTTCTCGCGAGATGTCCTTCAAGCCGGTGATCATTTCCAACGGGACCCTGATCGGCCGTCAGGAGGTCGAGGAACTGAGCCGTTCCGGTATCCGGCAGATCATCGTGTCCCTGAACGGCGTGAAATCGAAAACCCACGACAGGACGAGGGGTGTTGACGGCTGTTTTGAAAAGACCGTGAAGGCCGTTGATCTCCTTGGAAAGAAAGGGGTTCCGGTTGTCCTGGAGACGGTGATCCTCCGTTCCAATCTCGGGGAGCTGGGCGCCCTGGTGCGACTGGTCGGGGAAAAGAATCTGAAGGGCATCCAATTCCAGGTTCTGACGGCAGGAAACGTTCACAACAGGTTCCAGGAAGACCGGAACCGTCTTCCCGATCCCGGGTGGTTCAGGAGTGATCCTGAATGGGTCGATGACCGTGAGGCAATCGATTCAGTCATGAAGGAAATCATCGGGATGAAGAAACAGGGTTTCCCTATCATGAATTCCATGAGACAGCTTCGACTGTTCTCCCGTTATTACCGGAACGAGGAATCGGTGAAACGGATCCCCTGTCCGAGCGGCTATACGAATTTTCTCGTGGACCCTTACGGGAATGTCAGGCTCTGCTACAGTCTTGAACCCGCCGGCAACCTTCTGGAACAGGGACCGCGGGAAATATGGAAATCCGAAAAAGCCAGGCGTTTGCGTCATAAAATCCGGCAGTGTCCGGCTTCCTGCCGAATCTTGAACAACAACTGGTAAAAATGCCTGTCAAAAGGACGGTCCGGGTATTTAACTTTGCGGGAAAGACCGCTCGAACAAATCGGATATGGCCTTCCTGCCGTTTTCTTCGAGAAAACGCGTCCCCGTTCCCGTGAAATGAACATGCTTGATAATCGGCCCGTCTCCCCTTTCATATTCAACCCAATCAACTTTGCTCCAGCTGCACCACCTGTTGCGTTTCTGATCGAAGACGCATAATGGCTTGTTGCACAACTTGGCAAACTCGGCCCCCCATCCCGTGCCGCCTTTTACGGTTTTGTCCTTCAGTATTTCGCCGATCACGTAAATTTCCTGCCCGCTGTTCACCTGATACCAAATGCTTTGCAGCACTTTCCTGATGGTGGGACTTGCCGTATAGGAGCGGTTCATCAATCGCGAAACATATTCCAGGCTGACATCGCCGTTTTTCAATTCCTCAGGATTGAGAACACGCAAGCCCCGCTGGCGGACGATATTGTGTCCTTCAAACGAAAAATTTACTTCCGCAATGCCAAAGCGCTCCGCATTGGCCCCGAATTCAGCTTCCGCCCCCTTGATTCCGCCGCTGAATAGAATGACATCTTCTTTATTCATCTTTATTCCTTTCATGCAGGGCCGCACCTTCCAGCAAAGGGTTCTCCTTGATATCGGCCTTCTGCCGTTTCGCCAAGGAGCGCTCCAAGTTTTTAGCTATTTGTTTCAGCTGCCTGTCCTTTTCTTTCTGCTGGTTGCCATAGTGATACATCGATCGGCCCATTGTAAGCTCCTGTTATAATTAATTATAAAGTAATATCAAAGAGATTGTCGTAAATGAAAAGGCACTCCATTTCGAAATATGATCATGGAGTGCCTTTTTCTCAGGTGCAATTACGCAAGCTTCACGTTTTCTGCCGCGGGGCCTTTGGCACCCTGCACGATATCGAAGCTTACCGACTGGCCTTCGGTCAAGGTCTTGAATCCGCCGGCTTGAATGGCACTGTAGTGTACAAAAACATCTCCACTGCCGTCATTCTTCGCGATAAACCCGAAGCCTTTGCTTTCGTTAAACCACTTCACTTTACCTTCTGACATAATGAGCGTCCTCCTTTCTCAAAATTCTCTTAAGTTGGATTCACATTATGACAGAAAGAAAAAACCACCGATACCCTAACAAGTATGGTGGCCACTCTTTGAACTTCAAAATGTCTTGATCCAAACTTATCGTTGCTCTCTCTTATAGGACATCTTCGACAGGATGTCAAGGATAATTATTTCAACGACAATTATCTCGGGATTCCCTCGTTAAAAGAAGGATGTCTCTTATTTCGAGAGGTATTTCATGAGGCCCCCGGCCTCGAGGAGGGCCCCCATGAACGGCGGAATGGGCTGAATGCGCACGGGCCCCGCCGTGCTGTCCGCGACCGTGATGGTCCCTTCATCGCTGTCCACTTCAATTTCCCGGCCGTCGGAAATCAATGCCCATAACTCTTTGGATTCAAAAATGGGCAGTCCCATGTTAAAGGCGTTGCGGTAGAATATCCGGGCAAAGCTTCCGGCGACCACGCAGGATATCCCCGCGGCCCTGATGGCGATGGGGGCATGCTCCCTCGATGATCCGCAGCCGAAATTTTCTCCCGCCACGATGATATCGCCCGGCTGGATCTTTTTCACAAACTCGGGATCCGCATCCTCCATGCAGTGGGCGGCGAGGATTTCGGGGTCCGATGTGTACAGGTAACGGGCCGGAATGATGGCGTCCGTGTCGACGTTGTCTCCGAATTTCCAGATTCTTCCTCTGAACTTCATGATTTTATGCCTCCGTCCAGCTCATCGGGGCCGGCGATCCGACCGAGGACGGCCGATGAAGCCGCAACGGCCGGGCCGGCCAGATACACTTCACTTTTGGGATGCCCCATGCGGCCGACGAAATTTCTGTTCGTGGTGGCGACGGCCCTCTCTCCCTCCGCCAGCACCCCCAGGTGTCCGCCGAGGCAGGCCCCGCAGCTCGGCGGGCTGATGACCGCCCCTGCCTCCATGAAGATCTCCATCAGTCCTTCCCTTATCGCCATCCTGTAAATCTCCGGCGTGGCGGGCACAATGATGAGCCGGACACCGGGCGCCGCTTTTCTCCCTTTCAGGATTCCGGCGGCCGTTCTCAGGTCTTCTATCCTTCCGTTGGTGCATGATCCGATCAGGACCTGATCGAGCTCGACGCCACCCGCCTGGCCGATGCCTCTCACGTTCGAAGGAATATGGGGAAAGGCCACCTGGGGCTCGATCCCGCTGACGTCGATCTCGATCACATCGGCGTACCGGGCATCGGGGTCCGAGGTGTAAAACGAAAAGGGCCGTTTCGCCCTGTTCCGGACATAGGCTCCCGTCACGTCATCGGGGATGAAGATACCGTTTTTCGCCCCGGCCTCGACGGCCATGTTGGCCATGGTCAACCGGTCCGCCATGCCGAGTTTTTCCACGGTTTCACCGGCGAACTCCATCGCCTTGTACCGTGCCCCGTCGACACCGATCAAGCCGATAAGATACAGGATGAGGTCCTTGCCGGAAACCCATTTTCTCATCGGGCCGCGAAACAGGATCTTCAGCGTCTCGGGAACCCTGAACCAGAGTTCGCCTTTGAGCATGGCGGCCGCCAGATCGGTGCTGCCCACGCCGGTGGCGAAGGCCCCCAGGGCACCGTAGGTGCAGGTGTGGCTGTCCGCGCCGATGACCAGATCCCCGGGCACAACGATCCCCTGTTCGGGAAGCAGCGCGTGCTCAATGCCCGCTTCACCGACCTCGTAATAGTGGGTGATTCGCTGTTCCCTGGCAAAGTCTCTCATAATCCGGCACTGCCCGGCCGAATGGATGTCCTTGTTGGGCGTGAAATGATCGGGGATCAGGGCCACCTTGTTCCGGTCGAAAACCGCCGTACCGCCGGCCTTCCTGAATTCCGCGATGGCGATCGGGGCGGTGATATCGTTTCCCAGGGCGATATCCACCCTGGCGTTGATCAGCATCCCGGGCCGGACCTCTTCAAGACCGGCATGCCGGGACAGAATCTTTTCCGTGATGGTCATTCCCATGTCGTTTCTCCGGGGTTTCACAGGGTGTTCTTCCATAAAGTATGGGGCATTACTGAACATCGACTTTCCGGATGTTGCCCTTGAGCCATTCCAGCCTGTTCAAGGCGTTGATATAGGCGTTGGCCGACGCGACGATGACGTCCGGATGGGCCCCGCGGCCCACCACGCTGCGACCGTTGTACTGGAGGCGGACGGTCACTTCTCCCAGGGCGTCGGTCCCCCCGGTCACGGCCTTGACGTTGTATTCCAGAAGGGGATAGTCCGTTTCCGTGATCCTGCGGATGGCGGAAAAGGCGGCATCCACCGGTCCGACGCCGAAACCGGCATCCTGGACGGTCTTCTCCCCGACATTCATTTTCAGGGTGGCCGTGGGGATGGCGACGTTGCCGCTCACCACATTGATATAAATGAGGCTGTATTTATCGTTGACCCGGAACACCTCTTCATAGAGGATGGCTTCCAGATCCTCGTCGAAGATGTCTTTTTTGACATCCGACAGCTCCTTGAAACGGGTGAACACCCGGTCCAGTTCCACTCCGGTCAGGGTATATCCCATCTTTTTGATGTGTTCGTCGATGGCGTGACGACCCGAGTGCTTGCCAAGGACGATATGGGTTTCCGGAACGCCCACCGACTGAGGGGTCATGATCTCGTAAGTGATTTTTTCCTTGATCAGGCCGTCCTGGTGAATGCCCGACTCATGGGCGAACGCGTTGGCGCCCACGACCGCCTTGTTCGGCTGGACGGCGATTCCCGTGATCTGGGTCAGAAGCCGCGATACATGATAGATGTGCTCCGTGTGAATGCCCGTCTGAAATCCGAAGAAGTCTTTCCGGGTTTCCAGGGCCATGACGATCTCTTCCATGGCGGCATTCCCGGCCCTCTCGCCGATGCCGTTGATCGTGCACTCCGCCTGCCTCGCCCCGTTTTTTATCGCGGCGAGGGAATTGGCCACGGCGAGGCCCAGATCGTTGTGGCAATGAACCGAAATGACGGCCTGGGAAATATTTTTGACCTTCCTGAAAAGAAAGGCGATGAGTTCACCGAATTCGCCGGGGATGGCGTATCCCACGGTATCCGGTATATTCACCGTTTTTGCCCCGGAAGAAATCACGGCCCCGACCATCTCGCAGAGGAAGTCTCTGTCCGTCCTCGTGGCGTCCATGGGGGAAAACTCGACGTTGGCCGTATAGCGGCAGGCGTGGGCCACGGCGTCACAGGCCTCGCGCAGCACCTGTGCCCTGGTTTTCTTCAGCTGGTACTTCAAATGGATGTCCGATGAAGAGATGAAGGTATGAATCCGCGGGTTGGCCGCCTTTTGAATCGCCTCCCAGGCCCGGTCGATATCCGCCCCGTTCGCCCTGGCGAGGGCGGCGATCTGCGCGCCCCGGATCTCCCCGGCAATCTGACGGACCGACTCGAAATCTCCCTCGGAGGCCACGGGAAACCCCGCTTCGATGATATCCACCCCCAGCCTTTCGAGTTGTCGGGCGATCCTCAGCTTTTCATCGGGATTCATGCTGGCCCCCGGCGACTGCTCGCCGTCTCTCAACGTGGTGTCAAAGATCAGGATCCGCTCCTTTTTCTGTTTCATCTTTTTCTCCTTTCACATGAGAAAAAAAAAGGCCACGGGCGTTTTGCCCATGGCCTTTAAGTACTCTCTGTGTATGCGGGTCTAAGGGTTACCTAAAAACGACGGGCGCCGGTCATGCCGTGAAAGGCAAAGGAGTGCGAGGCCCAGAGACAGGGTTTCAAAACCGTTCAAGCTCATGAGCCCTTTCTTCATACCGGATGCCGTCTTCACTTTCATAAAATCTTCCAAGTTCACTTATGAGTATATGAATATGATTGATATGTCAATTGTATTTTAGAGGCTGTCATTATCGAGGAGTATGCCCGGTTTTGTAAAGCGTGATCTGTCCGGTTCGGGGTGGCCACCCCTGGAGGTGGCGGATGAGACGGACGGAGGTGCTGCGGGAGATCCGGAAGAGATCATTCAACGAATCCGATTTCCCGTGCATATTCAAACTGGCGCGCCCATGGAACACCCCGATGGGCCCGCCGGATGGGTTCTTCACCGACGATTCTCAGAGACTCCCGGTCCAGCGTCACGGGATGACGGCCGCCCAGAAAGCCCCGGTCTTCGGCGATCACCGGGTTTTGTCCGGGCCAGCAGTCGCAGTCCTGCGTAATGTTGAGGAGGGCATTGACGAGAACTGTTTTCCCCTGGATCCTCCGCCACACCGCCGCCGCGGTTTCCACCAGTCTTTCCTGAAAAACCGCGGCATCGAGCTCCCATAAAATCTGAAGGGCCGTTTCGGGACACAGTCCGATGCACTGGGCGCAGCCGATGCAGCGGTCGAGGTCGTAGGCGGGTTCTCCGTCCTCCCCGGGAAAGTGAGCGGCACCGGTGGGACAGACCTCGACACAGACCCCGCAGCGGGTGCATTTCGATCCGTCCAGAAGGGGATGCGCATCCGCATGCATCCGCTGTTTCTGGGCCCTGGAGGCAAACCCCATGGAAAGGTTCTTGATGGCCCCGCCGAATCCCGAGGCGAGATGGCCCTTGAAATGGGATAAAATGAAAAAACCGTCCGCCCGGTCCACAAGTGCGCTGACCTGGACGGATTCAAAATGGCGGTAACCGGGCAGGTCCGTGACGTCCCGGCCGTCCATGCCGTCTCCGATGGCAATGGGGCAGCCGATGAATTCCTCGGTGTACCCGTGAAGCGCCGCTGTCCGGAGCGATTCTTCCCCGGTTCGCCGCCCTCCGGAATACAGGACGGTCGTGTCGAACAGAAAGGGTTTCCATCCGCGTCCTTTTAAAAAGGAGGCCGCTTCCCGGGCATAGCGGGGGGACAGATAGCTCCGGTTTCCCCGTTCCCCCCAGTGGGTTTTCACGGCGATCCGGGCCCCCCTGGGATAGGGATAGGAAATATTTTCCAGGACGTTTCTGAGTTCGGCAACATATTGGTCCTCTTTTTGGGCGGAAGCCTGGGAAGTCACGGATCTCACCTCTCGATTCCGGTTTACGGCGGCCGCTCCGGCTTTCCGGTATCCGTCGCCGGCGGAAGCCCCGGGGCCCTCTTCAATCATCATAGACTCTTTCGGAGGATTTTCCAAGACCGGCCCGGTCCGGCTGAAGACAGCCGTTTTCCGCGGCCTGATGATCCGGGACCGGCCCTCCGGCGGTTTTTTCACGAGAGAAAGGATCGACGAACTCGTAAAAAGTCGAAAAACGGTCATTTTCCGACGGCTTCGCCAGGAGTACCTCTTGCCGGAATCCATGACCGGGGCGGACGGACAAGGTCACCCGTAGAGGGTGACGGTTTTTTCGATTTCATCCTCCAGGGCCATCCATCGGTCGTAGAGTTCCTCAAGACGCCCGGTGTTCCGGTGATAGTCCCTGTGAAGCTCCTGGATGTTCCGGTTTCCCCCGTATGTGGTGCCTTCGGCAAAGATCTTCTCCAGCGCGGACCTCGTTTCCTCTCCTTCGCGGATTTCCTCTTCCAGTTTTTTCAAAGCGTCCCGCAGGGGTTTCAGTTTCCGGGAGAGGATCTGCCTTTTCTCCGCCTCCACCCGTTTCCGCTCCTTTTCAAGGACCACCGGCGCTCCGTTGGATGCTTCCGGATTTCCTGCCTCCTCCGGCAGGGCGGCCGCCTTTCTCTTATCAAGGTATTCATGGAGGAGGCCGCGGAAGTCTTCGAGACGGCCGTTTCTGATTTCCAGGACGCGCTCCACCAGGGGATTGAGAAAGTCCCGGTCATGGGAGACAATGACAAAGGCCCCGGGGAATTCCATGAGCCGCTCCTGGAGAATGGCTTTCGAGGCGATATCCAGATGGTTCGTCGGTTCATCCAGAACGAGGAGGTTTGCCGGTGTCAGAAGCATTCTGGCCAGGGCAAGCCGGCTTTTTTCCCCTCCGGAAAGGACGGATACCGGCTTCAGGATGTCGTCTCCCGTGAAAAGAAAGGACCCGAGAAGGGTTCTCAGTTCCGTCTGGGTCCGGGAGGGATCCGTTTCAACCACCGTTTCGTAGACCGTTTTCAAAGGATCGAGTGATTCGGAAAGATCCTGGGAAAAATATCCTAATGAGGCCTGGTGTCCCGGGAGGCGCCTCCCCTCCTGGTAAGACTCCTTTCCCGCGAGAATTCTGGCAAGAGTCGATTTCCCCGAGCCGTTCACCCCCAGGATGGCCACCCGGTCCGTACGGGCGATTTGCAGGGAAAGACGGGAAAAAACATCGATGGCTCCATATGTTTTTGTAACCCCCGAAAGTTCCATGACGATTCTCCCCGCCCGGGGCGCCTCGGGAAAACGAAAGGCGATCCGCCGCTCTTTCTTTTCCGTTTCCACGATTTCCATCTTGTCCAGCATTCTGATCCGGCTCTGGACTTGTTTCGCCTTGGTGTTCTTATATCGAAACCGCTCGATGAACCGGAGGCTTTCCTCGATGAACGCCTCCTGCTTATCCCGGGCGGCCTCGGCCTGCCTGGCCCGCAGGGCCTTCTGCTGCAGGAAGGATGAATAATTTCCCGTGTAGGCCGTTGCCTTGCCCAGGGAGATTTCAACGACCCGGTCGACCAGATTGTCCAGGAAACGGCTGTCGTGGGAAACGAGAATGAGGGCTCCCTGGTAGGATTTGAGATAGGTTTCGAGCCACTCCAGGGAATCCATGTCCAGGTGATTCGTCGGCTCGTCGAGGAGCAGGACCGTCGGCTCCCGGAGAAGGTTCTTGGCCAGTTCCATACGCATGTGCCATCCGCCGCTGAACTCTTCGACCCTTCGCGCCAGGTCGGCCTCCCGGAAGGCGAGACCGGACAGGATGATTTTTATCCTGGTTTCCTGATGATAGGCTCTCCGGTGTTCCAGGATGTTCTGGATTTCTCCGAGCTCCCGCATCTTCCGGGCGATGACCGGGGAGTCGGCCCCGCCGGCACGGCTCAAGGCCGCGATGTCCCGGCCCAGTGTCGTGGCCCGTTCCTGCAGGCTTTCCAGCTCGGCAAAGACGGATGAAATCTCCTCCAGGAGCGTCCGTCCCCGATGGTATATGCCGTCCTGGGGTAGATACCCCGTCGTTTCACTCCGGGAAAGGACGACCCTTCCCGAATCGGCTTCCACCAGGCCGGTGACGATTTTCATCAACGTGGATTTTCCCGCACCGTTGGGACCGACCAGGGCGATCCGATCCCTGTCCCCGATCCGGAGGGACAGGTCGCGAAAGAGAATTTTCGCGCTGAATTGTTTCGATAGATTTTCCAGTTGAATCAATGGTCCCTGTCAATCCTCCCGATGAATTCAGACATCGTCGATTCTCTTATGGTGTTTTTTCCCGGCGAGGTCCTTCTCGCCGGCGGCGTTTTCCGGCTCCATGGCCATGTCCACCCGGTGGGGGATGAGGATCGATGCGAGAATGGACAGGGCGAGGGTGCAAAGGATGACGAGGAGGGATACGAAGACGGGAATGGGATACAATTCCGATACCACCATCTTGAGGCCGATGTATACGAGAATAAACGAAAGTCCGTACTGGATGAATCGGAACAGGCGCATGACGCCGGCCAGGGCAAAGAAAAAGGCACGGAGGCCTAAGATGGCGAATATGTTGGAAGTATAGACGATAAAGGGATCGGTGGTGATGGCCAGGATCGCCGGCACCGAGTCCAGGGCGAAGACGATATCGGTGGTTTCGATGACGAAGAGCACGGCGAGAAGGGGGGTGGCGATGAGACGGCCTTCCCGGCGGACGGTGAAACATCCTTCCTCAAATCGGGTGGTCATGGGAATGAATTTCCGGAAAAGCCGGAATACGGGGTTTTTGTCAGGATGTATGGAAGAATCCGTTTTTCTGAAGCCGATCTTCACGCCTGAAAAAATGAGAAAGGCGCCGAAGACATAGATCACCCAGTGGAAGAGTTCCATCAGGGTGACGCCCGCAAGGATGAACCCTCCGCGCATCAGGACGGCCCCTAAGATTCCCCAGAAAAGCACCCGGTGCTCGTATTTCGCCGGCACGCTGAAGTATGAAAAAATGAGAAGAAAGACAAAGAGGTTGTCGACGCTGAGGGAAAGTTCGATGAGGTATCCCGTGAAAAATTCCAGGGCTTTCTCCGATCCCCGGAAAAAGAAAATCCCTGAATTGAAAGTCAGGGCAATCCCCACCCAGACCAGCGACCAGAGGAGGGCTTCCTTCAGGGTCGGGACATGGGCGCGGCGCTGGAAGACCCTCAGATCGAGATAGAGAAGACCGGAAACGGCCGATATGAAGACACCCCACAGGAGGGGCAGGTAATCGGACATAAAAATACATTCCTTCCCGGGAAAAGGATTTTCCGAGCCCTTTACCCTTTTTTGACGGGGATGGCAAGACGGGGGGCGTGTCTTGTAAACTACAAGGCCTTCACGGACAGAAGATGGGCCAGGTCGGCCACTCTGCAGGAATAGCCCCACTCGTTGTCGTACCAGGCCACGACCTTGGCCATGTCGTTTCTCAGAACCCCGGTGAATTCCAGGTCGACGATGGAGGAACAGGCATTCCCCCTGAAGTCGGACGACACGAGGGGTCTTTTCTCGCAGGCCATGATTCCCTTCAGCCGTCCCCGGGAGGCTTCCGTGAGGACCTGCCGCAGTTCTTCCGTCGAGGTCCCGCTTTTCAGCTGGGCCACGAAGTCGACAATCGAAACCGTCGGCGTGGGGACCCGGAGGGAATAGCCGTCGAAGCGGTCCGCCAGGTCGGGAATCACCAGGGAAAGGGCCCTCGCCGCCCCCGTGGTCGTGGGGATGATGTTCTGGCCGGCCGCACGGGCCCGCCGGAGATCCTTATGGGGAAGGTCCAGGATTCTCTGGTCGTTCGTGTAGGAGTGAACGGTGGTCATCATGCCTTTTTCGATGCCGAAGGCCTCGTGGACCGCCAGGGCCGGGGGAGCGAGACAGTTGGTGGTGCACGAAGCGTTGGACAGGATATGGTGTTTTCCGGGATCGTACCGGCCGTCGTTGACGCCCATGACCACTGTCAGATCCACCCGGTCCGCCGGTGCGGTGATGATGATTTTTTTTGCCCCTCCCTCCAGATGGACCGCCGCTTTGTCCCCGCTCCGGAAGATTCCCGTGCTTTCAATGACGATGTCCACGCCTTCCTCGTCCCACGGGATCCGCGCCGGATCGCGGAAGGAAAAATTCCTGATTTTTTTCCCGTTGACGAGGAACCCGTCCGCCACGGGTGCGACGTCGGCCTGAAAGATTCCATAGTTCGTGTCGAACTTGAGAAGGTGGGCGTTCGTTTCCACGTCGAAAAGATCGTTTACAGCCGCCACGGCGAGGGTGTCCGGATATCGCTCGACGATCGCCTTGAGCACCTGCCGTCCTATTCTGCCGAAGCCGTTGATCCCGATCCGCGCCATGGGGGGCCTCCTTAATTGTCGTCAATGCGGTACTTGTATTCGGCCATGAGGTCGCAGCGGCGTTTCAGGGCTTCGTGGAGCCGGGCGTTTTCCATGGCGATGGCGCTCAGGTGGCTTACAGCCTCGAGAAACCGGATGTCCTCTTCCGGAAATTCCCGAATCTCGCCGGAGTAGACCCGGAGGACCCCCACGGCTTTCCCTCGGGCGAGAAGGGGAAGGGCCAGGACGGACAGAATACCCTCTTTTTCCGCCCGGGCGGGATACTGGAAGCCGCTGTCCTTTCGAACATCCCGGATCCAGGCGGGTTTCCCCAGAAGGACTCCCCGGTCGATTCCGCTTTCCCGTATCAAAACGGGACCTTTCCTGAGATAGTCCTCGGAAAGTCCCGAACTGGCGACCAGTTCGAGCGACTCCCCTCTTGAAGACAGGAGTCGGATGCTGCAGGCCTTGACGCCCACCGTTTCGACCACCGCCCGGATAATCTCCTGAAGGACCTGCCTGGGATCGAGGGAAGCGTTTACGGTCCGGGCCACGTCATAGAGGGCGGAGAAATAGTTCCTGCCCTTTGAAAGTTCCTTATTTCCCGCCATCAGAGCACCCTCCGGTTCGCCGTTCCGATGAAGACCGGAATCCGGCTCTTTTGACATCGGCCCGCATCCGGTCTTCGCCGGGAAGACGTGATGACCGATGTCATGATTTTTCCGGTTCTTCTTTTTCCTTCTCTTCTTCGATAACCAGAATTTTTTCAGCGCGATGGGGTTCGAGGGCCCGGACCGATTTCCGGCTCAACTGCCATGAACCTAAATCGTCGGCAATGAACCAGTTGTTCAGGGCGAAATTAATCCGCTGAAAACCCGGAAGACGGTTGAGTTCACTGATGAGAGACTTGACGCTTTCCAGAGAGAACTCTTCACCCGACGTTTTCTTGAGATCGCCGTAAAGGTTGAGTACGTTCCGGGACGACGAAAAAAAAAGAAGGGACAGGTCCACAAGATTCCGCACCAATGTCCGGCGGACGGCCTGATTCTTTTCGTATCGAGTGATGTCGCGGTTCATAGCTGGCCCGGCGCAATGATGCCCTGAATACCCTGATCATACCCCATGGGCCGCGAAAGGCAAGACCTTTTTACCGGTTTTTTCTAACTTAAATCCGATATGGCGATGGATGGTTCATCCCGGGGGACAGTGCCAACTGCCAACCCGGACCTGCCAACTCGGGGCGGTGCCATCCTGAATGGAATACTAATATGTTTAATAATATCGTAATGATATGTTTTGGCATGCCTTTTGCTATACGAGTAATAGCGGGTTTTTTCTCTTTTACCGGGCCCATTCCCTTCCCCCTTTCTTAGAATCTCGAGACTTCCGGGAACCGAGGAGAGCCCCCCCGTGATTCCAAGGAGGTGAAACGATGAATTCAAGAGCCTGTCATTCCATGAAGAAGTCCCCCCGGCCCTGTTTCTTCCCATTATTCATTGCGGTACTCCTGCTCCTGCCGGCCCTGCCCCCTCCCGCCGCCCATGCCGCCGGTGGAATCTGGCTTCCGGCAGGCGCCATGAAGGACGGCCGGTATAACCACACGGCGACCCTCCTGCCCGACGGCACCGTCCTGGTCGCGGGGGGACAGCGGGACAGCGAGGATCTTCCGGACTGTCTCAGCGGTTGTGAACTTTATGATCCCTCAACGGGAACTTGGCGGACCGTCTCCGGTCTGGCCTCCGTCCGATCCAGCCACACGGCGACGCTTCTCCGGGACGGCCGCGTGTTGGTCACCGGCGGGCAGGACCGGAAAAGAGAAGTCGGAACCTCCGAAATCTATGACCCCGTTGCCGGGACCTGGGAGCCGGCGGAGACGATGCACCAGAGAAGGCTGGGTCACACGGCGACGCTTCTGGGAGACGGCCGGGTCCTCGTGACGGGAGGGGTCGATGTTCAGTGGGAACCTTTGGCGGGGACGGAAATTTTTGACCCCGACAGAGGGACATGGGCTGCCGCCGGGGAGATGGCGCACCCCCGGGGCTGGCACCGGGCGACCCTTCTGCCCGACGGGCGGGTCTTTGTCTTCGGAGGCTGGGACGGCCGCCGGCCTCAGGAAACAGCCGAGATCTTCGATCCCCTGACGGGGGGTTGGCATGAAGCCTCCCCCCTGGAAGGGCGGCCCCTCTATTTCGCTTCCCAGATCCTGCTGTCCGGTGAAGACGGCCGGGTTCTCGTGGCGGGGGGCTATGGGAACGGGCTGACGTGGAAGGATGTTCATTTCTATGACCCGGGAACGGATGCGTGGACCTCGGGAATTTCGGAGATGTTCGAGGAACGGAATGCCCACACGGCCACCCTTCTGCCGGACGGTCGCGTCCTCATCGCCGGCGGATGCTGTGTCAGCGGGTGTCGCAACAGCGAGGTCTTCGATCCCGCTACGGGAATTTTTTCCAGACCGGGCCCCATGGTCCGTCCGTCGGGCCATCATACGGCGACCCTCCTGCCCGACGGAACCGTTCTGGTGGCCGGCGGCCGAAGCGACTTTGAACCTCTGAACCGCGCCGAAATCCATGACCCTGGCCGCCATCCCGTACCGGTCCTGGCGGAAATCGACCCTTCCTCGGCCCCGGCGGGGAGTCCGGCCATCGATCTGACCGTTTCCGGGTCTGATTTTACAGAGTCGTCAATCGTCCGTTGGAACGGCCTCGATCGGGACACGACCTGTGTCAGTCCTACGGAATTGAGGGCGGCTCTTCCGGCGGCGGATCTTGCCGAAGCGGGTATGGCCGAGGTCATGGTTTTCACCCCTTCTCCCGGTGGCGGGTGCTCCGGGGGGGCGGTCTTTACGATCGTGAAAAAAGTGGAAAGGACTCCTGAAATCAAGGAATTGAAACCGTCTCGAGTCCGGGCGGGAGACCCCGGTTTTACCCTCCGGGTGTGGGGCGGCCATTTCATGATAGGATCCAGAATCCTGTGGAACGGCCGGGAAATCCGAACAATTTTTCTAAATTCCCGGATGCTTGCGGCGTATGTGCATTCTCGGGAGATTGCCCATCCGGGGATGGTGAAGGTCCAGGTCTCCGATGCCAGGACGGGCCGAGGTCTGTCGAACACCGTGCTGTTGCCAATTGATGAACGGACGACCGGATCGGCCGTGGAAGCGGGTCTGTAGATTCACGGGCGGGACCACCCCGCCGTCCGGTGACTTGTCTTGTGGTGTGGCCGGGACGGCGGGAAACCGCGGGGCCTGGAAAAGCCCCGACAGAGGTCTATTCGCCTTTGGCCTTCCGGATCTCATCGATGAGTTCCGGGACGACGCGGTAAAGATCGCCCACGATCCCCAGGTCGGCGACCTGGAAAATGGGAGCGTTTTCATCCTTGTTCACGGCGGCGATGATTCCGGCGTCCCGGATTCCCGTGACGTGCTGGACCTGGCCGGAAACGCCAAGCCCGATGTAGAGGTCCGGCTTGACGGAAACGCCCGACAGGCCGATGCAGAGTTCTTCCGGGAGCCAGTGGTATTCTTCGGACAGGGGGCGGGTGCAGGCGATTTCGCCCCCGAGGGCCTCGGCGAGCGACTTCGCCATTTCGAGATCCTCCTTCTTGGCGAAGCCCCTCCCGGCGGCGACGACGATCCGGGCGTCCCGGATATCCCGGGCCGCCCGCTCCCGTTTTTTCCGCTCCAGGATCTTGACCGGGGAGGGCGGCGGAGCCGGGAGGTCCCGGATGGCCCCTGCCTTGCCCTTGCCTTTTGACGCCGGGTCAAATGTCCGGGGGGGAATCGTCGCCAGGGCGGGCCGGGTGACCATGGAAACTTTCTGAACGGCCATCCCCCCGTAGGCCAGCCTTTCCAGTTCGAATCCCTGCTCCTCCTTGTCCCATTTTATGACCGTGCAGTCGCCGCATAGACCGGTCCCGAGCCGCGCCGCAATCCGGGCGGCCATGTCCCTTCCTCTTGCGGTGGCGGAAAACAGGATGAGATCCGGGGAAAGGCGCTTCGCTTCGTCGGCGATGACGGAAAGGTAGGCCTCGACGGGCTCGTCCGCCGGAAGTTCGGGGAGGATCAGGATTTCATCGGCCCCGCGGGCCCCGTATTCTTCCCCGAGAGCCCGGTCCCGCCACAGAAGAACGGAGAGGGTCCGTCCCATCTCCTCGGCGAGAGAACCTCCCACGGTCAGGAGTTCCAGGATGAGTTCATGGGTTTCTCCAACGATCCAGATTCCAGCCATGGCTTCCCTCCTTATCATCCAAGAACGCCTTTCCGGACGACAGTATCGACAAATTTCCGGATGTCCTCCCGTTCCGCCGTGAACCGGACTCCCTGTCTCTTCAGGCTCGTCGCCTTCATGGAAAGGGTCTTCATGGTTTCCCCGGGAGGGGAGGAAAGGTCCTCCTTCCGGACGACGACGACTTCCTTCCTGGAGGCCATGAGGGTATCCCTCACCCCGGGAATCCGGGGTACGTTGATGTCCGGAAGAACGGTCAACAGGGCCGGCAGGGGGAGGGAACACACTTCCACGCCCTCTTCCGTTCTCCGTTCCGCCACGAGGCCGGTCTCCGCCATGGTGATCTTCTGGACGCCGGTAAGGCAGGGAATCCCGAGAATTTCGGCCAGGCGGGGTCCCACCTGGCGGGCATAGAGGTCGCTTGATCCCTCTCCGCAGAGAATGAGGTCGAAGGGAATCCTGCTCCGAATGACTTCCCCGAGGATGGCTGCCGTCCTGGACGGTTCCAGGTCGCGGAAGGACGGGTCCTGGATGAAACAGGCCCTGTCCGGGCCTCGGGAAAGGGCATCCTTGATTCCCTTGCCGGCTTCGGGGACGCTCACCGTCACGGCGACCACCGTCCCTCCGGACTGTTCCCGGATCCGGGCGGCTTCCTCCAGGGCGTTCCGGTCGTAGTCGCTGATTTTGTAGTCCACGGAGGAGAAATCCAGATCGCCGGAAGAACCCGTCCGGAGATAGGCTTCGTCGACAACCCATTTAAAACAGGCGATCATGTCGGGCATGTAGTCACCTCGCTGAAGATAAAAGATGTCCCCGTGCGGAACGGGACGCCGGGCCCGGCGTCCCGTACATCCCCTGCCGGGCCCGGCGATTCGATGCCGGTGCGATGCTAACGAAGGACATTGCCAGAGATGACCATCCGCTGCGCTTCCGAGGTTCCCTCGTAGATTTCGGTGATTTTGGCGTCCCGCATGAGCCGCTCGACCTTGGCCCCTTTGACGTACCCGTATCCGCCGTGGATCTGGACGGCCTTGATGGTATGTCTCATGGCGGCTTCGGAGGTGAAGAGCTTCGCCATGGAGGCTTCCTTGCTGAAGGGTTTTCCCTGGTCCTTCATCCAGGCGGCGTGGTATGTGAGGAATCGGGCTGCCTGGAGGTCCGTGGCCATGTCGGCGATCATCCAGGCAATGGCCTGGTTCCGGGAGATGGGCTGACCGAACTGGACCCTCTCCTTGGAATACCGGATGGATTCATCCAGGGCCGCCTGGAGGATCCCCGTGGACTGGGCGGCGATTCCCACCCTTCCGTGATCGAACCCCGTCATGGCCATGACGAGGCCGGCGCCTTCCTTCCCGAGGAGGTTTTCCCTGGGAATGCGGCAATTCCGGAAGACCATTTCCGAGGTCTGGGAGGACCGGAGCCCCATTTTCTTGAAGTGGGTCCCCACCTCCAGGCCCGCCGTTCCCCGGGAGACGATGAAGGCGCTCAGGCCCTTTCGTCCCGCGGCCTTGTCCGTCCAGGCGAAAACGATGTAGACGTCCCCCGTGGGACCATTGGAGGTGAAGGTCTTGGTCCCGTTCAGGACATACTCGTTTCCTTCCAGGACGGCGGTCGTCGTGGCGGCCATGACGTCCGTTCCCGCGCCGGGTTCGGTGAGAACGAAGGCGCCCAATTTTTCCCCTTTGGCCATGGGTGCCAGGAATTTCTTCTTCTGGTCGTCCGTTCCGAAGAGGAGAACGAGCATGGAGGCGATCCCCACGTGGATGGACACGGTGAACCCCGTCGAGGCGCAGGACCGGGCCAGTTCGTCGACGGCGACGATGTGGGTGAGGTAGTCGGCCCCCGATCCCCCGTATTCAACGGGGATGGGGATGCCCATCCAGCCGCCTTCGGCAAGCTTCTGGAAAAGTTCCGCCGGGTGGCGGCTGGTTTCGTCGATTTCCACGGCAATGGGATCCACGTGCTTTTCCGTGAATTCCCGCATGTTCTTCCGGATAAGTTCCTGTTCTTCCGACAACTTAAAGTCCATAATCACCCTCCTTTGATCTGTGACATCTCGGCACCACGTCTGTTATCCGAAGCGGAACTGAACACCCGCGCCGCCTTCGGGATAATTCCAATCCAGGACCTCCGGCCCGCAGGCGATGCGGCAGGTTCCGCACTCGAGGCAGCCGTCAATGGTGAGCGTAACGGAACCGTCTTCGTTCAGGGCATACAGCCCGGCGGGACAGACCAAAACGGCTTTTTTCACCCGGGTGTCCCGCTCCATTCCCGCCCGGATCCGGATGTGGGGCTCCCGGGCGGGCTTGAAGACGTCCAGTCCTAATTTGGCTTTCAGGTTTCCGTCCGGGCTCATAGTTTCGACACCTTGATCAGGTCTTTTGCGAGGGGCATCCAGGCCGACACGGGCAGATGCCGCCTCAGGGTGCGGTAAATTCCCTCTTTCGGTCCGGCGGGTATCGTGTACAGATCCCGGAAGAGGCCCCCGATCCATTCGGGATAGTGGCCGAAAATTCTCGGGTTTTCGAGAATTTCCGGAGCGTTTCTGAAGGTTTCGAAATCCTTGAGAACGAAACTTTCTTCCAGGAACCGGCGGTAGAGGGAGAGGTTCTCTTTCGAATAGCCCCCGGCTTCCCGCGCCTTCAGGATGGTCCGGGCGGCCAGGACGCCCGAGGCCATCGCATACTCCATGCCGCGGACGGTGAGGCCCAGGTTCAGGGCAAAGCCGGCGGCGTCCCCGGCAACGAGGAGACCGTCTCCATGGAGGGGGCCGAGGCCTCCGTATCCGCCTTCGGGGATGACATGGGCGGAATATTCCACCGTTTCCCCGCCCCGGATAAGCCGCTTGATCTCGGGCCGGTTCTTGAAGTCCTCGAGGATTCCGGGGGCCTCCAGGGACGGGGTTCCCTCCATGAGGTCATGGATCCCGAGGACGACGCCCAGGCTCAGGCTTTCCCGGTTGGTGTAAAGAAAACCGCCGCCGAACCGTCCTTTCGTGGCTTCCCCGACGAACAGGCGGGCCGCCCCGTCGTCCTTGTCCAGGCTGAAGCGGTCTTCGATCTTATCCGGCGGGAGGGCGATGACTTCCTTGAGACCCACGGCATACCCCCGGGGCCTGCCGGGTCCCCGAAGCCCCGCCTTTTCCGGGATGAGCGAAAGGACCCCGTCGCATGCGACGACGACGCCGGCCTGAAGAGGGTCTCCCCCGGCCACGACGCCGGAGACGGCGCCGTTTTCCCGAAGGATGTCGGACACCAGGGTCTTGCTCAGGATCATGGCTCCGGCGGCCTCCACCTGCTCGGCGAACCAGCGGTCGAACCGGGAACGGAGAATGCTGAAGCTCGGCCGGGGGTCTTCGGAAAGTTCCCGGCCCCCGTAAGTGAAGGTCAGGGACCGTTCCCGGGCCATGAGGGTGACGCCCTCGCTCACGATGGGCCGTTCGAGGGGGGCCTTTTCGAAAAGCCCCGGGAAAAGTTCCCGGATCGGGTTGAGATAGATTCTGCCGCCGGTGACATTCTTGGCCCCGGCGTAGTCTCCTCTTTCAAGGACGAGGACTTCGACCCCTTCCCCGGCGAGGACGTAAGCGCAGGAGAGACCGGCCAGACCGCCGCCGACGACGACAACTTCGAACTTCTCCACGGCGATGCCTTCCCCCTTTTCCCGTGGTCTGATTGATGGAACTCCCGGGTAACTTCCCCCAAGAACGGGGGTCCTGTCAAGGAAAAACAGCGCCTGCCCATGGCCGTAGTCTTGCCGGATGCGGTATCGGCAAGACCCGTCCGCACAAAAAAAACGGCCGCTTGCGCGGCCGTTTCACAATCCATAAATCTGATGGTGTGCCTAAGCCTTTTTGGGAGGCTTTGAAAGAAAGGAAAGAACCACGCCGGCGAGGCAGGCGACGGCGGCGATGGTGAAGGGCGTGATCCAGACAGCCGGATCGGGGTTGCCCTTGGCGGCGTCCTTGAAGTACGCGGCAACCTGGGGACCGACGACGCCGGCGAGTCCGTAGGCCACGAAGATATACCCGTAGTTGAGCCCCACGTTCTTGTTGCCGAAGTAGTCCGCCGTGGCCGCCGGGAAGAGGGCGAAGTTCCCGCCGAAGTTGAAGCCGATGATGCAGGCTCCGGCGGTGAGGGTGGCGGCGACGCTCCCCATCTTGTAGAACATGAACATGATGATGCTCTGGAAGAGGCACATGAGAAGGAGGGCCATTTTCCGGCCGATCTTGTCGGACAGGGTCCCCCAGACGATCCGTCCGAGACCGTTGAAGATGGCGAGGAAGGCGAGGGCCGTGCCCGTGACGGCCGACGCCTCGGCGGCGGTGACACCGACCGACTGAAGGATGTCCATGCCGAAGAGCTTGATGTTCCCGATGACCATGAGGCCGGCGATAGCGGAGAAGTGGAAGGTGAGCCACATCATGTAGAACTGGGGGGTCTTCACCATTTCACCGGGCGTGAAGTTGGTCATGCCGAGAGCGGAGGCTCCCGTTGCCGTGGGTGCCGGCGGCGTCCATCCCTCGGGAAGCCATCCCGCGGGGGGGTCGATCATGACGAAACTGCCGGCGAAAACCAGGAGGAAGAACAGAAAGCCGTAAAGGAAAAAGGTGCTCTGAACACCGCCGAGACCGAAGAAATTCAATGTATCCAGAAGGTTGAACCATGTTCCGGCGGATTTGACCCAGATCATGGCGCCGAAGCCGAATCCCGCCACGGCGAGCCCCGTCACCATGCCTTTTTTGTCGGGAAACCACTTGACCCCGACGGCGATGGGCACGGCGTATCCCAGGCCGATTCCGAATCCGCCGACGATGCCGATGAAAAGCAACTGGGAGAAGAAGGAGCTACCGAAAAGACCTCCCAGCATATAGCCGGCCCCGAGGACGATGGCGCTGGCCACGGCGAGTTTCCGGGGGCCCGTTTTCCCCATGATTCTCCCGGCCAGGATGATGGTGAATGAAAAAACAAGAAGGCCGATAGAAAAAATCCAGTTTGCCTGGGAGGCGGAAAACCCGTAAGCCCCCCCGTCAGCGATGGGCTTGATGAGCTTGGGGGTGAAGACCGACCAGGCGTAGATCGCCCCGAGGCAGAGCTGAATAAGGACAGCTCCGATGACAACAAGCCAACGATTCATTACTTTCTCTTGAGCCATGCTCCCTCCTTCATTAAGTTGTTCAAAAAATTCAAGGATCCCGAACTGCCCAAGCGGGCAAATCGCACGTTCGATTATCCAAAAAACGGGGAATTGTCAATTGAAAAAAAGGAGGGTCACGTCAGGTGGAGCATGGCCAGGTCCATTTCGGTGTTGATGTTTATGAACATCCGGCCGCCGGGGTCGAAGGCGGCGATGGCTTCCGGCGATATCACGCAGGTCCTGGCCTTCTTGAAGAGGAAAGCGATCTTCAGGTGATCCTCTCCGATCATCCGTTCCATGACCGGAATCAAACGCCGGGAGTAAACGGCATGGAGGGGTTGGAAACCGTCGGGAGAGCGGGGCACCACGATGTCGTGAGCCCGGGCCCGGTCCGTCATGAACCGTATGAAGGTCCTGTCGAGAAAGGGCATGTCGCAGGCCGTGACGAAGGAATACTCGCAGGAGGCGAAGGACAGTCCCGAGTAAATACCGCCGAGGGATCCCTTGCCCTTGATGATGTCCGTCACGATACGGCAGTCGTAGGCAAGGTAGTCCAGGGGATTGTTGGTGACGATCAGGATCTCCCGGAAAAGTTCCCGGTACGCCTCCAGGATGCGTTCGATGAGGGGTTTTCCGTCCACCGTCAGAAAGGCCTTGTTCTTTCCTCCCATGCGGTAGCCCTTCCCGCCGGCGAGGATGATTCCCGTCATGTCCATTCGTCGCGGCAGTGGATCGTGCATCGCGCAAGAACCTCTAAAATAACGTCTTTAGTGTATTCTTCGAGCTTCCAGACCCCGGCGAGGGCGAGGGCGTGCTCCGCAAGGGATTCCATGCCCCCCTCGGGAATGCCGCCTTCCTGCAGCGTGGTGGGGGCTCCGATCATCCGGAACCAGGCTTTCAGGAACCGGGCCCCCCGGAGGGCGGCGGTCCGGTCTTCTCTGTCTTCCACCCCGAAGATTTCCCTCCCGAAGCGGGCGAACTTTTCCGGCTCCCGGAATGCCTGAAAGGCCATCCAGGCAGGCAGAAGGATGGAAAGGCCGGCACCGTGGGGAATGTCGTAAAGGGCGCTCAGGGAATGCTCGATCATGTGAACGGGAAGGGTCACCCGCCCGAGACCGGCCGTGGTAAGGCCGTTGAAGGCCAGAACGGCGGACCACATCATGGAGGCCCGGGCATTGTAGTTTCGGGGTTCCCGGAGAATGACCTCCGTGTTTTCCATGATCGTGCGGATCAGGGCCTCGATAAGCCTGTTCTGAAGGGCACTGTCCGCCGCCCTGTTGTTGAAATACCCCTCCAGGGCGTGGGTGATGGCGTCGACGGCGCTGTAGGCGCTGTAAGAAGAGCTGAGGGAAAAGAGGACCGAGGGGTCGAGAATGGAGGTCCTGGGGTTGAGAAAGGGGGATCGGGCGCTGAACTTGCGGGCTCCGTCTTCATTCGTGATGACCGCTGCCCCGTTCATTTCCGAGGCGCTGGCGGAAACGGTGGGGACGGCGAACACGGGAAGGGCCCGTTCAATCGCTTTCCGGAACAGAAAAAAATCCCACACGTCATGGTCCGCCGGGACCCCGGCGGCGATGGCCTTCGCCGTGTCCATGACGCTTCCTCCCCCTACGGCGAGGAGGACGTCCACCTGCTCCCTCCGGGCCTGTTCGATCCCCCGGTAAACCGTGGACAGCACCGGGTTGGACCGGATGCCCGGCAATTCCACCGGATGAATGCCCTGGCTGTTCAGGGACCGGATGACCTGATCGTAGACGCCGTTTTCCCGGATGCTGCCCTGACCGTAGACCAGAAGGACCCGTTTTCCGAAGGGCCGTATCTCCTTTCCCAGTTCGGCGATTTTGCCGCGGCCGAAAATGATTTTCGTCGGGTTGTGAAAAATGAAATCTTCCAAAAGGTCTCCTTTCCTCCCTGTTCCTTCCCGGGAATCCTGACGACTCAGGAAAGAACGGACTGCCATCGGGAGGCTTATTTCCCCGTTTCCCTCCCCTATACCGGAGATTTTTCCGGCCTGTCAAGAAATGACGACCTCGTAAAAAGTCAAAATCAGTGTAACAGGTTAAAATAATTCAATATATGTACATATTTTCCTTGACATCGCATTTGCGGATATGGTATGAATCATGTTAAATATTAATGACATAGGTGC
>Ga0209270_1000358_pt1 | contig 109283 bp, 103 predicted proteins | sample MTBAKSrepl1MetaG_FD_187456 | JGI IMG/M metagenome (GOLD analysis project Ga0209270, IMG submission 187456) | Enrichment culture microbial communities from Arthur Kill intertidal strait, New Jersey, USA, that are MTBE-degrading - MTBE-AKS1... | ecosystem: Environmental > Aquatic > Marine >...
TGTCAAGATAAATTGTTAAATCCGCTTACTACAGATTTTTTAGGACTCTACCAAGATAACTTGTTGATTTTATTAAACCAGCATGCTGAAAATCAACAAATTTTACTACCCAACTGTCAAACAAGGGGCTAGTCTCACTTTTCCTGGGCGTCCTCTTGGCCGGGGGACCGGCCGGCGCGGCCGTGGGCTTGACCGATTGGCCGGCCCGGACCGGGAAGGCCATTCTAGAAGGCGCGGAGGCAATCTATCAGGAGTGGCAGTCCGGGCGCAAGCCTCGGGCTGCGGTGGGCGAGCTTTTTTCTTTTCTGGAAAAGAGGGTCCGGGGGTTCAAAGAGAGGGTGGAAAAGGAGCTCCGGCGGCCCGACCTGGGTCCGGCCCAACAGAAGGCCATCGAGGCGGCCGAGGTTTTTCTAAGTCATTTGGAAAAATTAATGAATATTCTAGGCCGTCTAATCCAGGGTGAACAAAGTCCGGAACTGAAGCGGGCCTATCGGGAAATCCGGGAAAAGGCCCTTCAATCCTTGGATAAGATGAAAGAATCCGGTCGAATCGGTGGTTTAGAGACCTGAGGGGGAAAGGCCCCGCCCGGCCAGCAGTTCCGTCAGACCGATTATCGGCCAAGGCTGTCCCAGTCGCCGCAGGCCGTCCTCGAATTGGAGCAGACAGCCGGAGCAACCGGTGACGATCAGGTCCGGGCGGTGAGGTTTGACGGCCTCGATCCTGGCGCGGAAAAGGTCCAGACTCAAGGAATAGTGCCACAGATTGAAGACGCCGCCGTACCCGCAGCAAGCCGGCGGGGCGTCGGCGCCGACCAGCTCGACGCCGGGCAGTCTTTCGATCAGCCGGCGGGGTTCCCGCCAAACGCCTTGTTTCCGCCGCAGATGACAGGGGTCATGGTAAAAAACCCGGAGGGGTCCGTCCGGTGGGGGTTCGAGCCTAGGCGGCGGCCGCCAGTCCAGGATTTTGACCAGAAACTCGGTGAAATCCAGGACCCGGCCGGACCAGTCCGCCGGCCGGTCCAGTTCGGAGAGCCGGGAGTATTCCTTAAGTTGGGCCGAGCAGGTGGCGCAGAAGGCGATCAGGTAATCGAAGTCGGACCGAGCAAAAACTTCTAGATTTTTTCCGGCCAGATAAAGAGCGGTATCGCGGTCGCCGGCGGCGGCGGCCGGTTTGCCGCAGCAGACCTGCTCGGGCGGAATGATGACTCGAACCCCGGCCGCCTCCAGGAGCGCCGTCGCCGCGTGGGCCGCTTGGGGGCGCAGGTAATTGCTCACGCACCCGACAAAAAGGGCCACCCGCGGCCCTGGGCTGTTTTCGGGGGACCGCTCGGGAAGATCATGCAGAAAGGGTCTGGGGGCCAAGGTGGGCAGCCAGCGGCTCCGGTCCAGTCCTGGCAAGGGAAACCGGAAATGTAGTCCGCTTTCCGGAGGAACATTTTCTAGAATTAGACCGCGGCCCTTGAAAAGACCCCTGGCCATGGGGCCCCGGGACAGCAGGTCCCGGCCCAGAAAGCTTTTCAGGCGGTTCAGCCCGCCGCCGGCCAGGGCCAAGGTCCGCCCGGACTGGATGAGTTCATCGGCCTTGACCCCGCAGGCGCAGACTTCGGCGCAGGCCCCGCAGAGGAGGCAATGGGAGAGCAGGTCCTTCATGCGCCGGCCCAGATCGGCTTCACCGGCCAGTTCCGCCCGCAACAGGGCCAGTTTGCCTCGGGCGGCCGAGCCTTCCCAGCCCGTTTGGCGATAAACGGGGCAGACGCCCAGGCACCGGCCGCAGCGCACGCATTGGTCCAAGTCCGCTGACAGGGCTTCCAGGGTCATGGAAGGGCGGAGGTTCGGCCGGGATGGTCCATGGGAGGATTCATTCGGGGAAGACCTTGCCCGGGTTCATGATCCCGTCCGGGTCGAAGGCCCCCTTGATCCGCTTCATCAGGGCCAGGGCTTCGGGCTTGATCTCCATGCCGATGAAGGCTTTTTTCATCGTGCCGATGCCGTGCTCGCCGGACAGTGTGCCGCCGAGGGCGAGGACTTCGGAGAAGATGTCCCGGACCGCCTCGAAAGCCCGGGCCTTTTCCTCGGCCTTGGCCTGGTCGTACATGACGTTCACGTGAATGTTTCCGTCGCCGGCGTGGCCGAAACAGATGATCTGAAGGTTGCGGTTGCGGCCGATCTCGGTCATTTTGGCCATCATTTCGGGAATGAGGCTGCGGGGGACGACGATGTCTTCGTTGAGTTTGCCCGAAGCGGCCCGATAAAGGGCCGGAGATATGGCCCGCCTGGCCCGCCACATATCCTCGGCTTCATTCGCCGATTCGGCCCGCCGCACCTTTTTGGCCCCTTGTTTTCCGCATAAGGCAACGATCATCTCGGCCTCGGCCCGGGCCTGCGCGGCCGTCCCGTCGGTTTCGATCAACAGGAGCCCGCCCGCCGTCCGGTCCAGACCCAGCCCGAGGTAGTCCTCCACGCAATTGATCGAGACCTGGTCCATGAATTCCAGGGTCGAAGGGATGATCCGGGCTGCGGTCAGGGCGGCCACGGTCCTGGCGGCTCGATCCAGGTCGGGGAAATAAGCCAGGATGGTTTCGACCGCTTCGGGTCGGGGTATCAGGCGCAGAATCAGGCGGGTGATCACCCCCAAGGTGCCTTCCGAGCCGATCAGCAGCCTGGTCAGGTCATATCCAACCACGCCCTTGACCGTCTTGACCCCGGTCCGGATGAACTCGCCCGTGCCCAACACCACCTCCAGCCCCAGGATGTAATCCCTGGTCACGCCGTACTTGACCGCCCGAGTGCCCCCGGCGTTTTCGGCCGCGTTGCCGCCCAGGGTGGAAAAGTCCCGGCTGGCCGGGTCCGGGGGATAAAACAAGCCGTATTTTTCCACCGCGGACTGGAAATCCGCCGTGACCACCCCCGGTTCGACCACGGCCGTCAGGTTGTCGGCGTCTATCTCCAGGATGCGATTGAAACGGGTCATCACGCAGACCAGCCCGCCGGCGATGGGCAAGGCGCCGCCCGTCAGGCCGGACCCGGCTCCCCGGGGAATAAGGGCGAAATTGTGAGTCCTGGCCAACCGAACCAGGCCGGCTATTTCCTCGACCGTTCCCGGCCGGGCCACGGCCTCCGGCCGGTACTGGGGTTGGTTGGTGGCGTCGGACCCGTACATGATCAGGTCCTCGATCCTGGTCGAGAAATATTCCGGACCGAGCAGGGCTTTAAGCTGAGATTGGGCTTCGGCGCCGATCATGGCTGAATAATGGACGTCCTAAAAGGCGAAGTCAACCGGTGAGAATAATTTTGCCTAATTGGCGGAGATGGATGACGGCCGAGGGTCTAGCTCGACAAGTTGCGTTTGACCTGATCGGTCAAGAAATCCAACTGTCCCCGGAGCTTGGAGTCCCGGCGGGTGCGGTTTTCAATCAAGTTGACCGAATAGAGCACGGTGGAATGATTGCGGCCGAAAGCCTTGCCGATGGCTTCGAGAGAGAGGTCGGTCAATCGGCGGCAGAGGTACATGCCGACGTTGCGGGTCAGGACGACGTTTTTCCGTCGGGACCTGGAGCGCAGGTCATCCAGGCTGACCTGATAGTAGTGGCAGACGGTTTTTTGAATCATCTCGGGATTAAATCCGTCCGGCGCCTCCTCTTCCACCAGGTCGCGGAGGGCCTCTTCGGCCAGGGCCAAGTCGATCGGTCGGGACAGCAGCTTGCTTTTGGCCCCCAGGCTCAGAAGGCAACTTTCCATCCGGCGGACGTCCTTGATCAATCGGGCGGCCATGAATTCCAGGACAGGCTCCGGAACGACCAGGCCGTTTTCCCGGGCCTTCTGTCTCAATATTTTCAGCCGGGTCTCATAGTCCGGCGGACGGATGGCCGAAATGAGGCTGCTGCTCAACCGCGAAGCGAATTGGCGTCCGAGCCGGGGAATGTCCTTGGGCAGGCTCGAGGAAGTGAAAACGATTTTTTTTCCGTTATCGTTCAGGCAATCCAGGGTAAAGGACAATTCGGCCTGAATCTTTTCCTTGCCGCTGAGAAAATTGATTTCCTCCAAGACCAGGACGTCACAGTTCCGGCGGTATTTGTCCTTGAAGTCGGCCGTGTTCTGGTTTTTCAGGGAGTAGATCAATTCATTGGTAAAATCCTCGGCCGTAAGGTAAAAGACCCTCCGGTCGGGCTGCTGGCTTAAGATATGCTGGCCGATGGCCTGGGAAAGATGGCTTTTGCCCAAACCGGGGCCAGCCAGCAGGTATAGGGCGTCCGTATGGAGGTTTTCGCCCTCGGCCATGGCCATGGAGGCCGAAAAGGCGTATTGATTGGCCGACCCGACCACGAAACGATCAAAAGTGAAACGGCGATTGAACCGGAGAGGCGCCCGGCGATGGATTTCGAGATGGGGCAACTCAACGGGCCGCGGCCGGCATCCTTCTTTTGGAGGCGGGCCGGGCGCGGCGGCCAGTTCCAATTTGACCTCTTCAACCTTGTAGCCCTGGGCTCTGGCCGCGTCCAAGGCCGCCACCAAATAATGGTAATAATGCTCCCGCACCCAGGCCATGAAGAAACGATTCGGGCAACCCAGGTACAAGGTCTGGGCTTCGATTCTCAAAGGTTGAAGCGGGTTGAGCCAGACCTTTACATTCGGTTCGGCCAACTTGGCCGCCGCGGCCGCACGCATGCATGTCCAGACTGACTCTTTGTCCAAGGTCGTTTCCCTCGAGTATTACAACGTGGGGTGAGGCTCAGAAAGAATGATCATTGTTTTAAAAGAAACGGCCTTGATCGTCAACGCCGGTCTCCGGCAAGGGTGGTGAAAACGCCGTCTCTTTTTTCCACACGGCCTAGAGGGCGGATTTAGCGGAAGCTCCGGCCAAAAAACATCTTGTTTCCCCTAGTTAATATTTTAGACCCTAAACTAGCGCATTTACGGTTAAATCCGGTCCGGCGGCCGATCTGTCCACATCTGTGGATAAAACTACCCACAATCACCAGCTTTGAAAATCTCCGGTTTCCTCGATAATACTAACGAATTAAAAATTTTTCCGACTCCGGTCCGCTAAGAATAAACAAGTGAAAAGACCGGGCTTCCCGGGTGAAATCCAGGTCGAATCCTCTTGCGGCCCTCATCTTCCGCCGGTTAAGCCCCGTCGAGCCCGGCCGCTGGGTCACAAGCACGGGGTGTTGACGTGAATTGACAGTCATGTGAACAAACGGTGAACGCCATATCTTAACTTGATTAATTTACAGTAAAAAGGCGTAGACAGGGGGGCATGGCCCCCATCAGGATCGGTTTGAGCGGCCGTCCGGGTTTCGACTTTTTATCGGCCGTGGTATAATTTTTTAAAGGAGAACCGCCGGTGGCCGAGATAATCGATTTTTCCAACAGAAAAAAACTAAAGGACGATCTGGGCCGGACGGATAAGCTGGAGGCCTTGCAGTCCTTGATAACCTGCGGCCGATGCGGGCGGCGATGCGCCAAATGCGGCGCGTACAGTGAAAGCCTCAGCCTGGTCGAACGGGTGGAAGAGGGCTTGAATTTCCGGCTGTGTCCGCTGTGTCTGGAGGAGTATCGCGACCTGCTTTTTTATCTTCGAGATGGCCGGGGGCAGGATGACCCCTTGTGGCACAATCGGGAGTGGGTTCGGCTGTGGTTGGCCTGGCTGGAATATCAACTGGCCCTGGCCAATTTTTTAACTTCGCCGGAACTTCTAGAGATAATAGAACAATTAACCGAAAAGCCCGTTTAGAACGGGATGTCGTCGTCGGGCGGCGGACCGCCGTAGTCGCCGCCGGGGTCATTGAGGGCCGGATTTTTTTCCGAAGACGGGCTGGTCCTTTGGGGGGCTGAAGAGCGCGACCCGGCCCCGGACGGGGGGCTGCCCAGCATTTGCATGGTGTTGGCAATGATTTCGGTGGTGGTCCGCTTCTTGCCCTCCCGGTCTTCCCAGTCCCGGGTTTGGATGCGCCCCTCGATGTAGACCTGGCGGCCCTTGGCCAGATATTCGCCGCAAATTTCGGCCAGCCGACCGAAGGCCACAATGCGGTGCCATTCGGTTCGATCTTCCCGACCCCCGTCCTTGGAGGAGATGGTTTCCGTGGTGGCCATGGTGAAATTGGCCACGGCGGTCCCACTGGGCGTGTAACGAATTTCAGGGTCCCGGCCCAGGTGGCCTATCAAGATGGCCTTATTGATTCCAGCCATGACCGTGCCTCGCTGATTTGAATTGTTTATCCCTAGCTAACATAGGGCCGGATGTAAATCAAGACTTTCAGGCCGAGACGCGTCGCGGGTCAGTCATTGGCGGCCTGGATTCCCAGGCAAGCAAAAACCCAGTTCTTTAGGCCGGGTACCAAGAAGCGGAAACCGCCGCTGTTTTAGGGAAGAATAAACGAGGCCCCTGGTTGAAGAAAAAATTTTATCGGGGATTACTCGTAGCGCAGGGCTTCGATCGGGTCCAGCCGGGAAGCTTTCCGGGCGGGATAATAACCGAAAAACACGCCGACCAGGGCGGAAAAGCCGAAGGCCAGGAGGACCGACCGGAGGCCTACCACGAGCGGCAATTGGGCCGCGGAGGCGAAAGCTGCTGAACCGCCCAGGCCCAGGATGATGCCGATCAGCCCGCCCAGGAGGGAGAGGGTCACGGCTTCGATGAGGAACTGGGCGAGAATATCCGAACTTCTGGCCCCCACGGCCATGCGCAGTCCGATTTCCCTGGTCCGTTCCGTGACCGAGACCAGCATGATGTTCATGATGCCGATGCCGCCGACGATCAGGGAGACCGAGGCCACGGCGGCCAGGAGGAAGGTCATGGTTCGGGAAGATTCGGCCCTGGCTTCAAGGATTTGGGACAGGTTCCTGATGCGGAAATCGTCGTCCTGGCCGGAGCGGAGGCGGTGGCGTTGGCGGAGAAGCTCTCGAATCTGCCGTTCGGCTTGGTCGATCAACTCGGAAGACCGGGCCTTGACCATCACGGAACTGACGGTGCGTCCGCCGAGGTGTTGTTGGCCTAACAGCCTTTTTCTGGCCGTGGACAGGGGAAGGAAGACCACATCGTCCTGATCGGTGCCCATCGGGGTCTGGCCTTTATCTTCCAGAACGCCGACCACTTCGAAAGGGGTTCGGTTGATGCGGATAATCCGGCCGACGGGATTGGGATCGGGGAAGAGGTTTTCGACCACGGTTCGGCCCAGCAGGGCCACCTTGGCCGCTCCCCGATTTTCCTCGGGCGAGAAAATCCGGCCGTCCGAGACCGCCCATTCCCGGGCGACGAAGTATTCGCCGGTGACGCCATAGACGATGGTGGACCAATTGAGGTTGCCGAAAACCACTTGGCCGGGGCCCCGAATCATGGGAGCGGCCGCCAGGACCTCCGGGACTTCTTTTTGAACGGCGTAAGCGTCGTCTTCCGTGACCGTGGGCACCGCCCCGCTGCCCAGGCTGGCCCCGCCGGTGGTGGTGGTCCCGTTAAGGATTATAATCAGGTTGGAGCCCAGGCTGCCGATGACCTCATCGACCCGGGCCTGAGCGCCGGCCCCTATCGAAACCATGCTGATCACCGCGGCCACGCCGATGATGATGCCCAGGGTGGTCAGCACGCTTCGAAGGACGTTGACCCGCAAAGCCAGCAGGGCCGCGCCTAGGGAGTCAAGGTAGTTCATTCTCGGTTCCCGCCTCGATCGGCGTTTCCACCAGCATCTTTTCCGCGTCGAGGCTTTCGGTCAGATTTTGGTCGCTGATCACACGCCCGTCCCGAAAGGTGATGATGCGGCGGGCGAAGCGGGCGATTTCCGACTCGTGGGTCACGATGATGATGGTGATGCCCTCTTGGTTGAGTTTTTGGAACAGGGCCATGATTTCCAAACCGGTCCTGGTGTCCAGGGCCCCGGTCGGTTCGTCGGCTAGGATCAGGTCGGGCTGGTTGATCAGGGCCCGGGCGATGGCCACCCGCTGCTGCTGGCCGCCGGAAAGCTGGGCGGGCTGATGATCGGTGCGTTCGGCCAGGCCCACGGCCTCCAGGGCGGCCTCGGCTTTCGAGCGGCGTTCCCGGCGGGGGAGGCGTCCGTAAGCGAGCGGCAGGGCCACGTTGTCCAGGGCTGATGTTCTAGGCAAAAGGTTAAAGGTTTGGAAGACAAAGCCGATTTTCCGGTTGCGGACCCGGGCAAGCTGATCGCCGGTCATCCTGGAGACATCCTGTCCGTCGAGGTGATAAACACCCGAGGTCGGTTTGTCCAAGCAGCCTAACAGATTCATGAAGGTGGACTTGCCCGAGCCCGAGGGACCCATGACGGCGACAAATTCGCCCTTATCCATGGAGACGGTGATGCCGCGCAGGGCGTGAACGGCCCGGCCGCCCAGGAAATAGTCCTTGCTCAGGTCTTCGATTCGGAGGAGCTCGGCGGCCATGTTAAAAAATGAAGCCCCGCGGGCTGGAGGCGGGTGTTTTCCGCGCCGCTCCGATTTCCCCGACGATGACCTTTCGGCCGGGTTGCAGGGGGCCGCCGAGCAGTTCGGTAAAACTGCCGTCGGTGATGCCGATCATCACCTCCACCGGGGCCGGCCGGTTTTTTTCATCCAAAACCCAGACCCGTCCCGAACCAGTTGAACCGGACTTCCAGGTCTCGATCAAGCGCTCGAACTTTTCGCGCTGGACAGGCGTCAAGGCGGGGAAAAGGTTTTTCCGGAGCACTTCCGCCAGGCGCAGGAGTCTGGCCGAGGAAGGCTCGGGCGAGGCCGTCCGGCCGGGGTCGATCAAGCCCTGGGCTCTGGCTGAAGCCAGCCTGGCCTTGAGCTGATCCACGATCTCCTTGAGGAGGGTCTCCTGCTCCGGGGTCAGGTCGAGCTGTCGGCTCAGTTTTTCCAGCCTTGAATCGCCGGCGGTCGAACCTGACGGAGCCTCGGTGGTCGAGTCCGGGCGGAAACGAAGGGCGGCGTTGGGCGTCTTGACCGCGTCCGGCCTTTCGGCCACCAGAATTTTAACCGTGGCCGTCATACCCGGCAGAAGACTCGAATCAGGATTTTGAGCCGAAACTATGACCGCATAGGTGACCACGTTCTGGACGACCTGGCCCGCCTTCCGAATCTGGATGACCCGGCCGGTGAATTCACGACCGGCGAAGGCGTCCACCGTGAAGCTGACCCGCTGGTCCGGCTTAATGGCCCCGATGTCGGCTTCATCCAGGTTGACTTCCACCTGCATGCGGCGGAGGTCCTGAGCGATGGTAAAGAGGGTCGGGGCCTGAAGACTGGCGGCCACGGTCTGGCCCACGTCCACGCTCCGGCTGATGACCACGCCGTCGACCGGCGAGCGGATAATGGTATGATCCAGGTCGATCCGGGCGGACAGGAGAGCCGCCTCGCGCAGTTTGACCTGGGCCCGGGCGTATTCGACCTGGTCCTCGGCCATTCTATGGTTGGCCAGGGCTTGAGCATGGGCGGCTTCTGATTCATCCAGTTGGCTTTGGGCGATGGACCCCCGCTGGTGGAGGGCCTTGTTGCGTTCGAAGGTCCGGCGGGCGTCGGCCAGGATGACCCGGGCCTTTTCCAGCGCGGACATCTGAATGGCCACGTTGGCCCGTGCCACGCCCAGTTCAGCTTCAGCCTGACGCACCTGGGCCTCAAAACGTTGGGGGTCCAGCCGGGCGATAACCTGTTCGGCCTTGACCTCCGAGTTGAAGTCGGCCGAAAGCTCCTTTATCTGGCCGGAAACCTGGGAGCCGACCTGGACCGTGACCACCGCGTTGAGGGTCCCGGTCGAAGAGACCGTGCTGACCAGAGGCCCGCGCTCGATTGAGGCGGTCTGGTAAGACGGGCGCCCGTCTTCCCGGTTTTTAAAGGCCGTGAACCAAACGGCCCCGGCCACCAGGACGGCGGCGGCGATGATATAAACCCACTTACGCATCAGTTTATTCCTAAATTAGATACCTGAACCCGAGAGACAAAAAGCGACGTCGCCCAGGAAAAAAACTCCGGCGCCTGACCCGACTTGCCCGGACGGCTCTGGCTGCTATCTTCCTAACACTTCCCGCCACGATCATAAACTAAATTATAACCCAGTCGGGAAGAATTTGAACAAACCGTTTTGCGGCCTCATCTTCCAGCCAAGACCACCTGACCGGAATAATGGTCCAAACCCGAAGCCGATCAAGCCGTCAGTCCTTGACATTGGGGTCCGGCGAAATTAACATTAAAACCTGATAGGGATAAACCGGTTACAGAAATGAACCATGATGAATTTCGATCCATATGAAGAACTGGGCGTCTCCAAGGAGGCTTCCCAGGAAGACATAAAAAAAGCCTATCGCCAACTGGCCCGGAAACACCATCCGGACGTCAACCCGGGGGACAAGGAGGCCGAGGAAAAGTTCAAGAGAATTTCCGAAGCCTACGACATCCTCGGCGACCCGGCCAAGCGGGAGGAATACGACCGGCTGGGCCAGCAGGGCTTCTATGAACAGGCCTTCGGCGGACAGGGCTATCAGCGGCCGGATTTCACCCAGGGTTTCAACTTCGAGGACCTCTTCGGGGACCTTTTCCGCGGCCGGGCGCAAGCCGGCCGCAGCTTCAGCTTCGGCACGAGTTTTGGGGAACCCCGAGGCGGTTTTGATTTTTATCAAGCCCAGGCCGGCCCGCAGCAGGGCGGCGACCAGATTTATCGGCTTAATATCGGTTTTCGAGAAGCCGTTTTCGGGACGGAGAAGACGCTCGAATTCGAACGGGCCGTCCCCTGCTCGGCCTGCGGCGGGCAAGGTGTTGACTTGAGCTCCACTCAGGCCTGCCCGACATGTAAGGGAACGGGCCGGGCGACCAGTAAACAGGGCCAGAGGCAGGTCATGACGGCCTGCTCGAATTGCGGCGGCTCCGGCCGTCTCGGCCAGGCCCGGCCTTGCGGGACCTGTCGGGGCCGGGGTCAGGTCATGAAACACGAAGCCATCAAGGCCCGCATCCCGGCCGGGGTGGACAACGGGTCCAAGGTCCGCCTGGCCGGCAAAGGTTTACCGGGTCGGGAGGGCGGTCCGCCTGGGGACCTGTACCTGGAGATGGAAGTAACCCCGGACCCGGTTTTTCGCCGGGAGGGCCGGGACCTGGACACGGAGGTCGCTATTTCTTTCCTGGACGCTGTTTTGGGCGGCAAGGTGGAAGTCCCGACTTTGACCGGTCGGGCCACGTTGAAGATACCCGCCGGCACCCAAAACGGACAAAAATTTCGCCTGAAGGGACAAGGGGTTCCCAAAACCAAGAGCAAACCGGCCGGGAACCTTTACGTTTCCGTCAAGGTCCTGATACCCAAAAATCTGAGCCCCGAGGCCAAGGACCTCTTTGAACAGCTTCGGGAAAAAGTCCCCGCGGACGCCGAAGGTCGTTGAGGACAGCCCCATGCTCGAACCGGTCTTGACCATTACCAGAGTGGCCCGTCGACTGGGTATATCGCCCCGGACCATCAGAACTTACGAGGAAGAAGGCTTCATCGTGCTGGAGCGGACCGGCAACCGATGTTTCATAAGGACTGATGACGTGGAAAGCGTGGTTTTGATCGAACGCCTCAAAAATGACTTGGGGATCAACATAGCCGGCATCGGGGTGGTTCTGGAAATGCGCCGGAAGATGAAGGAACTTCAGGACCAACTGACCAGGTGGGAAGCGGAATTTGAAAAGCAACTGGAGCGGGCCGTCGAGGAACAGCGTCGGGAAATGGAACGCGCCCTGAACCGCCCGGGGGTCAGGTCCCTGGTCAAAATGGAGGAGGAGGGAGACTAAGATTTCTTAATCTTTTATGATTCCCATCACGGCCAGGCCGGAGGGCAAGCCCGGACCGCCTAAGGCGGGCAAGCTTCGCCCCACGGAAATTATCCCCATAAACCGGGTCTTTTTGCCGTCAGGCCGGAAACGATTATTTCCATCTTCAAGCCTCCCGGGGGAAGGTTGGGCCGTTGGGACCAAAAGCGCGGACCGGGATGAAGGTCCGCTGGTTCGGCCCCCTTGCTTTTGATCCGTCAAAAAGGTATTTAGGGTAACGTCGTCCGCCGGGGTCATCCCACCCGCTTCTGGGTTTGTCTCCGGGCGGGCCCGGATCGTTTCGATCAGAATGATCAAGAGGTTTTTACGGACAAAATGAAATGTACAACAATCTGATCTATTTCATTCTTGTTCTTCTGATCTTCACCACCTACCAGCCCTCCAAGGAACTGCTTCTGCCGGGGTGGGCCGGCCTGGTTTTAGGGCTGGTCCTTTTCGCCGCCTACCAGGGGCTGGCCCGGGCCTGGTTCCGGCGGCTGCGGCAAAACGTTACGGAACGCATGGGGGCCAAAAGCGGCAGCCTCCAGTACTATCGCTTCCAGACCAGTCTGTCCATCCTGGCCCTGGTCCTTTATACCTTTGATATTTATTTTCTCGGTTTTAAAGAGATTATCCTGACCCTTCCCCTGGCCGGACGATTCTCGGCCCTGACCGGTTTGGCCGGCCTGCTGGTTTTCGCCGTATACATGGTTATTTTATGGGGCGAGGCCTTCGCCGCCTATTCGGCCATCTATCCCAGCCGACTGAACAGGTCCCGATTCGTCTGGAGCCAGCTCAGGTTCAATCTGCCTATCATCCTGCCGTGGCTCCTGCTGTCCCTGGCCGCCGACTTAATCGCCCTGCTGCCCTGGGCGTTCCTAAAAAAATGGCTCGAGTCGCCGGCCGGGGAGATCGGTTTTTTCGTGGTCTTCATGATCGTCCTGGTGGTTTTTTTTCCGGCTTTGATCAGGCCCCTTTGGGGGCTTCGTCCCATGCCGGACGGCCCCCAGCGGCGGGATATTGAAGATTTTTGCCGCCGCCATGGTTTCAGGGTCCGCGAAATCATGCTCTGGCCTCTTTATGAAGGCGAGGGGCTGACGGCCGGGGTTATGGGTCTGGTCCGCCGCTGGCGTTTCCTCCTGATCACCCCCGCGCTGCTCAAGATTTTGGACCAGGACGAACTGGCCGGGGTCATCGGACACGAATTCGGGCACGTCAAGCGGCATCACCTGCTGTTTTACGTCTTGTTTTTCCTGGGTTACCTGGTGTTGGCCTATTCCTTTTTCGACCTGCATATTTACCTGCTTTTGGCCTCGAACTGGGCCATGGACCTGCTTCTGCCCCATCCAGGCGGCCCGGGGACGCTCTGGTCCATTTTGCTGACCGTCCCGGCGGTCATCCTGATGATCGTTTATTTTCGTTATATTTTCGGTGTTTTTATGCGGAACTTCGAGCGCCAGGCCGACCTGTTCGCTTTCCGTCTGACCGGCACGATCAAGGGTCTGATCAGTTCCCTGGAAAAGATCGCCTTTTATTCCGGCCAGAGCCGAAATGTGCCCAGTTGGCATCATTTTTCGGTGGCCCAGCGCGTGGATTATCTGGACAAGGCCGGAAAGAACCCCGCCCTGGTCAAAGGCCACGACCGCAAGGTCCGCTTCATGATCGCGGCGTACTGCCTGGGACTGGTCCTGGTGGCCTGGGCCGGTTTCCATGTTCACCGGAGCGGCCTCAGCGAGGGGATAAACCGGCAAATGGCCGTCAATCTGCTTGACGCGGAGATTAAAAGACATCCGGAGCGGGCCCTGGCTCACCGTCTTCTGGGCGATGTTTACATTCAGGCCGGTGAAACCGACCAGGCCATCGCCGCGTATGAGCGGGCCGTGCAACTGGCGCCGGATGATGCCGAAACTCTCAATAATTTGGCTTGGGCCTTCGCCACCAAGAAGGGAGCCTCGGCCGAGGAAAAGGCCCGGGCCTTGGACCTGGCCTATCGGGCCGCCGCGCTCAAGCCTTCCCACTACATTCTCGACACCCTGGCCGAGGCCTTGTATATCAACGGCCGTCCCAAGAAAGCCCTCGAGATCATCAACGAGGCCCTGGGCCTGGCCCAAACCCCCCAAGACCGAAGTTATCTTCTCAAGCAAAAAGACAAGTTCGAGGCGGCCGTCGATCAATCGGACCCTAAACCCGCGCCTTGAACCGGAGACCTTGGATTTTTTCTCCCTCCGGTCTTGCAAGGAAGCGGCCGAGAGTTTATTAATATACCCAAATCACAAGTGAACTCGGCCCTGAAGCCAAGGGGTCAAACTTAGAATGCCGTGGGAGGCCGGGAGAATGAACATCCACGAACTTATCTCAGGCTGGAACGACAAGGAAGCGGTCAACGTCGAAGGGGCCTTGGTTCCTGTATCCGCGCTGAAAAGGCTTGTGGACGAAGGGTACGAAGACCTGATGGTTTACAAAGGCGGTAAGGTTTTTTCGGTCTGGGGCAAGAACCGCGCGGCTTCCTTCAATGAAGAGGAGCTAAGGGAAAGAGTATCGTAAACCTGGTTCGGGTTTATCGCGGCTTAAAGATAAAGCGTCGGGCGGACCGGCGGCGGGGTTGCGCCGATCCGCCCGACCACGGCCAAACCCGAAGGGGCCGGCTTTTCAATTCTAGATGGAGTCGATCTCTTCGTCATCATTCAGGTTTTCAACATCAGGCGGGGCGGGCGGCTCTTCCAGGTCGGCTTGAGCCTCGGCCTTTTTATTGCCCGGAATAATAATCAAGTTTTTCAGCGGCCCGTCGCCTCGACTCCTGGTTCTCAGTCCGGTCTGGTTATGCAGGGCCAGGTGGACGACCCGGCGGTCATGAGCCGACAAGGCCGGGATGGTGACCGGCCGGCGGCTGCGTTTGGCCTTGGCGGCCATGCGCTCGGCCATCTCAATCAGGGACTGGTGCCGGCGCTGGCGATAATCCTCGGTGTCGACAATGATCCGCTGTTTGTCGGTTCTGGTCCGGTTGATGATCTTGTTGACCAGGAACTGAAGGGCGTCGAGGGTGGCGCCTTTTTTGCCGATGAGGAGCCCCGAGTTATCGGAACCGACCGAGAGAATGACCCGCGGTCCGATCCGGGACACGGCGACGTCAGCTTCGAGGCCCATGCGGGAAAGAATCCCAGTCAAGGCCTCCCGGGCCTGAGTCATGACCTCGTCCTCCGGGCCTTGATAAACGGTCTCTTCCGGGCCGGGCACCGTGGGCGGCAGAGGCAGGTCGGCCGACTTGATCGATTCAGGTTCAAACTTGGCGGCGGTTTCCGCGCGTTTCTCGGCCGGTCGCTCCGGACGTCTCTCCGCCCTTCTATCGTCTCTTCGCGGCGGACGTTTTTCATGGCGGCGCTCGGGTCGGCGGTTTTCTCGGGGCTTGGATTCTTCTTTAAAGGGCGCGGGTTGCTCGTTTCGGGCCGGGCCGGGCCGGTCTTCTGGTTCGGAGGGGCGAACGGATATTTTCTCTTGGACGATCACCCGAATACGGGCCTTTTTACTGCCCAGTCCAAAAATACCGCTTGAGCCGGTGGAGACGATTTCGAATTTAAGTTCGTCCGGGGAAAGGTGTAATTGGGAACAGGCCTTTTCAATAGCTTCCTCGGTGCTTTTTCCTTCGAATTCGATCAATGGCATTTTTCCCTCTATTCTCAAGTGGTTCTTTTGTTGATCAAGTATTGCTGGCCGATGGACAGGAGGTTGTTAACCAGCCAGTACAGGACCAAACCCGCGGGAAAGTTTATAAAAATAAACGTAAAAAAGATAGGCATCAGCATCATGATCTTGGCCTGGGCGGGGTCGCCGGGTGTAGGGGTCATTTTCTGCTGAATCAGCATGGAGGCGCCCATGAGAAGGGTCAGCACCGGAATGCCCGCCGGTTCCTGCATCAAGGGAATTTGGAAGGGGAAATGAAAAAGGCGGTCCGGGGCGGACAGGTCATTGATCCAGAGACAGAACGGGGCGTGGCGAAGTTCGAGGGCGTAATCCAGGAGTCGATAGAGAGCTATAAAAACCGGAATTTGAATGACCATGGGCAGGCATCCGCCCATGGGATTGACCTTGTAGGTTCGATACATCTGCATCATCTCCCGGTTCATGGCCTCGCGGTCGTCCTTGTATTTTTCCCGGAGCTTCATGATCTTCGGTTGGAGTTTCTGCATTTCCTTCATGGATTTGTAGCTTTTAGCCGTCAAGGGCCAAAAGAGGATTTTGATCAGGATCGTCACGATGATGATGACCGCCCCGTAATTGGGCACATATTTATAAAGCCAGGTTATCAGAATAAGGAGGGGTTTGGATAGGATATCGAACCAGCCGAAGTAAATAGCCCGGTGCAGATCATTGCCCAGTGATTTGAGCAGACTATAATCCTTAGGCCCGTAAAAGATGGTGAAGTTGTATTCTTTTTCGGTTTTGGGCGGCATGACCAGAGGGGCGTTGATAAATTTGATGCGCACGCCCCGTTCGCCCAGGGGCGCGGCCTGCACCCGGGTTTTTTCCTTGTCCTGGGGGAGAAGGCCGGCCAGGAAGTACTGATCTTCGTAAACGGCCCAATTGAGGACATAATTCCTATTTTTGATCTTCTCCAGGTCTTCTTCCAGGTCTTTCACCTTGATTTCCAGGAGCTCATCGTCGACCATGGCCCCGAAGCCGGCGAAGGAGTATCGCTGTTTTTGCATGAAGGGCTCGCTGGCCAGCTCAACCACCAGGTTGTCGTCGATGGTTGCGGTCGACAGGTTGCGCAGGGTGAGACGCATGTCGATCAAATAGGAATCGGGTCGGAAAGTATAGGTGCGGACCACCTGCAAACCGTTCGGATCTGTATAGGTCATCACCAGGGAAGTCTGATTTGAGGCGCCGGTCAGATCGATTTTCGTCTGGTCGGCTTTAAAGAGGGCTTGGCTGAGGTCCGGGCCGTCTTCGCGCAGGAAAGACAAGCCCAAGGGCCAGTCGGCCGGCGACTTGACCGTGACCAACTCCTTGGGCGGCGAGTCTGGTTCGATGGAAGCCCGGTATTGGTTTAGGGTCAGACTCTTGAGCCGTCCGCCGGACTCGGTGAAGACGGCGGTGTACAATTTGGTCCTGACGGTGATGTCACGGGTTTGAGCCGGAGGTGCGGTGGTTTTTTCAGCCGGGGATTCGGAGGGCGCGGAGACGGCCTCTTGAGTTTCCTGGTTCAAGGGAACGGCGCGATCTTGTTCCGGATGCTCCGGGGCGGCGGCCGGGGTTTCTTCCGACGGCGGGCCGGACGGCGGCTGGCTTGGGCTGAAGAAGTAAGCCCAGACGACGAATATCGCCATGGAAAGAACGAAGGCGATTAATGCTCTTTTTTCCATCAATATCTCCAGAAAATATTAGCCCTTTGGATCATTAGGGCCCGCCCAGTATGAACTCACGGCAGCGGGTCGTACCCGCCCGGATGAAAGGGATGGCATTTCAGGAGTCTGCGCCCGGCCAGATAGACTCCTTTAAAGGGGCCATGTTTTTCCACGGCCTGACGGGCGTACTGGGAACAGCTTGGGTAAAAACGGCAGGCCGGCGGCAAGGCCGGGGAAATAAGATATTGATAAGCCTTGATTAGACAAATCAAAGCCCGTTTGAAGGCGGTGTTCACCATTTTTTCAACCTACGGGCCGGTCAATCAATACCTTTAGTTCTTCCCGGACAAGATGTTGGTTCAGCTCGGCGGCCCCTCGGTGAGCGATGACCACCATATCCTGTCCCTGGGGCAGGATATGTTTATTTAAACGGAAAAACTCTCTCACCAGTCTTTTTATCCGGTTGCGGGTGACCGCTGAACCGACCTTCTTGGTGACCGTCACCCCAAGTCTGGTCAGGGCCTTTTGATTCGGTTTAAGAAAAATAAGGAAATTTTGGGTCTCCAGCCGTGTTCCGCCCCCTCTGGACACACTCAGAAATTCTCTTCGTTTCAGCAGCCGGTCGGTTTTCCTGTAACAAAATCGGGCCATGATCCATGGAAAGGCTGAAGGCGCAGGGGCCGTTGGCAACGACTGGCGACCGGAGACCGACTTTCTCAAACCGAAAGCCGTTTTCTCCCTTTGGCCCGTCTCCGTTTAATTACTTTTGCACCGGCCTTGGTGCTCATACGGACCAGAAAGCCATGGGTTCTTTTTCGTTTCAAGTTACTGGGCTGAAAAGTTCGTTTCATCTTTTTCGCTCGCTTCGCTTTTTGAATTCAAAGTTATTATTTTGATCTTAATATGTTTAATTTGTCAAGGACCATAATTTTTTCCGATACCCGAGGGGAATTATGCGGGTTTGGAACAGCCGGGCTTATCGGTCGGTAAACATACTAATGGAACGGCCGCCGGGGACCATGAATCGGCCTCCCGTCCGATCCCTTAACGTTGGGAGACGTTTTCCCTCGAGACGTTGAAGTGGTGCGCTTTGGGGGGCGGGCAAAACGATGCTCCCACCACCCGGCCGCAAGTTGAGTTGCCTTTATCATAAACAAGGTTAAAAATCCATCCTTTTCTTGACAAACAGCCTCTTTTCTCCTATGCTCCGCCGATCTAGCCCTGGGGGCGGATCGGTTTTGTCTTTTTTTAAGCGAAGGGAGAAGTTTTTATGGTTGACCATTATATACCGAGGCTATTGACCGTGGTCGGGGTTCTGGCCTGGGCGCTACTGGCGATTCCGGCCTGTTCCCAGGAAAAGACGGTCCCGGAAAACGTCGTGGCCGCGGTCAATGATACGTTTGTCTCACGGACGGACTTCGATCGGGAGTTCAACCGGCTCAAAACCGCGATGGCTCAAGCAGGCCAGCCGGCGAGCGAAAGCCAAACGGCCGAGATCGAGACCAAGGCCTTGGACAATTTGATATATGGGGAATTGCTCTATCAGGAAAGCGGGAAACAAGGGATCGAGATCACCGATTCGGACCTCGATACCAAATTGTCCGCCCTCAAGGACCGTTTCGGATCGGAAGAAAATTTCGCCAAAGCCCTGGCCCAGATGAGTCTGAACGAAGAAGAAGTCAAGGTCCAGGTCAGGCGGGGCATGGCCATCGAGCGGCTGGTCGACCGTGAAGTGGTTCAAAAAACCTCGGTTGCGGCTCAGGAAGTCAAGGTTTTTTACGACGAGCACCCCGACATGTTCAAACAGCCCGCCCAAGTGCAGGCCAGCCACATCCTGATCGCCGTCGAGGCCCCGGCCGACCAGGCCCAAAAGGACAAGGCCCGCCAGAAGATCGAAGGTATTCAGCACCGGCTTAAGAACGGCGAGGACTTCGCCGCCCTGGCCCGGGAAGCCTCCGACTGTCCCAGCAAGGAAAAGGGCGGCGAGTTGGGCTACCTTACCCGCGGCCAAACGGTCAAACCTTTTGAAGACGCGGCTTTCGCTTTAGAGCCCGGCCGGATGAGCGACATCGTCGAAACCGATTTCGGTTACCACATCATCAAGGTCACGGACAAGAAGCCGGAAACCGTTATGCCTTTTGAAGAGGTCCAGGACAAGCTCCAGGAGTACCTCAAACAGAACAAGGTCAAGGAAAATGTGACCCAATACATGGCCGCCCTCAAGGAAAAGGCTGAAATAAAAACCTACCTCAAGGAAGCGCCGCAGGAAAAATAGCCGGGGATATTTTCCGGGCCCAGATCAAGCGAGAATTAACCCTGGCCGGCGCTAGACTAGGGGTAGTGTCTTACGACGGGTTTAGTGAATTATTATTGTTTTTTAACGTTGGTGAAGGCTTGGTTTATCACGGCATAGGCGTCTTTTCTTAAAACAGCCCGTTTTGACCTATGTCGACCTGATCGAGGAATCAACTCCCATCTACCCGGGTCCCGGCATTCCACCAATATCTTATCAGCGGCCAAGGCGTCGCCGGGGTTGGTGTGGACGCGGTGTTCAGGACGCCTGATTGACTGAGGCAATTTCTCCCTCGTCTTCGAGGGCCGCACAGGCCTGCACAATCAGAGGCAGGGAAATATCCAGATTATCCGCCAATTCTTCGTAATCGATATATTCCCCATGGTGATCTTCAAAATAATTCTTGATCGCCTTTTTGGCCTCTTCAAGACTTAGACTAAACATTTCAAGCCTACTCTCGTTTTCAGCCCTGCTTAACGGACACGTCTAAAAATTTCACCGGAGCGTCGAGGGTTTTCCAGCCGTGACGGACCCCGGCCGGGATGAAATAGGCCTCCCTGGGTTTCAGGACCCGGCGTTCCCGGCCGATGAACATCTCGATCCGGCCCTCGATGACCAGGCCGCATTGTTCAAAGGGGTGCTCATGCCCGGGGTCTTCCCGGCCCGGCCCGATCTCCATGCAGGCCATGATCAACTGTTCCCCGAATTCGGCCCTGCTTTTGATTCCCGGCCTGAAAGCCTGTAAATCCAGATTGATGACGTCCGGCCAAAAGCCCATGTTTTTCCTCCCCTTTTTTTATTATGGGTCATCCACCGAAAAAACGAAAACCAAGTCGCTTGATAATCCTTCAGTGAACGGTGGAACCCCCTCACCCTTGCCCTCTCCCCCAAATGGTGGAGAGGGGAAAATAGAGATGCCTCAAATGTACCCTGTCCCGCTGAGCCAAGAATTATCGACAACTCTCGCTTGCCTTGAGCCAAGGGTTGGCATTAGCTCCCTCGCCCTCTGGGAGAGGGTTGGGGTGAGGGCTGAAATATCTCCGCTGCCCTTTACTGAAAAGATTACACCGCTTGTGCCATCGAGAAAGTATCATTTTTTAGCATCGCCATGATTTAGCTTGACGCGGTTGAACCGGTAATCGACCAGAAGCCGCACGGTCTTGGGGGTGACCAGGGTTTCCACCCGGGCCACCTCGGCCTGGACCCCCTCTCCGTCCAGGCGAAGCGGTTCGGCGGCGGTCAAGGGCAGGTAAATCGGGTCGATCAGGCCGTCCAGGGTTATTTCGGCCTGTGGGCCGGTCTTGATTTTGAAGTCGGTCAAGGCCACCCGCAAGGCGGCCCGCTGAGGATCGTATTCGAATCGCACCTCCGGCTGGGCCCGGCCGGAAAAGGGGGCCAGGCCCAGGAGCTTGCTTTGGCCCCGGTAATCCAATAACAAAAAGACCCGGCCGGGCCGGCCCGGCTCCAACTTGACCCTGGGGTTGCTCAGGGTGATTTCCGCGGCCGTGGCGCCGGCGAACAATTCGTATTCGAAATGAAAGGGGGCGGCGGCCTGGAAGAAGCGTTCGAGGGCCTGCGCGCCGATGGCCACTTGGACGTCGTCGGCCAGAGCCGGACCTGAAGAAAGAAGGACCAGGCCAAGGAAAAGCGCCAAGCCCCCCAGGCGCGGCCCGAGGTGTTTTTTAGCGGTTCCGGGCGGGTGCATAAAATTTAATCCTTTTTCTTTGAGTTCTGTCCCGACCAGGCCAGCCGGCCGATCACCGGGCGTAAGAATGAAGTCCGGCCAGGAGCAGGTTGACGCCGAAATAGGTGAACAGGACGCAACCGAATCCGACCAGGGCCATGACGGCGATACGCCGGCCCATCCAGCCCCGGACCATCCTGGCATGAAGAACCGCGGCATAGACAAACCAGGTGATCAGGGACCAAGTCTCCTTGGGGTCCCAGGACCAATACGACCCCCAGGCGGAGTGGGCCCAGACGGCCCCGGTGATGATCCCGGCGGTCAGGAGAAGAAAACCGACGACGATGGTCTGATAGATCAAGTTGTCGAGAATGTCTTTGGTCGGTAAATGGCTGAAGAAGCCGGTCCGGTTCGGCCCCCGGCGGGCTTCGGACCGTCGGATCAGGTGCATGACGGCCAGCCCGGCGGCCAGGGCGAACCCGGCGTAGCCCAGGAAGCAGGTGATGACGTGGGCGATCAGCCAATTGGACTTGAGGGCCGGGACCAGAGGCTGGATATCTTTCGGCTGGAGTCCGGCGTAGGCCATGGCCAGAAAGGCCAGGGGCAGGACGAAGGCACCGATGGTGCGGTTTTTATAGAGGTATTCGAGAATGAGGTAGACGACGGCGATGGTCCAGGCGAAGAAGATTAATGATTCGTAAAGATTGGAAAACGGAGCGTGGCCGAGGCCCATTTGATAGGATTCGACCCACCGCCAGATGATGGCCAAAGTATGGGCCGCGGCCGTGACCAGGGTCAGCCAGGAGCCGAAAAGCCCGAAGAAGTCTTTTTTGAAAACCAGCAGACAAAGGTAGGCCAGGGCGGCTCCGAAATAGGCGAAGGTGATCAAACCGAGCAGGAAAGAGCTGTTGAAGATCATTTTTGTTTCTCTCCACCCGGCGTCTCACCGAGGACGGCCTCGGCCAATTTTTCAAATTTGATTTGAAAGGCGCCGGGATTGCGGTGGGTCGATCCGGCCAGCAGCACCTTGACCCGCCGGCCGTCGGGGATGAGGCCGACGAAGATTTTCCGGTGAGTGAAAAAAAAAGTGACGATGAACCCGACCAGCATCAGTCCGCAACCGACCCAGATCAGCCCGACCCCGGGGTCTTGGTTGACCTGGAGGCCGGTATAGTAGCGGACCCGGTGATCGGTCAAGGTAAAAAGCCAGGGTCCTCCGGGGGGTGGAATGAAAGCCGGTCTTTGGGCGAAGGCCCAATCCACATAGGGTTGGCCCTGGGCCGGTCGGATCAGCAGCCGGAGGGCCGGACCGGCGTTCATCACATTGGGAATATATTCGATGATTTGAACCGTGCCGGCGTCCCGGGGCAAGGGCTGAGGGCGGTCGAGTTGAAGTTGAAACTCGACCGTCCGGTCGTCCGTTCGGCTGGTGATCTTCAGACCCACGGTCCCGGTCAAGGTTTGACCGTATGAAGACTGATAAAAGGTCACGCCCCGATAAGTCAGGGGATGGTTGACCCGGATGGCCGCCTGGCCCGCCGGACGGCCGTCTTCGATGATGGTCACTTCCGAACGGAATTCGCTGGGCGCTCCGGTCTTGTAATACTTGACGATGAACCGGTCGAGGCGGAGGCCGAAGGGCAGATCGATCATGGCGGCCGGACGCCGGCCCACCACCCGGCCGGCGGTCTCCCCCTCATTTAGATTAAGGTAAGCCTGGAAACCCCAGATGTTCCCGACCAAAGCCCCGGCCACGATGAAAAGGAGGCTGAAATGGACCAGGTAGACCCCGAACCGGGAAAAGGCCCCTCTTTCCGTCCAAATCAAGACGCCCCAATCGGTTTTGGTTTCCCGGGGCTGTCCGAAAAACTTTTTCAATTTTTCCCTGATTTCAGGGTTCAAGGCCTCGAGGGGATTGGCGCGGCGGCCCTGACGGGAAAAAGGCTGCTTTTCCAGAAAACCCGGACTGATCCGGGCGCCGGCCGTCGGGGCGGCCAATTTCATGGTCCGGGGGAAGCGTTTGATCGAACAGACGACCAGGTTGAGCACCAGCAAGGCCAGCAGGCCGTTGAACCACCAGGAGTGGTACATGTCGAACATGTCCAGGTAGTTGAGAAAGGTATAAAGCTTGGGGCCGTATTGGTGGACATATTGATGGGGGTCGAGATTTTGGGGGATAATCGTCCCGCCCACGGCGGCCAGGGCCAAGGCGATGAGGACGGTCAGGGCCAGTTTGACCGAGGCAAAAAAATCAATCAGATCGTCGACGGCATTTTTTTTAGCAGTCATAGGCCGTTTTAATGAAAAAATTGGCCCGGCTAGGGCCGATTGTTTTTAGCACACCCTTAATAATCAGACAAGGGCCGGCGGCCTCTTGTCTTTTCAAACATTTTATCCGATCTTTTTTCATTTTAAAGGTTAAATCGGATCATCGACGTATTTTTTGTAATCCATCGGTCATTGGCGGCCCGGATTCCCGCTTGCGCGGGAATGACGGTAGTAACTATACGTCATTTACCCTAAAGTTGACCATCGGCGTGCCGTCTGGACCTGATCCGAATCCCCGCCCGTCACCCCCGCGCAAGCAGGGGTTCAGAAAAAAGCCCTGCGGAGCCCGAGTAATCCACTTCTGTCGACCAGGCGAAAAGAGACGGGAAATAGCGCGGTTTAGAGAAGGGTCGCGTATTTTATTGCTCACACCCGTTAATTATTAAAAAGTCCGGAAAATCCATAAGTTGCATGGTCAGGCCGAGGGCCGGGAATGGGGGCGGACTGATCATCAGGCCGGCCCGATGATTTCGGAACGGTTTAGGTGGATTCTTGAAAGCCCGTGGGTTCTCTGGTATAGCTACTCAAGATTCGGGGATAGTCTTCTGAATTGTAAATGGGGGGTTCATGAAGATCATCATCGTCGGCGGGGGCGAGGTCGGGTACCACATCGCCAGCAAGCTCTCCCGGGAGAACAAGGACGTAATCTTGATCGACCGGGACCCGGCCAGACTGAAGCAGGTCAGCGAGGCGCTCGATGTCCAAACCCTGCTGGGATCGGGGGCCAGTCCCACCCTTCTGCGCGAGGCCGGAATAGATACAGCCGACATGATCGTGGCCGTGACCGACAGTGACGAATCCAACCTGGTGGCCTGCCTGTTAAGCCGGATTCTGTCGCCGGGGACCACCCGCATCGCCCGGGTCCGCAATCATGAATTTTTCGAGGTCGAGGAGATCAGAAACAGCGAAATATTAGGGCTGTCCCTGGTCATCAACCCCGAGGTCGAGATGGTCAAGACCATCATGCGGCTGCTGGAAGTCCCCGGAGCGGTGGACGTGATCGACTTCGCCGACGGCCGAGTCCGTCTGGTCGGGCTGAAGATAAACCCCGGCTCGCGCCTGGTCGGCCTGAACATGATTGAACTGCGTAAACTGGACCCTCAACAGCAGATCCTCATCGGGGCCATTTACCGGGACAACGATGTTATCATTCCTCACGGCCGGACGGACATCCAGGCCGGAGACCTGGCTTACGTGGTCACCCATTCCAGCCAAATCGAAGAGACCCTCCATTTTTTCGGATTGACGCCCACGCCGATCCGGTACGCCTTCATAATCGGCGGCGGCCAGGTCGGGGCCCTTCTGGCCAGGGAACTGGAACCCCAGGGCATCAAGATCAAGCTGATTGACCGCAACCCGGACCGCTGCCGGGAATTGAGCCAGGTTTTGAACAAGACCGTCGTTCTCAACGGTGACGGAACCGACCAGGCGTTGCTGGAGGAGGAGAACGTCGCCGACGCCGACGTCTTCATCGCCCTGACCAACGATGAAGAGGAGAACGTCTTGTCTTGTCTGTTGGCCCGGCGTTTGGGGGCCAGACAGACCATTACCCGGATCAACAAGTTCTCCTATGTTCCCCTGGTTTCGGCCATCGGCCTGGAGACCATGGTCAGTTCCCGCCTTTCGGCCATTTCCGCCATTCTGCGCAACATCCGCCGGGGCAAGGTGGTCTCGGTGGCGGCCATCAAGGGCGAGGACGCCGAGGCCATCGAGTTCGTGGCCCTGCAGACCTCGGATATCGTCAACCGGCCCCTCCACCAGATCAAATTTCCCCGCCAGGCCTTAATCGCCGCTTTGGTGCGGGGTGAGGAAGTCATCATCCCCAGCGGCCAGACCGTGATCGAACCGGAAGACCGGATCATCATTTTCACCCGGCGGGAAGCCATTCCCAAGGTGGAAAAAGCCCTGACCGTCAAACTGGAGTACTTCTAGTGAACCTGGGGCTGACGGCTTACCTGATCGGCATCCTCAACTTGTTTCTGGCCCTGTCCATGACCGTCCCTTTAATTGTCAGTCTGATTTACCGGGACGGGACGACCTGGGTCTTCATCCAGGCCATCGGCCTGACCGTCCTGGGCTCCTTGATTTTGATTTACACCTGCCGGGGAGCCAAGGAGGAAATCCGACACCGGGAAGGCATGGCCGTGGTGGCCCTGGGCTGGTTTTCGGCCGGTCTTTTCGGGGCCTTGCCTTTTTATTTGGCCGGAACTTTTCCCACCTATCTGGACGGCCTGTTTGAAGCCCTGTCCGGTTTCACCACCACCGGGGCCAGTGTCCTGACCGAAATCGAATCCCTGCCGCCGGCCATTCTCTTCTGGCGCAGCCTGACCCACTGGCTGGGCGGCATGGGCATCATCGTTTTGACCATCGCCATCCTGCCCTTCCTCGGCGTGGGCGGCATGCAGCTTTTCAAGGCCGAGGTCCCCGGACCGGTGGCCGACAAGCTCCAACCCCGCATCACCGAGACGGCCAAGACCCTGTGGAAGGTCTACCTGGCTTTCACCGGAGCCGAGGTCCTGCTCCTGCACCTGGGCGGGATGAACCTCTTCGATTCCTTCTGCCACACCTTCGGCACCCTGGCCACCGGCGGCTTTTCCACCAAGAACGCCAGCATCGGCCATTACAACAGCGTCTACTTCGACCTGGTCATCACAGGCTTCATGCTCTTGTCCGGGATCAACTTCGCTTTGCACTATCAGGCCCTGACCGGCCACTTAAAAACTTTTTACCGGAATTCGGAGTTGAGGTTCTTTCTGGGGGTTTTCGCCGCCGGCACCATTCTGACGGCCTGGTCCATCTGGCAGGGCGGGTTGTACGGTCCGGCCCAGGCCCTGCGCCACGGGGCCTTTCAAGTGGCTTCGATTTTGACCACCACCGGGTACGCCACGGTCGATTTCGAGCTCTGGCCCTACCTGGCCCAAATGATTCTGGTCTTGTGTATCTTTATCGGCGGGTCGGCCGGTTCGACCGGCGGCAGCATCAAGTGCATGCGGATCATGCTCCTGCTCAAACACAGCTACCGGGAGCTGCGGCGGCTCATCCACCCCCACGCCATCATCCCGGTCAAGCTGCAGGGCCGGGCGGTCCCCGAAGAGGTTCTTTTTTCGGTTTGGGGCTTCTTTATCCTGTTCATGACCCTCTTTGTCGTGGCTTCCCTGATTTTAGCGGCCATGGGCCTGGACCTGGTCACGTCTTTTACGGCCGTGGCCGCGACCATCGGCAACATCGGGCCGGGCCTGGGCCAGGTCGGTCCGACCGACAATTACGCCCATTTGCCTTACGCGGCCAAGGTCATTCTCATCATGTGCATGGTTCTGGGCCGTCTGGAGGTCTACACGGTGTTCATCCTGTTCGTGCCCGAGTTTTGGAAGAAGTAGCCTGTAAGCGTGCTTGCGACAGCGACCAAAGCGATGAATCAACTGGAACTTGATCCGGAATTGAACCGCCCACCGGCCCGGGTGGAGACGGTCCATCTGATCGGCGTCTGCGGCACGGGCATGGGGGCGTTGGCCGGAATGCTGGTGGAAAAGGGTTACCGGGTGACCGGTTCGGACGCGGACGTCTATCCGCCCATGTCCGATTTTTTGGCCGGCCTGGGGGTCAACGTGGTCCAGGGCTACGCCGGTGAAAACCTGGCCCATCGGCCCGAGCTGGTCATCGTCGGCAATGTGGTCACGCGGCGGAACCCGGAAGCCGCGGCCTTGAAGAATCTGGGGCTGAACTATTTGTCCTTGCCCCAGGCCTTGCGCCTTTTCTTTTTGGAAGGCAAAAAATCCCTGGTCATCGCCGGGACCCACGGCAAGACCACCACTTCGGCCCTGGCCGCCTGGCTGCTGGACTCGGCCGGTCTGGAGCCGGGCTTCATGATCGGCGGGATTTTGGCCAACTACGGCCGGAACTACAACCTGGGCCGGGGCGACTGGTTCGTGGTCGAAGGTGACGAATACGACACGGCCTTTTTCGACAAGGCGCCCAAGTTCATCCACTACGCACCCTACGTGGGGGTCTTAACCAGCGTCGAGTTCGACCACGCCGACATCTATCCGGATTTCGAGGCGGTCAAGGCGGCTTTCCGGCGTTTGGTCCGGCTTATTCCGGCTGAAGGACTCCTGGTGGCCTGGGGCGACGATCCGCTGGTCAGGGAACTGGCCGGGGAATCGGCCGCGCCGGTGGTTTTTTACGGGCTCCGGCCCGGCAACGACTGGCGGGCGGTCAACCCGGCCGCCGAAGGCCGCCGGGTCAGGTTCGATTTGCTGCGTTCAGGCCGGGCCGCCGGGCGGCTGGTCTGCCCCCTGCCCGGGACCCATAACGTCCTCAACACCCTGGCCGCGGCCGCGGCCCTGGACCGGGCCGGGATAGGCCTGGACCAAATCGGAGCCGGCCTCGAGACCTTCAAGGGCGTCCGTCGCCGCCAGGAAGTCCGGGGCGTGGTGAACGGGGTGACGGTCATCGACGATTTCGCCCACCATCCGACCGCGGTCCGGGAGACCTTGGCCGCCGTCCGGGCCGCTTATCCCCAGGCCGGACTGATCGCCGTCTTCGAGCCTCGGACCAACACCAGCCGGCGAAAAATCTTCCAGGGGAATTACGCCTCTTCCTTCGACGGCGCGGACCTGGTTCTGGTCCGTGAACCGCCCCATCCGGAGAAATCTCCGGAAGATGACCGGTTTTCCTCGGCCCGACTGGCCCGAGACCTCGAGGCCCGGGGCCTGAGGGCTTACAGCTTCCCCGACACGGACGGCATTCTGTCCTTTCTCCTGGACCAGGCCCGGCCCGGCGACATAGTCTTGGTTATGTCCAACGGGGGGTTCGACAATTTACATGGAAGGCTGTTGGCGGGGCTGCGTTCGAAAGCTTAACATCAATAGCAATCTTCTAAAAATTAATGACTTGCGGAGGTCATTCGTCAGATAATTTGGCTTCATCCGGCAAGGTTGCCCGAACAGTGACCTTAAGATTTTCTGCCGCTTCGATTAATTTATTTTCTTCCCATGTGACGGTTAAATGGTGATTCGTATCAAAATGAGTTTTAAGTTTTTCGAAATAGTCTTTTTTACATGTATATATTACTGGTTTATTAAGTCCCTCGGCAAACCCAGCCTCCCAATAGGCTCCACGATTTTCATAAGTTAGATCTGCGATTAAGAATTTAGAGGTTCGGATTTCTAATCGGAGTCTATCATCAATCAGCCCAGCTTTGGGTTTTTCATCCAAACGCACCAAATTAAAACCACTTTGGGACACCGCTGGCTTGAAGCATTTTAAAAAAACTTCATTAAGTTCTTCATGACCGAATTCCATGGCCATGAAGGCCTTGCGACTATCAGAAATAGTTCGTTTGAGTTGGTAGTATCGTTCCCATCCATTGAAAGACAAGGTTACGGACGCATGGTCTTTTAAATCGATTGATCCTTCCAACCACTTTTTATCTAACAGGTTTTTTAAAATAAAGATAAAACCATTTTTATCAATGGCCCCGATTGCCGCTTGGTCAGTTTGGGGACTTGTCGAACATTCCTTGCCGGGATGGCGAATTTTATCTCCGACTAATAAAATAAGATTGTCAGCTTGCTCATGAACTGTCGGGATTTCATTAGTAGCTAATATACTTGAAACCAATTCGGCGGTTAATCTCGGCCTGTATTGTTGCTTTTGCATTTTTTTTATAGCGTGAGATAAAATAGCAGCTTCAATTGAACCGGGCTTGAGTCGATCCCGATAATTGCGGAAAGCTCTCCTAGTAAGAGAATAGTCACCGCAGTTCTCACATGAACACTTAATAATATCTGTACTAGGATCATTCAGTATATCCCTACAAAGTGGACATATATTTCCCATGTTGTCTCTCCTTTCATGAGATTATCCCCTTTATCAAGGGTTTCTGACAAGCCGAAGGCCGATGTTCAGGCCGCGGCCGCCGGGGGAGAAGCTGTCGCGGGAGGCGGAGCGGCAGTCCCAGCCGCCGCTGATCCAGCTTCCGCCCCGAAAGACTCGTTCGTTCCCGTGATTAGGGCCTTGAGGATCGATGGCCGGCGTCTCGGAGTACTCCTCGTACCAATTCTGACACCATTCCCAGACATTACCGCACATATCGAACAGGCCCCAGGCGTTGGGCAGTTTGCGGGCCGCGGGCTGGGGGCCGAAGCTGGAGCAGTTCTCCCGGGTTTCCCACCAGACCGGCAGGTCCAGGGCCCCGGCGTAATCGGCGCAACTGTTGCCGGCGTGCCAGGCGATGACGTCCAGGGCCGGGACGGTGTTGTCGCCGAGAATGATGACCGGTCCCGAGTAGAAGGGCGTGTCGGTTCCGGCCCGGCAGGCGTATTCCCACTCGGCTTCGGTGGGCAGGCGGTATTTATTGGTTTTTTCCAAGGCGTTCAGACGTGTTATAAATTCCTGGACGTCGCGCCAAGAAACATTCTCCACCGGGCAGTCTGCCCCGCAGTTTTTGAAGAAAGAGGGATTACGGCCCATGACCCGGCGCCACTGGGCCTGGGTCACTTCGGTGGTCTGCATGTAGAAGGGGCGGGAGATGGCGACATCGTGCCGGGTTTCGTCCTCCCGCCGCCCCGCTTCTTCGAGGGGGCTGCCCATCATGAAGGTCCCGGCCGGGATATAGGCGAAGGTCATGCCGATTGAATTGGTGATGAGGCTGCCCGGGGCCGGGGTTTGGGTTGGGAGCGGCGGCGCGGCCGGCTGCTGGACCCCGGCCCCGCAGAGGATGAGGAGCGCGGGCAGGATGAAAAAAGCCAAGAAAAATCGCTGACAACGGCAGGGCACGGCCGGCTCCTTAGTAAGATCGGCCCGGAAGCGGTCCGGGCAGCCGAGTTTAAACTTAAAATATTTTATAGCATTTACTCGAACCTGGCAAATAATCTCGATTCGGTCGGCGGATGGGAAAGGGGCCGGGCGGTTGTCGGCCGCCGGGCCTTAAACCTGGCTCGGCGGTCGCCCCGGTTGGACGATAAAGCCGGGAACTACGGCCCCTGGTGATTGATTAAAAAAAGAGAGAGCGGTCGGCCGAAATTGGTCGGTCTTTTGATCTCTTCGGATTTATTGTTAATTTGGTTGGGAACCGAATAACTTGACTTCCATTTGGTCAAGTGTTAGCTTTAACCTTTGAAAAAATTGGAGGAAAAGCCGAAGACCCATGTTGGAAGAACAAGTCAAACAGCTTGGGGAGCTTCTGATGTTCTCCGGCCGGACGATGGCCCTGACCGGAGCGGGCATTTCCTTAGAGAGCGGCATCCCGACCTTCCGGGGGGTGCAAGGTCTATGGGAAAAGTATGACATCATGGAATACGCGACCATAGACGCCTTTCGGCGGGAGCCGGTCAAGGTCTGGGGGATGCTGCTGGAAATGGACCAGGCCATGATGGCGGCCAAACCCAATCAGGGCCACACGGCCCTGGCCGAACTGGAGCGGATGGGCCTGCTGCACATGATTGTGACCCAGAACGTGGACAACCTTCACCAGGAAGCCGGCAGCCGGGAGGTGGTGGAGTTCCATGGCAATGTCCGCCAGTTTCGGTGTCTGGACTGCCGTCAGGTCCACGAAAGGGAGAAGGTGGACCTGGTCAACCTGCCGCCCCGGTGCCATTGCGGCGGGCTGGTCAAACCGGACGTGATCTTTTTTGGGGAGGCCATCCCCTGGGCGGCCAATATCAAGGCCTTCGAGATGGCCCAACAGTGCCGGGTGATTATGGTCATCGGGACCTCGGCCGTGGTGGCTCCGGCCAGTGAAATACCGGTCATGGCCAAACAATCGGGGGCGATGGTGGTGGAAATCAACCCGGAAGAGACGGTTCTGACCGGTCGGATCAGCGACACGCTGCTGAAGGGTTCGTCCGCGGCCATTCTGCCGATGGTGGTGGAGTATATCAAAAGCCGACGTCAATAAAACAGGGATCGGGCATGGCCCGAAACGTTTCGGGCCAAAGGGTGTTTAACGTCTGGCCCGCTCCGGCCGTGGGCAAGTGACGGCGGGGAGCCGGGCTGATTATTTTTTTGGGGGATTGGTCAAAAGAGGATGAGTCCCGAATTATTTTCCGTCATGTTGACTCAAGCCGGCCCCGCCGGTCAAGCTTCGACCTTCAACATCTGGCACATGGTCCTAAACGCGGGACTGATGGTCCAATTGGTCATGGTCCTGTTGCTGATGTTTTCCTTGGTTTCCTGGGCGATTATCATTTTCAAGGCCCTGCAGCTGGGTCGGGCCCGCCGGGATTCCTATTTATTTCTCAATCATTTTTGGAAGAGCCGGAGCCTGGCCGGGATTTACAACGAAGCGAGCCGATTCGAGTCGAGCCCGGTGGCCCAGATTTTTCGAGTCGGCTATCAGGAACTCAGCCGACTGCGTAAAAGCCGGTCCGAGACGCGGGGCGGCTCCGGGTCCGAAGCCCAATCCCTGGAGATTCAGGGCATGGAAAACGTGGAAAGGGCCCTGCGGCGGGCGGCCATGGCCGAATCGACGCGTCTTTCGCGGGCCTTGACTTTCCTGGCCACCACGGGCAACACCACGCCTTTCATCGGGCTTTTCGGGACCGTCTGGGGCATTATGGGTTCGTTCCACCAGATCGGATTGACCGGGGCGGCCAATCTGGCCACGGTGGCTCCGGGCATTTCCGAAGCCCTGGTGGCCACGGCGGCGGGGCTGGCCGCGGCCATTCCGGCGGTGGTGGCCTTCAATCAGTTCACCAGCCGAGTCCGGGTGCTTGAAATCGAAATGACCAATTTCGTCTCGGATTTCCTCAATATCCTCGAAAGGGACCTTTTAAAAAGGGCCGGCGTCTGACGAGGGCGGGCCATGGCTTTCCACATCGACGGCAACCAACGGTCTCTGATGTCGGAGATCAACGTTACGCCCCTGGTTGACGTAATGTTGGTTCTTTTAATCATCTTCATGGTTACGGCGCCGATGATGATGCAGGGCATGGACGTGGAGCTTCCGGCGGTGGACGCCCAGGCCATGCGGACCGAGGGGGAACAGGTGGTGATCACCATGACCGCCGGCGGAGAAATATTTTTGGACGAGTTCAAGGTGCCCGTCGAGGATTTGGGACTCAAGGTCAAACGAATTATGGAAGTGAAGGGTACCAAGCAGGTCTATCTTCGAGCCGACAAGAATATCCCTTACGGACAGGTGGCCAGGGTTATGGGTGAGATTCGGGAAGCCGGGGTGACCGATTTGGGCCTGGTCACCGAACCGGAACCGGTAACCGAACCCAAGAAGCCTTAGGCGAAAGACCCACCGCCGCCGTCAATGCGTATTTGCCAATAACTTTCCGAGGATGGGGCGATTCCAGCCCGGCCGTGACGCCGGGCCGGGCGTTCGAAAGAATTTATGGACCTGGCTTACCATGACATAATCCTTGACCAAGGCTTGGGCCCTAAGTTCACCTGGTTTCTGGTTTTATCAGCCCTGCTTCACCTCTGCCTTCTGGTCCTGGCCTTATTTATTCTTCCGGATTTGACTTCGAAACGGAAACCCTTGACGCCTATCTACACGGTCAATTTGGTGACCTTGCCCGCCGGAGGACCCGGCCAGGCAGGGATTAAACCTTCAGCCCCGGCCCCCGGGCCGGCCACGGCTCCGGAACCGAAACCGGCGCCGCCCAAGCCGGAACCGGAACCGAGGCCGGTCCCCAAAGCCGAACCGATTCAGAAAAAGGCCGATCTGGTTCCGCTGGGTCCGGTCGAGCCCAAGGAGACGCCTAAACCCGAGGTCAAGAAGATCGAAAAACCGCCGCCGGCCGCAGAGACCGCGCCCAAGATCGACCCCAGCCAGGCCCTGGATCAGGCCTTGGCCAGGATAAAATCCAAGGTGAGCCGTCAGGAAAAGGCCGAAGACCGGATCGATTCGGCCATCGACCGCCTGGCCCGGGAACGCGGCGGCGGCAGCGGGACCGGGACTCAGAGCGGCATGCGGGGGACGGGTCCGGTCAGCGAACTGGATTCCAGGATGCGGGATTACTATCTGATCATCTATAACCAGATCAGCGCCAACTGGATCATGCCGCCGGCGAACCTTCTTGGTTCGCGACGAAACTTGGAAGCGGTCTATGTAATTAGAATCAATCGGGAAGGTCAAATCGTGGAAGGCTGGTTCGAAAGGAAATCCGGACAGAAACTGTTTGACCAGTCAGCCGAAAAAGCCGTGCTCAAGTCCAACCCCTTGCCGTTGCTGCCGGATGTTTTCAAGGGTCAAGACATCGAGATCGGCTTGCGTTTTACTCCCGCGGGGCTGCAAGAGAGATAAGTGACAAGGAGGGCCGTTAAGTTGATTTGGATTAAGCGCGCGGCCGCCGGACTGGCGGCGGCGATTCTATTTTTTTCCGGTTTGTTGCTCCCGGCGGAAAGCCGGGTTTACATTGACATCCGCCAGCCGTTTCTCAAAAAGATCCCGGTGGCCGTTCCCGACTTCGTGCCCATCGTTCCGGGGGCGGAATCGCCGGCGGAGTTGAGCCAGGGGCTGCCCGACCGATTGGGCCGCAATTTGGACGTGACCGGGATGTTTGTAATTCTGGACAAGCGCACCTTCATGGAAGGCGACGCCCGGGCCGGGATGGGCGAGGCTTCGAGGATCAATTTCAAGGAATGGCTGGCCATCGGCGGCGAGCTGTTGGTCAAGGGGGCCTTCAGCCTGATCGGCGATGAATTGACTTTGGAGTTAAGGCTTTTCGACGTCTTTGAAGGCCGAATGATGCTGGGTAAAAGATACGTCGGCCACAAGGACACGGCCCGCCTGATGATCAACCGTTTCGCCAATGAAATCCTTTATCTCCTGACCGGCGAGCCGGGCATTTTCGGGACACAGATCGCGTTTGTCGGCATGTCCGGCGGACACAAGGAAATCTTTCTGACCGAATTCGGAGGCGAAGAGGCCGCGCGGGTGACTAACAACCGGGATGACAGTTCCTGGCCGGTCTTTTCCCCGGACGGGGGCAAAATCGCCTATCTGACCAGGCGAAACCGGAATTATGAGCTCAGAATGTTCAAGCTGGGCGGCGGAGAAGAAACCCTTTATTCCGGCGAATCCCTTCACTTGACACCCTGCTTTACCCCGGGCGGCGGACTCATGGCCGCCGTCAGCGGCAAGTATGACACCAACATTTTTTTACTGGACCCTCAAGGGGGCAAGCCGGCGCCGGTGACCGACAGTTGGGGGATCAATATCTCGCCGACCCTTTCCCCGGACGGGTCCCAGATAGCCTTTGTGTCCAACCGGGCCGGGGGGGCCCAGGTCTATATCTCTTCGGCCGGCGGCGGACCGGCCAGACGTTTGACCATGGAGGGCAAGGAAAACACGGACCCGCAATGGTCGCCCCGGGGCGACCGGATCGTTTTCGTCGGTCTTAGTGAAGGCGGTGAACTGAATATTTATACCATCAACCCCGACGGGTCCGACTTGCAGCAGTTGACTCAGGGCGCCGGCCACAACACCCGGCCGACCTGGTCGCCAGACGGCCGGATGATCACCTTCGCCTCGACCAGGAACGGCCGCTCTCAAGTCTTCACCATGTCGGCCAACGGCGAAAGGCAGACGCCCTTGCTGCCGGATTATAAAGGGGCCCAGTTTTCTCCCTGCTGGAGCCGGGCCAAACCGGAGCGTCCCAGATAATTAACTGAAAGTTCATGCAGATGAAAAAATTAAATCTTTTTGAGACCACAAAATATTGTGGTGATTTCTTTCTATGTTATTTATTTTGTGAGGCCCTGTATCGGGACCTGATTTTTTTATCTGGCATAAGTATGAGTTTTCCGATATAGTTTGACCTTAAGTTTATTCCGGGATATAATTAAGTTTAAGATTGGGAGTCTATAAGGTTATTTAACTATCCTGTCCCTTGTCTGGGGCAGGGCAAGCATGGCATCAACACCATAAGGAGGTTTCAGATTATGAGACGGCAAGGGTTGATTTTGTTTCTAGTGGCACTATTGATCCTCCCTGTGTTCGCGCTGACGACCACCTCTTGCGCCCGCAAAGAGGTCAAGAAACAGGTGGGCTTGACTGACGAAGAGAAGGCCAAGCTGGAGGCCGAGCGTTTGGCCAGGGAAAAAGCGGCGGCCGAAGCGGAAGCTCGTCGGCAAGCCACGCTGAGGGAACAGGAATTGGCCAAGCAGCGTGAGGCGGCGGCCAGGGACGCCTTTTTAAACGAGCATGCCCTTTTTGATTTCGACAAGTACAACGTCCGGCCCGACGCCGAGGCGGTGCTAAGAGCCAAAGCCGGTTACATGAACGCCCGTTCCAACGTCCTGGTCGAGATTCAGGGTCACTGTGACGAGCGGGGCACCGAGGCCTACAACATGGCCCTAGGCGACCGGCGGGCCAAATCGGCCAAGAACTTCCTCGAGACTTTGGGAATCGCCGGGCCGCGGATGAGCACGGTCTCCTTCGGGGAGAGCCGCCCGCTGTGCAGTGACCGTAACGAGGGGTGCTGGCAGCAAAATCGCCGGGCGCAGTTTGTGATTATAGGTCAATAGTCCAAACCCCACAAACACGGAAAGTTATGCGGGGGGCCAGGCCGCGCCCCCCGTTTGCTTTCACTTCCAATTGCCCATGAAAAACAGGACGCTAATTCCGCTGATTCTGATCCTGTGCGGACTGATGACGGTCGGTTGCGTATCCGACGATGATTTCAGGATGCAAACGGCCCGAGTGAATAATCTCCAGATGGAAGTCAGGGACCTGAAGGAACAAGTCAAGCTTCGGGACATGGAGCTGGAGCGGCAATTGGGTCAGACTCGGGAATACCTGCCTGATTTGCGCCTGGAACTTGACCGGATGAGGTCTGAACTTCAGCGCCTGACCGACATAGTCGAAGTGACCGAGCAGCGGGGGACCCAGGCGGAGGGCGAAACATTAAGCTTGAAGGATCAGTTGGCGTTGATCCGGTCCAGGTTGGACCGACTGGAAGCCACCCTCAAACTGCCTCCCTTGGACCGGGCTTCGATTATAGGCGAAGGAGCCGAACCGGGGACTGAAGGTCAGGAGCCGCAGATCGAGGTGAAGCCGGAAGAAGGGGCGCCTTCGGTCCAAACCGGGTCCGATGAAGAGGAATACAGAGTGGCCGAGTCGCTGTATAAACAACAGCAGTTCGAGGCCGCCGTGGATAAGTTTCGTGATTTCGTCACCCGGTTTTCGGGCTCCAAATATGGGCCTTCGGCCCAGTTTTACGTAGGCGAATGTCTTTACGAGCAAAAGAAATACGAGGAAGCCATCCTCGAGTATCAAAAGGTCATCAAGAGCTATCCCAAAAGCTCCAAGACGTCCATCGCCTTGCTTAAGCAGGCTTTTTCCTTCTTGAACATCGGCGACAAGACCAGCGCCAAGCTTTTGCTGCAAAAGGTCATTCGGGAGCATCCGGACAGTTATTCGGCCGGGGTGGCTAAAAAGAAACTGCCCACGATCAAGTAGGATACCCTCGGCTCGGGGCCCCGGGGGCCCGGTCACAGTTTGCGCTATTACAGTTTAAGGAAATATTTTCAGGAGCGATACGGCCTCCGGGTGGCCAAGGTCTCCCTTGACGCCGGTTTGACCTGCCCCAATCGGGACGGGACCCTGTCCCGGCGGGGTTGTCTTTTCTGCGACGCCGATGGATCGGGGACCGGGGCGGCCCGGCGGGGAATCAGTCTTAAGGAACAGATCGAGACGGGCCTGACCAAATCAAGGCGGCGGGCCGACAAATTCATCGCCTATTTTCAGGCCTTCACCAACACCTATGCTCCGGCGGCCGAGCTTAAGCGGATGTGGGACCTGGCCCTTTCCTACGAGCCGGTGATCGGGCTGGCCGTGGGCACCAGGCCGGATTGTCTGCCCGATGATGTTCTGGACCTCCTGGCCGGATACGCCGAGACCAGGGAGGTCTGGCTGGAGTTGGGTTTGCAGTCGGCTTCGGACGCCACCCTGGCCTTGATCAATCGGGGCCACACCGTCGACGACTTCGCCCGTGGAGCCGCCCTGGCCAAGGCCCGAGGGCTCAAGGTCCTGGCCCACGTGATCTTGGGCCTGCCGGGCGAAGGCGAGGCTGAAACCTTGGCCACGGCTCGTCTCGTCACCGCCCTGAATCTGGATGGAGTTAAGGTTCATTCCCCTTACGTGGCCAAAGGGACCGGTCTGGCCCGGATGTATCGCCGGGAAGAATATCAGCCTCCAACGCAAGAGGCGTTTGTCGATCTGGCTGTTCTTTTTCTCGAAAATATCTCCCCGAGAATGGTTATTCATCGGTTGACCGGGGACCCTAATCCGGACACGCTGATCGCTCCCCTTTGGTGTCTGGAAAAACAAGCCACGCTGGAGCAGGTCCGCCGGAGGCTGGAGTTTTTGGACACTTGGCAAGGCCGACCGCTGGGGGCGCCGCGGCCGGCCAGCCGCAAGAACTTTTAAGAAAGCGGGTTTTTCCAATGAATATTTCCTATACGGTGGTCGAGAGTGCTTTAGGTCCGATCTATGCGGCCGAGAGCAAATCCGGTTTGCTTTGCGTCTGCCTGGGTCCGGGCGGGTACGAAGAACTGGTGGCTTATGTCCGGAGGCATTACGGCGATTCGCGCATCGTCCCGGACGTCATCGAGGCCACCGGTCAGCTGGTCGAGTACCTGTCTGGCCGGCGTCGTCGATTCGATCTCTCGCTGGACCTCAAGGGGACGGCCTTTCAGGTCGGCGTCTGGCAGGCCCTCCAAAAGATTCCCTACGGCCGGACCTGGTCCTATGGTCAAGTGGCCGGGGCCGTCGGGCAGCCGAAAGCGGCCCGGGCCGTGGGCCGGGCCTGCGGGGCCAACCCCATTCCCTTGGTCATTCCTTGTCACCGGGTGGTCGGGGCCGACGGCGATTTGACCGGTTTCGGCGGCGGTCTCGAATGGAAGGAGTGGCTGTTGGAGTTGGAAAAGCCGGGGTCGGCCGGGGCCTGAAGGCATCGCCGAGACAAGAGCTCGAAAAATTCCCCAGGTGCTCAACCGGTTTTACCCTAGCGAGAAAGGTCATCTGTGCAGGGTACCGGGGACAAAATTCTTAATTCTGTTTAAGTATTGTGTCCCCGGCGGGGATGATGTTAGTAACTATACGTCATTTACCCGAAAGTTCACCCTCGACCTGCCGTCTGGACCTGAACCGAAGCCCCGCCCGTCGCCCCTGCGCAAGCAGGGGTCCAGAAAAAAGCCCCATCGAAGACTGGGTTCCCGCTTGCGCGGGAACGACGGTTGCGCCTTAAGAGGCATGAGAGTTCCTGGGAAAGTAGGAATCCATTTCCATCGGCCTGGCGGAAAGAGACATGGAATATTCCCGTTCATCGAATGATTACAGAGAAAGATGGGGCCCGAATTGACGACACCTCTTGAACCGTTTATTATTATTCAGTCATGGACAAATCTCCTTTCAGCCGCAAGCCCAGACTGACCAGCCACGCCCGTTTGATCCTGGAGCGGCGCTACCTCCGGCGTGATGCGGAAAATCACCTTGTGGAGACACCGGCCCAGATGTTCGCCCGAGTGGCCCGAGTGGTCGCCCAAGCGGAGGCTGTCTACGGGTCCCCTAAAACAGCGGTCCGGACAGCGGCCCAATTCTACGAATTGATGGCTTCCCTGGATTTTTTACCCAACTCGCCCACCTTGATGAACGCCGGCCGGGAGCTGGGCCAACTGTCGGCTTGTTTCGTCCTGCCGGTGGAAGATTCCATTGAGAGCATCTTCAACGCGGTCCGGGATACGGCCCTCATTCACAAAAGCGGCGGCGGGACGGGCTTTTCCTTTTCCTCGATCCGTCCGGCCCATGACCGGGTCAAGTCGACTTACGGGATTTCCAGCGGTCCGCTTTCGTTCATGAACGTTTTCGACGTGGCCACCGAGACGATCAAACAAGGCGGGACCAGGCGGGGGGCCAATATGGGCTTGCTGTCGGTCCATCACCCGGACATTTTGGACTTCATCAGGATCAAGGCTGAAAACACGGGCCGGTTCCTTAATTTCAACCTTTCAGTCTCGGTGACCGACCGATTCATGGAAGCTGTTCAGGCCGACCGGTCATTTGACCTGATCAATCCCCACACCGGCCGCCGGCGGGGCGTGCTGTCGGCCGGGGCGGTCTTTGAGGAGATAGTCCAGGCGGCCCGGCTCTGCGGGGACCCCGGCTTGATCTTCATTGACCGGATCAATGAGGCCAATCCCCTGCCCCATCTCGGCCGACTGGAAGCGACCAATCCCTGCGGCGAGCAGCCCCTGCTGCCGTACGAATCTTGCAACCTGGGTTCGATCAATCTGGCCCGCTTCGTTAAACGAGGCCGGATCGATTGGGCCAGATTGGGCTCGGTGGTCCGCCTGGCCGTTCATTTCCTCGACAACGTTATCGACATGAATCGTTTCCCCCTGCCTCAGATCAGGGAAATGACCATGAAGAACCGGAAGATCGGGCTAGGGGTCATGGGGTTGGCCGATATGCTTATTCGCTTGGGTTTGTCGTACCGGTCGGCGGAAACCCCGGAGGTCTGCACTAAATTAATGGCCTTCATCCAGGACGAAGCCAAGAAGGCCTCAGCCGACCTGGCTAAAAAGCGGGGCAACTTTCCCAGTTTTAATGGGAGCGTTTATCAAAAGCAGGGCCGTCGGTTCATGCGCAACGCCACGGTCACCACCATCGCTCCCACCGGGACGATTTCCATCATCGCCAACTGTTCTTCCGGCATCGAACCGCTTTTTGCCGTGGCCTACCGCCGCCGGGTCTTGGAAGACCAGGAGTTCGTCGAAGTTCACCCGTTGTTCAAGCGCCTGGCCAGGGATGGAGGGTTCTGGACGGAGGAACTGGGGCGTAAGGTGGTCCAATCAGGAACGGTCCAAGGCCTGAAAGAGGCGCCCGAAGACGTTCGGGAGCTTTTCGCCACGGCCCATGAAATACCCCCCCGGCAACATCTTCGCGTCCAGGCCGCCTTTCAGGCTCATACCGACAACGCCGTGTCCAAGACGATCAACCTGCCGCATGAAGCCGAAACGGAAACGGTCCGGGAAATATTTCTTAGCGCCTATCGGGGGGGGGCTGAAAGGCGTGACCATTTACCGTGACCGATGCCGGGAGGACCAGGTTCTCCGGGTGGGACCCGCGGTAAAGGAGAAATCCGCCGGCCGCCCGGCGGTCGAGCCCGATTCATTTCCCGACCGAGGCCGTTATTTAGAGCCTGACGACGGCAAGTTCGTTTGCCGGCGATGTGGATGATCTTTTTGTTTTAATCAATCCCCAGGCGGTTCGTTCAAACCTATGTTCCGGCCGCATCGGCTTCATTCCTGGGAGGTAGACTCCAAGGAAGCCCGGATCATGCAGCGGTCGCTGGCGCCGCTGGTTCAAGCCCGTCCATTCCGGGGTCCGGCCGGATTGGCGGCCGGGGCCGATGCGTCTTATTTGCCGGAGACCGACCTGGCCGTGGGCGCGGCCGTGATCTGGGACATCGAAAATCGAAGGATAGCGGCCAGGGCCGGGGTCTTGGCCAGAGTCACCTTTCCTTATCGTTCCGGCCTGCTGAGCTTCCGGGAAGCGCCGGTGCTTCTGGCCGCCTTGGGCCGGCTGGACCTCAAGCCGCACGTTTATTTTTTTGACGGTCAAGGCCGGGCCCACCCCCTGGGATTGGGGCTGGCCGCCCACGCCGGATTATGGCTGCGGGCTCCGACCGTCGGCTGCGCTAAAAGCAGGTTGGTTGGGACTTTCGAGCCGGTCGGCCCTGAAGCCGGGAATTACAGCCCACTGATGAACAAGGGCCTCGAGATCGGAGCGGTGTTGAGGACCAGGGCCGGAGTCAAGCCCGTCTTCGTCTCGCCGGGGCATCTCATGGACATCGAGGGGGCCGTCGGAATAGTTCTGGCGGCTTGCGCCGGTTATCGTCAACCCGAACCGCTTCGCCGGGCCCACTTGCTGGCCAATCGCTGGCGGGCCCTGATCAGGGCTAGGTCAATTCAAGGCCTCCCTGGCCAGGGTTTCGTCGCCGAAGATTTGAAAAAATTTATCCAACCCCATGACCTTGAAGACCCGGATCAGGCCGTTCTGGGCTGCGGGGTCCATAACCAAGACCACCCGGCTTCTATCGTGGACCAATTCGACCGCCTTGATTAAAGCGTCAATCTCGGCGCTCCGCAAATTTTCGAATTCTCGCAGGTCGATAATCAGGCCTTTAAAATCCTGGCCCAGCCCGGCTTCGATTTGGGCCTGAAGGTTCGGACCGCCCAGGCTCAGATCGCCCGGTTCCGGGACAAGCACCATGTTGTCGGGGTGGACTTTTTCGTTTTCCAGCCAGGCGCCGAGGTTGTCAATCAGGCCTTCGAGCAAGGTCCGCGAGACGCCGGTCAGTGGCCCATCGTCATGAAGTTGGGCCAGATAATTCTCGATGAGCTTGCAGGCCCGGCGGGCCTGCGGCCCGGCCCAAAGTTCCAGGTCCGAGCGGAGAAGTTCGACTTCATCCGCCAAACCGGGAAGAGGGACCTGCTTTTCGGCCGTGAGGCGGAGGATACGGTCCAACCAGCCGCCGGTCTCAGGCCGCGGTCGGTCAGGCGGGTCTTGATCGGCGGGTTCCGCCGGGCCGGGTATGGCCCCGGGCGGGGCGGCCTTGTTTTCTTCCGACCTTACCGTCGCGGTTTGGGTGGAAGTGATCCGGGGGTCCTTCAGGGCCGGTGACGGGGTCTCGATAATTTTCTCCAACCGATCAAGGTTTTCCTCGACCGCCGCCAAGTCCGGGACCTGATCGGACTCGTTATTTTCGAGATTGACCAGGATAAGTTCGATGATGTCCAAGACGCGGAAAAGGACGTCGATCAGATCAGGCGGACAGGGGGAGCAGCCTGTTTCGCGGATGCCCTGGAGGAGGTTTTCGGCCTTATGGGTCAGACGGTACAGAGCTTTCAGGTCCAGAAAGCCGGCGTTGCCCTTGATGCTGTGAAACCGCCGCATAACGCCGTGGAGTTCGTCCTGTCTGGAAGGGTCTTTTTCGAGGACCAGCAAGTGCTGGCCGGCCGCCTGGAGGTGATCCCGAGCGTCCTCGATAAATTCGGTCATTATTTCGTTGGGCATGTCCCTTGACCTCAACGGCGGCTGAACGGACCCACACCGGTTCAACGGCTGCGGGCCGAAATCTAAAAATTACACGATATTTTTCTCTGAGTCCAGAAAACAAAGGGGGGCGGACAAACGTCCATGGTCGCCCGGCCGGGGAGGACGAACAGGAATCCGAAACGGGATTGAAGCCGGCGGCCCCTATTGGGGCGTGGACTTGGACCGTTCCACCTCGGTTTCGGCAAGAGTTGCCGCTTCACTCCGCCGGTGGGCCCGATGCAGGCAGGCGGTCAGAATCGGCCCGGAAACCACGTAGACCAGCATGAAGAAAAAGAGAACCACCTGCGGCCGGACGGCGACCAGGGCGAGGAGCAGAGTGGCCGCGACCAGGGTGTTGAAGGGCTTGCTTTTCAGCAGTTCGGGATTTTTCAGGCTGAAGTATCTGAAATTACTGACCATAAGAAAAGAAAGGGCAAAGATGAGCACCAGGATGGCCCAATGTTTGATGACCCCGCTTTGGCCGAGGTGATGCAAGAAAAAAACGGTGGTGGCGATCATGGCCGCCGCGCCGGGGATAGGCAGGCCCTGGAAAAAATCCGAGCTTCGTCTCGATGAATAAACGTTGAAGCGGGCCAGGCGCAGAGCGCCGCAGGCCACATAAAGGAATCCGGCCACCCAGCCCAGCCGGCCGAAAGGCTCGAGGGCCCAGAGATAGGCCAGGAGTCCCGGCGCCACGCCGAAGGCGACCAGGTCGGCCAGGGAATCGTATTCCACTCCGAACTGGCTGGTGGTTTGGGTCAGGCGGGCCACCTTGCCGTCCAGGAAATCGAAGACGCCCGAGACGATGATGGCTATGGCGGCGGCCATGAAGTCGTGGTGGACGGCGGCGATGATGGCGAAGAAACCGGAAAAGAGGCTGGCGGTGGTAAAGAGGTTGGGCAGGATGTAAATGCCTCGGCGTCGTTCGGCGCGGGACCTGTTTTTTCTTCGTCTACTCATGGCGGCCCTCCAAAATGGTTTCTCCAGCCTTGAGGCGCTGTTCCTCTTTGACCTGAACGTCGGCGTCGAAGGGTAAATACCCCAGGATGGTCTCTCCGGCCTTGACTTTCTGCTTCAGTTGGACCCGGATGTCGGTTTCCAGGGGCAGGAAGACGTCCAGACGGGAACCGAAACGGATCAGGCCGAAGCGTTGTCCCCGAACCACGGCGTCGCCCGGTTTGACCCAGCAGACGATGCGTCGGGCGATCAGGCCGGCGATCTGGATGACCAGGAGGCGGTCGCGGCTGGGGGTTTGAATGAGAATCGCGTTGCGTTCGTTTTCCAGGGAGGCTTTGTCCAGATTGGCGGCCAGAAACTTGCCGGGAGAGTAATGGACGGTCTCCACGGTGCCGGAAACGGGGGCCCGGTTGACGTGCACGTTGAACAAGGACATAAAAATGCTGATTTGGAGTCTTCTGTCCTTGAGGAATCCGTTTTCATCCGTGAGCGTGATTTTTATGACGGCGCCGTCGGCCGGCGAGACCACCGCATGTCCGCCTTCCGGAGCGACCCGCTCCGGGTCCCGGAAAAACCAGGCCGAAAAGAGTCCGACCGCGGCCAACGGCACGGCCGGCCATTCCCACCCGATCCAGACGGCCAGAGCCGCGGCGGCCAAGGGAATTATAATAAACGGCCAGCCTTCCCTGGCCACCGGCAGTTTATTTTCAGTTGAGGCCATAGTTTAAAGTAAATTGTACCGTCCTGAACGGTTTTTTTCAACTTGAAGAGGGTCTAGGCCATCCGCTCACTTTTTGGCCCGGATGATGGCGATCTTGCCGGTGCGGACGATTTCTTCGATGCCCAGGTGAGAAAGCAGGGCCAGGAGGGCCTCGATTTTACCTGCGCTTCCGGTCACTTCGAGTGTATAGAACTTGGGGCTGACGTCCACGACCTTGCAGCGAAAGATGTCGACGATCCGCAGGACCTCGGCCCGGGAATTGGTTTCGGCCCGGACCTTGATCAGGGCCATTTCCCTTTCCACAAACTCGGTCTCGGTCAGGTCGACCACCTTGATCACGTTGATGAGCTTGCGCAGTTGCTTGATGATCTGTTCGACGATGGCCGGCGATCCCGAAGTGACCAGGGTGATGCGGGAGACGCCCGGATCGAGGGTTTCAGCCACACAGAGGCTTTCGATATTGAAGCCCCGTCCGGAAAAGAGGCCGGCCACCCGGGAGAGGACGCCGGGTTCGTTGTCCACCAAGACCGAAATGGTTCTTTTATTGTCGTTGACAGTCATGGGATCAGACCAGAAGCATGTTGGAGATGGAGGACCCGGCCGGAACCATGGGATAGACGCACTCTTCCCGTTCAACCATGAAGTCCATGATGACCGGTTTTTTGATCTTCAAGGATTCCTTGATGACCTTGGAGACTTCCGAGGGCTTTTCAGCCCGAAAGCCCACGGCCCCGTAAGCTTCAGCCAAGCGGACAAAGTCGGGAGAGCAATTCATCGGCGTGGCGCAGTAGCGCTTGTGGTAAAAAAGCTGCTGCCACTGGCGGACCATGCCCAGGAACTGGTTGTTAAGAATGGCCACCTTCACCGGCAGATTGTATTCGACCGCCGTGGCCAGTTCTTGAATGTTCATTTGAATGCTGCCGTCGCCGGCGATGTCGATGACCGTTTTGCCAGGATAAGCCACCTGGGCGCCGATGGCCGCCGGCAGACCGAAGCCCATGCAACCCAGGCCTCCGGAAGTAATGAAAGTCCGGGGCCGGGTCATGTGGTAATACTGGGCCGCCCACATTTGGTTCTGGCCGACTTCGGTGGTAATCACGGCCTTGCCCCGGGTCAGACGATAAATCTCTTCCACCACGAACTGGGGTTTGATGGGCGCGTCGGGTTTCTGTTCGTAAGCCAGGGGATGATTCTCCCGCCATATTTTTATCTGGTCCAGCCACGGTTGGCGGTCGGCGGGTTTGATCAAGGGTTTGCCCCGGGTTTTTTGCTCCTTGTCGGTCAGTTCCAGCAGCCTGGCCAGGGCGTTGCGGCAGTCGGCCACGATGGGCACATGGACAAAGACGTTCTTTTTGATGGAAGTGGGATCGATGTCAATGTGGATTATCTGGGCCCGGGGGCAGAACTCGTCGATTTTGCCGGTGACCCTGTCGTCGAATCGGGCCCCGACGGCCAGCAACAGGTCGCAATTCTGCACGGCCATGTTGGCCCGATAAGTGCCGTGCATGCCCAGCATGCCCAGCCAAAGGTCATGATCGGCCGGGAAGGCGCCCAGACCCATCAGGGTGGTGGTGACCGGTATGGATAAGGCTTCGGCCAGGGCCTTCAGTTCCCGATGGGCCCCGGAGGAGATCACCCCGCCCCCGCCGTAAATGACCGGCTGCCTGGCCTTGAGCAGAAGGTCGAAGACCTTGCGAATCTGTTTGGGGTGAGGCTCCGCGTGGGGTTGATAACCCCGGAGGGCGACCTTGCGCGGGTATTTGAACTCGGTCTCGCCCTGGAGGATGTCCTTGGGCAGGTCGACCAGGATCGGCCCCGGACGTCCGGCGGCGGCCAGATAAAAGGCCTCCTTGATGGTGGAAGCCAGCCGGTCGATGTCTTTAATCAGATAATTGTGCTTGGTACAGGGCCGGGTGATGCCGACGATATCCACTTCCTGAAAGGCGTCGTTGCCGATGAGTGGGGTCGGAACCTGGCCGGTCAGGATCACCACCGGGCTGGAATCCATGTAAGCGGTGGCGATGCCGGTCACGGTGTTGGTCGCCCCAGGGCCCGAAGTCACCAGGACCACGCCGACTTTGCCCGAGGCCCGGGCGTAGGCGTCGGCGGCGTGGACCGCGGCCTGCTCGTGGCGGACCAGGATGTGCCTGATCTTGGTCTCGGCCAGGTGATCGTGAATATCCGTGATGGCGGCTCCAGGGTAGCCGAAGATGACCTCGACCCCTTCCGCCTTCAGACACTCCAGTAATATTCTTGAACCAGTTAGTTTCATTCGATCTTTTGATTTTTACGATATTCGGCCAGAATGGTCTCGATTCTGTCCCGTCCGGCCAGCTTCAATTTCTGGAAGCGTTTTTTTTCCACGGCTTCCTGAGTAGTCAGATAGGGTCGCCGGTTGAAATCTTCCAGGCGACTCTCGTACAGTCGATGATTTTCCATTAAAACCCTTAACTCCTCATTGTGAGGAATCAAGCTGGCGATGAGCTCTTCATCTTTCCTCTCCATAGCCTCACCCATCAACGGCTCTGCCGATTATTTCCCACATATTACAGGATTTTTTCAGCCTGTCAACGTTCTTCCTCCGCCGAGCCCCATCCGGACGCCGGCTTGAAGCCCCCGCCCGGTTCGCGCAGGTCCGGAGGGCTAACGTACAAAGGCACAATCTTGAGCGGATCGGTTTCCACGCCGCGGTCAAGCAGGTCCAAGGCCGTTTGAATGATCCAGACCGCTCGCGGGTGATTCAGCTCCTTCGGACCGGCTCGAAACAGCGGACCCAAGGCCTCGGGCAGCATCGGGCCGCAGGTTTCCAGGCCCGGCCCGAAAAAGACGGTTTCGCGCTGAATTAATTGGACCAACTTTTCAGGCGAGTAGGCCGCGAAATCCGACCGGCGCTCCCAGCGGCCCTCCGGTCCGGTTTGGTAAAAGGCGGCGTAAACCAGGTTCTTGCGGGCGGTCAGAAGCGGGCAGGCCGGCCAGGGGCTCGGCGGCAGTCCCTGGACCATGGCCTCGAGGGTGGGGACCCCGATCAGGGGCCGGCCGGCCGCCCAGGCCAGACCTTTGGCCGCGGCCAGTCCGATGCGCAGGCCGGTGAAGCTGCCGGGGCCCAGCCCCACGGCCAGAGCGTCCAGGTCGTGGACGCGCAGGCCGGTCAAATCCAGAATTCTTTTAATTTCAGGGATAAGGGTTCGGGAAAAGGTGATCGACCGAGGCAGGCTGGACTCGGCCAAGACGGTCTTGCCTTCGGCCACGGCCAAGCTAGCGACCGGGGTCGACGTGTCCAGGGCCAGTATTTTCATTTTGCTCGATGGCCGGCGGCTGAGAGACGGACTCGGTTCCGGTGAATATTCGGGCCAGGTCGTTGTAAAAAATAAAGGCCATAAACATCAGGAGAAAGACCAGTCCGACCTGCTGGGCCCTTTCCCGGATGCGCAGGCTGATGGGCCGGCGGATCACCATTTCCAGAGTGAAAAATAAGAGATGTCCGCCGTCCAGGACCGGGACGGGGAGCAGATTAAGAATTCCCAAATTGACGCTGAGCAGGGCGGCCAGAAAGACCAGGTTGAGCAGACCGGCCTTGGCCTGCTGGCCGGCCAGTTGGGCGATGAAAATCGGGCCGCCCAAGGTCTTTAAGGGAATTTTGCGCTGAATCAGTTTGACGACGGAAAGGATGGTCAGTTTGCTCAGATCCCAGGTCCGCCGGGCCCCGTAAAACACGGCCACGGCCGGATTGATTTTTTCCACGATCAGGTCGCCCAGGGCCTCTATGCCGATCATGGACACTTGAATCTCTTCCCCGAAAAGGTTGGAGCTGCTGACCAGACGCGGCGTCAGGTGAAAAGTCAAAAGGCGGCCGTCCCGCTCGACCTTGACTTCGAGTTCCCGTCCCGCGCCGTCCCGAACCAGCTCCAGGATATCGTCCCAGTATTTGACCTGGCGTCCTTCAATGGCTGTGATCCGGTCGCCGGCCTGAAGACCGGCCGCGGCGGCCGGCATGTCCGGCTGAACCCGGCCCACGCCCGTGCCCAGGTGGGGCACGCCGTCCACGGCGAACATGATCCAAAAAACCATGAAGGCGAAAAGGAAATTGGCCGCCGGTCCGGCCAGGACGATCAGAAAGCGGCCCCAGGCCGGCTTATGGGAGAAAGAACGATGTTCCTGGTCGGGCGGGACCTGTTCGTCCGGATTTTCTCCGAACATCTTGACGTACCCGCCCAAGGGGATCCACGAGAAGACATATTCCGTTTCGCCGATCTTCTTGCCGACCATTTTGGGCGGGAAGCCCAGGGAAAAGCGCTCGACGCGGACGCCCAGCATTTTGGCTATCAAAAAATGCCCCAGTTCGTGGACGAAAATCAGAACGCCCAACAGGACGACGGTTGAGATCAGGGTGATCATCAGTGGCGGGTTCCTTTCAGGCCTTCGATGACGGCCGTGGCCTTGGACCTGGCCGACCGGTCCAAGGCCAAGACCTGATCAAGCCCGGTCAGAGCTTCGGCCCCATCCTCGGTCAAGACCCGGTCGACTACTTCAGTGATTTCCAGAAAGTTCAGCTTACCCTCCAAAAAGGCCTGGACGGCCACTTCGTTGGCCGCATTGAGGACCGCCGGGGCCGCTCCCCCGCGCCGGCCGGCCTCCAGGGCCAAGGCCAGACCGGGGAAATGTTCCAGGTCCGGTTCGATGAAAGTCAGGGCCGAGGTCCGGGGCAGGTTGAGATTGGGCAGGTCCAGGGGCAGCCGCTGGGGATAGGACAAGGCATAGGCGATGGGCAGGCGCATGTCCGGAAGGCCGAGCTGGGCGATGACCGATCCGTCGATGAACTCGACCAGGGAATGGACGATGCTCTGGGGGTGGATATGGATGGCGATTTTTTCCCAGGGCAGCCCGAAGAGCCAGCGGGCCTCGATGGCTTCGAAGCCCTTATTCATCAAGGTGGCCGAGTCGATGGTTATTTTGGCCCCCATGCTCCAGTTGGGATGGGCCAGGGCGTCGCTTGGGGTGGCCCGGGCCATTCTGGCCCAAGTCCAATCCAAAAAAGGCCCCCCCGAAGCGGTCAGGATGACCCTTTTGACGTCCTGGAGCTCCTGTCCGACCAGAACCTGAAATATGGCCGAATGCTCGCTGTCCACCGGCAACAGTTCGGTCCCCCGGCGTCGAGCTTCGGCCATGACCAGTTCTCCGGCCATGACCAGGGTTTCCTTGTTGGCCAGGGCGATTCTTTTACCGGTTTGAACGGCCGCCCAGGTCGGTTTCAGACCGGCCGCCCCGACCATGGCGGAAACCACGGTTTCGGCTTCCTCAAGGCAGGCCACATATTGGTAGCCCTCGTCGCCCCAAACCAGTTCCCCCCGCCAGGACGGGTCGATCAGGCCGGTCAGTTCTTGAGCCAAGGCCTGATTGAAGACCGCGGCGGCCCGGGGACGGAATTCTTCTATCTGTCTGGCCAATAGGGCGATGTTCCGGCCGGCGGCCAGACCGACCACCTTGAACCGGTCGGAAAAATCTCGGACGACGTTAAGGACGTTTTTCCCGATCGAACCGGTGGCCCCTAACAGCGATATGTTTCTTCCCCCGGGTCTCATCTGGTTATCAAACCGAGCCGAAACCGCGGGTCATGACAAAAAGATAGACTAGAGGTCCGTTAAAGAGCAAGGCGTCAATCCGGTCCAGGATGCCGCCGTGGCCCCTGAGTAAGGTCCCGCTGTCCTTCAATCCGGCCGATCTTTTAAGCATGGATTCGAACAAGTCCCCGGCCGCCCCCCAAATTCCCAAAAAAATCCCCAATAATGCCGCTTCGAACCAGGCCGGCGGCAACAACAGGCCTCCAACCAGCCCGGCGCTCAAGCCGCTCCCGAGCAGACCACCCCAAAAGCCTTCTATGGTTTTTTTGGGGCTGACGGCCGGATAAAAAGGCCGCCGGCCGAAACGGCGACCGATGTAAAACGCAACGGTGTCTCCCAGGAAAGTCACGAGCAGAGTAAAAAATATCCATTCGGCGCCATGGTCAAGAGCACGAAGCCGGAGAAAAAAAGAAAGGAACAGGCTGACGTAAACATGACTCAAGGCAAAACGACCGACACTATCAATTATGGAGGTTGTCTTTTGGTAGTTCAAGAGAAAGTAAAGAAAACCCATGGACACGGCCAGGACTAGGGCCATGCCCTGACCGACGGCTCCCTCAAGTCGAGCTCCGATCATGACCACGGCCGCGCCGATCAACCCCAGGGCTTCCAGGACCCGGGGGCGCTGGTCGAAGCAGAGAAAAAAAAGCTCCCGCCAGGCCAACAGTCCGGTCAGGATTACTAAAAGATCAAAGGCTAAGGGCGGGGCCAGGAAGAGAAGGCCCAGGACGAGGGGAGTCAGGACGATTGCCACGGCCCATCGACTGGCGTGGGCGGAAAGGGGCACGGTCAACGCCCCCTTTCGGCGCGAACCTGGTCCCCGGTCTTGCCGAAGCGTCTTTCCCGGCGCTGGTAGTCCATGATGGCCTCTTCCAACTCCTTTTCCCGGAAATCCGGCCAGTAGGCGTCGGTGAAAAAAATCTCGGTATAGGCCATCTGCCAAAGGAGGAAGTTGCTGATCCGGTCCTCTCCCCCGGTCCGGATGAGCAGGTCCGGATCAGGCAGGTCGGCCGTGTAGAGATAAGCCGAAAAAGTCTGCTCATCGATCTCTTCAATTTTGAGTCGGTCCGCGCGGCATTCCCCGGCCATCAATCTGGCGGCCCGCAAGATTTCCTGGCGGCCGCCGTAACTCAGGGCCAACGACAAGACCATCTGGCCGTTCCCGGTCGTGGCGGCCATGGTTTTTCTAAGTAAGTCCCGGGTGGACCGGGGCAGGCGGTCAATATCGCCGACGGCGTTGAAGCGGATGTTGTTTTGGAGCATCTCTTTGAGTTCTTTTTTCAAATACCGGTTCAAAAGGCGCCAAAGAGCTTCCACCTCGGTCCGGGGGCGCTGCCAGTTTTCCTCGGAAAAGGCGTATAGAGTCAAGTATTGGAGGCCCAACTTTCGGCAGGCCCTGGTGATAATCCGGACCGAGTCGGCCCCGGCCCGATGGCCCTCGATGCGGCTCAAGCCGCGGGCCTGAGCCCATCGGCCGTTGCCGTCCATGATTATGGCCACATGCCGCGGCAGCTTCTTTTTATCCAATTCTTCCAGAACCACGATTCACCCGCGTTCGGCCGCCAGGGTGGTTAGTCGATAAAAAAGACGGCCGAGCAAGCCGCCGCCTTGTCCGGCCGTCGGCCAAAAACTCGAACCAAAGGCCGTTCCTGATTAGAATTCGAGGATTTCCTTTTCCTTGGTCCCGACGATCTCGTCAATGTTTTTGATGAAATCATCCGTGATCTTCTGGACCTCTTCCTGGGCCCGGAAGAAACCGTCTTCGGAAATTTCTTTCTCTTTCTTGAGGTCTTTAAGCATTTCGTTGGCGTCTCGCCGGATATTGCGCAAGGCCACCTTGTTGTCCTCGGCCATCTTTTTGACCACTTTGACCAGCTCCCTGCGCCGCTCCTGGCTGAGGGGGGGAATGGCGATCCGTATGACCTTGCCGTCGCTCATCGGGTTGAGGCCGAGTTCGGATTTGAGGATGGCTTTTTCGATTGGTCCAATCACCTGATGGTCCCACGGTTGAATCAACAGAAGACGGGCCTCGGGCACGGAAACCGAAGCCACCTGGTTCAGAGGGGTCGGCGTGCCATAATAATCCACCCGAATCCCGTCCAGCAACGAAGCGGACGCCCGTCCCGTTCTGACCCTTTTCAGGTCCCGTTCCAAGGTGGTCAAGGTCTTCTGCATCCGGTCCTTTAGGTCTTCATAGATTTCATCCAACATGACGGCCTCCCTTAACCTGTAACCAGGGTCCCCACCTTTTCCCCGGACAAGACCCGCTTGATATTGCCGCGCACGGTCAAGTTAAAGACGATGATCGGAAGCTTGTTTTCCATGGCCAGGGAAAGGGCGGTGGCGTCCATGACTTTAAGCCGGCGCTCGATGGCTTCCATATAACTCAACTCGGGAAAAAATCGGGCCGTCGGGTTCTTGACCGGGTCCGAGTCGAAGACGCCGTCGACCTTGGTGGCCTTGATCAGGACCTGAGCCCCGATCTCACTGGCCCGCAGGGCCGCGGCCGTGTCCGTGGAAAAGTAAGGATTGCCCGTGCCGGCGGCGAAGATGACCACCCGGCCTTTTTCCAGATGCCGGATGGCCCGGCGGCGAATATAGGGTTCGGCCACTTCAAAAATCCTCAGGGCCGATTGAACCCGGGTGTCCAAGCCTTTCTTCTCGAAGGCTTCCTGGAGGGCCAGGGCGTTGATGACCGTGGCCAGCATCCCCATATAATCGCCGGTGGCCCGGCTCAGACCTCGCGCGGCCAAGGCCTGGCCTCGAAAAATGTTTCCCCCGCCGATGACGACACCGAGGCTCACACCGGTCGGCGGGCCGGCCACTTCGGCCACTTGTCCGGCGATGTCCTCCAAAATGTCGGGGTCAAGGCCGAACCCCCGGCCGCTTTGGAGGGCCTCACCGCTGAGTTTCAGCAAAACCCGCTTATAACGCCAGCCTTCCACGCCCACACGGTCTTCCTTTATCGGATGTTAATCTTTTTCCCAGTCCTCGCCGACCTGGAAGCGAATGAATCGGCGAATATTAATATTTTCACCAAGTTTAGCTATGGTCTCGTTAAGAAGGTCCTTGATTTTCAGTTCCGGGTCCTTGACATAGGGTTGGTCAAGCAGACAGACTTCGGTATAAAATTTCTGGAGCTTGCCCTCGACGATTTTATCCGCCACTTTTTCCGGCTTGCCCAGCTCCAGGGCCTGGGACCGGTAAATCTGTTTTTCCTTTTCCACCACCTCCGGGGGAAGAGAGTCCATGTCCACGCAGATGGGATTGGTAGCGGCCACGTGCATGGCCAGGTTGTGAACAAACTCCACGAACGCCTCGTTGCGGGCCACAAAGTCCGTTTCGCAGTTGACCTCGACCAGCACTCCGAGTTTGCCCCCAGTGTGGATGTATGAATGGACCAGCCCCTCGCTGGTCGCTCTGCTGGCTCTTTTGCGGGCGGTCAGCAGGCCTTTTTGCCTGAGGTAGTCGACGGCCTTATCCATATCTCCGCCGGACTGGGCCAAAGCTTCTTTGCAATCCATCATGCCCGCGCTGGTCTTGTCTCGAAGTTCCTTGACCATTTTTGCCGTAATTTCCACGCTTATATCCTCCGTCCACTTGAGAAAAAATCGGGGGCGTCGGGCCCCCGGTTTGATCGGATTGGCCGCCTAGGCCTCTTGGCCGGTCTCTTCCCGCCGAATCACAATGACTTCGGGCTGGACCGCCTCCTTGCTCGGCGCCTCTTTACGATAATCGGCCACGTAAGGCCGGGATTCTCTGTATTCGCGCTCGCCTTCTTCTTCGTCGTCCTCGCTGGCGGCGCCGTCATAACGGTTTTTTCCGTCGACGCAGGCATCGGCTATCCGGCTGGTCATCAGCCGAATTGCCCGAATGGCGTCATCGTTGCCGGGAATGATGTAGTCCACTTCGTCCGGATCACAATTGGTGTCCACCACGGCCACCACGGGAATGCCCAGTTTCCTGGCCTCGCTGACCGCGATTTTCTCCCGGCGGGGATCGATGACAAACATGGCTCCGGGCAGCCGGTCCATCTCCTTGATGCCGCCCAGGTTCTTTTCCAGCTTGAACATCTGCCGTTCCAGGCCCTGGACCTCTTTTTTGGGAAAGAGGTTCAAGGAGCCGTCGGCTTTCATGCGTTCGAGCTTTTTCAGGCGCTCGATACTGCGCCGGATCGTTTCAAAATTAGTCAGGGTTCCGCCCAGCCAACGATTATTGACGTAATACATCCCGCATCGGGCGGATTCCTCGGCGATGGCTTCGGCGGCTTGTTTTTTGGTCCCGACAAAAAGAACCGAGTGGCCCAAACCCACGGTGTCGGTCACGAAATTGTAAGCCACCTTGAAAAGCTGGACGGTCTTTTGCAAATCGATGATGTAGATGCCGTTGCGGGCCCCAAAGATGAAAGGCTTCATTTTGGGGTTCCATCGACGGGTCTGGTGGCCGAAGTGAACCCCGGCCTCCAAAAGCTGCTTCATGGTCACTTGGGACATAACCTTCAAAACCTCCTTGCGGTTTATCCTCCGCCCAGACGCCATCCGGCATTATTAACCTGAAAACAGGCACCACAAGCTAGGACTGGGCGTGCGTGCTTAAAACTAGTTTATATACCAAATGAGTCCCCTGAGCGCAAGTAAAAATTGGGAATGGCTGTAATCAGGCGGAGATAGGCATAAAAAACCACCCGGTCGGGGCGATGAGCGGCGCCTTGGGCGGGACGATAAATCAATAGTTTGAAATTACATAGAGATTACTTCGCCCCAAAAGGGTCGTCCGTAATGACCTTCCCTTTTGGGGCGTCGGCCCGGCACGATGGCACGGTTACGAATTGGGACGGAGGCGAAAATACCGGTCCCACCTTTTCCAGACCCCGATCAAGCCTGTCCTTGACGTCCAGACCGAATCGGTCTCCACATGTCCCTCGCCGGGCCGCTTAAAATCTTGGCGACAGTTTCAGTAAAAATAATTTTCAAGGGCGGCTTGTCTCCGGGGAAAAAATCCTTGACATCTTTGTTTCATATAGGCTAAAGATTCGCTTCTATAAATTAGTTGTAATTAAGTCGGGCACAACGGCGTGACCGGCTTTCATCATAAGACAAAGGCGTCTTGCCCCGGAAAGGGAAGACGCTTTTTTTATTCTTAATTTATAAGGAGGAGGACCTGGCTTATGAATCTGCAACGTCCCAACGCCAATGAGGCCTTGCGCACCAACAACCGCTCTCGTAACGTGGCCCCCCAGTCGGGCATCTGCAGCCGTTGCGTGGATGGCTGCAAGGGCAACTGCGACATGTTCAACGCGAGTTTTCGCGGGCGGGAGCTTCTTTATCCCGGCCCTTTTGGGATAATCACCGCCGGAGCCGACAAGGATTATCCGGTCGATTATTCCCACCTTAACATCATGGGCTACGCCATTGGGGCCGAAGGCATGGAAGCCGACCCAGACCACGCCACCTTTCCGGTGGTCAGCACCGAGACCGCATTCGGCAACACTTACCCGGTCCAGATGAAAACGCCCATTTTCACCGGGGCTTTGGGCAGCACGGAAATAGCCCGGCAAAACTGGGAGCATTTCGCCTATGGCGCGGCCATCAGCGGAATCAGCATTGTCTGCGGCGAGAACGTTTGCGGCATCGATCCCCAACTGGAACTGACCCCCGAGGGCAGGGTCAAGGAGTCGCCGGAGATGAGGCGGCGGGTGGAACAATTCCGCCGTTATCACGAGGGGTACGGCGACATTCTCGTCCAGATGAACGTGGAAGACACCAGGCTGGGCGTGGCCGAATATGTCGTGGAAAAACTCGGCGTGCAAACCGTCGAACTCAAATGGGGCCAGGGGGCCAAATCCATCGGCGGGGAAATCAAGGTCGATTCCCTGGAACGAGCCATTGAATTGAAAAAACGGGGCTACATCGTTACTCCCGACCCCGAGGACCCGGCCAACCAGGCTTCCTTCAGGAGCGGGGCCACTCAGCAGTTCGAGCGGCATTCCCGGGTCGGTTTTTTAAAGGAAGAAGAGTTTTTGCGGGAAGTGGACCGCATTCGGAAGATCGGGGCCAAGCGGGTGACCCTTAAGACCGGGGCTTACCCCATGCGGGAACTGGCCATGGCCATCCGCTGGTCGTCCAGGGCCAAGATCGACCTCCTGACCATTGACGGCGCGCCGGGCGGCACCGGCATGAGCCCTTGGCGGATGATGACCGAATGGGGCGTTCCTTCCCTATACCTTCACTCCATGGCCTATGAGCTCTGCCTGCGTCTGGCCCAGAAAGGCCATTGGGTCCCGGATATCGCCTTCGCCGGCGGCTTCTCGGCCGAAGACCACATCTTCAAGGCCCTGGCCTTGGGCTCGCCCTACTGCAAGGCCGTCTGCATGGGCCGGGCCTTGATGATCCCCGGGATGGTCGGCAAGAACATCGGCCGGTGGCTCAACGGCGAGGACGGCGGCCTGCCCAAGACCGTATCCGTCCACGGAAACACCAAGGAAGAGATCTTCGTCTGCTACGAAGAGCTTCGGTCCAAGTACGGCTCCGAGGTGGATAAGTTTCCCTTGGGGGCCATCGGCGTATACAGCGCCGTGGAAAAGCTCCGGGTCGGTCTCCAGCAGCTCATGGCCGGGGCCAGGAAATGGCGGGTCAACCTCATGTCCCGCAAGGACCTGGCCTCCTTGACTGAGGAAGCGGCCCGGGTGACCAACCTGCCCTATATCATGGAAGCCTATCGAGATGAAGCCCTGGCCATAATCGACTCCTAAGCGGTTAAAACCAGGCTGAAAGAAACGGGGCCGGGTCGAACCTGGACCCGGCCCCGTTTGAATCTAAAAAACCCCGCCCCTCCCATTAATTTCGTTAATTACGATAATCCCACTCGTCTCCGCGGTCACACCTATACGAAAAAAGGACTAGGTCTTTTGAAGGGCTGGTACTTTAGTATTAGAAATTTTATAAAAAAATACGAAAAAAATCATACTTTCAGCGTATTGCCTTGGGAAAAAAACCCGCATAGAATACACCCCAAAACCGGAGGAAAACATCCCCGAACGGGGATCTGACAATATAAGAAGTGGATGAACGCGGAAGGGGGGTCTACAAATTAAAAATAAAAAAGAAATTCATTGCAGTAAGCGCTAAATTGTTTATGTGTTAACCAATTTGAAGGGGTGCGAGATGAAACGTTTAATAGGACTGGTTTTACTATGTCTTCCGTTATTGATGGCTACGCCGTCAATGGCGGCTACTTTTCAATTTGATGGTTGGATCAACTATCATAACGATGTGGTCTTCGTCAATTTTTCCTTGTTGAACGATGCCACGAATGTCAGGGTCTGGACTGATTCGTATCAAGATGGAGCGAATTTTGACCCCATCACGGCTTTGTGGACGGCGGGCGGCAGTCTCATAGCTCAAAATGACGACGATGCTAGCATCAATCCTGCCACCCAAACTGTTTGGGATTCCGGTTTCTACTTACCGACGCTGGCGGCGGGGAACTATATTTTTAGCGTGGCCGCCTTTGACAACTTCGCCAATGGAAGCACCTTGGCCGAGGGTTTTAATTATGACGGCGCGGATCCCATTCCTATTGAGAATTGGTGGGAGGAGGCTCCGGGTTATTATCATGTAGTGCTGGACGGCGTTGATTCAGCCAGCCAGAGCAACGTGCCCCTGCCCGGCGCGGTCTGGCTCTTCGGCCCCGGCCTGATGGGCCTGTTCGGCCTGAGGCGGAGAATCTTCGGCTGATTGTCATCACCTTCAAGAAAAGGCTTCTAATTTTAGGGGCGCGGTCGGCCGCGCCCCTAAAATATTGGGGTGAAGTCGGCTGATCCTAAATTGCCTTTAAACATCGAGCTCAGGCGATTTTATCCAGGAAATTTTTGGTCTTGATGGTGTGTTCGGTCAGGCCGAACCGTTCCGGATCCAGGCCGAAGGCCAGGGCGACCAGTTCGGTGATGTAGAAGACCGGGATATTGAATTTGATTTTTTTCCGCCGCTTGGCCATGACCTGGCCCATTTCGAACTGATTGAAGCAGGAACCGCACGGCACGACGATGGCTTCGGCTTCCCGATCGGCCATGTGCTGGAGTTTTTCCCAGACCACGCCGTAAGTGTCGTCCCCGCCGATATTCGCGCCCAGAACCGAACCGCAGCAGAGAAACTTCCGGCTGTATTGGACCGGTTCGCCGCCCAAGGCCGCGACAATGTTGTCCAGAGCCACCGGGACATAGCTGTCGGCGGCGGTCAGGGAATGGGGGAACATGACCCGGGGGGGGCGGAAATAGTGACAACCGTAATGAGCGGCGATGCGGAGGCCCTTGAGAGGACGGACGACCATGTCCCGGAGGGCTTCCAGGACGATATTCCGGTTGAGCAAGGGGCCTATATGGTGGACCTCGATATTTCCTTCGAACCGGTGTCCGAAATCCTTGAGCAACTGATTGATTTTCCGCCGTTGTCCCGGTTTTTCCTTGAGGGTTTTGTTGGCTTCGGTCAGGGTGGCCGTGCAGCCGTTACAGATGGACAGGATATTGAGACCTTGTTCCTCGGACAGGCACAGGTTCCTGGCGGCCAGGGCCAGCCAGGTGTCGTAGTTGACCAGTTTGACGCTGGTCGTCGGCGGACAGCAGGAGAAATCCAAATCCACCAGCTCCACGTCCAGGAGACGGAGGACTTCCCGGGTGGACGCCTCGAAGCCGGGGTAGCGGGCTGGAATGAAACAACCTGGGAAAAAGGAATACTTCATGGTCAGGTCTTCACCTTTTCGAAGAGACCGGTCCGGGCGGCCAGGGCCTCGACTTCTTCCACGTTGATCCGGGTCAAGGGAGACAAACCGAACCTGATCCTCTCTTCATCCACTCGATAGGTGACCACCGACCGGCCGGTCCGCGCGATTTTTTCGACCACGGCCCGGACCTTGTCGGGAATGTTGCCCCGGGCCGCGGCCACGTTCATCAGGGCGGTCAGAAGTTCGACGATATGAAGCTCCTGGGGACAGCGGTCTTCACAGACATGGCAGGTCGTGCAGTACCAGAGGCTCTCCTCGCTGGTCACCGCGTTCGGCCCGGAATAGAGGCAACTGATCAGGATGCGCCGGGGGCCGGGCGTGTCCAGGACCATGGCCGCCGGACAGGAGCCGGTGCAGCGGGAGCATTCATAACAGAAGTACAAATGCTCGGGCTCGATATGTTTCCAGACTTCTTTCAAGGTCCGCCCCTTACTTTTTTCTGGGTTTGAAAAATTCACGGCTGCGCTCGATCTCGGCCGGGGTGACCTTGGCCACTATCTGGGCCAATTCGTTGATTTTTTCGGCGAAACGGTTGCCTTCGGCCGCGCTGATCCAGGCCAACTGGAGGCGATTGGGGTCCAGGCCGCCTTTTTCCATGCGTCTCCAGAGCTTGCGGACCCGTTTTTCCGTCTGGACATTGGCGTTGATGTAATGGCAGTCGCCGATATGACAGCCGGAGACCAGGACCGCGGCCGCGCCCCGGAGAAAGGCCTCGGCGATGAACTTGGTCGAAACACGTCCCGAGCACATGGTGCGAATGATCCGGACCGGGGTGGGGTACTGCATGCGGCTCACCCCGGCGAAGTCCGCGCCGGCGTAGGAACACCAGTTGCAACAGAAGGCGACCACCAGGTTTTCCGGCTCGATTTCCGTGGCCGCCTGGACTTGAGACAGAATCTGAGGGTCGGTGAAATGCCGCTGCTCGATGGCTCCAAAGGGACATTCGGCGGCGCAGGTTCCGCATCCGGCGCAGGAGGCCTCGATGACCACGGCCTTTTTGTCTTTTCCCTCTCCTTCCAGGCGGATGCTCTTGAAGGGACAGACCGCGGCGCACAGGCCACAGCCGGTGCAAAGCTCCTCGTTGACCCGGGCCGTAATGGCTTCGACGCTGACCCGGCCCTGGGCCATGAGAATGTTGGCCCTGGAGGCGGCGGCCGAAGCCTGGGTAACCGATTCCTTGATGTCTTTGGGGCCTTCGGCGCAGCCGGCCAGAAAGACCCCGCTGACCGGGGTGTCCACCGGCCGAAGTTTGGGATGGGCTTCGAGGAAGAAACCGTCGGCCGCCTGGGAGAGGTTGAGAATCCGTTGGATGATTTCGCTGTCCGCCCTAGGCTCGAGACCCACCGACAAGACGACCATATCCACTTCCTTGCGGTAGATCGCGCCCTGGAGGGTGTCCTCGCCGATGAGGGTGAGGTTGCGGGCCTGGTAGTTCTCGATGATTTCCCCGGGCAAACCCCGGATGAACTGGACGCCTTCCATCCTGGCCCGCCGGAACAGCTCCTCGAAGCCCTTGCCGTAAGCCCGGATGTCGATGTAATGAACGCTGACCTCGGTCTCCGGCCAGTGTTCCTTGATCAGAAGCACATCCTTGATGGTGTTCATGCAGCAGATCGAGGAGCAGTAGACGTTGGATCGGAAGGAACGGGAGCCGATACACTGGAGAAAAGCCACTCTTTCCGGGGGCCGGCCGTCCGAGGGCCGGATGAGGTGACCGCCCGAAGGTCCGCCGGCGTTGATCAGGCGCTCGAATTCCAGACTGGTGATCACGTTGGGGAATTTACGGTACCCGAACTCGGTCAAGGGCGTGGGGTCGTAAACGTCCATGCCCGTGGCCACGATGATCGTCCCGACCTCCAGGTGATGGATTTTGTCTTTTTCACCGAAATCTATACATTGGTGCTGACAGGACTGGTAGCATTTGTCGCAGGCCACGATGCCTTCTTTGTTCAGACAGAGCTCCATGTCGATCAAGTAGTTCGAGGGCACGGCCTGAGCAAAGGGGATGTAAATGCCGCGCCGGGTGGACAGGCCGGCGTTAAATTCGTCGGGGGCCAGTTGAGGGCACTCGGCCACACAGTCGCCGCAAGCGGTGCATTCATCGGTTACGTAACGCGGCCACTGGCGGACCTTGACCTTGAAGTTGCCCACGTAGCCCTCCACGGACTCGACCTGGCTCAAGGTCAACAGTTCGATGTTCCGGTGGCGGCCCACCTCGGACATCTTGGGGGCCAGGATGCAGATCGAGCAGTCCATGGTGGGAAAGGTCTTGTCGATCTGGGCCATGCGGCCGCCGATGGAGGCGGACCGCTCGACTAAATATACCTTGTACCCGGCCTGGGCCAGGTCCAGGGAAGCCTGGATGCCGGCCACCCCGCCGCCGATGACCAGGGCCCGGCGGGTGACCTGCACCTCGATCTCGGTCTGGGGAGTCAAAAGCCTGGCCCGGGCCACGGCCATGCGGACCAGGTCCTTGGCCTTGGCCGTGGCTGGTTCCTTATCGTGCAAATGAACCCAGGAACAGTGCTCCCGAATGTTGGCCATTTCAAAAAGATAAGGATTGAGTCCGGCCTCGGCCACGGCCGCCCGAAAAGTGGGTTCGTGGAGTCGCGGGGTGCAGGAAGCGACGACGACCCGGTTGAGGTCGTGTTCCCGGATGTCCGCCTTGATCTGTTCCTGACCGGGGTCCGAGCAGGTGTACATATTGTCTGCGGCCAGGACCACATCCGGCAGGGTGGCGGCGTATTCAGCCACGGCCCGGCAGTCCACCACTCCGCCGATGTTCAGACCGCAATGGCAAACATAGACCCCTATCCGCAGGTTTTTTTCAGGATCCGTTCTCTTTTTCTCTGCAACGGCCACGGGGTTAACCCTTCTTTTTCAGCAAGACCTTCTGGCCCTCTTCAAATCCTGTCTTAAGGGCGCCTAGGTTCAATTTTTCTGTGCCCGCCGGTATGGAATCCAAGAGGGCCTTTTCCATGGCTTCATAGCCGACCACTCCGGTCACGGCCACCAGAAAACCCAGCATGACGATGTTGGCGACGATGCTTCGGCCCAGTTTTTCAGCCAGACGCGTGGCCCGCACCCGAAAAAACCGGATGCCCTCCGGGCCCTGGTCCAGGTTGACCAGGTCCTGATCGATGATCAAGGTCGCCCCTGGGGAAAGTTGTCCGCCGTAAGTGTTCTTGGCTTCTTCGGACATGAGGACCAGGATTTGGGGGGTGGCGACCTTGGGATAATAGATTTCCCCGGTCGACAGGACCACGTCGGCGCTGCACGCCCCGCCCCTGGCCTCGGGCCCGTAACTCTGGGTGAAGACGGCGTTGAGGCCCTGATACAAGGCCGCGGCCTTGCCCAGGATGGACCCGGCCAGGATGATGCCCTGACCGCCGAAACCGGCCAGCCTGATTTCCGTTTTGGCCGTCCTCATTTCTTGTCCTTGTCGACCGGCGCATTCAGATAAAGGTCGGAAAAGGTCGGCCGGTCCAGGTCGATGAATTTTCCCACGATGATTTCCCCGCTCAGGTCGATCCCGACTTGGGACGGGTCGGCCTCGTGGCAGATCACGCTTTTTTCCCGGTAATATTTCATCTCTTCCAGGCCCGGTCCCAGTTTGTTGGGCCGGCCGTATCCGATCGGGCAGGGCGCGATGACTTCGATGAAGGTGAAGCCCTTTTTCTTCATGGTTTCGTTCACGGAAACCACCAGTTGCCGGGCGTGAAAAGCCGTCCATCTGGCCACGTAGACCGCGCCCGCGGCGTGGGCCATATGAGGCAGATTGAAGGGATGTTCCCGGTTGCCGTACGGGGAAGTGGTCGTTTTGGCCAGGATGGGCGTGGTCGGCCCGACCTGGCCGCCGGTCATGCCGTAATTGAAGTTGTTTACGCACAGGACCTTGAGGTCGATGTTGCGCCGGGCCGCGTGGATGAAATGGTTGCCGCCGATGGCGAAAAGATCGCCGTCCCCGGAAAACACGGTCACGGTCAGCCCCGGTTTGGCCAGTTTCAGGCCGGTGGCGAAAGGAATGGCCCGGCCGTGGGTGGTATGATAGGTGTCCATGTTCATATAACCGGACGCCCGGCCGGAGCAGCCGATACCCGAAACCATGGCGCAGTCCTGGGGACGAAGACCGGCCATCTTCAGGCCGTTGATGAAACAACTCAGGACCACGCCCAGGCCGCAGCCCGGGCACCAGATATGGGGAATGCGGCCCGGTTTGAGATAGACGTCCATGGGATGGAGGCCGTGATCCCTGGTCACTTTGGCCTTCAAGACAGCCGGATCAAACGGCGGCAGAGGCCTCATCTTTCTGATCATGACCTGGCCCTCCCCCCGAACTCTTCAATGGCTTCCAGTATCTCTTCCGGCGTGTGCAAGGTCCCGCCCATCAACCCCATGCCGACCGTTTCGGCCAGGCCGGCGGAGCACCGCTCGACTTCCAGGGCCACCTGGCCGTAATTGATCTCCGGAACGATGAACACCCCGGTCCGCCGGGCCAGATTGCGGACCAATTCCTCGGGGAAGGGCCAAACGGTGATCAGCCGCAAAAAACCCACGGCCCGGCCTCGATCCCTGGCCCGCTCCACGGCTTCCCGGGCCGAACGGGCCGTACAGCCGTAAGCCACCACCACGGCCTCGAGGTCGCCTTCCAGGCCGACTTGCTCGACCAGGATGATGTCGGAAACGTTCTTGCGGATCTTTTCCACCAGCCGACGGACCAGCCGCTCCTGGGCCTGGTCGCTCATGACCGGATAACCCCATTCGTCATGAGTCAGGCCGGTGACGTGGACGTTGTACCCATCGCCGGCGTTGGCCATGGCCGGGACCAGGTCCTTGCCGCCGGCGAAAGGCAGATAGTCTTCAGGGGGAAGGTTCAGGGCGGGTTTGCGTCTTTCCAGCAGCTTGATTTCCCCGGGATCGGGAATGACCACCTTTTCGGACATGTGTCCGACGATTTCGTCGGTCAGCAGAATGACCGGCAGACGATACCTTTCCGAGAGGTTGAAGGCGTGGATGGTCAGATCGAACATCTCTTGGGGCGAGGAGGGCGACAGGGAAATGGACCCGTAATCGCCGTGGGAGCCCCAGCGGGCCTGCATCACGTCGGCTTGGCCCACCAGGGTCGGGAGCCCGGTCGACGGTCCTCCTCGCATGACATTGATTACCACGCAAGGGGTTTCGGTCATCATCCCCAGGCCGATGTTCTCCATCATCAGGGAAAAACCGGGACCGGAAGTCGAGGTCATGGCCTTGTTCCCACCCCAGGCGGCGCCCAGGATGGCGGCCATCGAGGCCATCTCGTCCTCCATCTGGATATAAATGCCCCCGACCTGGGGCATGCGCCGGGACATGCGTTCGGCCACTTCCGTGGCCGGCGTGATCGGATATCCGGCGAAGAAACGGCAACCCGCGGCCAAGGCCCCTTCGGCCGCGGCCACGTCGCCGATGAAAAAATGCTCTCCGGTCAGAACGGCTTTTTCGGACATGGCCCTTATCCCCAAGGCTCTTCGTCCGGGGCCTCCCCGCTCGACGGGCTGTGGCGCTCGGTGTATTTAAGGATGTCCTCCCTGGTCACCTGGCGCATCTCCTTGAGCACCGTAAAGATGGCGAATTCCGGACAGATGATTTCACAAAGATTGCAATTCACGCACTCGCCTTCCTTGACCACCTCCGGCGGATGGTAGCCTTTGGCGTTGAATGCCTTGGACGAGGCCAGGACCTTGTTGGGGCAAAATTCGATGCAAAAGCCGCAGCCCTTGCATCGCTCCTTGATGATCCTGACTTCCCCTATGGGTATGGTATGGCTGCCCGCGTCCAGGGGCAAGCGCCAAAATTTTTTCATAGCCGCTCCCCAAACCAACAAAAATAACTTTTATATGCTATTAATGGCAGAAAGTCAACAAGCTTTTGGTCGGTTCAGGCCGCCGCCCCAGCCACCCGGACGGCGAAGACGGGTTCCCGCCCGTCCAATGGTCCCGTTCCAGGCCGCCTCGGAAATATTTGCCGAGCTCGTTCAAGAGGCCTGACCTTTCCGCTAAATCCAAAACTCTCGTAACTACCGCACCAAAATAGGGGGGCTTGACGCCGACTGCTGATTTTGAGCAAAATCAAGGTGATGTCTTGGCAGGTCCCTTTGAGTATCAAAGGGGTCTCCCTGGAAGTGAAGACCGGGCGGATGGTCGTTTTATCGGGGCCGACGGGGCCTACCAAATGACCGCCGTTCAGCGCCTGAACCGGGAGGAAGGCGCTTCTTTTCAACTCGTGGCGCAAAATGCTATAATTACGCTGAACATCAAGCACTATGGCCACAGGTGTTGGAAGACGGGCGCATCGTCCGGGCCGGTCCCGTCGATCGCTTGAAAAACAACGAAGACATCAGGAAAATCCATGAACGGAGGCCGCCCCCGCCTTTTTCAGATCAGGCGACGGAAGCTGGACCCCTGCTTGCGCAGGGGCGACGGGTGGGACCATAGACGGCGCGTGGAGGGCGAGCTTTCAGGTAAATGACATCTAGTTACTAACGTCATTCCCCCGCAAGCGCGGATTCAGGCCATCGATAACTGTATAGATTGCGGGCCGAACTCTTCCAGACCGTTCGGCCGCCTCCGACCTGGGAAGGCGGGACCAGTGGAAAAAATATATCCGCCGAGCTTCTCATCCAAGACCGACGGACCTCCGGCCGAAAGAATCGTCGGGGCCCAGGATGAAATCCGCCGGCTCGATCTGGAGGGGGTGATACTTTTCCACTCCCGTGACCTCCTTTATTATAGCGGCACCGCCCAGCCGGCCTACCTGGTCATCCTCCCCCAAGATTACCGTTTGTTCGTCAGAAGCGGCCTCGAATTCGCCCGGCGCGAAACCTGGCTGCCCCCGGAAAAAATCATTCCCGAACGCCTTCTTGAAGAGGCCGTGCGGCGGATGTTTCCTCCGGACAGGGCCGGGGGAAAAGTGGGGGTCGAGTTGGACCTCCTGACCGTCCCTCACGCGGCCCATCTCCAAAAAGCCTTGGGTCGTCGGGAACTGGTCGATTTCACCCCGGCCGTCCTCCGGCAGCGCATGATCAAGTCCGGCCGGGAAATAGACTGCATTCGGCAGGCCTGCGCCGCGGTCCACGCCGGTCACGAAGCCGCCGTGAATTTCCTCGGCTCCGATGGGGAAAAGACCGAGCTGCAACTGGCGGCCGCCGTGGAAAACGCCCAGCGTCTGGCCGGGCATGAGGGAATCTTCTTCATGCGCCGGCCTGATTTCTTCATGGGCCGCGGTCCCATGGCTTCCGGGCCCAATCTGCGGGAAATCAGCGGCGTGGTCTTCAGCATCACCGGCCGCGGGTTGAGCCCGGCCGTGCCCGCCGGTCCCTCCCGCCGTATCATCCGGGCCGGGGACCTGATCCTCATCGACATCCCGCCCTGCGTTCAGGGTTACCACGCCGATCAGACCAGGATGTATTGCCTGGGCCGGCCGCCCCGAGCCGCCCTGGATTTGCACCGCCGGCTCCGGGAAGTGGCCGACCACCTGATCGACACCCTCCGCCCCGGACTCTCCTGCGACCAGGTCTTCGACCTGGCGACCCGAAAAGCCCAAGAACTCGGCCTGATCGATTCTTTCCTGCGCTTCCCCGGGGGCCGCCGGACCCATTTCGTCGGACACGGCCTGGGCCTGGACCTCAACGAACCCCCTTTCTTGGCCCAAGGAGATTCGGAGGTTCTTCAATCCGATATGGTCCTGGCCCTGGAACTCCACCTGATGACCTCCGAGGGCCTGACCCTGAAACTGGAAGATACCGTCCGGCTGGCCGACGAGGGCTGCCGTTTGCTGACCTTCAGCCCACGGGAATTGACCGTGGTTTGAAGCCAGACCTTGACCCTGGCGGCGATCTAAAACCTCTTTGCCAATCCGGATGAAAACGTGATAAAAGATTGGTCGGCGGCAATTTTACCCAGGCGGGTTGGCGGAGGTGTCGATCATGCGGCCGGTCTGTATCATCATCCGGGACGGTTGGGGTTATAACGAAAATCCCAAAGATAATGCGGTGCTGGCGGCCGAAACCCCGAACATCGACGCCTTAAAGGCCCGATATCCCTGGACCCTGCTGGACGCCTCGGGTGAACCGGTCGGCCTGCCCGCCGGGTACCAGGGCTCCAGCGAGGTCGGGCACCTGAACATGGGCGCCGGCCGGATCGTCATCCAGGAACTCAAGCGCATCGACGACGGACTGAGGGAGGGAACGTTTTTCCAGATCGAAAGATGGCGGAATCTGATTAAAAACTGGAAGACCAACCAAAGCCGCCTCCACCTTCTCGGCCTTCTTCAGGACGAAGGGGTCCACGCCCATCAGGAGCACCTGTTCAAAATCATGCGCCGGGCCAGGCAGGAGTATCCCGAGGGCCAAATCGTCGTCCACCCTTTTTTGGACGGACGGGACACCCCGCCGCGGAGCTGTCTGGAATATCTGGCCGGACTCGAACGGGTCATGGACGAAGTGGGCCTCTGCCGGATCGGCACGGTCATGGGCCGGTACTACGGCATGGACCGCTCCCGGAATTGGGACCTGACCGACCAGGCCTTTCATTGCATCGTCCTGGCGGAAGGCCGTCCGGTCCCGGACGCCGAGACCGCGGTTAAGAATGCCTACGAAAACGACTTGACCCCGGATAACCTGGAGATGTTCGACGAGTACATCCCGCCCTGTGTCATCGACGGATATGACGGCCTGCGGGACGGCGACTGCGTGGTCCACACCAATTTCCGGCAGGACCGGGCCATCCAGTTGAGCATGGCCTTTGTCGAACCGGATTATCCCGGACATCTCAAAAAAAGGCCCAAGGTCACTTATCTGGGCCTGACCCGCTATTACGACGAATTCACGGAATATATGCTCGGGCCCATGAGCGAGGGCGGGGCCATGGACAAACTTTTAGGCCAGGTAGTCTCCGAAGCCGGCCTGCGCCAACTCCGCATCTCCGAAACCCAAAAGTTCCGCCACGTGACCAGTTTCTTCAACGGCAAAAACACCACCCCTTATCCCGGCGAGGACCAGGTCGAGATCAAGGGGCGTTTCGACCCGGCCACCTTCGCCACCCATCCGGAAATGGAAGCCTATATCGTCACGACCGAATTGCTCAAGCGGCTGGAAGACAACCCCTACGCCTTCATTGTCATCAACTACGCCAACGGTGATATGGTCGGACATACCGGCGTCTTCGAAGCGGCCCGGAAGGCCATCGAGGTCGTGGACGAATGTGTGGGCCGGATCGTCCGGCGTTTGTTCGAACTGGATTTTCAGATTCTGGTCACCGCCGACCACGGGAACGCCGAACAGATGGTCGACTACGACACGGGGATGGTCAAGACCAGCCACACTACCTTCCCGGTCGAATGCATTTACGCGGCCAAGGATTCCCCCGGCCGGAAGATGATCGATCACGGCAAGCTGTCGGATATCGCCCCCACGGTCCTCAAGTTGCTGGGCCTGGACATACCCAAGGAAATGACCGCCGAAGTCCTGGTCAAAGATTGAGGCTTCGTCGGATATTACGAGAATCGGCCGAGCGCGGCCCAACTCAACCTTCAACCGTCAGGAGGTTCTTATGGTCAACAGGGAACTGGTTGCACCGTGCGGAATGTACTGCGGCGTTTGCGGCGTCTTGATTGCTCATCGGGACAATAATCAGCCTTTCAAGGAGAAACTGGCCCAGTTCTACGGCTGCCCCGTGGAAGACCTGGATTGCCAGGGCTGTATGTCCAGCGAACGGGCGGCTTTTTGTGAAGTTTGCAACATCCGGTCCTGTGCCATGGAAAAAAATTACGAGGGCTGCTACCAGTGCGACGACTGGCCCTGCGAGTACATTGAACAATTCTCGGTGCCGGTGGGTAAAAAGGTCATCATGAGGGCCGTCCCCCAGTGGCGGGAATGGGGCACGGAAAAATGGGTCGAGGAAGAGGAAAAGCGCTATATCTGCCCCAAATGCGGCTATCCGTCCTTTCGGGGGTCCCCCCGCTGCCGCCATTGCAAGGAGCCCCTGGCTTTGGATTAGCCGATGGATCTTTTATTTTGTCTGTGGGGGCTCCGCCCTGAAACTCCCGCCAGGGAGCGGTGCTCCGTGGCGGGGCGTCTCCCCGGCCGGAGGCATGAATAAAAATCGGCTCCAGCCCCGAGGCTGGTCGGAAGGAATAGATGGTCAACAAGGAATTACTGGCCCCCTGCGGCCTTTATTGCGGCGTTTGCAGCATCCTGATCGCCCACCGGGACAATAACCAAAGATTTAAGGAAGTCCTGGCCCCGGTCTATGGGTGCACGCCCGAGGAAATCGTCTGTCGAGGTTGCCTTTCGGAGGAAGTCTTCAAATTCTGCCGGATTTGCGGAATAAAAGCCTGCGCGTTGGAGAAAAATTACGAGGGCTGCCACCAGTGCCAAGACTGGCCCTGCGGTTTTTTCGACGACTTGCCTTTTGAAACAGGTAAAAAGGTCATCATGCGGGCCATCCCCCAGTGGCGGAAATGGGGCACGGAAAAATGGGTCGCTGAAGAAGAAAAACGTTACCATTGCCCCCATTGCGGCTATGAACTCTTTCGCGGGGCCAAACGCTGTCGTCAGTGCAAGGAGCCGGTTGACGTGGATTGACCTGCCCTGATCGGTGAGTCGGACTGCCGGCGGTTAAGGGGGCGGATAGAGTCGGTCATGTGTAAAAAACGGTTCCTGGTTGCCCTTGTCCTGATACTGGTCTTGGGTCTTTCCAAGGTGGGGGGGGCAGCCGATCAAGGACCTTCGGACAGTCTTTACGGCGCCGCCGGCCCTTACCAAGTCCAACCGGTTGAAAACGAATGGTTCGACCAAAAGCGCGGCCGTCAGGTTCCGGTCAAGATTTACCGGCCGGCCGACGCTCCCGGCCCCCGGCCCGTGATCATCTTTTCCCACGGCCTGGGCGGCTCGCGGGCGAGTTATGAGTACCTGGGCCGCCATTGGGCCTCCCACGGCTTGGTCTCGGTCCATTTACAACATCAGGGCAGCGACCTCGAGGTCTGGCGAAACGACAGCAGCCCCGTCAAGGCCCTGCGCCAAGCGGCCCTGAACCCGGAGGCGATCATCAACCGTCCCCTCGATATCAGTTTCGCCCTGGACCAACTGGAAAGACTTAACCGAGAAGACGCCCTCTTTCAAGGACGAGTGGCCCTGAACCGGATCGGGGCGACCGGTCATTCCTTCGGCGCGCACACCACTTTGACCGTCGCCGGCCAGATCATGATCGGACCGGGAGGCTCGGAGCATTCCTGGGGCGATCCGCGGATCAAAGCCTTCGTCGCCATGAGCGCCCCCGTCCCGCAGAGACGGGAACAATGGCCTCACGCTTACAGCCGGATCAAGATTCCCGGCCTGCACCTGACCGGGACCGAGGACGACCTGCCCATCGGCCATTCCCCGGCCGCGGAGCGGCGGGCGCCCTATGACCATATTGACGGACCTGACCAGTACTTGATTATTTTCCAGGGCGGCGACCACATGGTCTTCGCCGGTTTGGAGCGGCGTGCCGAAAAAGACGCTGTTTTTCAAGAACTTATCCGGATGAGCTCGACGGCCTTCTGGTATGCCTATCTCAAAGACGAGGCTCGCGCCAAGGCTTGGTTGGCCAAGGGAGGATTAAAGGAGTGTCTGGCCGAAAATGGGACTTTTGAGCGTAAATGATTGCGGTTGGTCCATGATGGATTTGAGAGGCCCGACCTTAACCCGGAAAGCGTCCCCGATCCCCAACCAAATCCACGGATGTTGGTTGCGAGATATTGGTCAAAACGTTCAGGGAGCCTCCCGCTGTTTAATCAGAGTCACTGATATTTAGAATGGATTAATTCATGGAGTGGTTAGTTTTTCAATCTCTCGGCGGTCTCGGTTTGTTCATTTTCGGCATGAAAATCATGTCGGAAGGACTGCAGAAGGTCGCCGGTAAAAAGATGCGGAAGATACTTGGTTTAGTCTCCAACAATCGGTTTGTCGGCTGCGCCGTGGGCTCCCTGGTGACCAGCGTCATCCAGAGTTCCAGCGCGACCACGGTCATGCTGGTCAGCTTCGTCGACGCGGGTCTCATGACCCTTGTCCAGGCCACCAGCGTAATTTTGGGGGCCAATGTCGGGACCACGGTCACCGCCCAACTGATCGCCTTTAGGATCGAAGCCTTTGCCTTGCCGGCCATCGCCACCGGCGTTTTTTTGAAGTTTTTTGTCGGTCGCCGGAGATGGGGCTACCTGGGAGACGCCCTGCTTGGTTTCGGACTGGTGTTTTTCGGGCTGAGCACCATGAAACTGGGCTTTGCCCCCGTGAAACAGGACCCGGCTTTTATCTCCTTTTTCACTCAATTCAGCGCCGATCATCTGAGCGGTCTTTTCCTGTGCGTCCTTATCGGCACGACCATGACCATGATCCTCCAGAGTTCCAGCGCCACCGTCGGGGTCACCATGGCCCTGGCCAGCCAGGGGCTTTTGGACTTCCCAACCAGCGTGGCCTTGGTTCTGGGGGACAACATCGGTACGACGATTACGGCGGAATTGGCCAGCATCGGGGCGGGTTTGAGCGCCAAGCAGACGGCCAGGGCCCATACCCTTTTCAATGTGATCGGGGTTATCTATATCATCTGTTTCTTCCCCCTGTTCATTGACCTGGTGGTCTGGGTGACCTCATCCCTCATGAAAATGGGGCCGCCGGATGTTTTTATCGGGGCGGAAAGGCCGTACATGGCCAGATATATCGCCAACGCCCACACTTTGTTCAATATGATTAACGCCTTCTTTTTTCTCTGTTTTCTGAAGTATTTGTCCAGGCTGGCCGTCTGGCTCACCCCTCACCCGAAGGATGAACGGGATCTGGATGAACTCCACCATATTAAATTCATTGACTTCAAATATATAGATACACCAACCGCGGCCCTGGGACAGGCTCGGGCTGAAATCGTCAGAATGGGCGAGTCCGTCCAGGTCATGTATTCGGAAGTGATCAAGTCCCTCAAGGAGAGAAAACTAAAAGACCTGCCCAAATGGCGAAAACTCGAAGACGCCATCGATGACCTGCATATGGAGATAACCGAATTTCTTGTCCGGGTCATGCAAGGGAGCAGCACGGCGGAAGACTCCGGGGAGGTGGCTTCTTTAATGAGGCTGGCCAATAATCTCGAAAGAAACGGGGACGCCATCCAGAACATCATTGACATGATTGAACAAATGGTGGACCAAAATTTGTATTTTTCCGGATGGGCCTTGCATGACTATGACCTGATCTCCGATGAAGTCCGAAGATTTTTGGCCCTGGTGGTCGAAGCCATCCGCAATGAGGAACAGGACATCATGGCGGAAGCCCACGAGATCAGGGACAAGATCACCCGGATGCGGGAAGAGATGAAAACGGATCACATTTTACGTCTTAAGAACGGGTTATGCGATACGGACGCCGGAGTCGTTTTAGCCGACCTGCTGGTGACCTTTGAAAAAATGGGTGACTTTTGCTATTATATCGCCCAGGCTATTTCCGGGCTCAAATCCTAAATGAACTCTAGTTGGGCTTTATGGGAGTTGCTGGTATGCCCGCACATGTCTGTCCGGCCTGGCTGGGGTACTTCCTGCTTTTTCCCTGGCGGAAATGGCTGGAAAACCCGAACCAAATCCTGGGTCCCTTGGTCCGGCCGGGGATGACCGTCCTGGAACCGGGCTGCGGCATGGGTTATTTCACCTTGCCCCTGGCCCGGATGGTCGGCCCCGAGGGCCGGATCGTCGCCGTGGACATCCAGCCCAAGATGCTGGCGGCCCTGACCCGTCGAGCCCGGAAAGCCGGCCTGGCCGACCGGATCGAAATTAGGCTGGCCCAAGCCGACCGCCTGGGGATTGAAGACCTGGACGGGCGGGTGGACCTGGTCAGCGCCCTGCACATGATCCATGAAGTTCCGGATCAAACGTCTTTCTTTCAAGACATCTGGACGGCCCTCAAACCGGGCGGTCTCTTCTTCATCGTCGAACCCAAGGCCCACGTCAAGGCCAAGCAGTTTGAACAAGGCCTGGCCAAGGCTGAAGAAATGGGATTTAAGAGAGAAGAGTGGCAGGCCAAAGCGCGGGGCTGGAAGACGCTGCTCAGAAAAACATCGATCCAGGAGAGAGATGGGACCGATCAGCGGGCGGAATAAGAACAGCCTTCTTTCACAATTAATCCAAAGGGAGGTTAGATGATGAAGATTAGAATACTTTTTACGACGGCGGTGCTTATGACCGCGCTGCTGACGCCCGGGCCGACCCAAGCTCAAAGCGATTTCATCAAAGACTCGGTCGTTTTCGACCGGGCCTACATTGCGGTCCTGGCGGTGACCAACAAAGAGGACACGGCCCTGTCCCCCAAGGCCATGGTTTTCCTGAAACAGGACTGGCCGGTTTTTAAAGCAAAATATCAAGGGCATAAACCCGACGATCCCCAGTGGGCCAAGGACTTTGCTCACTTGGACGAACTGATCGCCGAGGCCGACCGGCTGGTGACCGAAGGCCGAAACCTGCTGGAAGCCCACGAGGTCTTGGAGGGCGTAAGGTATACTTTTCTTGATCTGAGGCGGAGAAACAATATCGAGTACTTTATTGATCACCTGACCGAGTTCCACCATCACATGGAAGAGATCGCCCTGACCGCCAAGGGTAAGACGCCCCAAACCTTGTCCGCGGCCGATCTGGAAAAGATCAACAAACTTTATCTTCCGCTCAAAAAATCCATGACCGCCATCGCGCAGGCTTTGTTCGACCCGGCCTTGTTCGGATTCAATGAGCCGAAAACCGCCAAATTGAAAAATCTGATCGATTTGGAGGCCAAAACAGTCCAGGCCCTGGAGCAAGCCCTGGCCGGAAAGGACCTGGGAGCCGTCATCAAGACCGGCCAGGCCATTAAGCCCCACTTTGTCGAGATGTTCCTGCTTTTCGGGGATTTTGAACGACTAAGGGCCGCCAAATAAAGGCGGCCCACGGGCCATTTAAAACCCTCGGGTCATGGCCGGGTCCGTCGAAGACAGCCCGAAGCAATCTCCTTCAATTTCCAGAGATTGCTTCGGCAAGTAAATATCAGCCGATGGACCCGGCGCAGACTTCGCAGCCGCAAAAGGCCAAAGCGGACAGTTCATTGGCTTCAGCGCGCCGTCGGTCCTCTTCGTTCTGATATTGAGGCGTCTCATGGCGGGGCAGCCGATCGCTGAAGATGGCTTCCCGCCAGACCTCGTCCTCGCCCCACTGGAAGGGCAGTATTTTGATTGATCCTGGTTCAGTCAGAGAGTTAAAGGCCTCAAGGGCCTCGATAAGGATTTGCCGCTGAAGCTCGGGCTGGTCCGGCTTTCCAGCAGTATGGCCCAGGGGAAAGTCAAGAAAGGCGCCTCGCGGCGGGTTGACGGCCCGCATGATGTCGTAGGCCGAGCCCATACACAAGGCGGGAATGCCGGCGGCTTCGACCTGGCGCGCGATCAGTCCCACGGACTGATGACAGACCGGTCAAACCGGGACCAGCAAGGCGGCATCCACTTTTTCGGCCAAGAGGCGCTCGGTCAGTCTCGGGGCCAGGTCCTCTTTGACCCGCCGGGCCGAGTAGATGCCGCCCATGAAGGTATAGGCGTGGTCGGCCAGTTCCCCGATGAAACCCTCCTTGGACAGGCGGCGCAGGGTGTCGATGGGAAAAACGGCGTTGGGGTCGCGGCGGGCGGCCCGCAGGTCATAGGCGAAATGGGTGGCCCGCAGGTCCTCGGTCTTGACGTCTTTAGGAATGGTCCGAAATGAGACGTCGTCTTTATAGTGAAAGGCCACCTGGCCGGTCACGTAAATGCCCCCCGAAGCCAGCAGGCCCAGACGGCATTCGGATAAGGGTTTCTTTAAAGGCCGCCAAGGCGGCGGGTCTTCGTTGATCGCCCAGTGGTAAGCCGGATAGCCTAAGGAGGAATAAAGCCGGCCGATCAGACTCATGTATTCGACGTGCATAACTTTCACCTTCCCCTTAGTGAATCAGATTGGGAAAGAGGCAAAATTGCTTCTTTAACGAAATAATATACAATAGATGGAAATTATTTGTCCAGGCTGTTGGCATGGGTGTCGCTTCCAGCGCCCCCAAAGCAGGGCTGCTCCGCCGACGGTCGGTCAACCGATGGGCCACATTCAACGGTCATTGTTAATTTGTTATTGACATTATTTCAGGAAGAGTCCGAAATAACCAAGCAGGAAGCGACTGATCAGCCTTGGACGGAAAATGGAAAAAAGGAGGTGGGAACCCCTGCTTTTAAAACTGATTCGGATTAGAATCCCCGTGGCGCATCTTTTTCACTTAAAGGTATTTTGAATCATTTTCCACGAAGATCCTAATGAGAGGAGATTGTTATGGGCTATAAGAGCATCTTGTATGAGGAAAAGGACGAGATCGGTGTATTGACCCTTAACCGTCCGGAAAAGCGCAATGCCTTGGGGGCCGAATCGGAAGAGGAAATCATCACCTGTCTGCGTGATGCGGGGAAGAGATGTGACGTCAAAATCATCATCTTCAAGGCCGCTGGGGATATCTTCTGTGCGGGTCACGATCGCGCGGAGATCCTCGACCAACCCCTGCCCAACATCAGGCGCCTTTTTCAGACTTCCTTTAACATGATGATGACTCTGCGCAGCATCCCCCAGTGCGTGATTGCTCAAGTCCAGGGAATCGCCATGGCCGGGGGTTGCCATCTGGCTGCGGCCTGCGACCTGATAACGGCCGGTAAAGAGAAGGCCAGGTTCGGCATGACCGGCCTCATTTATTCTTATAACTGCTCCACGCCGACCGTGGCGGTGAGCCGGGCCGTGCCCCAAAAGAAATGCATGGAAATGCTGATGACCGCCCGGTTGCTAAGTGCTCAAGAGGCTTACGATTTTCATCTCGTCAACCGCATCTTTCCCGACGACCGGCTGGATGAGATGACCCATGAATGGGCCAAGGAGATTGCCAAGGCCAGCAAATACGCCATCTACATGTCCAAGCAGGTTTTTTATTCACAGATTGAGATGACGGAATGGCAGGCCTACCAATACACCAAGGAGATGATGGCCATGGCCGGGGTGAGTGCGAATCCCACCGAAGGCTTCAGGGCTTTTATTGATAAGCGCGAACCGGTCTGGGATGAATCAACGCCTTTCTAATTACTTAAGTCAACCACCGGCGCCGGCAGCTCCGGCGCAAAAAAGATAAACGGTTCTCCCGGTGAGCAAGGCCCCAAAGGAGCAGGGAGAATCGTAAATGAATGACGGGCGGACTGAAGCTTTTTCCATGCCGCTTGCGCGGCGGACACCTCCTTACTAGAAATAGGGACAGCCATTATTTTTTAAAAATAGTGCCTGTCCCTATTTATCCCACCCTGGGCGGGGAGCCCTCCGGTCGATCCATCCCGAACCGTTGACCTTAGGCTCACGTCCGGCCCCCATCATCCCTGACCGAAGGCTAAGCCAAACATCAGCGGCGGGTTCCGATTGAAAGTGGTATAATTCAACCAAAGACATCAAGAGTCCGATTCTTCGGCCAAAGGAGGATTGGGTCGGCGGAGAAAGCCTCGACCGATGAGAGGAGGTGGGGCATGTTTAAGACCCGCAAGGAATTTTTACAGGAGTTCATGCGGCTGACCGGTCTGCCCTCCATGGAGGAAGCCGACCGGATGGCCCAAATAGCCATTGGTCTGATAAAGGCCCGTATCGGGCCGGAACTCTCCGAACGGGTGGCCGAAGCCGTGCCGGAAGACTTGGGCCACGGCTGGAGGAATATCGCCATCCCGAGTGAAGCCATGGAAGTCCAGGAAATGATGTTTGAACTCGAGGAGGTCGGCGAGGCGGAGACTGCCGCTCCAATAGGAGAAGAGTTACAGCCTCAATATGGTTAAGGGTAAGGTGATCAGACTTGGTGGAATTTCCTTGGTCGAGGTTTTTTCCCTACCAAGCTTTTAAAACCGTTACAAAAATGGGGATCGTCCCCGGTTTTTACCGCCTTTATTCCTGCTCATAGCCGAACCGGCGCAAGGCCCGGGGGTCCTTGCTCCAGTTCTTTTGCACCCGGACAAAGAGTTGCAGGAAAACCTTGGTCCCGGTCAGGCGTTCAATGTCCTTGCGGGCCGCCGTGCCGATCTGTTTGATCTTCTGTCCTTGTTTGCCGATGATGATCCCTTTTTGGGAGGGGCGTTCCACGTGGATGGTTGCCTGGATTCGGATCAGGTCCGGGCGGTCCTCATTGAAGGCCTCGACGGTGATCGCGGTCGAGTAGGGAATTTCCTGGCCGGTCAAACGGAAAATCTGCTCCCGGATCATTTCCGCGGCGATGAATCGTTCCGGCTGATCGGTCACGGTGTCGGGCGGGTAATATTGGGGGCCCGGCGGCAGATGGGCCTTGATCTCCTCGATCAGGCCCTTCAAATTTTCGCCTTTCAGGGCCGAAATAGGCACCAGGGCGGCCAGGGGCATTTCGCGGCTGAACCGATCCATTAAAGGAAGGAGGTCTTCCTTCCTGACCTGGTCGATCTTGTTGATGACCAAAATGACGGTCTTTTCCCGTTCCCGCAAGGCCTCGGTCACCAGGCGGGCCTCATCTTCGGGGCGGCCGGGTTCGATCATGAATAAAATCAGGTCCACGTCCGGCAGGACGCTCAAGGCCCGGGCCGTCAGATGGCGGTTAAGTAAATCCGAGCCCTGATGCAGGCCCGGCGTGTCGAAAAAAACGATCTGGGCGTCCGGCGCGGTCCAGACCCCCAGGATGCGGTGGCGGGTGGTCTGGGGCTTGTCCGAGGTGATGGCGATCTTTTGATCCAGGAGCCGGTTGATCAGGGTGGACTTGCCCACGTTGGGCGGGCCGATGATGCCGACGAATCCGGACCGGTGCTGGGTATCGGTCAAGAGGGTTGCTCCTATAGATCAACGGTCTGACTTGAAGGTTGGTGGTCCCAGATCGAGAAAATCCCCTGGTCCCATGCGAATCGTCCGGGGGCCAGCCGGGCATCGGGCTGGAATTTCAATTCTTCCAGACTGAAAACATCCATCAGTCGCTTCAGGTTGCGCCTTTCATGCCCCAGGGCTTGGGGCAGGTCTTGGGGGGCCACTTGAATGGCCGCCCTGGACGCGCCCGGTTTCCGGGCGGTCAGGACCCGGACCAGGGCCCGGCCGTATACCTCGGACCTGACCAGATGCCCCAGGGCCGGATGATAGGGTCCGGCCAGGACGCCTTGATCCAGGCGGGAATCGTTCTGAAGCCCGATGCGGGTGACCACGATCCCGGCGGCCGTCAACCGCCGAACGAACTCGGCGCATACGGCCACGGCTTGATCCAAAGACAAGGGTTGGTACAATCCCCGGCGGAAAAGTTCGGCCAAGGGGACGTCCGGCAACACCAGTAAAGGGTAAAGCCGGACCTCAGCGGGGGCCAGGGCCAGGATTTCGTTTAAAGTCAAGGCCCGGCTCCGGTCGTCTTCCCTGGGCAGACCCAGGAGAAGCTGGAGCCCCAGCCTCATTCCGGCCGATTTGACCCGCCCGGCCGCCTGCCGGGTTTGTTCGGCCGTGTGTCCGCGGCCGGCGGCGGCCAGAACCCGGTCGTCCATGGCTTGGGCCCCGATCTCGACGGTGGTCACGCCATGGGCCTTGAGAAATTCGATCTGGTCCGGGTCGAGGGCGTCGGGCCGGGTGGAAAGGCGCAGGCCGTGGACCTTTCCTTGCTCCATATAAGGCCGGACCGCGTCGAGCAAGGCGGCCTGGCGGGGACGCGGCAAAAAAGTGAAGGTGCCGCCGAAAAAAGCCGCCTCGACCCTCCGGCCGGAACGGAGTTTGGGCGAAGCCAGCCCCATTTCTAGGCCCCGGTCCACGGATTCGGGAGTCAAGGGCTCGGGCCGGACCCCGGCGGAAAGCCCCTGGTTGCAATAAATGCACCGGCGGGGGCAGCCCTGGTGAGGCAAGAAAAAAGGAATGACAAAAGGTTTCACGAAGAGCTCCGCTCTTCTTCTTTCAGAATGATGAGGGCCGCCCGGGCCGCTTCCTGTTCAGCCTCCTTCTTGCTCCGGCCCCGCCCGGTGGTCAGCTCCTTTTCGCCTAAAAAGAGGGCCACTTCAAAGGTTCGGGCGTGATCCGGGCCATGGCTGGCGGTCAGTTGGTACACAGGCGTTTCCCCCAAAATCCGCTGGGTCTCTTCCTGGAGTCTGGTCTTGAAGTCCTTTAAAAGATCGTCCCTTGAAGCTCGAACCAGGAGACCCTTCCACAGTCTCTCCACCGTCTTCATAGCCGCGTCAAAGCCCTGGTCAAGATAGACAGCCGCCAAAACGGCTTCCAGGGCGTCGGCCAGGATCGAGTTTTTCTTCCGGCCGCCGGAAGAGGCCTCGCCCCGCCCCAGAAAAAGGCAAGGAGGCAGACCGATGTCCCTGGATATATCGGCCAGTTGGCCTTCGTTGACCAGACCGGCCCTGATTTTGGACAAGTCACCCTCTTTCAGTTCCAGGAAATACTGGTACAAAAGGACGCTGATGCACATGGACAGGACGGCGTCGCCTAAAAATTCCAACCGTTGATTGTCTTCTCCAGGCCCCTGGTCCTGATGGTCCTTCCATTGATGGACGAAGGACCGGTGCCTGAGGGCCGTGAGTAAATGCTCCCGGTTGATGAAGTAGTACCCTAACCGGGCCTGGAGCTGGTTCAGGGCCGCTTCCCGGTCCTCAGTCAGGTCGTTTTCCGGACGCTTCTCCGCCATAACCCCAAACCTAATGATCAGCCCGGTAAAAGTCAAGAAGGCTCGAGCAAGACCGCCCTGCTCCAAAACAAAAAAGAAAATCTCCCGGCCGCTTCTTCGGCCGCCGGAGCAAGGCGGGCGTAGAATCCTTTAGCGGTTCCCGATCATTAACCAGTTGATTTTTATTAAAATGAACGATTTTGCAAAAATTTCGACAATTAGGTGACGGCATTCGATTGACTTTGATCGGCAAGTCTGGTTTATTTTACCATTTGATTGAAATCAGGTGAACCGGCCAGGCCGGCTCGTCGGAAGAACGGCGGCTGAAAGCTTATTTGTCTTTTACTCTGGATGATTTTCACTACGATCTCCCTGAGGAGCTGATTGCTCAAAGACCGGCTCCCCGAAGAGAAGATTCCCGGCTGATGATTCTTGACCGCAAGACCGGGGCTGTGCGCCATGCTCGTTTTCGAGATTTAGCCCGGCATTTGCCCCAGGAAACGCTTCTGGTCGTCAACGACGCCCGGGTGGCCCCGGCTCGTTTATGGGGCCGCAGGCCGACCGGCGGTCGGATCGAGGCCGTTCTTTTACAGCCTCCGGCGTCGGAAGCAGGCCCGGGGACTTATGAGATCGAGTGTCTGACCAGGCCGTCCCGGCGTTTGAAACCAGGGACCGAGATCAGATTCGGTCCGGACCTTCGGGCCGAAGTAACGGAGCGGACCGAGGCCGGTCGGACCATTCTGAGGTTTTTTTTCGAGCGGGGGCCGGCGGAGACTTTGGAACGTCTGGGCCGGATGCCTCTGCCGCCTTATATCCGGCGGGAGCCGGGGGGCGGACCCGAGGCCGAATTGGATCGGGAGCGTTACCAGACCGTCTACGCCCGGGCGGCCGGGGCCGTGGCCGCTCCCACGGCCGGGCTGCACTTTTCGCCGGAGATGCTCGAAGACCTTCAGCAACGGGATTTTGAAATAACGGCCTTAACCCTGCTCGTCGGGTACGGCACCTTCGCTCCGGTCCGATGCCGGGATATCACCCGGCATCGCCTCCACCCGGAGATGGTCCGAATTTCCAAGGAAACGGCTGAAACCGTCAACCGGGCCAAGACCCAGGGCCGGATGGTGACCGCCGTGGGCACCACGGTGGTCCGCTCCCTGGAGACGGCCGGCCGGGCGGGGCCGCCGATCGAATCTTTGACCGGCCCGACCGACCTTTTCATTTATCCCGGCTTCAATTTCCGGGTTGTGGATCACCTGGTGACCAATTTTCACCTGCCCGGCTCGACCTTGCTCATGCTGGTCTCGGCCTTGGCCGGCCAGGAACTTATTCTTGAGGCCTATCGGACCGCCGTCGAACATAAGTACAGATTTTTCAGTTACGGCGACGCCATGCTGATACTATAGGTAACGGAAAATGGCCGCCGATCAAGGTTCTTTTAAGTTCAGGATTATGGCCCGGGACCGGGCCACCGGGGCCCGGGCCGGTGAAATCATAACGGCCCACGGCGTTGTCCCTACTCCGGCCTTTATGCCGGTGGGGACCAGGGCTTCAGTCAAGGCCATGGGGTCCGACGATCTGAAGCGGGTCGGGGCTTCAATTATCCTGGCCAACACTTATCATCTTCTGGCCCGCCCTGGTCCCGATCTGATCGCCAAACTGGGCGGGTTGCACGCTTTCATGGCCTGGCCGGGGGCGGTGCTGACCGACAGCGGAGGGTATCAAATTTTTTCCCTCAAGGATTTACGGCGGTTGGACGAAGAGGGGGTCACTTTCCGGTCGCCCGTGGACGGGTCGGAGATTTTCCTCAGCCCGGAAAAGGCGGTGGCCGTCCAGGAGGCCCTGGCCCCGGATATCATGATGTGTCTGGACGAGTGTACGCCCTATCCGGCCGATCGGGAGCAGACAGCCCGGTCGGCGGCCTTGACTCTAAGATGGGCCAAGCGCTGTCTCGAAGCGCAAAATCCCGAGGTCTCCCCGGCCCTGTTCGGCATCGTCCAGGGGGGCATGTATCCCGACCTCCGGCGCCGGTCGGCCGAAGAGATTGGGGCCTTGCCTTTTCCGGGGATAGCCGTCGGCGGACTGGCCTTGGGCGAACCATGGTCAGTTCGTCTCGAGATGATCGAGGCTGCGGTTGAAGTTCTGTCCCCGTATCGGCCCCTGTACCTGATGGGGCTGGGCGCGCCGGAAGACCTGGTCGAAAGCATGGCCCGGGGCGGGGACCTGTTCGACTGCGTCCTGCCCACGCGCAACGCCCGCAACGGCCAGTTCTTTACGCGGTCCGGACGCCTGGTCATCAAAAACGCCGCTTACCGGGAAGACCCTAGGCCGGTGGACGAAGCCTGCGGCTGTTACACCTGCCGGACTTTTTCCCGGGCCTATTTGCGGCATTTGTATCTTTCCGGCGAGCTTTTGGCTTATAGGTTGAATACCATCCACAATCTCTATTATTATCTGTCTTTGATGGCCGAAGCCAGAACCGCCGTGCTGGAAAACCGATTTTCTGATTTTGTAAGCCGTTTCTATGCCGAGCGGGACGATGGTCCAGCTTCGGCGGAGACGCGGCCAGAATAAGGAGGATGAATGATGTTTACTGAATTGGCCTACGCCATGGGTGGAGCTCCTTCGGGCAGCGGGGGCGGCACCAGCGGAGGCGGCTTGGGAGCCCTGCTTCCCTTGGTTTTAATGTTCGTTATCTTTTATTTTCTGCTCATCCGGCCTCAGCAGAAAAAAGCCAAGACCCATCGGGAGATGCTGACCAATCTCCACAAGGGCGACCGGATCGTCACCAGCGGCGGGCTTATCGGAGAAGTGACCGGAATAAGCGATACCGTGATCACCCTCGAAATCGCTCCCAAGATCAGGGTCAAGGTCTCCCGCAGCCACATCGCCGGACTGTCCGGTCCGGCCTCGAGCGAACCAAGCTCGACGGAAGTGGAAAAAAAGAGCTGAGCCCTCGGCGGTCCGGTATTTTGATCGCCTTTTTCCCGAAAGCCGACGGGGCGATTATAGTGGAATATTCCGGGAAATACCCCGGATTCCGACAAGGGCAAAGGCTCCTTCGGTTTTCAAGTTTTTGCTGAAGGTCCAGGAGTGTAAAAAGTGGAACGTAGCTTGAAATGGCGAATCCTGATCGTTTTGGCGATCCTGATCGTGTCCCTGGTTTATATCTACCCCTCGCTGGCTCCCGGCCTGCCGACCTGGTGGCAAAAAGGCCTGCCCGCGGAAAAAATCCACCTCGGCTTGGACCTCAGAGGCGGCATGCACCTAATCCTCGAGGTCCAGGCCGACAAGGCCGTGGAAAGCGCGGTGGAAAGAACGGTGGAAGAACTCAAGTTCAGTCTGGTCAAGGCCAAGATGCCGGTCAACGGCGTGACCCGCATCGAGGGCCGGCGGCTCGAAGTACAGTTGGCCAGGGCCGATGACCAGGATAAGTTCAATAAGCTGCTGGACAATGAATTCGATTATCTGGTCACCGATTCCACCGCCGAGGAGGCCGGCCGGCTCAAGTTGATCCTGTCTTTTCATGCCAAGGAGGCCGCTCGAATCAAGGAACTGGCCGTCAGACAGGCCCTGGAGACTATCCGCAACCGGATTGATCAGTTTGGGGTGACCGAACCCGACATTCGGCCCCAGGGCGCGGACCGAATCGTCATCCAGCTCCCTGGAGTCAAGGACCCGGAACGGGCCGTGGCCCTGATCGGCAAGACCGCCCTGTTGGAGTTCAAGCTGGTCGAGGAAGCTCATAGCGTGGAAAAGGCCCTGAATGAAGGGCCGCCGCAGGGCACGGAAATAATTTATCAGGTCGTCATCGACCGGGAAACCGGCCGAACGACCAAGACGCCTTATTTGGTCAGGACCAGGAGCCTGTTAACCGGCGAGTACGTGACCGACGCCCGGGTCATGATCGACAACCAGTTCAATCAACCCTATGTGGCCCTGAATTTCGACGCCAAGGGCTCCCGGTTGTTCGAACGCATCACCGAGGCCAACGTCAACAAGCGGTTGGCCATAGTTCTGGACGGCAACGTCTATTCGGCCCCGGTCATCCAGGAGAAAATCAGCGGGGGCAAGGCTAGAATCACCGGCAGCTTTTCACTCGACGAGGCCCGGGATTTGGCTATAGTCCTGCGAGCCGGGGCCCTGCCCGCCCCGGTCAACGTCTTGGAAGAACGGACGGTCGGGCCTTCCCTGGGGCAGGACTCGATCGATCAAGGCGTCAACTCGGTCGTGGTGGGCCTGATTCTGGTCCTGGCCTTTATGATCTTCTATTATCGCCTTTCCGGGGCCATTGCCAATGCCGCCCTGTGCCTCAATATCGTCTTGATCTTTGCCGCCCTGGCCGCTTTCGGGGCCACGCTGACCCTGCCCGGCATCGCCGGGATCATCCTGACCATCGGCATGGCCGTCGACGCCAACGTCCTGATTTTTGAACGCATCCGGGAAGAAATCCGGTTGGGTAAAACGCCGAGGGCCGCCGTGGACGGCGGCTTCGGCAAGGCCACTTTGACCATCCTGGATGCCAACGTCACCACACTCATCGCCGCCCTGGTCCTGTTTCAGTTCGGAACCGGCCCCATCCGCGGCTTTGCCGTGACCCTGTCCATCGGCATCGTGGCCAGTCTTTTCACCGCCATTTTTGTGGCCCGGATCATTTTCGACTACCTGCTGGTCAAAGTAAAAATGAAAAAGATCAGCGTTTAAGCCCAAACCTTCTGCCGGAGCACTAGAACTATGGAATTGATCAGACCAGACACCAATTTCAATTTTGTCGGCGTCCGCCGCTGGGCCTACGCCTTTTCCGCCGTCCTCATCCTGGTGGGCATAGTTTCCTTGATCGTTCACGGCGGCCCTAATTACGGCGTCGACTTCGCCGGCGGCAGCCTGATTCAAATCAAGTTTCAGAAGCCGACCACGGCCCAGGTTATTCGAGACGCTCTCGGAGACCTCAATATGGGCCAGGAATCCATCCAGCGGTTCGGCGATCCCGAAAATAACGAATTTTTGGTCCGGGTCTCCCAGGAAACCGAAGACTTGAACACCCTGTCTCAAAGGGTCGAGCGAACCCTGGAACAGAAATTCGGCCAAGGGAGCCTCGAGGTCCGGCGGGTGGAAACGGTCGGTCCCAAAGTCGGAAAGGACTTGCGCCAAAAGGCCCTGTTCGCCATATTTTATGCCATTCTTTTCATTGTCATTTACATCTCCGGCCGCTTCGAGCTGAAATGGCTGATGAGCCTGGTCCTGGCCCTGGCCTTGATGCTGGCCGTCTATCTGGCCGACTTGCTCGGGGCGGGGGTGACCGGACTGATCCTGGTCGCCCTGGTCATCACCATGGTGGTCTGCTTTTTCTTTCAACTTAAGTTCGCCCTGGGGGCCATCCTGGCCTTGATGCACGACGTGGCCATCACCGTCGGCGTCTTTTCTTTGCTCAACAAGGAAATGACCCTGACCATCGTCGCTGCCATCTTGACCATCATCGGCTATTCCTTGAACGACACCATCGTCGTCTTCGACCGCATCCGGGAAAACACGAGGAAATACAGGAAACAGAACTTCGACCGGATCATCAACTCGAGTATCAATGAAACCTTGAGCCGGACCATCCTGACCGGCGGGACCACCCTGATCGTCCTCGGTTGCCTCTATTTTCTCGGCGGGCCGGTCATCGCCGATTTCTCCCTGGCTTTGATCATCGGCATCATCATCGGCACCTATTCGTCCATTTACGTGGCCAGCCCCATCCTGCTGATCTGGCCCCCGGCGGGAGCCGTGGTCAAGTCCAAGACCAAGCGGGGCGGCTGGCCGAAGGCCAAAAAATAGCCTTCCCATGCGATACGTCCGGCCAACGAGTAATCCATTAATCATTGGCGGCCTGGATTCCCGCTTGCGCGGGAATGACGTTGGTAACTTGACGTCATTTATCTGAAAGTCGATACTGAATGCGCCTTTTTGACCTGACCCGAAGCACCACCCGTCACCCCCCGCCAGCAGGGGTCCAGAAAAAAACCGTACCGAAGACCAGGCTCCCTTTCGCGGGAACGACGGCTTGGATATCTCGGGCGGGAAAAACAACCGCGCCTCATGTAACCGGATTTTTATTTCCCGGTCGGGCCTTAAGGGCATGACGGTTTCGGCGAAAGCAGGAATCTTCTTACCTCGGCCGGACAGAAAAAGACGGAGGATGCCTCCCCTAATTGAACGGTTAGGTCAACGATCAGAAATTCCTTGACCTCGCGGTTCAAACTTGAGTAATTTAAAAGATATAGGGTTTGTCGAAAATTGATTCCTCTCCCTTGGCGGAAGAGGATCAAGGTGAGGGGCGCTTAAGATATTTCTTATCGAAAGCCTGATCGAGGGCGGCCATGAACTTTTTTCCCGGGCGGCGTATCTATTTAACCTTGTTCATTGTAACCCTGGCCCTGGCCTCGACCTCATGCTGCTCGACCTGTGATTTACATAAGAATGATGATTTTGCCGGGTTGGAGCAGAAGGTCGACCGGCTGGACAGCCGGTTGACCGAGGAAGCGGCCGCCTTGCGGGGCGAGGTCCATCAGCTCGACGAAAAAATAGCCGAACTCAAGGCGCCCCCGCCCCAGAAAGAGATAGCCGCACCCGCGCCTGAACCCGCCCCGACCGTGACGCCGGCCGAGGCGCCCGCCCTGTACAAGCAAGCCCGCGAAAAATATCTCCGGTCTCAGTACCAGGAAGCGGCCGAACTATTTGAACGCCTGGCCGCCGGCGCCCCCCGGCACAAACTGGCTCCCAACGCCCGGTACTGGCTGGCCGAATGTTATTACAGCCGGCGTCAGTTTCAAGAGGCCGTCACCCAGTTTGACAAGGTCATCCAGGACTATCCGGCCTCGGACAAGGCCCCCGACGCCATGCTCAAGCTGGCCTATTCCTTCCACATGCTCCAGGACGGCCATGCGGCCATGACTCACCTGCGCAACCTGCTTCAGCGCTATCCCAAGTCACGGGCCGCCGAGATGGTCAGAAAAGGCCAGACCGTTTTTCAGTATCCTTGAGGCCGGTCCTCAAACGCTCTCCGATTCGATTACACCGGATATGGTTTTAAGGTTCATGGTTTGACCGGCTTCGTCGGCCCCGAGGATGGCCGCGATGTCCAATTGACTTTTTGGAGGCGAAGCCCTTTTCGGCCCTCGGTTCGGGACACACATATAGCGTTTCTCTAAAGTTCTTTCCTAATAGAGCCAGTGATGGTGTTTTGCTGTTTCCGATTATTGGCCCAAAGAAGCGCCTTATCGACTCGTTCGATTAGTTTCTCGTAGTCCTTGGCGAGCAAAGGGGTCAGGAGCCTTTTTTTAGGGCTCCTGACCCCTTTTTGCGTCCAAGCAAAAAATGCACCTTATCGGAAATTATTTTCGAGAACCGCTATAAATCATCCGGCCTAGTCCTTCCGCCTAATAATTTTACACCACCGTTTGGACTGTAAAAAAATCACCCAATATTCCTTGAAACTTTTGGGTCCGGCGCGCGGCTCCCCGCCCAACCCTGATAGATAAATTAAAATAAAACAATACATTAAGCAATAATGACCCCGTGTTTCACCTTTTGGCCCGTCTTTTGCCCCATGAAATACCTGAACAAAATATTTTCTATAAAGGAGGAACGAAAATGACGAGAAAAACTTTGACATACTTGGTTTTGGTTCTAGGCATTCTTGGCTTGGTCGGCACGGCCGCCCTGGCCCAGGGGCCCGGCTTCTGGGGTCACATGGGTAACGGCTACGGCCGTTGGGGGGCTTATGACGGCCCGGAAGGCGAAAACTTCGAGGGCGCGGCCAAGCTGAACAATGATCTTTACCAGAAACGAGCCGAGTTGGAGGCGACCCTGGCCGCCCCTGAGTTGAACGAGACCAAGGCAACGGCTTTGCAGGCTGAAATCAATCAACTGGAAAACGAACTGGCCCAGAAGCGGCTGTCGGCCGAGCTGGAGTGGAGAAAGAACAATCCTGATCGAAGCTACGGTTATGGTCTCGGCAATCGGTTTTCCGGCGGGGGCCGTGGTCCCGGGGCTTGCTGGCGCTAACCTTGAAACAGGGTGCGGGCAATCAGGCCCGCGCCCTTCAACCAGTCGAACAGGTTTTAAAGGAGGAAGAAAATGAAGGAGTTAAAGCAAAAAACGGTCAGAGACCCGGTTTGCGGCCGGCGTCTAAATCCGGATCGAACCTTCCGGTTCGCTGATTTTAAGGGCCGGAGATACTTTTTCTGCTCTCCGGGCTGCCGGGACGCCTTCGGGTTTGATCCTCGAAAATTTTTTAAGCCAAAAGGCTTTTTCAGCCGGTTTCTGGATCGTTTGGCACGGGCCAACGAAAAAGAATTCGGGGGCCGTCCGCCTTGCTGTCATTAATACCTAATCCATCGGTCAAATTCTTTTCACTTACTTCAGGACAGGTCTTCGGGCAGGGGGACGAGCAGAACGGGGATCTTGGAACGTTTCAAGACGTCCCTGACCACGTTGCCCAACAGGGCTTCGGTCAAGGCGCCGCGAGGCCTTTGGCCCATGACGATCAGATCGCAGCCGCTCTTGCGGGCCTGGCCGAGAATTTCGTCGGCCACGTGCCCCGAAGTGATGATCACCTCATCCGGCGTCAGGTCGCATTCGGGTATTTCGGCCACGGCGTCCCGACAGAACATTTCAAGTCCTTCCTGGATAAGGTAGCGTTCCCGGCTTTTTCCCACCAGGGTGCTCATGGCCTCGTTCTTGTGTTTGGTCTGGATTTCCGTGAGCTGTTTTTCGCTCAGTATGCCGCTGAGCAGGCTGGTGATGTGGGGAGAAACCTCCTCCATGACGTGCAGAATGGTCATGCGGGCGCCATAAAGATTGGCCAGGCTGACCGCGTAGTTAAAGACATACCGCGAACCCTGGGACAGGTCCGAGGTGAACAAAAGGTTTGTAAATTTTTTATTCATAATATTCAACCTCCGCAATCGCAACGCTGTTTCCCACTGGTCTAAGGCTTTGCTTCCGGTTTTCAGACCCGGCGAATAAGGGCCTCCTGGCCATTGTTTCGAACCGGACGGCTTCGCGTTCGGCTCCAATTCGCTATGGGTATTGAAAACCAATTCATTCCGGAAGTCAATTTCTTTTCGAGGATTCAGGTAATCGTAAATGAACGACGGGTTCACTTACCATTTATGCGGGAACGGGCGGGCCTTTTCAGGCACAACCGGTGATGAAAATTCGCCCGTTCGGTGGGGGAAAAGGATAAATTTTGTTTTTCAAAAAAAAATGGTATGGCACTACCCGTGATTTTTCCGGACCCCTGCTTTTGCCGAGGGGATGGGCGGGGCTTCGGCTTAGGGCGACGCAACATCTCAAGTGCCGGCATTCGTAGAAATAACGTTAGTAACTAGATGTCATTCATGATAAAATAAAAAACAACATCCTTCGACGGGCCTCTATCAAGAGGGAGAAAACGCTTCCCTTCCCGACAGGTTCGGAGCGGGCCGAGAAAAATTTTGGCAATCGTGGCGAGAGGCCGGACTGAAGGGATAAGTCTTGACTATTTCGTTGTTTCTTTTACATTTAATCCAAAAAACCGACGATTCGGCTTTTTCTTCCAGCGCCTCATTATCGTAAGGTTCCAATCCTTAGCCGGTCTGGTTAAAGGAGCCCCGCCATGAACATAAAGAACAGGCATGATCGCCCGATTTTTTCAGTGGTCGGCGGCGAGTCGGAGAGTTCCGAGGAACTTCGGGACCGTTTGGAGAAAGCCGGTTTTAAAGTCGGCCCGCCGACGGATTCAGAGAACGAGGTCGGAACAAAAAGGGATAAAGAGCGTTTCGAGACCCTGGTGGCCCATTTGCCCTTGGGAGTGGCTTTTATTCGGGCGGACGGAGTTTATGAATACATCAATCCCAAGTTCGAAGAGATTTTCGGATACGGGCTGGCCGGCCTGACCACCGGCCGAGTCTGGTTTAAAAAGGCCTTCCCTGACCCGAACCTCCGACGCCGGGTTATATCGGCCTGGATAGCCGATTTTAAAGACGCCGCGCCGGGCGAGTGCAACCCGCGTATTTTTCCGGTGATTTGCAAGGACGGCGGCCAAAAAGAGATTCTGTTCCGGCCGGTGGTTTTGGCCGACAGGAATTTTTTGGTTATTTATGAAGATATCACCGCCAGGAAAAAATGGGAAGAAACCTTGCGGGCCAGCGAGGAGAGGTTCAGGGAACTGGCCGAACTGCTTCCGGAAACCATCTATGAAATGGACCTGGAGGGGAACCTGACCTTTGTCAACCGGAAGGCCTTTGATCATTTCGGCTACACTCAAGAGGAATTCCAGCAAGGCCTGAACGCTTTTCAGATGATCATCCCGGAAGACCGCCCAAAAGTCAGGGAAAACATCAATTTGATTCTCAAGGGCGAGAAGGCCGGTTTATCCGAATATACGGCTCAGCGAAAAGACGGCTGCACTTATCCGGCCCTTTTTCATTCAGCGCCGATCATTCAAGGCGGCCGGCCGGTCGGTTTCCGCGGCTTCATTATCGACATCACCGAACGCAAGCGGGTGGAAGAGGCGCTCAGGGAGAGCGAATTATCTTATAGAACTCTGGCCAGGAACCTGCCCGGCATTGTTTATCGGATATTTCTTCGGGAGAAGGACCGCATGGAATTTTTTAACGACGCGGTCGAAGAGATAACCGGATTCAAGCCGGCCGAGCTTTTTCAGAGAGAAGGCAGCGCCATAGATTCATTGATTTTAGCCGAAGAAAGACGGCTGGTCTCAACAGCGGTCAGGGCGGCGGTCAGGGAGAACCATTCTTTCGAGATCGAATATCGCTTGAGGGCCAAGGATGGACGGATTCGCACCGTGCTGGAAAGAGGCCGGCCGATAATGGGCGCCGAAGGTAAGCCCCTATATATTGATGGAGTCATCATCGACATCAGCGACCGCAAGGAGGCGGAAGAGCAACTGCGGGAGAGCGAGGCCCGTTACCGGCAATTAGTGGAGCACGCACCGGCCGGCATATTGGAGATTGATCTGGAAGCTTTAAGAATCCTCAGCGTCAACGACGTCATGTGTCAATACACCGGGTACACCAAGGAAGAGTTTTTATCCTTGGATCCTTTGGATATTTTGACTGAAGAAAGCCGACAGGCTTTCCTGGAAAGGCAAAGTAAGGTTTTATCCGGAGAAGGAGTGCCCGAGACAGTGGAATACAGGATCAAGGGCAAGAACAATCGGGAATTTTGGACCATTATCAATTCCAGATTTTCTTATAAGGAAGGTCGGGCGGTCAGGGCCACGACGGTGGTGCACGATATCACCGAGCGGAAAAGGATCGAGGCGGAGAGAAAGGAGCTGGAGAGACAGCTTCAGCAAGCCCAGAAGATGGAGGCCATCGGCACCCTGGCCGGGGGTATCGCCCATGATTTCAACAATCTGCTCATGGGCATCCAGGGGCGGACCTCCTTGATGCTGATGGGCCTGGACCCGTCTCATCACCATTTCGAGCATTTGAAGGGGATCGAGGACCACGTCCAAAGCGCGGCCGACCTGACCAGACAGCTCCTGGGTTTCGCCCAAGGCGGGAAATACGAGGTCAGACCGATGGAAGTCAACCGGGTTCTGGAAAAAACAGCCCGGATGTTCGGCCGGACCAGGAAAGAGATAAGGATTCACAAGAAATTTGATCCGGAGTTGAGTGCGGTTGAAGTTGACCGCAACCAGATCGAGCAGGTGTTTCTCAATCTTTATCTAAACGCCTGGCAGGCCATGCCCGGGGGCGGCGACTTGCATCTGGAGACGGAAAACGTGGTTTTGGACGAACAGTTCCGGCGGTCTCACCAGGTCGAGCCGGGGAGGTACGTCAAAGTCACCGTAGCCGACACCGGCGTGGGCATGGACGAAGTCACCCGGCGGAGGATATTCGAACCCTTTTTCACCACCAAGGGCATGGGCCGGGGGATGGGCCTGGGTTTGGCTTCCGTTTACGGCATTTTGAAGAACCACGGCGGGACTATCAACGTAAAGAGCGAGATGGGGCGGGGAGCCGTTTTCGAGCTTTACCTGCCCGTTTCAGAGAAGGGGACCGTCCAAGACCGGGAATCTCAGATGGAATTGGAGCCGGGAAGCGGGACGATTCTACTGGTCGATGATGACGAGGTGATCCTGGAGGTCGGGCGGGAGATGCTGGAGTACATGGGCTATAAGGTCCTTACGGCCGGGAACGGCCTGGAGGCGCTTAAAGTTTATGAAATAAACCGGGAAGAGATCGACCTGGTTATTTTGGACATGATCATGCCCGAGCTGGGCGGCGGACCGGCCTTCGAGCGGCTGAAGTCGGTCAATCCCGAGATCAAGGTCATTCTTTCCAGCGGGTACAGTCTGGACAACGAGGCGGCCGAGATGCTCGATCACGGTTGTCGGGCCTTTATTCAGAAGCCTTTCACCATGAATCAGCTTTCGCTCCGAATCAAGGAGGTTTTGGAGGCGGATTAGGTCGGGGATGGAAAGCTGGAAGATTCGCTTCCCCCAGTAAGGAACTTGGTTTAATCGCCCTGGGCCGGGAAGAAGAGGTGACGGAGCCAATGGAGGAAGGAGTTGCCCTGGAGCATCAGACGGTCAAGCCGGTCGATATCCCCGGACAGTCGGTCAGGGTCGGCGAACCATTTGGCTCGGGTGGTCATCTGGACTTCGGAGGCCAGATGTTTGACCACCCGGGCCGGATTGCCGGCGGCGATGACGTTGGGCGGGATGTCTTCGACCACCACGGCCCCGGCCCCGATGATGCTGTTTTGCCCGATGGTCACCCCTTTGCAGACGATGGCGCTGTCACCGATCCAGACGTTTTCCTCGATGTGCACCGGGGCCGGCTTGCCCACGGCGATGCGGTTGTATAGGTCATGCCAATCCGAGTCGGTGATGTAGACGCCGCTGGCCAGCATGGAGTTGTCGCCGATGATCACTTCGGCGGCGGCGCCGATCCTGACGCCCGGGCAGATCAGGCAGTAGTCGCCGATGATGATGCGCCCGCCGTCTTGGCGGTCCGACCAGATGGAAATCCTGACCTTGTGATCGGAGGAAGAGAGGATGTTTACGAAGTCGCCGATGACGATCGGTCGGCCGAAAAACTCGATGTGCCAGGGCTTGATAAAGGTAAAGCCCTGGCCGAGCGAGGCCAGTTGGGGCCGAATGAAGTGGTTGACGTAAAACTCCTCCAGCCGGGTGTATATCTTTTTAACGTAGTAAGGACGGTGATCCCTGATCAAGGTCAAGAACCCGGGGCCAAGCGACCGATGGCGGCGGTCGGCGGTCGGTGTTGAAATTTCAAAGCAACAAACATAGTCCTTCCGGGCGCCAAGAGCGGTGGCTGAAGAGCTGGCCGGCCGGGGTCAGATTGTAGAGGGCGTCGGCGGCCATGAGAAAGACGGCATTGGTCCAGGTGATTTTGTCTTCCGGCCAGATGATCATATCCGGGTAGGTGTATCCGCACCAGCAGGAGCCGTCGTCGAAACGCTTATCTTTAATCCAGTTAAAAACGATCCGGGCCTGTTCAAAGTTGCCCATGGCGGCCAGGGCCAGAACCAGTTCGGAAGTTTCGGCTATGGTCACCCAGGGCTGGTCGGAAACGCAGCGGACGCCGTGGTCCTGGACCATGTATCTGTCCCAGAATCTGTCGATCCGCCTCTGGGCGTCCGGTCCGGTCAGGGCTCCGCAAAGAATGGGATAGAACCAGTCCATGGAATATCGGGACTTGGCCATATTGAATAGGTGGGGCCTGTGTTTGATGGCCCGGCCCAGTCTGGTCAAGGCCTCCCGCCAACCGGGCATATTTTGTCCCAGTTCAGCGGCGAGAGACAAAGCGCATTTGAGGCTCATATAGATCGAACTGGAGCCGGTGAGCAGGGCCATGGGGTCCAGGCGGCCCTCGGGGCTAAGGGCCCAGTAAACCTGCCCGTCCTGGGCTTGAAGGCTCAAGGCGAAGTCCATGGCCAGTCTGACGGAGGGCCACATTTTTCCGAGAAAGGAGCGCTCCTCGGTGATCAGATAATGGTGAAGGACCCCGACGGCCAGGTAACAGGCCATGTGGCTTTCCCGGGTCCGATCTTCGGGAAGTCCGTCTCGGTATGAGGAGTACCAACTGCCGTCCTTGAGCTGTTTGCGGGCCAGCCAATCAAAAGCCTGCCGGGCCTGGGTGAAATATCCGCCGATGTTGAGACCGACGGCCGCTTCGATCAGGTCCCAGGGGTCGGTTTTGCCGTTTTCCGCCCAGGGGATGTCGCCGTCCGTTTTTTGAGTTTGGGCAATCAAGGCGGCCGGGGCTTCAAGATCGTCGGCCCGGGCGTGTCTGGATTTAACGCCGGTCACGGTCATGTCTGAGACCATCTCGATTTCCTCTTCAGCTTCCGGCCCGCAGGTCCAGGTCAATTAAACGAGACATTTGATCAGCAGTGGACTTGGCCAAGGCCAAAAAAGAAAGATATTCCCCCGCATATTACCGGCCGCGTATATGCATTTTGGCCTGTGCTCGAAAGCGGATCATTTCGTGATGGCCGGCCCCGTCCAGCGGGGCGATGCGAGATCGATGTCTGATTATCCAATGAGACTGCTTCATGGTCCCGCCTTGGACGGGACTGCTCACCACGACAAGGTCCATTCAAGGATGACCGAAGTTTAGTATAACGAACAGGCGGATTTGTCAAGAAAAGGCTTTAGGGCTGGCTGGTTCGACCGGCGGAGATGGGGCGAAAGACAAGGCCGATGATGGTCACTGGCGGATAATATCGATAAAAGTCTCCTCTTGGGTCAATTCATTTCCAGCCGCGGCTAAAAATCCAGACCCATCCTCACTCCGTCAATCTTTTTTGACGAGTTCCGGACTAGTATCCGGTTACCCAATAAGGATGAATATGTGGAAAGGAAACCAGGAGTTTATTTCTTTTTCAGGCTGACTCCCGCCGCCGTTTTTCGCACGGAAAATGAATCACCCACTTGAAAGCCCATCTCGACTATTATTTCCTTGGGTACAACCAGGCTGCCTCTTTTAGAGACTTTCAACTCTTTTATCTTTTTCTCGGCGGCTCGGGCCTGGCCTCTGGCGCTGACGATGCCCGAGACCTTGCCTTTTTCAGTCAAAGCGTCCAAATAGGCCGTTTTGAGTTGGACCAAGGTTTTGAAACCGAATTTGGCCATTATCTCTTTTGAGGGTGTTTGGTCTTCCACTCCTTTAATCAGTTTAGCCGCATCAACTTTCTTTTTTCTGGGCATATGACCTCCTCTCCCGATCGGCGCTAATCATTAAAATCAAAGCCTGGGGATACCTCACGCTGTTTCAAGCCGCCAACTACTCGAAACAAAAGTGGCTATAACATTTTCCCCGCAGCCGGTTTCTTTGACTCAGGCGATCAATTCCCCTTGAAACATTATCTTCATAACTTATCAAACACCTTTGGTCAGGCAACAAGATGAACCGATCAACCCTGGACTTCCCTTCCCACGACGAATCTTAAAACTGAAACGAGGCGGCAAAATTGCCAGCGCTCATTTCAAGCCAAAGTAAAGCTTTTTAACGAAACATGTCAAGATAAAAAGAATTATTTTTTAAGTCATGACCAAAGTCAGATTTTATCGCTCGGATGGTAAGGTTGCTTGAAGGTCCCGGCGTAGGTTTTTCGCCGATTTGAAAGTCCAACCAAAGATGATAAAGATGATAAAATGAATTATCCGGCCGGAGAACCAATTTCGTTAGCTGGAGGTTAAAAAGAGAGGTCATAGGTTTGGCTGTGTTCTTCATCGGGATTCCCTTGGTCCGTCACGGGGCTCACAATGACAGAACGATCTGCTTTCAAGATGGGCGGAAATACATTATGAAGCCGCATATAAAAAATTATTTCTTCCGGCAAAGACCGGCCTACTCCGGAAGAGTAAATGTTTTATCCCGATGGCCCCTGATTATGCAGGGTCGGTCTGATTTTATCAGGAGCCAAGAGATGTTGATCACATAATTTTCCAGGCGTTTTCTTCAAGTTTTATCGCCAGGAGGCCGATAAATTAGTTAGAGAGTAATCAAAGGAAACGGATGGCGGGATCATGAGATTGTCCACGATTTACATCAATGAAAGCGGGGAAGGACATCCCTTGATCGGGCGGGCCGCGCCGAACTTCAGGTCCAAAGAAGACCGCAAGGCGGTCAAGCCTTTAGCTGAAAAAAGAGGCGAGCGGGAGCAAGGGGAGCATCCGGGCCGGCAGGGGGCCGGAGAAGAGCTGGATCGTTACATTTGACCTTCCGAGATAATTCGACGGGCGGCATGGTAACGATCCCGGTAGTAATCGTGGTCCAGCCTTTGAATTTCCACCCGGCGGCCTGATTGCGGGGCATGAACAAAGCATCCGTCACCGATAAAGACCCCCACATGATAGTCCTTGGACCAGGACATTCCGAAGAAGACCAAGTCCCCCGGTTTTAAATCAGTCCGGGCGACGCGCCGGCCGACCTTCAATTGATCTTCGGCCCGCCGGGGCAATTCAAAACCGTACCGCCGGTAGACATATCGAGTCAATCCGCTGCAATCGAAACCATTGGGGTCCGTTCCGCCGTATCGGTACGGAGTTCCGACCAGCGATTCAGCCGTGCGGGCGATTTTTCGGCCAAGATAATCGGCGTCGGTTTCGGATTTTTCTTTGGTTGAAGGTCCGGATGGGGGGATGACGACCTTTTTAGGGTAAGCGCAGGCCGGGGTCAAAAACAGAATGACGACCAGCATTAGAACCAGTCCGGCCGACCGGCTTTTCACCCGGCTCATTTCAGGCCGAAAACGATTTAAAGGCAAAACCGAGTCACCGGCCACTTGAGGACTCCTGAAAATTCCAACCGGGGGAAACAGACAGTCTGACCGGTCTGAACAAGTTTGTTTTAATTAAAATAAATATAGCAAATTTAAAACTAATTTGCAACTTTTTTAGGCCGAACGCGGGTAAAAACAGTCCTTCGTCCGGACCGGGCGATGGTCCAGATTCAAAAATTTTTAGAGTTCGGGGCGGTCTTTTATTTTTTATACCACCAGGCGTCGCGTCCGCCCTCGACGAAGGTCAGGCGGTCGGCCTGGCCCCTGACCGTGCGCCCGGTATAATTGAATTTCCCGCCTTGAACGGCGAAGGACCACACGCCGTACGGCTGATTGTCCACGGCCATTTTGAGGGTGTATTGACCGTCCTTGGCCAGCAGGTCCTGGGCGTTGAAATAGGCCCCGCCGGAAGTGCCCTTCATCGGGAAAATCATATCGAACTCGAAACGAATCCACCACGGTTTGAGATTGTAAGTGGTGTCCGGGCGGTTGGTGCAGATCACCTGTCCGCCGCGAAGGATTTCGATTTTTATTTTGGCATCCTTGCCTCGGTTTTCGGCGATTTTGTGTCTGAGCCAGATTTTCCAAAACAGGGATTTGGACGGATCGGCGTCGGTATAGTACAGGTAGCCCCAGTCGCTCCAGTCGCCTTCCAGGCAGTAAAAATCGCCGGAACTGAAGGCGTCCTTGGCCTTGATCACGGCGACGGCGAAGGGGAAATGGTAAAAATGATCCCCTTCGACATAAAAGTCGAGGTTGTAATTACCCGGGGCCAGCTTAATTCCCAGTTTTCCCTCGGAACAGCCCTGACAAAGGGCCGTGCTCAAGAGCCAATAAGGTTCCTTAATTTTTTCCCCGGTCATATCAAAACGGACGAGCTGTCGGCCCGAGGCGTCTTTGATCACGGCCCAGATCAGGCCGCCGCCGCTGAGGGGATCGTAGGGGTAAATGGATTTGCTCTTGGTGGGCGGAGTGGGCAGAAAGACGGCCTGAATATGGTCCAGGTAGACAAGCCCGGATTCGGAGTGAATTTTAACCCCGTTAAGCACGGTGGAGAACATCAGTCCCGGCGGGTAGCCTGAGGGGTGGGGCGTGGGCTTGCCCCGGGCTTCGGTGGGGGCGGGCGGCGCGGCTGGCTCGGAACCTTGGCCGCTTTGGCCGGGGCCGGACTCGGACCCGCCGCCCGGACTTGTTTTTGGTTCAATGGCTTCAGTAGCCTTTTTCTTCAGGTCGTCGAGTAAACCGGCCTGGACTCCCTGGGACGACCAGACGAGGAGGAGACAGGCGGCTATGGACAGTATTACGGCCCCAATAGTCCATTTTTTTCTCATGATCAAACCCCCTTCATGATTTATCGATCCCCGCTCGGCCCAGGGCCGCGAGGACGACTGATTCCCGCCCCGCGCCCCAAACGGCTCATGACGATAAGAACAAGTTATCTTCTCCATAATACGATGAAAAAGCAACATAATTTATGGAGGTCCATCATCAGGCGGGTGAAGAAATATAACTCAGCTCTCGGCCTGGCCCACGCCGGTGAAAAAGGTCCTTTTAACGAAAAGCGTGGGTGTGGAAAAGGAGGCGGGCGGATTTTTGGACCTGTTGCTGATTCCGACAATTTTTTCCTTGATTTTCAATTGTTTCAACCTATAATCATGAGTTAAATTTAGATGGTCCATCCATAAGCCGTTAACCATTGTTAATTAAGGGGAGCATTTCCCGTTGGGATTTAGAAGTTTTATCCGGAATAAGGGGGAGGCGGCGTCATGTTCATGAATTCAAGCAAATGGCGGAAACAATTCTTTCCGACTCTTTGGTCTGCTTTGCTCTTGGCCTTTTGTCTGGGGCTGGCCACGGGGGCGGCCCCGGCCTGGGGGAATTACAATTACACCTTCGGGACAAAAATAAATCCGGCCGCGCCTTCCAACAGTCAATATGTTTACACCCGCGGACTGTGGATGGAGGGCCAGACGCTTTATCTGGTTTATGTCGAGGTCTCCAAGGTCAAATTCGTCAAGTCCACCGACGCGGGCGTGACTTGGTCGGCCCCGGTCAATGTTTATGGGGCCGGCTCATCCCAGTACCGGCCCAGCGTGGTCGTGGACCAAAACGGATATATTCACGTGGTCTGGGGGCAGTACGTGGGTAGTTTTATGGAAGCCTATTACGCCCGGTCCACCGACGGGGGGGCGTCCTTCACCAATGTCCAGTCCCTCAGCGGCACGGATACCGTTAATTGCGATTTCCCCAGGGTGGACGTGGATTTCACCGGCCGGGTCTTCGTGGTTTGGGAAAGGTCCGCCACGCCCAGGCAGCTCTATATAAACAGATCGACCAACAGCGGTTCCTCTTTTGCCGGCAAGCAGTTGTTGCAGACCACTTATGTAGTCGGCTCCGGAACGGGTTCGTACCTCACCCCGGACATCGCCTCGGCCGGTTCGGGCGTCTGGCACGTGGTTTACGGCGACTGGGACAGCACCCTTAGCTATCGGGTGGTCAAGCATACCAAGACCACGGACGACGGTTCATCCTGGTCGAGCCCGGTCAGGGTCAGCAGCGGGTACGGCGGGACCGACGACTATATGGGCACGGTGGTGGACACGGGGGGCGGCGGCCAGGTTTACGCGGCCTGGTACTGCCGTTACTCCTCGGATGTTTCCTACAATAATGTTTATTTCTCCCGGTCGACCGACGGCGGGGCCACCTGGTCGGCGCGGAGACCGGTCAACGACACGCCCGAGGATAAGAGTGACAACGTGGACTGCATCTGGCCGAGTCTGAGGTCGGGCGAGCAAAGCGCCACGGGGCCGGACGACGTAATCGTTTCCTGGCGCGACACCCGTAATACTACTCCCGGCAGTGACGGCGGCATCTATTACGCCATGTCCGACGACGGCGGATTAAATTTTTCCGTCAACTCGCCCGTGGACGACATTCTGGCTGCAGGGCACGGGTTCTATAATTTCAGCAGCGTGGCCGGAAACAGCCAGGGCCAGGCGGTGGCGGCTTTCGCCCATTCGTCCGTCATGCAGTTGGTCTACGTCACCCGCGGCCACCCCAACGACTGGTTCCGCTGGGCCGACCCGGTGATCGCGCCCGGTTCCAGCGGCGCCTGGGACGATGAGCGTATCAAGCAACCCTGGGTCAGACGCTCGGGCACGACCGGCCAGTATCAAATGTGGTACACGGGTTCGGGCACGATGAGCGGCCCTCAGATCGGCTATGCCTGGAGTTCGAGTCCGGACGGGTTTGGAGGGTCCAAGTACGGCAGTCCGGTCATCCCGTATCGGAACTTGTACCCCTGGGATTACAACGGGGTGTCTCGCCCGGTGGTTTTGTTGAATCCGGGCGGGGGCGGTTCGAGCAGTTATTTCTATGAAGCCTGGGTGACGGGCCAGTGTACGGGCGGCCAGTATCGTGGGCTCTATTACCGGGGGACCTCGCCGACCTCGTGGACGCTGGGTCACTCCAGCCCGGTTCTGGACGTGGGAGGGCAGGCGGCTTGGGACAGCCAGATGGCCAGTCCCCAGACGGTCATCAAGGACGGCTCGACCTATAAGATGTGGTACCTGGGCAATAACGGGACTACTTGGGCCATAGGTTACGCCACCAGCCCGGACGGAATCACTTGGACCAAGTACAGCGGCAACCCGGTCTTCACCGGGCTGAACGGCACCTGGGAGGTGAACATCGGGGCCTGCCATGTCCTCTATTATGGCGGACGTTACCGGATGATTTACCTGGGCCTGGGCTCGCCGGGCAAGCTGGGCCTGGCCTATTCCACCGACGGGATCAACTGGACCCGGGCCAACGGACCCGGGGCTGAATGGACCCAGACCGATACGCCCTGGTTCGGTCCGGTGGGTCACAGTTGGGAGAAGAGGCACATCATCGAGCCGTTCCTCATGAAAGACGGGAACGATTTTTATATGTGGTACGGCGGCGACGACAACACCAGCGCCGGATGGGGTTTCTGTAAAATCGGTCTGGCCACCAAGAGTTACCCCCAGGACCAATGGACCGCGGACAGTTTCACCTTGACCTTGCCGGCGGGTAGCACGGCGGCGGCCTACGAGATGCACGGCCTCCCGCTCCTCTTCTCGGAACCCGGAGCCCAAACAGTTTTCGGGCCGTCCATCGGGACCTATGACAATTATCACATGCGCATCGGGCGCTGGTCGCCTTCGGCCCAGAGATATAATGAGTATCCTGATTTAGGAGATATTTATTACAATTGGGCCGGCTGGTTCCTGTTCCGCCACGGCCTGTCCCATACCTTCAACGGCTGGCAGGTTAACGGCAACACCCATATAGGCGTCCTGGGCCTGGGTTGGCGCGGGTCCATCTTGGAATCCGGTTGGAACCAGGTGCCCAACCCCTTCAAGCACAGCGTGGACCTGAGGGGTGCGGCCGTGTACGACAATGACAGCGGCGGCAACATCTATTATTTGTTCAGCAACGCTAACAACCTGACCCAGAGGGCTTTTTGGACCTATTCAGGCGGCAGTTACTCCCAGGCCGCCAGCCTGGCCGCCGGCAGGGCCGGTTGGGTCAAGAACCTGACTTCGTCCACCGGGGGGATAATCTTCCCGGACACTACGGCCAGCTTCCCGACCCCGGCCCATGACGCGGGGCGAGCCGAAGACTTGGAGCAACCGCCGGCGCCGCCGGGGGCTATTGACGGCTCCGCTGGTCCATCCGGCGCGGGCGGCGGCGGCGGTGGCGGGGGCTGTTTCGTGGGCGCCGCGGCCGATTAGGCTTCCGGCGGACCGTAGAATCAGCCGTTAAGAGTCGAGTTTAACCAAACCAGCAAACCGAGGGGGATTCGGCCCGGCCGTTCCCCCTTGGTGTTTCAGCGAGGGATCATGGCGGAAACGATAGAGGAATTGACGATTGCTTACGAAGAGGACGGGATTCTGGTGATCGAGGAACTGGACAAGGTGGTTCTTAATCGGGGGGCCTGGACGACCATCTTATATCTTTATCGGGAAAGGGACCGGAAGACCGGGGAATTCGGGCCGGCCAAAGCCGGTCTGCGGCGGTATCAGAAATTCGGCGGGGTTTTTCGCAAGAGGGACGCCATCAACCTGTCGGAAGGCGGGGTCGAGGTTTTGCGCCGGACTTTGGCGCAATGGTTTGATTCGTCCGGGTCCGACCGGACCGAGTCCTAGCTTGATTGGTCGGCCATGACGGCTGAGGGGCGCGGCCGGCCGCGCCCCAATCCGTTAAACGATCACTTGTCCATTATTCAAAAGGCTTGAGCCAGTCCCTTCAGAGTCTTTCCCACCGCGGCCCCGACGGGGTATCAATGGTCTTGATGCCCCGGGCGGCCAGTTCACCGCGAAGCCGGTCGGCCTCGGGCCAGTTTTTTTGGCGGCGGGCTTCTTCTCGCCGGGTGATCAGGTTCCGGGCGTCCTCATCGAGTTTTTCTTCCTCGAAGGACATGATGTTGAGGACTTGATTGAGCTGGGCCAAGACCTCCTCGATTTGGTCGAGGTTGTTCCGGCTGAGGATTTTTTTGTCCAGTTGGGGATTGATTCGACGGATGAACTCGAACAGGGCGGCCAAACCGCCGGCGACGTTGAGGTCGTCGTCCAGGGCGTCCTTGAAGCCCTGGCGAAGGTCATAGATCAACTGGTCGAGTTCGGTCAGGCCCCGACCTGGGACGGCGTTCTTGAGGCGGGCGATGAACTCGTCGAGGCGCTGGATGGTCCGGGCCGCGGCTTCCAATCGTTTAAGACTGAAGGCCAGGGGCCGGCGGTAATGGGTGGAGAGGAGCCAATATCTCAGGGTCCGCCCGGAGAACCCTTCGGACAGAAGGTCTCGGACCGTGGGCGCGTTGCCCAGGGACCGGGACATTTTCTGCCCGTCAACCAGGACGAGTTCGCTGTGAATCCAGTACCTGGCCAAGGGCCGGCCGTGGGCGGCCTCGATAATGGCGTTGACGTTTTCGTAGTGGGGGAAGTTCAGGTCCCGGCCGCCGGTGTGGATGTCGAACTGGTGGCCCAGGTGTTTGACGGCCATGGTTGCGCACTGGATGTGCCAGCCCGGCCGGACCGAACCCCAATCGGTGGTATAATAGAGGCCCCGTTTGAGTTCGGTCAGGGTCGACCTTTTAAACAAGGTGAAATCGCGGGGATTTTCCTTTTCATAGACGTCCAGGTCGACGGTCTTGCCCACCTTGATTTTGGTCAGGTCCACCCCGGAGAGTTTGCCGTACTCCTTGAACCTGGAGATGTCGAAATAGAGGGAGCGGAGTTTTTCGTAAGCCGCGCCCTTTTCGACCAGTTTTTCAGCCAGGGCGGTCATGTCCTCGACGTGGTCGCTGGTGCGGGGATACTTGTCGGCCATGAGCAGGCCCAGGGTGCGGCAGTCGGTCAGGAATTCCTGGAAGTAATGTTCGGTGAACCGCCTGATGTCCTGGCCGGCTTCTTCGGAGGCCATGATGGTCCGGTCGTCCAGGTCGACGACGTTGAGGACGTGATGGACCTGAAGGCCGTTGTATTGCAGGTAGCGTTTGAGCAGGTCGGCCGAGACTAAATGGCGGTAGGTGGCGATCTGCTTGATGGAATAGAGGGCCGGTCCGCAGGAGTACATTTTGACTTCGCCGGGCCGGAGCGGCCGGAAATCTTCCTTGGACCTGGACAGGACGTTGTAAAACTTGAGAGTGGTTTTTTCCTTGGGGACAAAGAGGGTTGTGCTCAAGTAGCGTTCCCCGCTGTCGGGGACGATGGCCACGATCACCCCCTGATCCAGTGTCCGGGCCTTGGTCAGGGCCACATGGACGGCGGCGCCAGCGCTCATGCCCACGAAGAGCCCTTCTTCCTTGGCCAGGCGCCGGGCCATCTCGAAGGCGTCCTCGTCGTCGATGTTGACCAGTTCGTCCAGACGGGAGCGGTCGAAAATGCCGGGGACGTAAGACTCCTTGAGGTTTTTCAGGCCCTGGATTTTGTGGCCCAGATAGGGTTCCACGCCGATGATCCTGACGGCCGGGTTCATTTCCTTGAGGCGCTTGGAGCAGCCCATCAGGGTGCCGGTGGTGCCCATGGCCGCGACGAAGTGGGTGACCCGGCCTTGGGTTTGCTCCCAGATTTCCAGGCCGGTACCGTGATAGTGGGCCTCGACGTTGGCCGGGTTGTTGAACTGGTCGGGCAGATAGTATTGGTCGGGGTGCTCCCGGGCCAGGCGATAGGCCTCCTCGATGGCCCCGTCGGTGCCCAGGCGGCCGGGGGTGAGAAGAATTTCCGCGCCCAGGGCAGTGAGAATCTGGCGTCGTTCGAGGCTGGCCGCTTCGGACATGGTCAGCAGGAGGCGGTAGCCTTTGGCCGCCGCGGTCATGGCCAGGCCGATGCCGGTGTTGCCGCTGGTGGCCTCGACGATGATCTTGTCCCGGGTCAGTTCCCCCCGGTTTTCGGCCGCTTCGATCATGGATTTACCGATGCGGTCCTTGATCGAGCCGCCGGGATTGAAGAATTCGAGTTTGGCCAGCACGGCGACCCTGGGGTTGGGATTGATCTTTTTCAACCGGACCAGGGGGGTATTGCCGATGAGATCTAGGAGATCCTTTATCTGGAGCATGGCCATAAAGTTTTGACCTAAATAAAAAATTCCAGGACGAACCCGTCCATTCTTATTACAGGAAAGGACTTTTGGTTTCAACAGGAATTATTGTTTCCCTTTTTCCCGCCGAGGGCCATTGACATTTCCAAGGCGGGGCTTTAGGTTTAAAAAATGGCTTTTGTTTTTCCTGGGCAGGGTCGGTCGACCCGGAAAGGCCCAATCTATTAATTATACCCATCCAAACAACCCAAAGAAGTCTTTGGCCCGAGAAAAGACCGGTTCCCGGGCGTAATCAATTTTTTGGCTTTCGGCCGGGGGGAAAAGGAGAAAAAATGGGCGTCATCAAAGGGGATAAAGTTCGAATTCATTATATAGGCCGTCTTGAAGACGGAACGGTGTTTGACTCGTCACAGGATCGAGCACCTCTCGAGTTCACGGCCGGAAGCGAGGAGGTTATTTTCGGGGTCAGCCAAGCGGTCTTGGGCATGGAGCCCGGTGATTCAAAGACGGTGGAAATCCGGGCCGAAGAAGGTTTTGGCCTGCGCCAGGACGGCATGGAACAGCGGGTGCCTCTGGCCGCCCTACCCCATCAAGTCAAAATCGGGGACGCCCTCCAGGCCCAGTTGGAGGACCGGGATGATCCTTTGGTCGTTTGGGTCACGGAAATAAATGAGGATTCCGCCGTGGTTGACGCCAACCACCCTTTATCCGGGCATGATTTGACCTTCGACATAGAAATGGTCGAGGTAAGTTCCGACGTAGAATTATAAAGTTGGGCGGTTGGGAGCAAATCGGTCGGCCGGTGGACACGCACGCCCATTTGGCCGCCCTGCCGGACCCGGCCGCGGCCCTGGCCCGGGCCCGCCGGCTGGGATTGGGAGCAGTGGTAGGTGTGGGCGAAGACCTCTCCTCCAACCGCAAGATATGGGAACTGTCGCGGGCCGAAGCCGACGTGGTCTGGCCGGCGCTGGGGGCGCACCCGTGGGCGCTCGAACCTGAAGGCTGGCCAGAGAACCTGGAGTTTATCAGCCGGCACTTGAAGGAAGCCGCCGCTTTGGGCGAGGTGGGTCTGGATTACCGGATCAAAGTCAAGAAGGAGTTCCAGCGGGAGATTTTGGCCGAAACTCTAAAACTGGCCCGGTCATTGGACAAGCCGGTGCTGCTCCATTCGAGGTTTTCCCAAGGCCGCTGCCTGGAGATGCTCGAGAAAGCCGACATCCGCCGGGCCGTTTTTCACTGGTACAGCGGACCGCTGGATGTTCTGGAGAAGGTCCTGGCGGCCGGCTATTTTATTTCGGCCACCCCGGCCCTGGCTTACAGCCCGCCTCACCGGGCGGCGGTAGTCAAGGCCCCCGTGGAAAGGATTCTGGTCGAAACGGACGCGCCGGTGAAATATCAGGGCCGAGAATCCGAACCGGCCGACGTTCTCCGTACGATCAGGCTGGTGGCCGAAGTCAAAGGGTTGTCCTATCAGGAGGCCGAGGAAACCACGACCAGAAACGCCCGCCTTTTTTTCGACCGGTGATCCCGGTTTTCGAGGAGATGGAGTCAGGCACCTTGGGTTTGAGGTTAAAAAAACCATCATGATTATATCAATCCCTTCAATGCCATATAGTTCGATTCTGGTATTGGCAAAGAGTCCGGGAAAAGGAAAGCTTTACCGAGGTCTCGATTTATTATTGTCAATAATCTATTCATGTGTCATAGTTAAAATATTGTCGCTAACCGGTTGGTAATATGGTTGTTTTTAGGCGACTCTAAGTTAGGCTTAAATGAGTTGGAGGATCGCCATGAAAGAAGACAAGGAAAGAAACAAAATAACCTTCAAATATGTCATCCCGGAACATATCCAGGATTTATATATCAATGGAGCCTACGGGGGTGTCGGCCATGCCGGGAGCCTGATTTACATGCATGTTTATTCGGAAAGGCGACCGATTCCGAAAGCCCTGACTCATGCCCTTACCGATGAACGTCGATTGGGAGAGGAACTGGAACGTAAGATCGGGGGAGACATGATCAGACTGGTCCAGGCCTCTTTGGTCATGAACATAGAAACAGCCAGGGCCATTCGTGACTGGCTGGATGAAAAAATAATATACCTTGAAGGGTTAAAAAATGAACAGCCCGAATAGGGAAACAAATTATTTTGCTAAGGAGTCCGAGACCACGGGTGGAAGAGACATTGCCTTCGTAATAACTTCTGATAGCAGCCCAAAATCAGCATGGAAAATGCGTCCAGGTATCGATTCGGAGGCCGCAACCAGACCAATAATAAATTCAATTTCACCGAAAGAAAGCAATACTCTTATTTATGACGTTGCTTTTGAGCAAAAAATGGCCCATCTTGAACAACGACTTGAAAAATTAGATAAAAATCAATTCGTTAGTTTTCAGATTCAACGGTTGCCCCATTTCAACCTATCTGTTCCCATTAATGTCATCATTGACTCTGATGAAGACTCATTTTTAGCCACTGCCCATGATTTGGACCTTTTTGGAGCTGGTGACAGTCCGGTGGAAGCCCTTGACAATTTAAAAACAGAGATTGAATCCCTTATACGTGATTTGTCTGAACATGATGAATTATCTCAAGAATTTAAGCGAATTAAGACATTTATCGAGGGGTGTCTATCTTCTAATGAAGAATCCACGCTTTAATACGCACGAGGTAAAAAGGGTTTGTGAAACAAAATTAGGGATGGTTTTCCGTTCCGGCGCTGAATTTAATGGGTGGTTTAGACTCGAAGGTAAAAAGGTCGCCCGTGTAACCATCCCCTATGGTCGCAAACAAATTCCACCCAAAACATACAAAAGCATGGCTAAACAATTAAAACTGGACGTGAATGAGTTTGACGATCTGTTGGCCTGTCCCTTGGACCTTAAAGATTATCAAAAAATTCTCAAAAATCAACTCACGGAAGAGTTCTCCCCAGATAACGAAAAAATGGTTCAGCTCAGGGAAAAATGAGAAAAATCGAGATAGTCGGGGATAAAATTCTTTTAGATCATGGCGCCGGGGGGCGGGCTTCCCACGAATTGGTCACCCGTTTGTTTCTGCGCCATTTCGGGACCAACGACGGCGAGAGTTTTGAAGACAGTGTTCTCTTGGACCTGCCCGGCGGGCGGCTGGCCTTCACCACCGATTCCTTTACGGTCACCCCCATTTTTTTTCCTGGGGGGGACATCGGGGAATTGGCGGTCAACGGGACGGTCAATGATCTGGCCATGAGGGGGGCCAGACCGCTGTATCTGTCGGCCGGATTTATTTTGGAAGAAGGCTTGACCCTGTCTGATCTGGACCTGATCGCGGCCTCGATGGCCCGGGCGGCCAGGGCGGCCGGAGTCAAGATCGTGGCCGGAGACACAAAAGTAGTGCCTAAAGGAGCGGCGGACAAGGTTTTCATCAACACGGCCGGGATCGGGTTGGCCAATGAGGGGGTGGATATTTCCGCTTCCGGCGCTCGTCCCGGGGACGTGGTCATTTTGAGCGGGACCATGGGCGACCATGGTCTGGCCGTTCTTTGCCAGCGGGAGGGCTTGGTTTTAGACACCGAGATCAAGAGCGACACGGCGGCGTTGTTCGGACTGGTCGAGGCCATTATCGGCGCGGCCGGCCGGGAGGTTCACGTTCTTCGTGACCCGACCCGCGGCGGCGTGGCCACGACTTTGAACGAGATCGCCCTTTCGTCCAACGTAGGCATATTTTTAGAAGAAAGCAGTCTGCCGGTGAATGAGACCGTGGTCGGGGCCTGCGATCTGTTGGGACTGGACCCGCTTTACGTGGCCAATGAAGGCAAATTGTTGGCCCTGACGGCCTCCGGTTCGGCCGACCGGGTGTTAGCGGCCATGCGGGAGCATGAGTTCGGCCGTCGGGCGGCCATTATCGGCCGCGTTCAAGCCGATCAGCCGGGCCGGGTCTTTTTGAAGACCAGGGTCGGGGGTTTGCGTCTGGTGGACATGCTCAGCGGCGAACAGCTCCCCCGCATCTGTTAACTCCGTTTTCCAAGGCCAGTTCGATGAGCCGGTCCATGAGCCGGCTGAAGGAATAGCCGGCCGCCTTGGCCGCCTGGGGAAAGAGGCTGGTTTCGGTCATTCCGGGGATGGTGTTGGTCTCGAGGAGGTAAAACCGGCCGTCCTTGAGCATCAGGTCCGTCCGGCTGTAGCCCCGGCAGTACAAGGCGCGATGGGCTTGAAGGCCGAGGTCCCGGGCTTGGCGGGCCAGGTCTTCGGGCAGCGGAGCCGGACAGATTTCCCTGGTCGCTCCGGGTTTATACTTGGCCTCGTAATCAAAGAAGCGGTACTCGGGACCGGGGATGATTTCAATCAGGGGCAAGTCCTCCAATTGATCGTTACCCAGCACCGAAGCCGTGATTTCCCTACCCTGGATATATTCTTCGATCAATAAATAGCGGTCCAGGGCGAAGGCTTGACACAGGCCTTTTTCCAATTCGGCCCGGGTCCGGGGGATGGTCATGCCCAAGGAAGAACCTTCGGAGTTAGGCTTGATGACCAGAGGCAAGCCCAGGGTTTCGATGATCCGATCCAAATCATGGGGGGCCTGGCGATCAAGAACGAGGTCTTTGGGCACGGGCAGGCCATGAAAGCGGTAAAGGGCTTTACTGGCCCGTTTGTCCATGCACAGGGCCGAGGAGAGGACGCCGGAACCCTGATAAGGCAGGCCGATCAGGTCCAGGAGACCTTGAATGGTCCCGTCTTCCCCCCAGCGTCCGTGAAGGATGATCAGGGCCACGTCAAGGTTCGGGGCGTCGCTGATCAAGCGCGGAAGGTCGGCGGCCGGATCGTAGCGGGAAACCCGGTAACGTTCCGGGTCTAGGGCCTTGGCCACCTGGGTTCCGCTTTTGAGGGAAATTTCCCTCTCACCGGAGACCCCTCCGCAGATAAGGGCTACTCTTATTCGGCCGTCGGACATAAAATAATAATTTCCTTTTCCACGTCCATCTGGAGAAGTTGCTCGGGACCGCCCGGTAAAACCGCAAAAATCTCTTCTTCAAGCTGGAAGGCCAGGGAGGAGAATTTATCGATCCGGGCCAGGGCTTCCGGGTTGCGGCCGTAACGCGAGCGAATATAGAGCAGGCGTTCCCTCAGGGTGGTGATCCGATCATCGACGACCCGCTTGTCGGCATAATTGACGATTTCAACCTCGGAGATGCGTCCCTTCGGTCGGGATCGAGAGAGACGGACATGCTGGCCCACTATCTGGCCTACTTCCGGGTAGCCCAATTTTTTAAGCAATTTGGCCCCGGTCAGGGCGTGGTCGAGGCGGACCTTGAAGCTGTAAGCCTTGGTGACGTCATGAAGGAGGGCCGCCGCCCGGATCAAATCTTCATTTAAGGGATATCCTTGAGAAAACAGCTTATGAGTCAGATGCGCGGCCACCACGCACACCGCTTGGCTGTGGCGGATCACGTGGTCGGGGGTATTATGCCTGGCCAGGATGGCCAAGCATGTGGGCGGGTCGGGCAAATTGAGACGCCGGGAACAATTCATCCTTTCATTCTGACAAATGTCGGTTGATCATTCAAGTTGAAAACAAACAGGAGTTTCCCCAAAAAAATCAGGTAATGAACAAGGGGATTTGGCCTTCAGGCCTATTGGGGTATTTCCGCTGCTTATGGGCAATGCCTCTTGCGGTCCTGGTCAGAATCTCCCTGATTCCATCAG
>Ga0209270_1000359_pt1 | contig 109277 bp, 102 predicted proteins | sample MTBAKSrepl1MetaG_FD_187456 | JGI IMG/M metagenome (GOLD analysis project Ga0209270, IMG submission 187456) | Enrichment culture microbial communities from Arthur Kill intertidal strait, New Jersey, USA, that are MTBE-degrading - MTBE-AKS1... | ecosystem: Environmental > Aquatic > Marine >...
GCGGGGCGACAGGCGCGCCAGGCCGACCAACCCGCGAAGTCGGCGCTCCGAACCGGTCCAGCGGGTGAGGACCGGGGGAACGGCAGAGCAGGCTAAGCTGCTACTGCGTAGTTATAATCGTCTGCGATTATATTTAGGTTCCGTCTTTTTTACGAGCTGACAGAATGCTCGGCATGCAACGTTGAGCTTACATATCCCCGTCGAATCCGTTTCGCCCCCATATCAGAAGCCAGAGGACAGAAGACAGAGGACAGCTCATGTCATGATCAGTGTATGGCTGTTTCTCCTCCCTGTGTTGAAATTTTCTGTTCAATCCTTGCGGCGGATGGCTCTTTCCATCTCGCGCTCGGTCTGTTTTTCCTTGAGCGCGGCCCGCTTGTCGTACAGTTTCTTGCCGCGGGCCAAGCCGAGTTCTATCTTGGCCTTCCCATTAGATATAAAGTATATCCTCAAAGGGATAAGCGCAATGCCCTTTTCGTGCAATTTGCCGATCAGCTTGCGGATTTCCCGGTTGTGGAGCAGGAGTTTGCGCACCCGCAAGGGGTCGGTGGGGTTGTGGGTGGCATAGGCGTACGGGGAAATATGGACGTTGTAGAGAAAGACCTCGCCGTTTTCCACCTTGGCGTAGCCGTCCTTGAGGTTGGCCCGGCCGGCCCGCAGCGATTTCACCTCCGGTCCGTTGAGGACGATGCCGGCCTCCAGGGTCCCCTCGATGTGATAATCATGGTAGGCCCGCTTGTTGGTGCAGACGATTCGCTTGGACATCGATTCCTTCCCCGCTTCAATAGTCGCCGGTTACCCGCAGGGCTTCCTCGACGGTGGTGACTCCCTTCCTGACCTTGGCCCAGGCGTCCTCGCGCAGGGTGGTCATGCCTTCCCGCACCGCCACCTGCCGCAGTTCGGCATCCGAAGCCTTGTTCGACACCAGTTTCTTCATCTGCTCGGACATGGGAAATATCTCGAATACCGCGCAGCGGCCGAAATATCCGGTGCCCCGGCACTGGTGGCACCCCTTGCCCCGCTGCAGCTTGATCTCTCCCTTTTCGGTCAGCGGGAACCCCATCCGGTTCAGGTCCTCGGCACTGACGCTGTACGTTTCGGCACAATGAGGGCATATCCGGCGGACCAGCCGCTGGGCCAGGGCGCCGAGCATGGTGGAGGCGATCAGGAAAGACTCCAGCCCGAGGTCCTGCAGCCTGGTGATGCTGGCCACCGCATCGTTGGTGTGCAGGGTGGAGAAAACCAGGTGTCCGGTCAGGGCGGCCTGGACCGCATAGCTGGCGGTCTCCACGTCCCGGATCTCGCCGATCATGATGATGTCCGGGTCCTGGCGCAGGATGTTGCGCAGGATGGAGGAGAAGGTCACGTCGATCTGGGGCTGGACCGCAATCTGGTTGAACTCGTCATAGACCATTTCCACCGGGTCTTCCACGGTGATGATGTTCTTGTCCGGGGTCGCCAGCTTTTTCAGCGTGGAATAAAGGGTGGTCGACTTGCCGCTGCCCGTCGGCCCGGTGACGAACACGAGGCCGTGGGGCGAACCGGCGAAGCTGTTGTAGACCACGGCATCGCGGCGGGAAAAACCCAGGTCGTTCAGGTCCTGGAAGATCACCTCCGGGTCGAGGATGCGCAAGACGGTCTTTTCGCCGAAGGCCACCGGCACGGTGGAAACGCGGATCTCGACGTCCCGCTTGTCCTCCCCCTGGCCGACCTTGATCCTGCCGTCCTGCGGCCTTCTTTTTTCGGCGATATCCAGCCGGCCCAGGGTCTTGAGTCGGGAGGTGATCGCCGAGTGCACAACCTTGGGCAGCTTGTAGATCGTGTGCAGGGCCCCGTCGATCCGGAAGCGGACCACGCAGGCGTCCCGCTTGGGTTCGATGTGAATATCGCTGGCCCGCTGGTCCAGGGCATAGTTGAACAGGTGGTTGACCGCCGCCTTGATGTGCTGGTCGGTCGACGACAGCTCCTGGGACGAGGAGAGCTTGACATACTGCTCAAGGTTGCCGATATCGACGGACGGGCCCACCCCGGGGGCGCCGAACTGCACCTCGGCCGCGGAGATGGAGCGCTGGAAGCCGAAAAACTCGGCCAGCATCTTCTTGATGTCGCTCCTGGTGCTGAGATACCGCTGGACCTTGAGCTGGGTGGCCTGCTCGATATCCTCGAGCACGGTGCGGCCGTCCGGATTGCAGGTGACCACCTCGAGCACGCCGTTGCGGATGTCGAAGGGCAGGACCATGTGCTTGACCGCAAACGACCGGGGAATCGTCTTGGTGACGATCTCCATGTCCAGTTCCAGGGGGTCGAGCTTTTTGAAGGGGATCTTCAGCTTGAGGCTGATGGCCCGCATGATGATCTCTTCGGTGAGGATTCTCGTCGTGTCGCCCATGATGCCGAGACGGAGGGACACGACCAGGTCAAGAAGGTCCGGTTCGAGCTGGTTCAGGCGGCGCTTGTCGTCGCGCCTGCGGCCGCCGTACTTGCGGAGAATGAGCTGCCGCTGCTTCTCCTTCTGCTGCAGGACAAGCTTGCGCTGCTCCGGAGTAATCAGCCCCTCTTCGACCAACAGGTCAAGCAGGGCTTCACTGTTCAAAAAACTCATAGACGATTCCTTACCGCAGACGATTGAAGGGAACAGGTCTATCATCCCTCGACTTCAGGGGAGAATCAAGTACTTTTCGCGCAACCGGCTTCTCTTTCATGTCCCGGAGCCGGAGCAGATCTGCCTTTTCATCCACACAGGAAAATTTGCCATGACAGCGCCCCTGTCCGAAGCGACCCCAGTAAAATAATTCTCGCACCCCTTGTCAAAACAATTCCGGAGAATGAACCGGGCCGGAAATCATCGGGGAAGGAGAGCCTGCCAACAAAAGTTTGCTGATTTATTTGAACCCGGGGCCTTCTCCATGGTAAAAAAGGATGAAATCATTTATTTTCCGGCGGACGTACCGCCTCATCCTGTATCCGAATCCCGGAGGACCTGATGCCTAAAGCAGTGAAATGGATCATCGGTATATTCGCCGTTCTGGCCGGCCTGCTGATCATTATCGCTTTCAGCCTGCCCAGGCTGATCGATCCCAACGACTACAAGGGAACCATCGCCCGCAAGGTGCAGGAACAGACCGGGCGGGAACTTTCCATTCCCGGCGACATCAAGCTGGACGTTTCCCTCCTTGACCTGCAGACCATGTTCAGCCTCGGCGACGTCAAGCTCTCGTCCAGCCCTGATTTTCCGGACACCGAATTTTTCTCGAGCAGGCAGGTGCAGATCGGCCTGGCCCTCTGGCCCCTGATCAGCAAGAAGGAACTGCGGGTCAGCAACATCCACCTGGAAGGGGTAAATGTCAATCTGGTCCGCAACGAGGATGGCTCCAGCAACTGGGACGACCTGACGGGGAAACCCGAAGCCGAACCCCCTGCCCGGGAGCCCGAGGCGCGGCCGCCCGTCAAGGGTGAGGGCACGTCCCTTGCCGGCCTTGACATCGGGGGCGTGCTGATCAAGGACATCAATGTGTCGCTGGAAGACCGGCAGGCCGGCAGGACCGTCAGGCTGAGCGACTTCAATCTCGATGCCGGCCACATCCGGAAAGATGCAGCCTTTCCCCTGGCCGCGGACTTCGCTCTGTTGCTGGACGACGGCAAGGGCAAGCCGCTCAGCGCCCGGATCGATGCCGAGACCGGCCTGACGCTCAACCTGGAGCGGCAGCACTTCCTGGTCGACGGTCTCACCGTGGACGGGGTGCTCCAGGGCGGTGCCCTCCCGGTACCGGAACTGCCCTTCACCCTGGCCGCGGACCTTGATCTTGATCTCGGGGGGCAGAAAATCGAGGTGAAAAAACTGGTCTTCAGCCAGGAAGACCTGCGCCTGGATGCCGCCCTGCGCGTGGACGGTCTTGCGGCCCCCAATGTATCCGGCACCGTGAATATCGCGCCGTTCTCGCCGCGCGCCCGGGCGGAAAGCCTCGGCTTTGCCCTACCTTTCGAGGACCCCCGGAGTCTGACCTCCATGACGGCCGGAATCGATTTCACCCTGGACCCCTCCAAACTGACCCTCTCCAGGCTGCTGCTCAACCTTGACCAGTCCACCGTCGAAGGAACGGCCGCGGTCACGGGTCTTGCCGGCAAGCCGGCGTACGAACTGGCGGTCCATGTCGACCAGATCGACCTGGACAGCTACAAAATGAAAAAGGCAGCGGAGACCGCCGGCCAGTCAACCCCGCCGCCGGCTGCTCCGGCCGCCGCCCCTGCCGCCGCCGCGACCGAACCTCCGCTCATTCCCGTGGAGATGCTGCGCGGCCTGAATTTCACCGCCGACATCCGGATCGACACCCTCAGGGCGGCGAAAATGAACCTGGCCGACATCGCGCTCAAGGCCTCGGGCCGGGACGGCCTGGTCAAGCTGGAACCGTTGAGCGCCGGGCTGTACGGCGGCACCATCAATGTCAGCGCCGACCTGGACAGCCGTCCGGCAGTGCCGACGGTCAGGGTGGCCAAAAACCTGCAGGGAGTGCAGCTCGGCCCGATGCTGCGTGACATGACCGGCAAGGAGGAGATCAAGGGCAGGGCGGACATCACGGCCGATATCACCACCAGAGGCCTCACCCGGCAGGAACTGACCCGCAATGCCAACGGCACCATGAATCTGGCCCTGGCCGACGGCGAGATTGCCAAGCTGAAGATCATCGACACCATCCGGACCGCCAGGACGCTGATCGGCAGCAAGGACATCGGTGCCGTCCTGCAGCAGCAGGCGGCGCCGCAAACGTCCGGCCGTCCCACTTCCTTTGCCGCCCTGACCGGCAGCGGCGTCATCACCAACGGCGTTTTCCACAACAACGACCTGGTGGCCGAATCCGAGCTGATGAAAGCAACCGGCAAGGGAACCGTCGACCTGGTCAACGAACGGATCGATTACCTGCTGACCATCTACCTGGCCAAAGCCATTGACCGGGACCAGGAAACCGGCCTTGTCGATCTGGCAGACACGCCGATTCCCTACCGGGTGAAGGGGACCTTTGACAACATCGAGCAGACGGCCGTCCTGGAGGAAATCGTCAAAACCGGAGCCAAAAAGGCACTGCTCCGGGAACTGGAAAAACAACTGGGCGGTGACAAGCCCGAGGAAGGGGCCAAAAAGGAACCAACCGACCCCGCCAGGGACCTTATCAACAGGGGGCTGAAAGGCATCTTCGGCAAATAGAAACCAGTTTGCCGGGCAGGCAGACTGAAGGCTGTCAGGCGGGATACATTTGCGGTTTCGACGGTAATTTCGATTGCGATTTCGATTTCAAAGAAACGAGTCCTGTGCCGCGTTGTCAATAACTGAACCCATCGTGGTCAGAAGGGGGTACTGCAGGCATTCCGGCCGCGCCATTTCCGTTCGCCTCACTTTCCGACATCGCCCCGGAACAGCGAAAACCCAATCCCGACCACGCACAGCAGCACGAAAAACATGAAACAGGCCTGCATGCTCGTCTGGAACAGGGGATAATTCTCGACCCGGATCTCCTGCCGGCCGATGAAAATCGCCAGGAAAACCGTGGCAATGGCCATGCTGAACATCTGGCCCAGCAGGCGCATGGTCGCGACCGTGCCGGAGGCGATGCCGTACTGCCGCCGCTCGACCGAGCCCATGATGGCGCTCATATTCGGCGAGGAAAACAGGGCGAAGCCGAAACCGAGCAGCGCCAGGTTGGAGGCGATCAGCCACAGTTCCGTTGACTCCCCCAGGAAGACAAAAAACGCCAGCCCCAGCGCGGTCAGACTCATGCCGGCCGAGGCCAGCACCCGGGGCTGAACGGTATCCGAGAGCTTGCCCGCCTGGGCGGAAAAAAGGGCCATCATCACCGGCTGGATCATGAGAATCGTCCCCGCGCTCTGCGGTTCCATCCCCTTGAGGTACTGGAGGTAGAGACTGATCTGGAAGGTCACCGCAAAGGTGGCGGCGTAATGGATCAGGGCGGCCAGGCTGGAAAACAGGAAGGTGCGGTTGCCCTGGAACAGGCCGACCTCGAACACCGGATAGGGCGTTTTTTTCTGCCGGCGGTAAAACAGGACCAGCCCAAGACAGCCGGCAAAAAACAGGATCGCCGCCTCCCGGTCGAGTATCCGGGTGGCGCCGTAAACCAGGAGGAAGATGGCCACCGCGTAAATCACCGCTCCCTGGATGTCGAATTTTTCGCCCCGGGCCTCGGCCCACTCCCCTTTCAGGAAGCGGACGGCGATGGCCAGGGAGATCAGTCCGAGCAGAACCATCAGCACGAATATCGACCGCCAGCCGAGAAGTCCGGTCAGAAATCCCCCGACGAAAGGTCCGGTGGCCAGGCCGACATACACCGACGTAACCAGAATGCCGATCCCCCGCCCCCTCTTTTCCCTGGGAAAGACCGAGGTCAGAATGGCCATGCCGGTGGTGATGAACATCGCCGCGCCGATGCCCTGGACACCCCGCATGGCCAGAAACCATGCGACATCAGGGACAAGGACCGATGCGGCTGAACCGGCCGTGTAGATGATCACCCCGCTGATAAACACCTTCTTGCGGCCGTAGATATCGGCAAACTTGCCGGCCGGCACGAGGATAATGGCGGTGGCGAGAAGGTACGAGGTCGCGATCCAGCCGAGGAGGACCGCATCGGCGCCGAGATCGTCCTGGATGGCGGGCAGCGCGACATTGACCGACGACACCATGAACGGGGCCATGAAGGCCGTCACCGTGGTGACGAAGAGGGCGGATTTCTGCAGGGCATCGTCCCTGGACATGCTGGTTTCCTTGTGTATGGACAAAAGTATCAATTGCGGCGGACCGGACCGGGTTGCATACTATGCTACTTTGCCGGCGGTTTCCATATTTTTCCGCCCGCCGTCGGCATGGCGGCTGCCGGACCGGGTTGCAATATTTCCGGGAGAGACATACAGTACAGAGGACAGGGAAAAACCGGGTATCACCCACTTCAATGAACGCACTATCTGAGACAGGCCGATGAAAACCCTTGCCGTGCTGCTGCTGGTCACGGGCGGGCTGCTGATCGCCGGGGGGCTGCTCCTGCTGGTGATGGACAAGATCCCCTGGTTCGGCAACCTGCCGGGGGACATCCATTACCGCGGCCGCAACTTCTCCTTCCATTTCCCCCTTATGACCGGCCTGATCATCAGCATCATCCTGACCGTCATCATCAACATCATCATGCGCTTTCTGGGGAAATAGTCGGGCCGGTCCCGGCGGAATCACTCTTCGAGCAGCGACCGCAGCCGCCGCAGGTTTTCCCGGTCCTCGGCCAGGTCCTCCCCTTTCGGGGTTTCCAGGGTCATCGGGTGGGCCGCGAACCGCCGGTCGTTGAGCAGCGGGCGAAAGCCCTCGAGGCCGATCATGCCCCTGCCGATATGTTCGTGGCGGTCCACCCTGGAGCCCAGGTTTTTTCTGGCGTCGTTGAGATGAAAGAATTGCAGGCGGGCGATGCCGACGGTCCGGTCGAATTCGGCCATGGTTTGGTCATAGGCGTCTTCACCCCTGAGATCATAGCCGGCGGCGAAAACATGGCAGGTGTCAAAGCAAACCCCCAGCCGATCCGTAAAGCGCGATCGCCCGATAATCCAGGCCAGCTCCTCAAACCGGCTGCCCAGGCCGGTGCCCTGGCCGGCGGTGGATTCCAGCAGGACGGTCACCTTTGATCGGCCGCCGGCCAGCTCGAACACCCGGTCGAGATGCCGGGCAACATTTTCCAGGCCCGCCTCGATGCCGGCGCCGCCGTGACTGCCGGGATGGATGACCGCCCAGGGGATCCCCAGGATGTCGCACCGTTGCAGTTCCCCGGCAAAGGCCCTGATCGAATCCTCCGCCTGTTTTTCCCGGCTGCTGCCCAGGTTGATCAGGTACGAGGCATGCGAGGCCACCGGCATCCAGCCCGCCTCCTCCCATTTGCCCCGGAACAGGGCAATCTCCTCTTCAGTCAGCGGCGGAGCATGCCACTGGCGCTGGTTGCGGGTGAAAATCTGCAGGGCCTCGCCCCCCGCCTTGGCAATGCGGTCAAAGGCCAGGTGCAGGCCGCCGGCCACCGATTCATGAGCTCCCAGCAGGGGCATGCTACATCTTCCAGTGTTCCCGCAGGTAGTCGCGGCCTTCGTGGTTGGTCAGGTCAAGCTGAATGGGGGTGACCGAGATATATCCTTCCCGCAGGGCCTGCTCGTCGGTATCCTCCCCGCCGGTCCACTGCACCGTGCCCCCGCCGATCCAGTAATGCTTCCTGCCCCGGGGATCATAGGTTTCCTGGATGGCGTTCTTATAGATGCGCCTTCCCTGGCGGGTAAAGCGGATGCCGCGGATATCGCCAGGCGGAAGCTGGGGGATGTTGATGTTGAGCAGGGTATTTGCCGGCAGACCGAACTGCAGCGCCATGGAGGCCAGCTTCCAGGCCACTCCGGCGGCCGTTTCGAAGTCAAAAGGCGGCTCCCCGGCCAGGGAAAAGGCCAGGGAGGGAATCCCATACATGGTGCCTTCAATGGCCGCGGAAACGGTCCCCGAATAGCTGATGTCGTCGCCCAGGTTCGGACCGGGGTTGATCCCGGACACAAGCAGGTCGGGCATTCGCGGCAGGATCTTGTTCATCCCCAGGGTCACGCAGTCGGTCGGGGTGCCGTCCAGGGTATAGACGTCTTCCCTCAGCTCGCGCACATGCAGGGGCCGGTTCATGGTCAGGGCGTGGCTCACCGCGCTCTTGTCGCGCTCCGGAGCGACAATTACTGCCCGGCCCAGATGGCGGACGGCATCGTGCAGCGCCTTGATGCCTGGAGCATCCACGCCGTCGTCGTTGGTCACCAGTATATACGAAGACATAGCTCCCTTTGCAGCATGGGCGGAGGGCTGCTTACCGCAGCCGTATCCCCGCGCCGGCCGCCGCCGCGGCCGTTCGTTGGACAAATATCCGGGCAAAGGCATCCTGCTCGCCCAGTCCGCGCAGGACCGGCTCCACCGCCAGACCCTGCTGTTCAAGCTGTTCTTTCCAGCCGCGCGGGGCCGGACCGAGCATGTCCTTGCGGACATGGCTGCCGGCCGCCACCATGAACGGCTTGAGCACCACCCGCTTCACCCTGCCGCTCCTGAGCCGTTCGAGGGCATCGGCAAGGGGCCGCTCCCCCTCCACCGTGCCGATCACCGTCAGGACATCCGGATAGAGGCGGCGCATGACTTCGGCAAAACGGTGGTAAACGGGAGCGATGGCAACATGCCTGGCGCCGTGCCCCATGTACAGCAGGGCGGCGTTCCGCTCCCGGGCAAAACGGACATCCTCGGCCAGGGCCCGGGCCGCCTCGAGGATATCCTCCTCATCATATCCCGCCCCATCCCCGGCCGGTCCCAGAACAGGCCGGGCAAGCACCAGCGCTGGGGATCCCGGCCCGCGGCTCAGTTCCCCGGTCAAGGCCTGCAGTTGGCGGAACTCCCCGCCCGGGGCGATGTAGACCGGCTGGACCACAACCGCCGCGCAGCCCTGATCGAGCAGGCCGGCAAGGACGGTCCGCGGGTCCTGAATTGCATAAATTTCAGCCGGCACCTCCGGGTGGGCGGTCCGGTAATCCCGGTCCGCGGCCCGCCGGTGCCAGGCGGAACGGATCAGGGGCGAGGTGAAGGCCGGCCGGACCGGGGTCGACGGGTACCGTTCAATCATCCGCTCCCGGATATTGAGCAGAGCCGGCAGGGCCCGCGCCACCGAGGTGCCGAACATGGCCAGGACGATCGCCCCGGGGGTCATGGCCGTTCAGCCGGCAGCGGCCCGACCCGCCCTGCGAGGACAAATACGGTGAAGGACATGTTGTGACAATCCCGAATATTTTTCCCGCGTTTCCCCGCGGGATTTTCGATTTCGATTGCGATGAGATTTTCCGCCCGTTCCGGTGGAATTTGCCTACCTCGGCACCGAAAATACCGGCGCCCGACGCATTGAAACCAATGGCGTCTCCGGTCGGGGCATCAATATCCGGACTGTACTGAACCGCACCGGCAAAGTCAAGACAGGGAGGGAGGCTGCTGCGCCATGGCTTCGTCCTCCTCTGCCTGCCTGATCGGATCGAACGGCAGGATGCTTATCCTGGGGGTCCCGGTCAGGGGGTGGAAATCGACATGCATGGGGCAGCCGTAGGCCTGCCGGAGGTTTTCCGCGGTCATGATCTCCGCCGGACTGCCGCCGGTCACTTCCCGTCCGTCCTTGACAAGCAGTATCCTGCTGCCGAACATGGCCGCCAGGTTGAGGTCGTGGGAGACCATCACCACGGTCACCCCCTCCTCCTTCCGCAGCCGCTGCATGAGCTGCATGATCAGCACCTGGTGGGCCGGGTCGAGAGCGGCGGTGGGTTCGTCGAGCAGCATGATCCGGGGCTGCTGGCAGATGGCCCGGGCGATCATGACCCGCTGGCGCTCCCCGCCGGACAACTGGTCCAGGCGCCGGCCGGCCAGATGGTCCACCTCGGTGAACCGCATGGCCCGGCGGGCCGCCTCATAATCCCGCTGCTTCTCCCGCTCCAGCAGGCCGAGGTGCGGGAAGCGGCCCATCAGCACGGTCTGCTCGACGGAAAAGGAAAACTCCAGGCTGACCTGCTGGGGAACCAGGGCCACGGTGGCGGCCAGCCCCCGCCGGGAGTAGGCAGGCAGAGGACGGCCGAGAATGGTGACCCCGCCCTCCGCCACGTGGGCCAGGCCGCACAGGGTTTTGAGCAGGGTCGTCTTGCCCGCCCCGTTGGGGCCGATGACGACCAGGAAATCGTTCTCCCGGACCGCGCAGGACAAACCGTCGAGGATTTTTCTTTTGCCCGCCCTGACCGTTACGGCGTCAACGGATACCGCGTTCATCGCCCGGACCGCCACAGCATGAGGATAAAAACGGGCGCGCCGATCATGGCGGTAATCACTCCCACCGGCATCTCCCCGCCGGCCGGCAGGGACCTGGCCAGCAGATCGCACAGCACCAGGTATGCCCCGCCGCCGAGGATGCAGGCCGGGACCAGCACCCTGTGGTCCGGCCCCAGCAGGAGGCGAAAAAAATGGGGAACCACCAGACCGACAAACCCCACCAGGCCGGACTGACTGACGACGATGCTGACCATCAGGGTCGTTGTCCCCAGCAGCACCCAGGTGGTCCGCTGCAGGTGCATGCCCAGGGCCGCGGCCGACTCGTCCCCGGTGAGCAGCAGGTTCAGGGGCCGGGCATGGGCATGGATCAGAAAAAAGCAGGCCAGCAGTGGCAGGAGCAGATAGGCCCGCCGGGGATCGGCCATGGACAGGTCGCCCATCAGCCAGAAAAGGATGTGATGGACCTGGGAGCTTTGCGACAGCGAGAGCAGGAACATGATGCAGGCCGCGCAGAAGGCGTTGAGCATCACCCCGGCCAGCAGCAGGCCGTCACTTCTGCCGGTTGTCCCGCCCCGCGCCAGGAAAAGCACCATGCCCATGACCAGCATGGAGCCGGCAAAAGATGAGAGGGTCACCCCGGGAAACATGGCCAGGCCCCCGAGTATGCCGAGGATGGCACCGACCGCCGCCCCGCCGGAAATGCCGAGGATATAGGGTTCAGCCAGGGGATTGCGCAGCCGGGCCTGAAAAACGAGGCCGCCGAGGGACAGGGTGGCGCCGACCGCAGCGGCCAGCAGGGCGCGGGGAAGGCGGATCTGCCAGAGAATGGTCCTGACCGTGTCATTGTCCGACCTGCCGATGAGCACCGCCAGCACCTCCCCGCTCTTCAGCGAGGAGGAGCCGGCCAGCAGGGAGGCCCCGACGGCCGCCAGGAGAACAAGGCCGAGGACCGGCAGGATCCGGGCCGGCCGGTTTGACCCCCGCTTATCGGCCATTGCCGGCTCCGTCCGGATGCAGCAGCCGGACCAGGCTGACCAGGGCATCGGCCAGCCTGGGCACCGGCCGGTCAAAAAGGCCGGCGTCGACCACGTGAACCCGGCCGTTTTGCACCGCCGGAATTTCAGGCCACCGGAGCCACTCGCGCTGCAGCTCCTCCTCGGTATGGCCGCCCGCCATGGAGGCAATGATGACCACCTCCGGGCGCATGGCGAGGATATCCTCCCAGGAAAAACGGGGATAGCCGGCCGGGCCGGCGGCCAGGTTTCTGCCCCCGGCCGCGGTGATCAAGGTATCGATGAAGGTTCCACTCCCGGCGGAAATCATCGGCGCGGCATCGATCTGGAAAAACACCGTCGGCCGGTCCGCCGCCACCAACACCGTGCGCTCGACGCCCGCCATTTTCCCCTCCATCTCCCGGGCAATCTCCGCGGCCCGCTCCCCGGCGTCCAGGAGCTCCCCGAGCAGCAGCACCGACTCGACTATCTCCGGCAGGGTGCGGGGATCAAAGGCAAATACCGGGATTGCCAGGCCTTCTATCCGCCGGATCACATGCCCGGGATTGCCGTCCCGGGTCGCCAGGCACAGGTCGGGCCGCAGGGCCACGATCCGTTCGATGTCGGGATGCTGGTAGCTGCCGACCCTGGGCAGGGCTGCGGCGGCCGGCGGTTCATCGGCATACAGGGTCGCGCCGACCAGCAGATCGCCCCGCCCCAGGTCAAAGACGATCTCGGTCAGGCTGGGGACCAGGGAGACGATGCGCCGGGGCTGCGCCGGCACCTGAACCGTCCTGCCGGTCTGGTCCTCCAGCAGGCGGAACCCGGCGGCCCGGCCCGCCCCTGCCCAGCCCGTCCAGGCGAGGGTCAGGGCCAGGGAGATGACAAGAACGCATCTGATCAGCATGGTCATGGGCCTTCCTCATCGCGGAGGACAAAATGAACAGGGACCTGGACCTGCATGGCCGCCGCCCGGCCGCCAACGGAACCCGGCTGGAACCGCCACTGCCGCACCGCCCGCAGGGCGGCATCATCCAGCAGTCTGTAGGAACTGCTGCCGTGCACCTGGACACTCTGCACCAACCCCTCCTCCGTTACCCGGACCGCCAGCACCACCGTCCCTTCCCAGCCCCTTTTGCGGGCCAGTTCCGGATAGAGCGGCGGCCGGTTCTCCGCCGCCAGGGGAGCCGCCTGCCGCACGGCCTCGCGTCCCGCCGACGGGCGGACATCACCTCCGCCATCCGCGGCCGGCCGGGGTGCCGGCCGCGCAAATACGCCTTTTTCCCGCCCGGCATCGCCGGGCTCCGGACCGCCGCCATCCACCCGTTCCCGCCGGATCACCTTTTTCCTCCGTTCCGGCCTGACCTGCGGGACCGGCGTCATTTCCGAGGCGCCGCCCTTGGCGCTTCTCTCTGTTTCCTGTTCCGCCCGCGCCGCCGGCTTTTTCGCTTCCCCGGCGGTATTTTCCGGAACAGGAGCCGGCGCCGGCCGGACGAAACTGACCGTCACCTGGCCTGACCCCCGCACGGCCGGCAACTGCAGCATCCTGTCGGGCACAACCGCCAGGAAAAAAAGGAGGTGCATCGCCGATGCCAGCAGCAGGGCCGGGCCCAAGCGCCCCATACCTACCTCCTGGGCTCCGCCTGCAGGGAAATAGCGGTTATCCCCGCCCCGCTGATCGCGTCGAGCACCGTGTAGAGCTCCTGATAGGACACCGCCTTATCGGCGAAGAGCATGACTTCGGGGTTTCCCTCCCCTTCATTGTCCCAGCCGGCCAGCCGGGCGCCGAGCTGTTCCAGGCTCAGCCGCTCCCTGTTGAGGTAGAGAACGGTCCCGCCCTGTTCGACCGCCACCGACACCGACAACCTGGACTCCGGCGAGGGGTTCGCCCGCGCCGACTCCGGCAGCTCCACCTTCATCCCCTTGTGTACGGCCATGGACAGCATGGCATAGATGAAGAACACCAGCAGCAGAAAGACGATGTCGATCAGCGGCACCATTTCGATGCGGGCCGGCTTGCGCCGGTAGCGGTGCCTGAGCTTCATGCCTGCCCGCCTTCCCGGCCTCTGTTTCGGCCGACAAGGCGCTCGTGGGTCAGTTCCAGGCTGGTGGCGTATTTTTCCATTTCATGGGCGGCCTTCTCAATCCGGCTGTTGAAGTAATTGTACGGAAAGACCGACATGATGGCAATGCCCAGCCCGGCAGCCGTGGTAATCAGGGCCTGGGCGATGCCGCCGGTGACCGCCCGCGGATCCTCCAGGCCGGCCACGCCCAGCATCTTGAACGAGGTGATGATGCCCAGCACCGTGCCGAATATTCCCAGCAGGGGACTGACCGTGATCATGGTATCGAGCACCGCCATGAAGCGCTGCATTTTCCTGACCTGCGCTTCCGCCTCGGCCTCCATGGCCCGGCCCATGTCAAAATCGCGGTGCAGGATGCCGGAAACCAGGACGCGGATCACATAATCGCCGCTGTGCCTGGTGCGCAGCCTGATCTCCTCCCATTCCCCCCTGGAGGCCAGGTCCAGCACATCCCCGGCCAGGCTGCTGTTCCGTTTCCGCATGGAGGACCACCAGAACATGCTCCGGTCGAGAATCACCACCAGGGCCAGAAACGAACAGGCCAGCAGGGGCCACATGACCGGCCCGCCGCTCTGATAAACTTCCCACATGCGCATGAGAACTGCTCCTTTTTCCATTGGGTCCCCGGGCGGGAAAAATCCCCCGGGGACCCGGTTCACCCGCTGTACCCTCTCAGAAATCCCACCGCAGTCCGGCAAAAAAACTGCGGCCGGGCATGGGGTTGTTCAGCACATGGGCGTACTCCTCGTCAAAGATATTGCGGATTTCCCCCCGCACGGACCATTTGCCGTAGACATCGCTGTCCAGGAAACGGTACCCGGCCGTCAGATCGGCGACCACGAAGCTGTCAAGCTTGACAACGGGCACGGGATAGACCATTGACTGCCAGTCCTGCACCGACTGCGACCCGTTGTACGCTGCGTTGAACCGGCAGAACCAGCGGGCTCCGTCGGCCAGCACCACTCCGGCCGAATACGTGGTGGTGCTGGTATACAGCAGGTCCTCCCCGGTCTCGTCGTCCTCGTACCTGGTCAGGACCGTCAGGTTCAGATAGGGCCGCAGCTCCCAGGCCAGGTTCAACGGCGCCCCGAGGTCATAGGACGTTTCGGCCTCGACCCCGTTAATGGTGGCGCTGCCCTGGTTGACCCAGGAGCTTGACCCGTCCTCGAGGATGAAGTTGGTGATCTTGTCGTCAAAATCGGTGGCAAAGACCGTCAGGTACGCAGCCAGTCCTCCCTGGACAAAATCCAGCCCCCCTTCAAAGGTCTCCGATTTTTCCGGCTTGAGTTCGGGATTGCCCACCGTGCGGATCCCCCAGTGAAAATAATCGGCCGCCAGCTGGTCCGCCGCGGGCATGACGAATCCCTCGGCGTACCTGGCCCGCAGCTTGAGCGAATCGGTCAGCATCCAGGCCAGGCCGACGGTCGGGGTCAGGTTGTTCTCGCTTTCGTCCCTGCCCAGCGGCTGGACGACCTCGACGTCGTACCAGTCATAGCGGAGCCCCGCCGTCACCACCAGCCGGTTGTCGAAGACGGTTCCCTTGCCGAGGAGGAATACCGCGGGATTGGCATATTCCGTTTTTTGCGGCACCCAGGTGTTTTCGACCTCGTACCTGACCCAGTCAAACCCTCCGGTCAGGGTCGTTTTTCCCCATCTGCCGCTGATCTGGGCCTGGGCGCCCTGCTGATCCGTATCGTTGCGGTCCGTGGCCCCGGTATCCCACCCGTCCGGATTGGAAGCGGCCGGGTAGGTCCAGCTGTTTTCATCCTTGCCGAAAAAATAGCGGGCCGTCCACTGATACTTTTTTGCCGCGTCACTGCCGTCATAGCGGAAATCAAGGGAATAGTTGTCCTTGTCGGTGGTGTCGTCCGTGTCCGGCAGATCAATATACCCCGGATTGCCGTCATCTTCGACCCTGAAGCCGGTCAAGACAACCCCCAGACGGTTGCTGTCCGCGAACGAATATCCGGTGTTGAGGCTGATGCCGCTCCTGACGTCGTAGCCGGTGTTCGGGTAGGTCCGCCCCGCCCCGGTCTCGTAATCGCCGAGGGTCTGAACCGTCGCCGCGCCGGCGAAATCAAAGCCGCCGCCCAGGCCCGTTGCGCCGACCGAACCCTCATACTCGTCGAAACTGCCCGCCCCACCTTCCACGAACATTGCATTTTCACGGCCCTGGCGGGTTATGATGTTGACAACCCCGCCCACCCCGCCGGAACCGTACTGCACCGCTCCGGGGCCGCGGATAATTTCGATCCGTTCGACGTTGCGGGTAAAGATCTTGGCGAGGTTGCCGGTCCCGGCCCGCCGGCCGTCCAGCAGGATCAGAACATGGCCCTGCAGGTCGTTGCCGTGGGTCTCGGTCCTGAACCCGCGCAGGGCAATCGCCGTCAGCGAGCCGGGATACTTCTGCAGGTGGCCCAGTCCCAGCTCGGCAAACAGGTCCCCCACATTGCGGGCCGCCGCCCGTTCAAGATCCTCACGGCTGATCACCGTAATGTTGGCGGTGACATCCTTCCTGGCCTCCTCGATCCGGCCGGCGGTCACAACCACTTCGTCCAGCACCCTGATCTCCGCCGCATGGACCGTCACTCCGGCTGCGGCCGCCAGGGTCACCAGGGTTGTCATCCGGCATGTTCTGCGTACCATTTTTTCCTCCTTACGCACATCAGTTGGCGGTCCGGAAAGAAAAAACCCCGGACCGATGAATATCGATCCGGGGTCCCTGATTTTCCCGCAGATGCATGTGGCCGAGCTCTGTTCCACGAAGCTGTGCCGATTTGATTTCAGGCAGGTCTTCTGACTTTCCCCGCCTTCCGACGACCTTCCCATCCTGTCCGGACAGTGGCTTCCATGGTCGAAAGGCTCCCTTTCCCGGGGGAAAGGAGGAGATCACAGCGGCGGGCCCGTCCCCGATTCACACGGGGTTCCCTTTTCATCCGCGGAGCGGAACCTGAAGTATGTATTCTGTCTCTATCCGAAAAGCCTCCCGGCGTCAATCCCTTTTGATGCGGATGGAGCAGTCTTTCTTTCCTTTGCTACAGGGCCCTGTTGGCATGCATGTGGAGGACAAGGTCCAGCATGCGGTTGGAATAGCCCCATTCATTGTCGTACCAGGCCATCACCTTGATCGCGGTGCCGGCCACCCTGGTACAGAGCCCGTCGACAATGGCCGAGTGCGGGTCTCCCTGGAAGTCCCTGGACACCAGCGGTTCCTCGGTATAGCGGAGATAGCGGCTGGCGGCATCGCTCAGGGCCGCGTTCACCTCCGGCACCGTGGTTTCCTTTTCCACTTCCATGACCGCGTCCACCAGGGAAACATTGGGGGTCGGCACCCTGACCGCCAGGCCGTCGAACTTGTTTTTGAGCTCCGGAATGACCAGGGCCACCGCCGACGCGGCCCCGGTCTTGGTCGGGATCATGGACATGGCCGCCGCCCTGGCCCTTCGCAGGTCATTGTGGGGAAAATCGAGCAGCCGCTGATCGCCGGTATAGGCATGGACCGTGGTCATCAGGCCGTACTTGATGCCGAACCTGTTGAGGATGACCTGGGCGACCGGGGCCAGGCAGTTGGTGGTGCAGGAGGCATTGGAGACGACGTGGTGGGCGGTGGGATCATACTCGTCCTCATTGACCCCCATGACTATGGTCTTGACATCGCCCTTGGCCGGCGCGGAGATGATGACCTTGGCCGCTCCGGCGTCGATATGGGGTTTGGCCGTATCATTGTCGCGGAAAATACCGGTGCATTCCAGTACGTATTCGGCGCCCAGCGCTCCCCACGGAATTTCCGCCGGCTGCCGGTGGCTGCTGACCGGGACCTCCCTGCCGTCGACGACGACGCAGTTGTCGCCGGCCTGGATCTCGCTGGCAAAGGTCCCCATGATCGAATCGTACTTGAGCAGATGGGCGATGGTTTTCACGTCCGTCAGGTCGTTGATGCCGACCACTTCGATGTCCCGGAATGCCGGATCCTGTCCCAGAGCCCGAAAAATGTTCCTGCCGATGCGGCCGAAGCCGTTGATGCCGATGCGTATGCTCATATGCACTCCCTTTATCTATTGATGGCGCCCGTGCGGCAAGGTTCGTTACCGGAAGCCGCCGGTCAGCCGTTCATTGCAGCGGAACTGAGCAGGTCCCTGTTCTCCCTGACCACGGCCTGCAACTGCACCATTCTGGTAATCGCCTCGTCGCAGGTCGGGTTCACCCCGAGGGCCCGCTGATACATCTTCAACGCCTGAATGTACCACTGGCCGCTGAGATAACTCCAGCCGGCCAGGCAGAAGCCTTCGGCCGCGTCTCCTGCGTACATGTCGGCAAATATCGTGCTCAGCTCCTCGCCCCAGAGCAGCCGCACCGTCTCCTCCCTCTCGATGAGCAGGCGGACCACCAGGCTGTTGCCGGCAAAATCCGCCATCATCAGCCGTAATATATAGCCGGCATGAATGAAGAGAAAGGCTATCTGTTCCATCTGCCTGACCGCGTCGGCGGCGGCCCTGTCGAGCAGGTCGCGCACATCGATGATCTCATCGAGACTGAAGGCCGCCCGCGCCCCGGGGCGGGGGGCGGCAGCAAGTTCCAGCGGACGGTCCTTCAGCCTGCAGGCCGCCGGCCCGTACCGGTTGAGCAGGTAGATGTTTTCCTTCAGCATCATGGTTTCATGGAATATGGAACCGATCAGCCAGTCGAACATGCTGCCGCTCACATCCCGCACATTGTCGGCCTCCGGCCAGACCGCGTGGCAGAGGTCCTTGAGCTTCCACAGGGGGCCTTTCCTGCTGTCGGTGCCCACCGCGTGGGCGAGCCTGTTCCAGATCTCCGCCCGGCAGCATGCGGTATTCTGATCCAGGAGATCGGCGCAGTTCCATCTCCCCGGATGACGGCAGTCGAGATAAATCAGGTACATCTCCTGGAAAAGGCGGTTAAGCCGGAAAAAATCGTCGATCAGCTGCCGGACGAAAAAATTCTTGCGCTTCTCAAACCACCTGTTCCGAGGACCACCTGACGATCCGATTCCGGTCATTCTTCCCACCGCTGCGGCTCGGGATAACAAGCCATCTGCACCGCCTCCTCGTATAAAGCCAGGTAGCGGTCTTTGACCCGGTCCCAGGTGTGGTGTTCCCGGATGCGCTGCACCGCCTGCACCTGCATGGCCTTTATCCGGTCCGGGTCTTTCCTGTACAGAGACAACGCCCTGCGCACCGCCTCGATCATGGCCTCAACGGTATGGTCGGCGTAGGTAAATCCCGTCTGACCGTCAATGACCTTCACCAGGCCGCCGACCGCGTGAACGATCGGCAGGCTGCCCAACAGCTGGGCGATGTAATCGGTCAGCCCGCACGGTTCATACTGGGAAGGAATAAGGAGGAAATCGCCCGCCGCGTAGACCTGCAGGGCCAGGTCCTGATCGTATCCCTTGAGGAAGCAGACGCGCCCGGAGAACTCTTTCCCCCCCGTCAAGGCGGCCAACCGCTCCTCGAATTCCCGGCCGCCGCTGCCCAGCACCAGGAGCTGAAAATTTTTGTCGTCGACGAGGAGCTGCTCCATGGTGTCGATCAGCAGGTCCACTCCCTTCTGGGAGGTCAGGCGGCCGATGAAGGTCAGCAGCGGCTGGTCCGGGTGCATTGCCAGGCGGCCGAGCTGGATGACCCTGGACCATTTCTTCCTGCCGCCCAGGGAACGGAGCAGGGTTTCCTTGCAGACCCGCTTGCCGTTCAGCCGGCCCCGGCCGGGATCAAATCCGGCGGCCAGCCCGAACTGCTTTCCCCTGGCCGCGTTGAAATCGCGGGGATTGATGCCGTTGGTGATCCCGGCCAGCCGGACTCCGCGCCGCAGGAGATGATGCCCCAGCCAGCCGGTTCGGGCATCCTCCGCCGTTTCCTGCAGCTCACGGGCATACTGTTCGCTCACCGTGTTCATCACCGCGTAGCCGGAGGCGGCGATGAACGGATCAAAGGCGCCGCCGAGCAGGGAACCCTGCACCACCCTGTCCGGCAGGCCGGTGACGGCCCGGGCAAAGGGCAGGTCGGCGACATCCTGATGGTAGCCGATGCCGGCGTTGTGGACGGTGACCACCGCCCCGGTACAGCGGAAGAAATGGCGGTACCCCTCGAGTTCGCGGATCAGGGCCGGCAGGACCGCCGCATGCCCGTCCTGGCAGTGGATGACGTCCGGCCTCTCACCCAGGATGCACATCAGGCCGAGGGCGGCCTTCTGGAGCAGAATGTTCATGGCGAAATAGTCCAGATGCCCCGCGCCGCTGCGCTGCCAGGCATGGAGCTCCTCCTCGGCGGCGGTGTAGGTGTAGACCCCCATTTTTTCAGCAAACCGTTCGGACTCAACGAGATAAATGGTCACCTTTTTCCTGACCGCCTGCCAGATCGATACTTTTTCCCGCCGCACCATATCGGCATAGTCCATGTCGACGGCAAAGGTATTATTGTCCAGCCCGGCCGGCTCCTTCTCCGGACACGCCCCCATCAGTTCCAGGGGAGCGAAGCCCAGGGCCGGGGCATCCATGAAGCCGTAGCGGGGCAGAACCACCCGCACCGGACAGCGCCCCGCGGCCAGGCTTTCCGCCAACTGCCGGCAGACGTCCTTGACCCCGCCGGCGCCTGCCAGTCCGTCATATTCCCGGGAGATCATCCATACGGAGCGGATCCCGGATTTACTCGCTTTTTCTGCTGCCATTGCCCGTTGTCCTTCGTGTTTCCAAAAGCACCAGATGCCGGAGAAGATGATCTGCAAGGGTCAGGCGCACCATGGCCTCGCATACCGGGACGATGCGGGGGATGGCCGATATGTCGTGCCTGCCCCCGACCGTGATGGTCACCGGCTCGTTGCGGAGGTTGACGGTCTGCTGTTCCTTGTGGATGGAGGGAATCGGCTTGACCGCGGCCCGCATGACCAGTTCGTCGCCGTTGGCGATTCCGGCCAGGATCCCCCCGGAATTATTGCCGAGAAAGCCCGTCGGCGAAATCGGATCGTTGTTTTCCGAGCCAAGCATGTCCGCGGCCTGGAAGCCCGCGCCGATCTCGACCCCCTTGACCGCGCCGATGGACATCAGGGCGCGGGCCAGTTCGGCGTCGAGCTTGTCGAAAACCGGCTCCCCCAGCCCCGGGAGGCAGGTTGCCCGGATTTCGACGATGCCCCCCAGGGAATCCCCCTGGGCGCGCACCTCCTGGATCCGCCCGGCCATTTTTTCCGCCGCCTCGTCATCGGGGCAGAAAAAAGGATTCCGCTCCACGGCCTCCATGTCCCGCCGCCCGGCCCGCACTCCGCCCAGGGCGGTGGTATAGCCGGTGACCGTGATGCCGTACAATTTGAGCAGACGGCCGGCCACCGCGCCCGCCGCGACCCGGGCCGCCGTCTCCCGGGCCGAGGCCCGGCCCCCGCCCCGGTAATCACGAATTCCGTATTTTCTCTGGTAGGTCAGGTCGCCGTGTCCGGGACGGAACACGTCCTTGAGGTTGTCGTAGGATTCGGAGCGGGCATCCCGGTTGAAGATGACCAGGGAAATCGGGGTGCCGGTGGTCAGGTCGCAGGCCGCCCCATCCGGGCGGAACGTGCCGGACAGGATCTCCACCGCGTCGGGCTCCCGGCGGGGGCTCTCCCCCCTGCCCTTGCCCGGTCTTCTCTTCTCCAGTTCCTGCTGAATGATATCCGCCGAGAGTTCAATGCCCGGGGGGCAGCCGTCAATGACCGCGCCGACGGCCCGGCCGTGTGATTCTCCCCAGGTTGTCACCCTGAACAGGGTGCCGAAGGTGTTTCCCGCCATAATCAGTCCCTTTCTCCGGTCCGCGCCACCAGATCCTTGATCAGAGATACCACTGTTTCCGGCGGCCGTCCAGTCGTATCGATGACGACATCCGAACCCTGCCGGTAGAGCGGCTCCCGTTCGGCCAGCATCCTGTCGACTTCGGCCAGCATATCCCCGCCGGTCAGGGAAGGTCGCTGTGCCGCGCTCCTGACGTCATCCTGCAGCCTTTGCCGGATGGTTTCGGCCTCGGCCCGCAGCCAGACCACCAGACTGTTTTTGCGCAGCCGCCGCCATTCCTTCCCGTGCATGACCGACCCGCCCCCGGTGGCGATCACCAGGCGATGCCCTCCGGCCAGCCGGACCAGCAGGCTCCGCTCCAGTTCCCGGAATGCGGGCCATCCATGGCGGCGGACATACTCTTCGATACCGCACCCCATTTCGGCCGCCAGTTCCTCGTCGGTATCAAGGAAGCGGTAAGCGAGGGAGTGCGCCAGTTTTCGGCCGACAACCGACTTGCCGCTTGCCCTGAACCCGGTCAGCACCACCCGGTCTACCGGCTCCGCCCGTTTGCATGACCCGGCCCCTTCATCGGGATTTTTCTCCACCATATAGAAACCGCTTCGTCAGTTCAAGCCTTAAGGGATCCATGAACTTTTTTCTTTTCTTTCCGAATCGATATACTTACAGTATCTTCCAGCTTCAGACAATGCAAAGAAGAAACCAGGAAGCCTTCCAGGGAAAATGGAATATAAGGATTATTACGCTATCCTCGGTGTCAAGCGTGATGCCACGCAGGATGAAATAAAAAAGGCCTACCGGCGTCTCGCCCGCAAATACCACCCCGATGTCTCCAAGGAAGCCGATGCCGAATCCAGGTTCAAGGACGTCGGCGAAGCCTACGAGGTCCTCAGCGATCCGGAAAAAAAGGCCGCCTACGACAGGATCGGTTCGAACTGGAAGGCCGGCCAGGAATTCAAGCCGCCCCCGAACTGGGACGCCGGCTTCCAGTTCAGCGGCGGCGGTTTCAGCGGCGCGGATTTCGGCGGATTCAGCGATTTCTTTGAGGAGCTTTTCGGCCGCGGCCGTTTCGCCGGTTCCCGTCAGCGCTCCGCCGGCTTCCGGATGCAGGGCGAAAATCAATACGCCAAGATCGCCATCCGGCTGGAAGACGCCTATCACGGGTCGAAACAGACCATAACCCTTTCCCGGGCGGTGGTCGATCAGAACGGCCATGTCAGGACCGAACCCCATACCCTGCAGGTCACGATTCCCAAGGGCATTACCGAAGGGCAGCACATCCGGCTGGAAGGCCAGGGAATGCCGGGAATCGGGGGCGGGCCCAGCGGGGACCTCTATCTGGAGATTGCTTTTGCCGAGCATCCGCTTTTTCAGGTCAAGGGGAGGGACATCTACTACACACTGCCGGTGACCCCGTGGGAGGCAGCCCTGGGCGCTACGGTGACCGTACCCACCCTGGGAGGCAAGGTCGAGCTCAAGATCCCCCCCAATTCCCAGGGAGGGAAAAAACTGCGACTGAAAGGACGCGGCCTGTCAACCGCCGCCAGAAGCGGTGACCAGTACGTGACCCTGCGCATTGTTGTTCCCGAAGCCAAAACCGAGCAGCAGAAAAAACTGTATCGGGACATGGCCCGGCTTATGCCGGTGAACCCGAGAAAATGAGCGCATACCCCCGATCATGACCAATGAAATAATCATTCTCAACGGCACCATTCTGGACGAGGAAACCGAATTCAGCCTGCTGGAGATCTGCAGCATCTGCACCGTACCGGCGGAGCTGGTGCGGGACATGGTCGACGAGGGGCTGATCAATCCGAAGGGTTCCGGGCCGAAGCACTGGCGTTTCACCTCCCTGGAAATCCGCCGGATCAAGCGGACCGTCCGGCTGCACCGGGACTTGGGGATAAATATTCCGGGATGCGCCCTGGTCCTCGAACTCCTCGACGAACTGGAGGAACTGCGACGGCTCAGCCGCTGCCCCTGATTGCGGCTTCTCCCCAAGGTCATCCCCATGTTCCTCAATGCCTCCACACTGCTCGTCCTTACGACCATCCTGTTCGGCGGGCTGATTGTTCTGCTTGCCGCGCTGCTGCTCATGCTCCGCCGGGAGCATTCCCGCCGGCTCCAGCTGTCGGCCAGGGAGGAGCTGCTGACCCGCGAAATCGCCGCCCTTGAGGCGACCTGCGATCGGCTCCGGGATGAACGGACCGAACTGTATGCCGAAAACCGCGACCTCTCCTCCAGGCTCGCCGCCCTCCAGACGACGGTCGCCGAGGCGGGAAAACAGTACGCCGACCACCGCGCCCTGCTTGAGAAGACCCGCGAACAGATGGAAAAGGAATTTCAGCTGCTGGCCGACAGGATCCTCTCGGAAAAAGGCGTGGCCCTCACCAGCAGGCATCAGGACGAACTCAACACCCTGCTGGCCCCTGTCCGCCAGCAGCTCGCGGAATTCAGGATGAAGGTGGAGGATGTCTATGACCGGGAATCGAGGGACCGCGTCTCCCTCATCAAGGAGATAGAACATCTGAAACTCCTCAATCTCCGGATCAGCGAAGACGCGATCAGCCTGACCAACGCCCTCAAGGGGCAGAACAAGATGCAGGGCATGTGGGGGGAACTGGTGCTGGAGCGCCTGCTGGAGGACTCCGGCCTGACCCGCGGCCGGGAATTTGACCTCCAGGTCTGCCTCAAGGACAATCGCGGCAAATCCCGGGTGCCGGATGCCATGGTCCGGCTCCCCGGCGGCAGGCAGATCGTCATTGACGCCAAGGTTTCGCTGACGGCCTATGAAAAGGCGTGCCGGGCCGAGGGGGAGGACGAACGTCAGGGCTGCCTGCGGGGCCACCTCGATTCCCTGAAAAAACATATCTCCGGGCTGGCGGCCAGGGAATACCATCTCCTGAACGGCGTCAACGCGCCGGATTTCGTCGTTCTCTTTCTCCCGGCCGAGGGCGCCTTCCAGGCGGCGGTGACCATGGAGCCCGCCCTGCTCACCCGCGCCATGGAGCAGAAAGTGATCCTCTCGTGCCCTTCGACCCTGCTGGCAATCCTGCGCACGGTCAACCACATGTGGCGGCAGGACGAGCAGGCCCGCAACAGTTTAGCTATTGCCAAACAGGCAGGGAGTCTATATGATAAGTTCATCGGGTTTATTGAAGCATTTGAAGAGATCGGCGCCCGCCTGCACCAGAGCCACGAAGCCTGGAACAGGGCCAGAAACCGCCTGAGCACCGGCAAGGGGAATCTCATCACCCGGGCCGAAGCGCTCAGGGAACTGGGGGTGCAGAGCGGCAAAAACCTGCCCCGCTCCATATGCCCCGAGCAGGAAGGACGTTGCCCCGGTACAACGGATAAAGGAAACTGACGGTACAGTCAACCCAAACACCATGGAGGATGCTATGAAACATTTTATTGTCGTCCCGCTCATAATCGCGTGCTTTTTCCTTGCTTCCTGCGCGGACATGCCGAAGAAGGGCCAGTACGGCGCGGTCGGTGGGGCAGCAGGCGGCGCCCTGCTCGGCCAGATCATCGGCCATAACACCGAGGCAACCCTGATCGGTGCCGCCATCGGCGGCCTGCTGGGTTACATTGTCGGCAACGAGATGGACAAGTATGACCGCGAACAGCTGAACCATGTCTATGAGCGCGGTGTCTCCGGATCGGCCTCTTCGTGGATCAACCCGGACAGCGGTAACCAGTACCGGGTGACGCCGCAGCCGGCCTACAGCGGCACCGGAACCCAGGTCTGCCGCAAGGCGGAGATCCAGGCCATCATTGACGGAAAAACGGAAACCACCTTTGCCACGGCCTGCCGCGACGAAAACGGAGTCTGGCAGGTCCAGCCATAGCATGACATCGGCCGGGGGAAAGCTTCCTCTGTCCACCTCCAGCCGCATGGAGATGGTGGACATCACCGCCCAGGTCCAGAAGGCCGTTGCCGACAGCGGTGTCGGCAGCGGCCTCTGCACGGTCTACAGTCCCCATACCACCGCCGGGCTGACCATCAATGAAGGCGCCGACCCGGCGGTCCGGCAGGATCTGGTTGGGGTGCTGCGGCAAATGGTTCCGCTCGACTTCCCCTACCGCCACCAGGAAGGCAATTCCCCCGCGCACATGATGACGACCCTGACCGGCGGCAGCGTCACGGTGTTCATCGAATCGGGACGCATCCAGCTCGGCACCTGGCAGCGCATCTTTTTCTGCGAGTTCGACGGCCCCAGGAATCGCACCGTCTGGTGGAAAATCCTCCAGGGTTGACATGCCTGCCGATCGCACCGGCGCCGCCGATAATATCGTCTTCGGCCTGACCAGGGCGGACGATGAAAGGTCGCTGGCGGCCTTTCTCCGGCTGTTCAGCGGGGATGAACTGCTGACCGCGCTCATTCCCAGGATGACCGACGATGAAATCCGCCGCGTCGTCCAACTCCTCACCGAGGTCATGCGCAACCACCTGAGCGGTCAGGAATACCATTCCCTTTTCCTTGGCGGCCGCGACCATTCGCACTGATCCGTCCACGGAGAACCACCGGCATGCCTCCCATTGACAACCTGCGCGGCTTTCTGGAGCTCCTCAAAAAGGAGGACGAGCTGCTCACCATCGACACCCCTGTCGATCCCTATCTGGAAATCGCCGAGATCCACCGCCGGGTCATCGCCCGCGGCGGGCCGGCACTGCTGTTCACCCGCGTCAGGGATTCGTCCTTTCCGGTGGTCACCAACCTGTTCGGCACCACCCGCCGCCTTGAACTGGCCTTCGGCTCCCGGCCCCTTGATTTTGTCCGCCATCTGGTCGAACTCATCGAGCACCTCATGCCCCCCTCCCTCGAAACCCTGTGGCGGGCACGGCCGCTGCTCAGCCAGTCCTTGAAAATCGGCATGACCACCACGCGGCGGGCCCCGGTCATGGAATGCTGCCAGCAGCCGGCCCGGCTGACCACCCTGCCCATGCTCACTTCGTGGCACAGCGACGGCGGCGCCTTCGTCACCCTGCCCCTGGTCTACACGGAACATCCCGACGGCAGCGGCCACAACCTCGGCATGTACCGCATCCAGCGCCATGACGACCAGACCACCGGCATCCACTGGCAGATTCACAAAGGCGGCGGCTATCACTATCATGAGGCGGAACGGCGCGGCCAGGCCCTGCCCCTGACCCTGTACATCGGCGGACCGCCGGCCCTGATGCTGGCCGCCATCGCCCCCCTGCCCGAGGATATCCCCGAACTCATGCTCGCCTCGCTCCTGCAGGGCAGTAAACTGGCGATGACGCCGGACCCCCTCGGCGGCCACCGGCTTGTCGCCCAAGCCGAATTCGCGGTGAAAGGGATCGTGCCGCCCGGCATCAGGCGGCCGGAAGGACCGTTCGGCGACCACTACGGGTACAACTCCCTGCAGCACGATTATCCGGTTTTTCAGACCACCCACCTCTATCACCGGAAAGATGCCATTTACCCGGCCACGGTCGTCGGCCGCCCCCGGCAGGAGGATTTTTTCATCGGCGACTTTCTCCAGGACCTGCTCTCACCCCTTTTTCCCCTGGTCATGAAGGGGGTGCGGCAGCTGAAGACCTACGGCGAAACGGGATTTCACTGCCTGGCCGCCGCCCGGGTGGCAAACCGCTACCCCCGGGAGGCGTTCGCCGCCGCTCTGCGCATTCTCGGCGAGGGACAGTTGTCGTTGACCAAGTTCCTCATCGTCACCGACGGGGACCTCGACGTCGGCGATTTTCCCCGCCTGTGGGTCCATGTGCTGGAACGGGTGCAATGGGACGAAGACCTGTTCATTTTCGCCAACGTTTCCCAGGACACCCTTGACTACACCGGCCCCTCGGTCAACAAAGGATCCAAGGCCATGCTCATGGGACTGGGCAGGGACAAGCGGCGTCAACTGGCTCAGGAATTCTCCGGCACCCTGCCCGACGGGTGCAGCCGGCCGGCGGTCTTCCTCCCCGGCACCCTGGTCGTGGAGGGTCAGAATTACGGCGCCGCCCCCGATCTGGCGGGACAGCTGGCCCGATGGCCCGGGCTCGGCGACTGGCAGGCGGTGGTCCTGGTCGACTCCGTCAGCGAGGCGACCTCCAGCCTGCAGGAATTTCTCTGGACCTTCTTCACCCGTTTCGAACCGGCCGCCGACATTCACGGCGCCGCCCAGTCGGTCCGGCGGTTCCATGTCGGCCTCGCGTCCCCGGTCGTTTTCGACTGCCGCATGAAGCCCTGGTACACCGAGGTGCTCGAGGTCGATCCGCAAACCAGGGCCCTGGTTGACGGGAAGTTCCACGGCATGATTCCGCCCCGCTGGCGCTGACGTGGAGGAGCGGCTGCAGAAGATCCTGGCCCGGGCGGGTGTCGCCTCGCGCCGCAAGGCCGAGGAATTGATACTCCAGGGCAGGATTGCCGTGGACGGCAAGGTGGTGACCGAACTCGGCGCCAAAGCCGATCCCGCCGCCGCAACGATCACTCTCGACGGGCGGCCGGTGGCCGCGGAAGAAAAAATATACCTGCTCCTCAACAAGCCCGCCGGTTACGTCACCACCCTCTCCGACCCCCAGGGAAGGCCCATCGTCACCGACCTGCTGACCGGCATCCGGCAGCGGGTTTTTCCGGTCGGCCGACTCGATTACGACACCGAAGGCGCCCTTATCCTGACCAATGACGGACAACTGGCCCATTTCATCCTCCACCCCGGTTACGAAGTCAACAAAACCTATTTCGCCGTGGTCAAGGGTTCCCCGTCAAAGGATAAAATCGACCGGCTGCGGGAAGGCATCGTTCTGGACGGTCGGCGGACCTGGCCGGCCCGGGTCCGAGTGGTGGCAAGGGAAAAAGGGGCGACAACCATGGAGATAACGATTCACGAAGGAAAGAAAAGACAGGTGCGGCGCATGCTGGCGGAAATCGGCCACCCCGTCATCACGCTGAAAAGAACGGCCTACGGCAACCTCGAACTCGGCGCCCTGCCCCCGGGCTCGTACCGGCGCCTCACCAAAAAAGAGCTGAAAAAAGTATTTTCCGGAAAAATCCCCTTTACTTTCAAAAAATTACCTGATTAAATTTAAGTAGTTATCGAAGACGGTCCCCCCGTAAGTCAAAAACGGGCAGGAGCGCACGCAAGAATTTGCCGCCCCGGTCCGTCGGCGGAATCTGCGGGGCCGGCGGCAGACCGGAGGCTGTCTTCACAAGGATGAGGTTCCATAACCGCCAATGGTACTGCTTTTGTGTGCGGCTCAACGGGAGAGAACAGCATGAATAAATCTGAACTGATCGAAGCTCTGGCCGAAAAAACCAGCCTGTCCATCCGCGAAGCAAGTTCCATCACCAACACCCTGATCGACACGATGAGCGATGCGCTGGCTCGGGGAGATTCCATCGAAATCCGCGGATTCGGCAGCTTTGTCGTCAAGGAGTATGATTCCTACATCGGCCGCAACCCGAAAACCGGCGAGAAGATCAAGGTGGCCCCGAAAAAGCTTCCCTTTTTCAAGGTCGGCAAGGACCTCAGGGAAAAAGTGAACACGCAGCGGAAAAGGAAAAGCGCGAAGTAATCCCGCTAACCGCTCGCCGCCCCTGCGATCTCGCCGACGAGATCGTAGGTATGGGCTTCGGTAATGCGCACGCCGACAATATCCCCTGGGCGCGACGTCCCCGAGGTGATGTACACGCAGCCATCGATCTCCGGGGCCTGGTAGCGCGTCCTCCCCTCCAGCAGCAGATCACTTTCCCTGCTGAGCCCCTCAACCAGCACCGGTTCGATCCTGCCGACATACTTTTGCAGGCACCGGGCGCTGATTCCGGCCTGCACCTGCATGACCCGGTCATAACGCCGCTGTTTTTCCTCCTCGCCGATCTTGCCCGGCAGGAGAAAAGCCGGACTGCCCTCTTCATCGGCGTACCGGAACAGCCCCACATGGTCGAGGCGCCATTTTTCCAGACAGGCGGTCATCGCCTCGACATCCTCCTCCGTTTCCCCGGGAAAACCGACCATCAGGGTGGTTCGGACCGCGCAGTCGGGAAGGCTGCTCCTGATCCGGCCCAGCAGGCGGTCCAGCCCCTCACCGGTGTACGGCCGATTCATCCGCCGCAGCACGGCGTCGCTGACATGCTGAAAGGGAATATCAAGGTACGGCAGGAGACGCGATTCCCTTGCCATCAGGGCCAGTAAGGCATCATTGATGCCGGTCGGATACAGGTAGAGCAGGCGGATCCAGGGGATGTGCGTTGCGGCGAGGAGTCCCTCCAGCAAAGCGGGCAGGTCCGTCCCGTTGCGCAAATCCTTGCCATAGGCCGTCAAATCCTGGGCGATCAGGCTCAGCTCGCGGACGCCCTGCTCTTCCAGGTCCCGTGCTTCCCCGACCAGATCAGCAACCGTTCTGCTCCGCAGATTGCCGCGCAGGGCCGGGATCATGCAGTAGGAACAACGATTGTCGCATCCTTCGGTTATCTTCAGGTACGACCTGAATACCGGGGTGGAAAGCCGGCGGGGGGACGACCTGTCCATCAGGAAGCGGGCCGGCCTGAGGTCCAGCAAGGGGCTGCCTCCGGCAACGGCCCGGCGGATCAGGGCATCGATCTCCTGGAACCCGTCCGTGCCGGTAAAGAGATCGACCTCGGGCAATTCGTTCTGCAATTCCCGGCCGTAACGCTGGACAAGACATCCGGTCACCACCAGCATCTTTTCCGGATTCCGGCGCTTGTATTCCGCCAGGCGCAATATCGCATCAACCGCCTCCTCGACGGCGGAAACGATGAATCCACAGGTGTTCACCAGCAGGAGGTCGGCCTCGGCCGGGTCCGGGACGACAGTGTAACCGTCCCGCTCCAGGCATCCCAGCATGACTTCGGAATCAACCAGATTTTTCGGGCAACCCAAACTGACTAAATGCAGCCGCTTCATGCTCTTTCATCCTGATGGGGACACGGATCGAACAATTCACCGCCCGCCCCCGGAAGTCAAGGCAGGGCCGACGAATCCGGTCTCAAAACAGTTTACCGGGAAAACAATCACCGAGGAGACAGCCGGCCAAATCGCCGGCCGCCGTTTGAGGACAACACCATATATGATGCCCGCCGGTTTGCAAATAAAAAAAGGGGCCGCGGCACATCGTGCCACAGCCCCCGGCGATCAACAGATCCTGTCGTCCTGTCGGTTTACAGGCCGAGTGCTCCGCCGAACGGGTTGGCGTACAGCAGGATGAAGGCGATAACCAGACCGTAAATGGCGATGGACTCAACCAGAGCCATACCAAGAATCATGGTGGTGGTGATGGCGCCTTTTGCTTCCGGGTTGCGGGCGACACCGGCGCAGGCGCCGTTCAGGCCGTGACCCATACCGATTCCCGCTCCCAGTCCGGCGAAACCGACTGAATGGGCGGCGGCAAGACAGATCAACGCGATATGCAGCTTATCCATTTTTGTTCAACCTCCTAATTAAGTTTTATATATTTGGCCTTCTTCACTACAACTTGATTGCTTGACGCATCGTTCCTTACCCCATCAATGGGCGTGCTCCATGGCCTGTGCGCAGTACAGGACGGACAGCAGGGTAAAAACCAGGGCCTGGATCAGGGACACCAGGACGCCGAGGCACAAAATCGGCAGGGGGGCGAAGTACGCGCCGGCCAGCATGAACAGAACCGACAGCAGCGTTTCCTTGGCCATGATGTTGCCGAAAAGCCTCATTGACAGGGAAAGCAGCCGGGCGGCGTTGGAAATCAGTTCAATGGGCAGCATGAGCGGGATGAGCAGCGGCATCGGTCCGAGGAAATGCTTGATATAGCCGAGCCCGTGATACCGCAGGCCGAGGACATGGTGGGTCAGCCAGACCATGATGGTCATGCCCAGGGTGATGTTGAGGTTGGAGGTCGGCGACATAAAGCCGGGGATCAGCCCGATCAGGTTGGCGATGACAATGTACAGGCCAAAGGTGGCCAGAAACGGGAACAGCATGCGGGCCCGGTCCCGTCCCATGTTCTCGGCAAAGAAGTTTTCCATGCCGCCGATGACGATCTCCCAGAAATTCTGCCCCTTGCCGGGAAAGATTTCCAGCCGGCCCATGGTCAGCTTGGGAACGATGATCCAGAAGGCCATGACCAGCCAGGTATAGGTCATGTACGGCGTACAGAGCTTTTCCAGCAGCGTGTGGCCGGTGATTGTATGCGGTACGGGCAGACCCAGTGCTTCAAGAATAACATTGATGAAAAGAATCGGATGTTCCATGCGTTATGCCCCTTTAATACGTTGTGCCGAATACAGCATGCTCCCCTTGCCTATGACAACCACAATGATACTGAACATGATGGACGACAGACCGACAATCAGGCCGATCACATCAATGCTGACCCGGGTGATCAGCAGATAGAGAACCAGGGCCAGAACCGCCAGCCGGCCGTAGAATTTAACGAAGAACTTGATCTTCTCCAGGCGTTTGACTGCCTGCCAGCTCATGCCGGCCTGACTGAAACTATCCATGAAACCGGCAATATCCCGGCGCAGCAGAAAAAAGCTGATATTGGCCAACAGTCCGCCGATAAGCACGCTCTGCGCCCGGGGCCAGGAAAAAACGTACCAGGCCCCCGCAATCAACACCGCAAGCAGAATCCAGTTGAAGCGCTGAATATACGCCAGCAGCCGGGTGCCGGCCTCCGCCGCTGCCCCGGCCTGTTGTTGCGATTCCCCCATGTTACTCGTCCGACATGCGCTTCGTCAACTGCCAGAGATTCTTGAAGCCGGCGGCAATGCCGAATCCAAGAAATACAAACGTCAGATAGGGAGCCGTGCGGCCGTCAAACACTTTGTTGTCAAGATACCAGCCGATCCCGAAGCCTATAAAAATACAGCAGACAAAAGTAATGCCGACATGACTGTAGACACCCAGTTGCCTGAAAATCTCCTTGCGCGTTTCAGACATGGTTCACTCCCTTTGTCTGCGTCATTCCGACAGGGATGACCGTTTCAGTGGTAGCACGACTATCCGGCAAACGCAATGATTTTTTTACCGATCGGCAATTTTTTTGAATGATGATTCAGTCATATTCAGCGCTGTCTCAAGCTGTGCGCGGTCATGTGCGGCCGAGACGAACGCGGCTTCAAACTGGGACGGAGCAAGCCAGACTCCACCGGCCAGCATGTGCCGGTAATATCGGCCGTACCGTTCCGTATCGGCTTGCATGGCCGAGGCGAAATCCCTGACCGGGCCTGCGGTGAAGAAACAGGTCATCATCGAGCCGATGCGGTTGAGGGCCGTGGGAAAGGGTGCGTTATCGGCTATCCGCTGCAGCCCCTCGGCAAACCGGGAGCTTTTTTCCTCCAGCTCATCGTAGAAACCCGGCTTGCGCAGCTCCTTGACAAGCGCCAGGCCGGCCGCCATGGCCAGGGGGTTGCCGGACAGCGTGCCCGCCTGGTAAACCGGCCCCTCCGGAGCGACGGTGTCCATGATTTCCTTTTTCCCTCCATAGGCGCCGACCGGCAGGCCGCCGCCGATGATCTTACCCAGGCAGGTGAGGTCGGGCATGATGCCGAACCGCTCCTGCGCTCCGCCCAGGGCCAGCCGGAAGCCGGTGATGACCTCGTCGAAGATCAGGATTATGCCGAGTTCGCTGGTCAATTCCCGCAGTTTGCGCAGAAAGTCCAACTCTGGAACAATGACCCCCATGTTGCCGGCCACCGGTTCAACAATGACGCAGGCGATGGCAAGAGCCGGGTCGCGCAGGGTCTGCTCCAGGACCTCCACGTCATTGTACGGGATGGACAGAGTGTTTTTGACAATATCCTCCGGGACGCCCGGACTGCCGGGAATGCCGAGGGTGATCACCCCGGAGCCGGCCTTGACCAGGAAGGAATCGGCATGGCCATGATAGCAGCCGTCAAACTTGACCACCACATTGCGGCCTGTATAGCCGCGGGCCAGGCGGATGGCGCTCATTGTAGCCTCGGTGCCGGAATTGACGAAGCGAACTTTTTCCAGGGACGGGACCGAGTCGCAGACCAGTTCGGCAAGTTCGACCTCCAGGGGGGTCGGCGCCCCGAAGCTCGTGCCGTCCAGGGCCGTCCGCCGCACCGCCTCGACCACCGCCGGATGGGCATGGCCAAGGATCATGGGCCCCCAGGATCCGACGAAATCGATGAATTCATTGCCGTCGACATCGGTGATGGTCGCTCCCCGCGCCTTGCTGACAAAGAGCGGGTCGCAGCCCACCGATTTGCACGCCCGCACCGGGCTGTTGACGCCCCCGGGGATGGACTTTCTGGCGCGGGCAAAAAACTTGGCGGAGAGTTCTGTCTTCATGCTGTACCTCACGGAACGAAATTGATCGGTCAGTAACCCGTGGACTATAGCACGGGTATTTTTCATCTGTCAAAAGCAAAAAAGCGGCTTTCCAGGCTGGAGGTCGGCGCCGCTGCCGCCCGGGAAATTCTCCTGAAGCCTTCGCAGCCTCCTGCCGGCCCGCCATTGCGCCCGCCGCAACGGCGTTTTTCCCGAAAGGGCCCGCCTTCTCAGCTCGGAGGATTCCGGGGAATTTTTCCTTGTCACCGTTCGTTCGGCAAGGTAGAGTACCCCGTGATGTGGAGCACCCGATGCATTGATAAATTTCCGGACCCGTTCCGGATCCTGTACAGGAACTTCAGAGAATTAAATGATGAAGGAGAAACTGTCATGGCAAGCGATAACGTGATTCAGATTTCCGACAATGAATTCGAATCCAAGGTCCTGCAGGGAGACCTTCCCTGCCTCGTTGACTTCTGGGCGCCCTGGTGCGGACCGTGCAAGGCCATCGGCCCCGTCATCGATGAACTGGCGGCGGAGTTCGAAGGCCGGGTCCTGATCGCCAAGATGAACGTGGACGACAATCCCGCTACTCCGGGGAAATACGGCATCCGGGCCATTCCCACGCTCATCCTTTTCAAAAACGGCGATGTCGTGGACCAGATCACCGGCGCTGTCGGCAAGACGCAGCTCACCGAACTGATCAACAAGGCCGTCTGATGGTCGAATTGCGGCACTCTACTCCTTGACCGTTTTCCCTGTTTTCCACTATGGATAAAGCTGATTACCAGCTTGTTATCATCGGCGGCGGCCCGGCCGGGTTAACTGCGGGTCTGTATGCCGCCCGTGCCCGCCTCAACACTGTTCTGGTGGAAAAAACTACCCTTGGCGGCCAGGTCCTGATCACCCACTGGGTCGATAATTACCCGGGAGTCGTTGACGGGGCGGCGGGTTACGATCTGATTGAAAAGTGGACCGCCCATGCCCGACGTTTCGGGCTTGAAACCAGGTCCGCCAATGTAGTTTCCCTCGACCTGAAGAACTCCATCAAGATCCTGAACCTGGAAAACGGCGACCGGATCACCGCCCGGGCGGTGATCATCTGCACCGGCGGCAGCCCCGGCAAGCTCAACGTCCCCGGTGAAAAGGAATTCACCGGCAAAGGGGTCTCCTATTGCGCCACCTGCGACGGACCGTTTTACAAAGGCAGGGAAATTGCGGTGGTGGGGGGAGGCAACACCGCCATCCAGGAGGCCGTCCACCTCACCAGGTTCGCCGCCAAGGTTACGGTCATTCACCGCCGGGGGGAATTGCGGGCGACAAAGGTCGTCCAGGAAAAAGCCTTTGCCGACGAACGGATCGAGTTCATCCTCAATGCCGAGGTGGAGGAGATTCGGGGAGGGCCCGACGGGGTAGAGGAACTGCGGCTGCGGCACAGAGACGGATCCGTTTCCTCCCTTGCCGTGACCGGAGTTTTTATTCTCATCGGCGTGGTCCCCAACAATGAAATACTCCCCCGGGACGCCCTGGAACTCGACGAATACGGATTCATCATTACCGACACGGAAATGCGGACGGCCCTTCCTGGAGTCTTTGCCGCCGGGGACATCAGGAGCAAAAACTTCCGCCAGATTGTCACCGCCGCCGGAGAGGGGGCAACCGCGGAATTGTCCGCCGAACATTACCTCGCCAACATGGATGAGCAGTAAACCGGGGCGGCGGGTGCCGGACGGCGGCCGGGCAATCCATGCCGCGGCCCTGCAGAACATCCAGAACATTGCATAGTGGAAACATCATGACATCTCTGCTTCACCGCCGCGCACCGGCCCTCCGTCTTGCCCTGACGGTGCTGGTCCTGACACTGCCGCCTGCTCTGACAGGCTGCGCATCGCTGAAAAGCTGGTTCGGTTTCGACGACTCGACCACGGTCCAGCAGTCGGCCGAGAGCCTGGCCATGGAGGGCATGGACGATTTCAACGTCGGCAAGTACCACAGCGCCCTGAACAATTTTGAAGAGATCCTGGACCGCTTTCCCTTCAGCCCCCAGGCCATGCTGGCCGCGCTCAAGGCGGCGGATTCCCATTACTACCAGAAGAACTACCTGGAGGCAAAGGTGCTCTACCAGCAGTTCGAGGAGCGCCACCCCACCAACGAGGCGATACCGTACGTCATGTTCCAGATCGGCATGTGCGATTACGCCCGGACGGACAGGATCGACCGGGACACCAGCGGCGCCAGGGACGCCATCCAGTCTTTCTCCCGCCTGTTGCGGGCCTACCCCGACTCACCCTATAGCGCGGAAGCGAGAGCGCGCATCCAGGCGGCGCAGGAATTTCTCATCAACCACGAATACTTCGTGGCCGTCTTTTACGTCCGGACAAAGCGCTACGACGAAGCGGCCCACCGGTTGCGCTACCTGATTGCCATGTACCCCGGTTCCCCCATCACCACCAACGCGGAGAAGCTGCTGGCGCGCATCGAGGCAGGCAATCCCCCCCGGATGGGCCTGAGCCGCTGGCTGCCCCGCCTGACCATGCCGGACTGGAAGCTGTTCAAGGCCGGGGAAACCCCCGTCCCGGAGCAACCAACCGACCTGTAGGGCTATACCAGGGCCTCCTCCACAATATTGTCGAAGGAAACCTCCATCGCCCTGACCGGGCAGCCGGTCACGCAGAGGCCGCACCCCGTGCATTTATCCGGGTCAAAAATGACGGCCATCTCAGGCCTTCTGATATACAGGGCGCCCACCGGACATATGCCCGTGCACGCCCCGCACTGGAAACAGCGCTCTTCATCCCGCCGGATCTTGCCCGCCAGCCGCTCGGCCTTGACGCCCAGATCATGGAGGTACTGGAGCGATTCCTTGACGTTTTCCCGCAACCCCTTGAGCTCGAGGATCATGATGCCCTCCCGCTGCGGCAGGATGTCGGCCTTGAGGATGTTGAATTCGATATCGTAGCGGCGCACCAGCTGGTAGATGATCGGCTGATCGCATGTTTCCTTGGGAAAGCGCAAAAAATAGATTCGAGTGTACATGTTCTCCTCAAAATCACGTGAATTATAGGCAACTGCGCCGGATGGTCCCGGCAGGGTCAGCCATCCGCCCGGAATTCCCCCCGCCCCTGCTCCATGTTCAGCTCCCGGGCAAGGACGTCCAGGAGCCGGGCGACGGGCAGTTCGGTGGACAACGTAACCAGCTCGGCGCCCGCCAGTTCAGCAGGGGGTTGAAAGGCTTCCTTCTGCACCAGGTAGATATCCCACCGTCCGTCGGATACGGACAGGGGGTCGCGCTCCCTCTCGGCAAGTCTTCGTCTGGTCTCGTCCTCGCCGCAGACGCAGTGGACGAAGACCGCGGCACCACCCTCCGCGGCGGCCAGGCCCCGGACCCTGTCCCGTTCCTCCCGGCTGTGATAGGAGCCGTCCAGCACGATTCCCTCCCGGCCCGCGCGCATCTCGATCCGCGCCCGGTCAAGCATGGCCTGATAGGTTTTCCGCGAAAACTCCCTGGTATATATGCCCCGGCCGTATCCGTCCGCCGCCGACCGCTGGGCTTCCAGCCCCGCCAGTTCCTTGCGGACTCGGTCGGTGTTGTAATAGGGCAGATCATACCGCCGGGCAAACGCTTCCGCAAGGGTCGATTTTCCGGAGGCGATCAGGCCGAAGAAGACAAACACCCGCCGCACGCCCCTACCCTCCGGCGTAGGTTGCCGCGAGTTCGAAATACCGGCCGGCCCCGGCCTGGCACGCGGCGCGGGCCGTTTCCTCCACCGCCGGATCATTGGCGGTGAACAGCCCTATCTTGCCCCGGACATAGGCCCGGTAGCATTTGTAGAAATCGAGCATTCCCCGTAAACCGTCGTCACCGGAGGCGGCGGTGAAACGATCGATGAAATAGGCGGACAAGTCCTGCAGGCCGTGATAATCGAGATCCATCGCCAGGAAGGCAACGTCGCCGGCCACATCGCAATAGCGGAACCGCTGGTTGAATTCTATGCAGTCATAGATATACACCTTGTCCGCCAGGCAGATGTTGGCCGAATAGAGGTCGCCGTGGCCGTCGCGGATCATGCCGGCGGCAATGCGCTCATTGAACAGATCCTCCCGGGCGAGGACCGCCCTGGCATAGGCGGATACCCTGTCGAACTGGGATCGCGACAGCGCCGCGCCGCCGACAAATGCTTCGGTCTGGTCGAAATTCTCCAGCACATTGACGGCCACGGCCGCGGCCGTGCCGAACCGGTCGATTTCCGGACTCCGCTCGGCCCGCTGATAAAACGGCACCAGCACCTCCACCAGGGCGTCGATGTGCGAGCTGTTCAATGCGCCCGCCCGGATGAGCCGGACCATCATGCGCTCTTCTGGCATCCTGACCATCCTGACGCCGTACTCCGCGGCCTCGCCTGAACCGTCGAGGGCAAAGCGGCCCCCGGCACGGTTCACCGTCACCAGGTCCAGATAAATTTCCGGACAGAGCCTGCGGTTCAGGCGGAGTTCCTCCTGACAGTAAAATTTCCTCTTTGCCAGGGTGGAAAAATCGAGAAAACCGAAATTAACCGGTTTCTTGAACTTGTAGACGTAGTCGCCGGCCAGCAGGACATAGGAAATATGGGTCTGGACCAGGCGGACGTCCCCGGCGGGATGGGCGTACGCCCGGGGATCGAGCAGATCCCTGATAAACGGCGGCAGGTTTGCATTGGCCATGACATTCTCCGGTGCTCATGTGGGCGAAAAAAAACAGCCGCAGTGTACCAGAAGAGGGAGGCACCGTAAATGTTTACCAATGGAAAAAGCCATGGTAAAGTCATTGGCTTACAAACCGGGGGACATGGAGCATGAACGAACAGGATATACGCAACCTTCTTGAGCGGGTCCGGGCCAACACATTGGCCGTCGGCGATGCCGTCGAACTGCTGCGGCACCTTCCCACCGAAATACTGCCTTCGGCCCGGCTTGATCATCACCGCCAGCTGCGCACCGGTCTGCCCGAGGCTGTTTTCGGGGAAAGCAAGACAGCGGCCCATCTGATCGAAATTCTTGCCGCCCAGCTGAAAAGGCAGAACGTGGTCCTGGCGACCAGGGTGTCGCCGGAGAAAGCGGCGGAAGTCCTCGGCCGAATCGACGGGCTGACCTACCATGACGCGGCCCGCATGCTCACCGGCAATGAACAGTTCATTCGGGCGGACAGCGGCAGGGGGACTGTGGTTATCGTCTCCGCCGGCACCTCGGACCAGCCGGTCGCCGAAGAGTGCAGGGTATCGCTGGAGCTGTTCGGCCACCGGGTCCGCTGCGTCTACGATGCGGGGGTGGCGGGCCTGCACCGCATCCTGGCCCATGCCGAACTGCTGCAGGAGGCAGTGGTCATCATCGTCGTCGCCGGCATGGAAGGCGCCCTGCCCAGCGTGGTTGCCGGCATGGTGAGCGCCCCGGTCATCGGCGTTCCGACCAGCATCGGCTACGGTACCGGGGCAGGAGGCATCAGCGCCCTGCTCGGCATGCTCAACAGCTGTTCGCCGGGACTGGCTGTCGTCAACATCGACAACGGCTTCGGCGCCGCCTGCATGGCCGCCGCCATTAACAGGCGGGGCGAAAAATAAAGGCCGGCATTGCCAAATACCGGGCAACGGTATAAAGTAAGCGTTTTTAACTGGAAAATATGCATGATACTCCTCTGACCCATACTCAAGGGCATAACCGATGAACACGTCGCTCAAATTGAAACTCGGCCTGGTGGCCGTGCTGATACTCTTTTCCATTGTGGCCGTCGTCCCCTCCTTTTATCCCAATGTTCCCGAATGGTGGAAAAAATATCTGGCCCCGGAAGGGCTGAAGCTGGGCCTTGATCTGCAGGGAGGCATCCATCTCGTTCTCCGGGTTGACCTCGACCGGGCGATCCAGAATTCCCTGGACCTGGCCGCATCCGACCTCAAGGAGGTGCTGGCCGAGAAGGATATCACCGCCGTGCGCATGGATTCGGGCGATGCCAGCCGGATAATGTTCACGCTCCCCAATATCGGGGCCGTCGGCACGGTGCAGGAAGTCATCAAGGGCGAATTCGAAAATCTCGATATCGCGGTTGAGTCGGAGGAAGGCAGTTTCCCGAAAATCACCCTGCAGTTGAAGAAGAACGAAATCGACAATATCAGGAAAAACGCCGTGGTCCAGTCCCTGGAAATCATCCGCAACCGGATTGACCAGTTCGGCGTCACCGAACCGGTCATCATCCGCCAGGGGGACAACGAAATCGTGGTCCAGCTCCCCGGCATCAAGGATCCGGAGCGGGCCATGGACCTCATCGGCCAGACCGCGCAGCTAGAATTCAAGCTGGTGGCCGACGACGCCGGCATCAACATCAACCAGTTGATCAACCAGGCCGTGCAGAACGGGCAATGGCAGTGGGGAGAAAGCCGCCGGCAGCTGAACCTCGCCCTCCAGGGCCAGATACCGCCGGACACCGAAATCTATTTCGAACGGGTCGTCGACAATCAGACCAGGGGGGAAAGCAGGGTGCCCATCCTCCTCAAGAACCAGGTCCTGATGACCGGAGAAATGGTCAAGGACGCCCAGGTGCGAATCGGCGGCAACTTCAACGAACCCTATGTCAGCCTTGACCTGACCGGACGAGGCGGGACGGTGTTCGGCAATGTCACGGAAAAAAACGTCGGCAAGCGCCTGGCCATCGTCCTGGACGAGGTGGTCCGCTCCGCCCCGGTCATCCGGGAAAAGATTCTGGGCGGCAAGGCCCAGATCTCAGGCAGCTTCACCCATGAAGAGGCAACGGACCTGGCCATAGTCCTGCGGGTGGGCGCCCTGCCGGCGCCGGTGGAAATAATCCAGAACCTCACCGTCGGCGCCAGCCTCGGCAAGGATTCGATCAACAGAGGGCTGATGGCCGGCCTGTTCGGGACCTTCCTGGTCATCGTCTTCATGCTCATTTACTACCGGATCTCGGGAATAATAGCCATTTATGCGCTGTTTCTGAACATGCTCTTTCTCTTTGTCGGCCTGGCCATGCTCACCGCCACCCTGACCCTGCCCGGCATTGCCGGCATCATCCTGACCATCGGCATGGCGGTGGATGCCAACGTGCTCATTTACGAACGCATGCGCGAGGAGTTCGCCCTGGGCAAGTCGGTCAAATCAGGGGTGGACGGCGGCTTTGACAACGCCTTCTCCAGCATCGTCGACTCCCAGGTCACCACCCTGATCACCGCCCTGGCCCTGTTTCTGTTCGGCACCGGCCCGATCAAGGGATTTGCGGTGACGCTCTCCCTGGGCATCATGCTCAACCTGTTCACCGTCCTGTTCTGCACCCGGCTGGTGTACGACGGCCTGTACAGTATGAAATGGCTGAAGGAGCTGCGGTTCCTGGAATTCATCAAGAAGGCCGATTTCGATTTCCTCAAGGTCCGCAAAATCGCCTTCAGCCTCTCCGGGGTCATGGTCCTGCTCGGGTTGATCGGCTTTGTTCAGATCCTCCGGGGCCAGGCCAACCTGGGGGTGGATTTTTCCGGCGGTTCCCTGCTGCAATACCAGGCCGGGCAGCCCTTCGCCCTCGATGAGGTCCGTTCCGCCCTTGCCCGGAACGGCTGGGACAATATCGACCTCCAGGATGTGCCCGGCGAAAACCGGCTGATCGTCAAGATAAAGAAATCCGAGGAAACCGTCGGCCACCTGGGCGAGGAACTCACCACCGTTCTCAATGCCGAACTGGCGGACAGGGAATTCATCATGGAAAGCCAGTCGGAGATCGGCTCCTCGGTGAGCGCCGTGCTCCGGAACAAGGCCATCCTCGCCGTCGCTATTTCCCTGCTCGGCGTCCTGGCCTACCTGGCCCTGCGTTTTGACCTGCGTTTCGGCGTCGCCGCGGCCGCCGCCACCTTCCATGACGTGCTGGCCGTGCTCGGCATCTGCTGGCTGCTCGGCCTCGAGTTCAACCTGCTGATCGTCACCGCCCTGCTCACCCTGGCCGGCTATTCGCTCAACGACACCGTGGTTATTTTTGACCGCATCCGCGAGAACCTGCAAAAGAAAAAAGAGGGAGACACCCTGTACTCGGTCATCAACTTCAGCGTCAATCAGGTCCTCAGCCGGACGGTGGTCACCGGTCTGACCACCCTGCTGACCCTCTCCTCCCTCTATTTCCTGGGCGGCTCGACCATCCACGATTTCAGCTTCGCGCTCCTGGTCGGCATCATCATCGGGACCTTTTCCTCCATCTTCGTGGCCAGCCCGATTCTTACCTTCTGGCCGGAGAGGGATTGACCCATGCCCGCCCTGCCCGACGGCTTTGTCCCGATCAGCACCACATCCCGCTTCCGTTTTGCCTGTCATCCGGAAGTTCCCTGCTTCACCGATTGCTGCCGGCAGCTTGATCTGGCCCTGACCCCCTATGATGTTCTGCGCCTGAAAAACAGGCTGAAACTGCATTCCGGCCGCTTCCTCGAGCAGTATGTCATCATCGAGTGGGACCCGAGTCTGCTGTTCCCGCAATGCTACCTGACCATGATCGACGACGGCCGGGCAAGCTGCGTGTTCGTCTCTCCCGCCGGCTGCACGGTGTACGAAGACCGGCCCGGCGCCTGCCGGGCCTATCCGGTTGGACGGGGCGCATCGGCCGGCAGGGACGGCGGGATCGAAGAAACGCTTGTCCTGGTCAGGGAACCCCACTGCCTGGGCTTCAGGGAGGGACCCAGCCGGACCGCCGGCGAATACTTTGCCGGGCAGGGCCTCGACGAGTACTCCCGGTGCAACGACGCCCTCCTGACTGTGACCCAGCACCAACGAATCCGGAACGGCTTCCGCCCTTCCCGCCGGCAGCTCGACCAGTTCATCCTGGCCCTGTACAATCTCGACACCTTCCGGCAGGAGTACAACGACGGCCGCATCACCCTGCGGCGGCCGCTCAGGGCGGACGAGCTGCAGGGACTGGCCGGCGACGATGAACAGCTGCTCCTCCTCGGCATCCGCTGGCTGCGACAGGAAATGTTTGGCGAATGACGGTTGACGACAACTCCCCCCTCGGCCCGGAACTGACCGAAGCGCTGTGGAAGATCAGCCGCCGCTATTGCGAGGAGGAAGGCGGTTCGCACGGTCCCGACCATATCGAACGCGTCTACCGCACGGCCCTGGCCATCGGCAGGAAATTGCATGCCCGCCTGGACATTCTTGCCCCGGCGGCCCTGCTGCACGACATCGGCCGCCGGCAGGAAACCGCGGGGCGGGGCAGCGTCTGTCATGCCCGTAAGGGAGCGGAAATGGCCGCGGCGATTCTTGCCGACCTTGGAATTTCCCCCGGGGACATCGAGGCCGTCGTCCATTGCATCCGTTCCCACCGTTTCCGGGGCGGGGAGAGCCCGCAGACCCTGGAAGCCGAAATTCTCTTTGACGCCGACAAGCTGGATTCCATCGGCGCCATCGGCATCGGCCGGGCCTTTCTTTTTGCCGGCCAGGTTGGGGCCAGGCTGCATGACGCGGAAATCGACCATGCCCATACCCGCCCCTACTCGGCCGAAGATACCGCCTACCGGGAATTCCGGGTCAAGCTGAGCAGGGTCCGCGACCAGATGCGCACCGGGCCTGGCCGCAAGCTGGCGGAACAGCGGCACGCCTTCATGGAAATTTTCTTTGATGAACTGAACCGCGAAATCTACGGTTCCGACAGTGAACATTGCGACACACCGGACGGACGAAACCGATGCTGAAACTTGTCATCTTTGACTGTGACGGGGTCCTGTTTGATTCCCGGGAAGCCAACCGCGCCTACTATAATCATCTGCTCGCCCGCTTCGGCTGCCCGCCCATGGACGAGGAGGCACTCGATTACGTCCATTCCCACAATGTCACCGATTCAATCGCCCACATCTTCCGCAACCAGCCCCGGATCAAAAGGGAAGCCGCCGACCGGTACCGGACCGAACTCGACTACGGGCCCTTCCTGCGCTACATGATCATGGAACCTGACCTGCTCGACTTCCTGCGCCTGATCAGGCCGCAATACCACACAGCCATCAGCACCAACCGAACCACCACCATGCCGATGCTCCTTGACATCTTCCGCCTGCGCCCGTGGTTCGACCAGGTGGTGACCGCCCTCGACGCGCCGCGGCCCAAGCCGGCCCCCGACGGGCTCTATATGATCCTGGACAATTTTCAGGTGGACGTTGACGAGGCCATCTATATCGGTGACAGTGAGGTTGACCGAGAGCACACGAGAAGCGTGGGCATGCGGCTCATCGCCTTCAAGTCTCCCTCCCTGGAGGCCGAATACCACGTTGACAGCTTTACGGCCATTCCCCGGCTTGAACCATTCACCCGGACGAAGGAGCAGCGATGATCCTGTTCATGGAACACGACATGCTGGTGAGCGGCCCCGACCGTGAAACGTGCGAACAGCACATCCGCCTGTTTTTCAACAAATCCCAGTTGGTCCATTATGACTCCATCGATTTCGACCGGGCCAACTCGGTCAACGGCACGGACCCGCGGTTTGCAGAACTGTTGGGCAGCGCCATAGCCGGAAACCGGAAAGTGCTGGCCGATCTGCTCAACAAACTGCGGCAGGAAGGCTGCACCTCCCTTGACGACCTGCTGGTGATGCCGCAGGGATTCATGAGCAAGCTGCTGCACACCATGTGCCATCTGCTGGACGGTTTTTTCGGGGTGGACTCCCGCTTCTTCGACATCGATGAGATTTCCCACTGGCTGACGGAAAACCGGAAGCAGGAGATTGCCCGCTCCCCGCAGCAGTGCTGGCTTATCCGGGTACACGGCCGCTCGGTCTACGGGCAGGGGTTTGAAGACAGGGAGGATTAACCTGCCGGTCTCTTGCCGTTTTTCTGCTCATCCAGTCTTTTGATCCCTTCCATGAGCAGCATCATGAAATCGCCGATTTCCGCCGCCGTGGCCAGGGCCGCCGGTATCCCGGGAACGAAGCTGAAGCGGCCCTCCCGTTCCCCCAGCAGGGCGAATATCGCCTCCTTGTCCTCCTTTTCTTCGAACCTGGCGCCGATGATCATCCCTTCCCGGAAGGCTACCCTTCCCATCCCCCCGGGAACCTGAAGCAGCAGTTTGCCAGTTTTCTGGTGCATGTGAAAGAACTGGAGGAGCTCCGAGGGGGATATTCCCTCCAGAGAGCCGCTCACCATGGCCCCGCTTTGCCGTTCCGCCTTCCGGGCGGATTGCCCGTCCCGCTCCTGGTCGGGATCATTGGCGTCCTGCACCGTTCCCGGGTTCGGAGAGGCAATCCGGAATTTGACCAATCCTGTGCACCCCCCGCAACTGTAGGTTTCCGAAAACCGGCCGTCGTCCTTGTCTTCTTCCCCCTTGCCGGCAAGGACAAAAAGCAGGCTGGTGAGTTCTCGAACCAGGATCAGGCAGGCGGCCCGGCCGGATTCCATCCGGACGGCCTGACCGCTGAGCACAAATCCGTCGCCGGCCCGGTAGAACGGACAGTTACGTTCGCTGGTGACTGTAAATGCCATGGAGAAATCTTTCATGCACCCCGGCCCTGATGAGCATCTCTTTGCAATAATCGGCCATTGTACCCGGAATGAGGAAGATGCTCAACCGCCTGTTTACCGACCGTCAGAACCGGGCGCCATTGCGGTTGCCTCCGGGCGCGGTCCCTGCTAAAAAGCTTCTTGTTGGAACTATTCGAATACTATACAATAAATGATCGGGGGCTGGCGGCCGGCCCTTCCAATCCTGTTTCGCCGTTTCCATCTTCCACTGTGCAGGTTCATCATGTCCGTTGACGTGCAGCAGCTTCAATCCGATTTCGCGCGGGTCAAAAAACTCCTTGCCTTGTATCCCGGCAGCATCACCCTCCTGCAAACCCAGGGAGATCCGCCCGAGAGCTATGATATTGAATACCATGTCAAGGGCTACAGGCCAAATCCTGATGGTACCGCATCGCCGGCGGACAGGCATCTGATCCGCATATCCCTCCCCTTCGGTTACCCCCATTTTGCCCCGATCGTCAAACCCCTTTCGCCGGTTTTTCATCCCGACATGGACCCCGATGCAGTCCGGATAGCCGACTTCTGGGAAAAACATCCATCCCTGCCCGAACTGATCGTTCATATCGGTCAAATGATCAGCGGGGCCCGGTACAGTACCCGGGAGCCGTTCAACCAGCGGGCTTTCGACTGGTATGAGGAACACAAGTCATTGCTGCCCTTTGCTGAACTTGCCCCACGGAAAAACGACACGGATGACGATGAAGCCGTGATCGAAGGGGACGCAGCGGCGGACGGCGACATCCTCTTCACGGGCTTTGATCCGGCGGCGGAACAGGCACTTGAGGACGAAGGGACCGGAGTGCACCCCCCGGCTGAACCGCCGGGCGATGATTTCCCCATTGAACTGGAACTGGAAAACAGGAGCACATCCGACACCGGACAGGGACTTGAGGACTGGACCGCCATGCAGGAAAGCGGAGATTTTCCCGCCGAGGACGAGGGCTCCGGTGAGGCGGACCGGACCGGCGCTGTCCCGGAAGAACCGGCGGTCGTGATGGAGGATATATTTGACATCGACTTTGAACCTTCCGCTGGGGAGGCGGCCGCGCCGGGTTCAGAGACACCCGGCGAGGGGGGGGCACCTGCTCTCAACGTGCCCGCCGATTCCCGACAAGGATCCGAACCATCCACACTCTCCGGCGCTGCAGACCGGACGGAACCGGAAGAGGAAATCATCGCCCTCGACCTCGATACCGAGGGATCGCCGCGGTCTGCCGGCACGGGTCGGGCCGGCAGACAAAAAAAGGGCGGGACGGAGGAAAGGCTTAGCCTGGAAGAACTCTCCCTGGAACTGGACGAGGATCCCTCGCGGCGGTATGGCACCCCCGCCCGATCAATCGCTCCTCTCATCGATCAGAAAGAAATTTTTTCCGCCAAAAAGGTGCTGGCCGAGCTTGAAGAGCCGGAGGCGGTCGCCGATCTGGAAGAATACCGGCAAATCATTGCCGATGCGATCAGCAGAGCCGATGAACTGTATAAAAAGGCCGATCAGCATGAACAAAACGGCGAACTGGAAAAAGCCGGCATCATGCTCGACCTGGTCGCCAATATCGCCATTGACTATCCCGGCCTGGAGTTTGCCCGCAACCGGATCCGGGAATCCCTGATGGCCCAGGGGCAGAAAAAACCGCCCCCGCCTCCAGCGGAGAAAAAAGAAACGGCGGCCGGGGACAGAGACCGGAAAACCGCGGAGGACTTCACCCCGGTCAGAAAGCCCCGCCGGGAGATCAGGGTCAAACTGCCGTTGAAACTGATCGCCGCCGTCCTCGTGGCTGTCGTTTGTTTTGTCGGCGGCGCCCTGCTGTACAGAAACGATGCGGACAACATCCGGCTGGCGCGGCAGGAGTTCGAAACCGGCCGCCGGTTCGTCCAGGACAAGGATTTCCAGCCCGCCCGGCAGGCCTTCGACCGTGCCCGGAGCGCCCTGAACAACATCCTCCTCCTGCACCGCTCCGCAAAACACGACCTGCTGGCCCGGATCGACTCCATCATCGACTCCCCTGCATACAAGGAAGGCCTGCGGGGAAGGGTCCTGTACGACGGCCGATATGTCAGCATCGAAACGGCCAAGGCCATTGATCAATTCATGCTGCTTGCCGATGCCGCGGAAACTTATCGGCAGGAGGGGCACCTGGACCGGGCGGTCGAGTCCTACGAACAGAGCCTTGCCCATCTTGAACCGGCCGGTTTACAGGAGCGTGAGCAGGAGATCCGGCAGACCATCACCGCCCTGCGGCTGCAGCAGGGCCTCAACCTGGCCGCGGAGGCGGAAAAAACCGGGGCATGGGAACAGGCCGCCGCTGCGTACCGGCAAGTCCTGGAGCTCCCCGGCGCCTTCGCCGCACCGGGGCACCGGGAACAGGTCGAGCTGCAACTGGCAACCGTCTCCTTCCGGCGGGAAATGGAAACCGGCAAACGCGCCTACAACGCCTCGGACTGGCAGGAATCCATGGCCGCCCTGGAACGGGCCCGGCAAATTCTCACCGCCCATCCGGCCATCGCCGAAAGCGGGGAAGCGGCTGAACTGCCCAGGATGCTGATCAACTCCCGGCTGTTCCACCAGTTGGCGATCGCCAGAAACGCCTTTGAACTGCAGCAATGGGACCGGGCAGTGGCAGAGTACGCGAAAGCGGTTGCCCTGATCGACGAAAACGCCGCCCTACTGGGAAATGAGGAGGCCGCTGACAGTAAAGGAAAAATAGAACGAACCACCCTGATGACCCGTATTGCCGGGGAGCAACAGCGGCTCGACAAGGCTCTGGAAAACGGCGCCCTGGAGGAAGCAGTGGCCCATTACCAGGTTATAGCCCGGCTCATCGAGGGGAGTCCTTTCCGGGATGACGAGATCCTTGGCAAAACCCTAGAACATGCCCGCAACCGGGCCACCGATTTGGAAAAAGAGCTGCTGATCAACCGGAGGGTCGACTGGCTCAAGCAAAATGCCGCGCGGATCTTCAGGGAGCATTATCCATCGGCGAAACTGTCGGAACTGTCCAATCCCAACGTCTCCTTCATCCGGCGGGAGGGCAACATCATGATCTTTGCCATGAGCTGCACGGAAAGGCGCCAGGGACGGGCCTTCCGACTGGAACTCAACTACCGGTACGACCTGGACACCGACACCTGGAGTATCTATTCGGGAAAATTATGATGGTGGTGATGATGGTGGTCGTCGCCCGGTTTTCCGCCTGATTTGCGCAGGGCTTCCGCCAGTGCCGCGTCCGCCTCCTGCAGCCACGCCTCGGCCCGCTCCAGCAGTTCCGCAATCTCCCCGCGCCCCGCGGCGTGCATCAGTTCAGCCCATTTGGCGAATTCCCGCCCGTGGCCCCGATTGTGTTCCAGCCAGTGCGGGAGAAGGACCCGCAGCTTATCCATGTCGTTCATATCAGCTTCCCCGCTTCTTGGGATCAGGAACCGCGCCTGGGGCCAGGATCACCCTGCCGCCGAGAAAATCGATCCGGGAAATAACGAAACGGGGCAGGGTTTTCGGTTCTTCAAAAAAAGCCGACAGAACGACCCCTTCCGGCGTAACTTCCAGACCGGTTACATTCTCCATCACCTTTTCCTGCTTCCCTTCCTCTTCGACAAAAACACTGATCTGACACATAGCCGTTCCGATAGCCGTTCCGCATCTAGATTAAAAACCTGAACTCTCCCTTGCCCAGCAGATCGTGCAGATGGAGAATCCCTTCCAGCTTCCGGTTCCTGCCGACCACCGGCAGGACCGTGATCTCATGGCGCTGCATGATGCTCAGGGCGTCGGCGGCCAGCAGGTCCCCTAAAATGCTCACCGGGTCAGCGGTCATGACCCTGCCCAACTCCAGGCCCTGGATATCCCTGTTCTGGATGATTATCCGCCGCAGGTCGCCGTCGGTGATAATCCCCCTGAGCCTGTGGTCTGCCGAGGCAATGAGAACAGCGCCCAGACTCTTTGCGTTCAACTCGGCAATCGCCTCGGCGACCGATGCGTTCTCAACAACGACGGGGATCTTGTCCCCGCGCAGCATGACCTCCCGGACCGCGACCTTGAGCCGTTCCCCGAGACTGCCGCCGGGATGGTTGCGCCGGAAATCCTCGGCCCTGAATTCCTTCCGTTTCAACAGCGATATCGCCAGGGCATCGCCCAGGACAAGGGTGGCGGTCGTGCTGGAGGTCGGCGCCAGTCCGAGGGGGCAGGCCTCCCGGGGCACCCTGACATTGAGAAACACATCGGCAAACCCGGCGAGGGTGGAATGGGGATTGCCCGACATGGCGATAATCCGCACCGCCCTGCTGCGCAGACTGGACAGCAGGGCATTGAGCTCGGTTGTTTCGCCCGAATAGGATATGGCCAGGATGACATCGGAAGAGGAAACCATGCCGAGGTCCCCGTGCATGGCTTCGACCGGATGGAGGAAGAAGGACGGCGTTCCCGTTGAATTCAGGGTGGCGGATATCTTCTGGCCGATGATGCCGGATTTGCCGATGCCGGTTATGACCAGCCGGCTCGGGCAATCCATGATCATGGCGACCGCCTGTTCAAACTCCTCGCCCAGACGCTCCTTGACCGCTGTGAGTCCCTCAATCTCTACGGTGAACACTTCTTTCGCCGATTCTACACTCATTCCTCCTCCCCGAGGTTGATAACAATTCTGCCCATGAGCCCGCCCTGGAGCATGCTGTCAATATAGGCATCAACTTCCTCCAGGGCAACGGTCCGGCACATTTGACCAAGGGTGGGAAGACGCCATTCCCCGGCCAGGCGCCGCCAGATCGCCTCTCTCCTGGCCATGGGGCAGCGGGCGGAATCTATGCCCTGCAGCCTGACTCCCCGCAAAATAAAGGGATAGACATTGAGAGGCAGGTTGCCGGATGATGCGTTGCCGCAGCAGGTTACCGTGCCGTCATACCGGGTTGCCTTGATCGCCGTGGCGAGGATGTCGCCCCCCACCGTATCAACGACTCCGGCCCATCTTTCCCGGAGCAGCATGCGGTCCTCGCCGATCACCGCCTGCTCACGGCTGAGAAAAGCTGCCGCTCCGAGTTTTCTGAGAAAAGGGTGGGCCTGGATCTTGCCGGTAACCGCGGTGACGGTGAATCCGCACTGCTTGAGCAGGGTGACCGCAAAGGAGCCGACGCCGCCGGTGGCCCCCGTTACCAGGACCGGTCCGTCCCCAGGCCTGACGCCCGCCGCCTCCAGCGCGGCCACCGACTGGGCCGCCGTGAAGCCGGCGGTGCCGATCTGCATGCACTGCTCGGCAGTCAGTTCGGGCGGCCGGGGAAGAACCCACGCCGCCGGCACTCGTATATACTGCCCGAACCCCCCGGAGGTGTTCATCCCCAGATCAAAGCCGCTGACAATGACTTCATCCCCGACCCGGAAAGAGTCGGTTGCGCTCCAGACCACGATGCCGGCTGCATCGATTCCCGGGGTATGCGGATATTTTTTGGTCACGCCCCGATTCCCCGAGGCGGACAGTGCGTCCTTGTAGTTCAGCGAAGAATAGCGGACCCGAACCAGGACATCACCGGGCGGCAGCTCTCCGGTCAGTTTCCGTTCAATATTCCTGCCATAACAGCCCGGTCCGGTCTCGCGGACCACCAGGCTGTGGAAGGAAATCGAATTCGTGCTGTCATTCATACCATTCATTCCCGTCCGGCGCGGATGACCAGGTCCCCGGACAGAACCGCATACTCTGCACTCTCCGCCGTAGTCAGGCGGTAGCACCCATCGTTCATCAGACCGGCGCCGTATCCGCGCACTCTTCGTCCCTGGGGATCCAGCCATTCAATATGGCGGTCGAGGAGAAAGTCACGCCGCCGCCAGGCAGCGAGCACTCCATCAACATCGCCGTCGAGAGCGGCAGCGGCAGCCATGAGCTGTTCGGCGATGCCGGCCGCCAGCCCCGGGATGTCAATGCGTCGGCGGAGCACATCATACAACGAGACAAGGTGATTGCGCAACTCCTCCGGGAACGATTCCGCCCGGGTATTGACATTGACGCCGATACCGACGACGACAAAGGGGATGGCTCCCCTCGCGGGGGAATAAGGGGCCGCTTCGGTGAGTATGCCGCCAAGTTTTCTTTCGCCCAGATACAGGTCGTTGGGCCATTTGAGGCGTATCCGCAACCCGGTCTGCTCCTCCAGCGCCCGGGCGCACGCGACACCCGCAGCCAGGGTGATCAGCGGCAGCCGTTCCGGGGCTAGGGTGGGCCGCAGGATGATTGACATATAGAGCCCGCCGGGCGGAGAAAAAAATTGCCGGCCGCGTCTGCCGCTGCCGGCTGTCTGCTGGTCGGCCAGAATGACCGTGGTGTCCTTCTCATTTCGGCCGGCCAGTTCCAGGGCAATGACGTTGGTTGATCGGACCCGGCCGTAACGGAAAATTCTGATCGTCATCTCCTCATTGTTGCGACCAAATAAAAAAGCAGAGGCGTGCGGCCTCTGCTTATGAGTGCAAATCCTCAGCTAAAGTATCGCCGGGATCATGAAAAATGGTGACATTTCGCGTAAATGCGAGCAATCTCACTGCATCGGGGACCTGAGATTTTCCCTCCGGTCGAAATGATTGAAACTCGCCGAATCAGTCGCGCGGAACCCCGACAATGTAGCGGCTGAGATTGGGTTGTAAACCCTTGTACGATATATGCTTTTTTACAAGCTATATGTGTTTCGATCCTTCTTCGTCTTTGGCGCGCCCCTTGGCCGCATACATCGTTGTCGAGCCGGAGGACCAGAAAGTCAGTTTGCCCTCCCTCACCATTTCGTTGGCCGCATTCTTGATCGCCCGGGGCGAGGCATCGGGATCACAGGCATAAAAATCTTTGATGTAAAGCTGAGCTTTCGGTGATTTGAGTGCCTTCTCCAGTATCGCTTCCTTCAATTGTTCCTTACTCAAAGCCATGTTGTGGCCTCCTTTGATGAGGTGAGTTGAAGCAGTAAAAAAAGCCCGGCGCTCCCTGAGCGCCGGGCTGTACAACCCACAATTACCCGGTGAACTTGGCCGTAGCGTTGGTAAACTTGAACTGGGTGGTTGTCCTCCAGGTGTCGTATGCCAGACGGTAGTCATCGATGGACTTGTCGGTAAAGGGGATTTCGCATTTCTCGAAGAATTTCTCCCAGCCGATCCTTTCCGCCCATTCGCCGACGCGCTCATACTTCTTGGCGTCCTTGGCGTAGACCTCGACGATCTTCTTCACCGCCGACACAGTCTCCGGCCAGCGGGGCGGAGTGTTCGGCAGAAACGGAATGACCAGCTTCGAGAACTTGGGTGCCGACTTGCTGTTGGACACCTTGCCGCCCACCAGGATGGCGATGCCGTCGCCTTCCGGATCAGCCAGCGGCATGGCTGGACACATGGTGTAGCAGTTGCCGCAGAACATGCAGCGGGCATTGTTGACCACCACGGTCTTGACCTCCTTGCCCTCAACCTCCGCCTTGCCCGGCTTGATGGCGCCGGTCGGACAGGCGGCGATGGCCAGAGGAATCTCGCAGACCGGACCGATGCGCTCGTTATCGACCATCGGCGGCTTGCGGTGCACGCCGAGGATGGCGATGTCGGAGCAGTGTACGGCGCCGCACATGTTCAGGCAGCAGGCCAGGGCAATGCGCACCTGGGCCGGCAGGGTCATCGAGGTGAAGTACTCGAAGAGTTCGTCCATGACGGCCTTGACCGGGCCGGAAGCATCGGTGGCCGGGGTATGGCAGTGCACCCAGCCCTGAGTATGGACGATGTTGGTGACCCCGGCGCCGGTGCCGCCGACCGGCAACTTGTTGCCCCGGCTCTTCAGGTCGTCAAGCAGCGGCTGGACCTTGTCCTTGGAGTCGACCATGAACTCGACGTTGTTTCTGGTGGTGAAGCGCAGGTAGCCGCCGCAGTGCTTGTCGGCGATATCGCATATTTCGCGGATGAGTTCAATGGACATCAGTCGGCAGGTGGCGGCGCGGACAGTGTAGCATTCGTCGCCGGTCTCGGAAACATGCACCAGGACACCGGGCTGCAGGATTTCATGGTACAGCCATTTGCCCTTGTTATTGGCAATGATCGGCGGCAGGTGTTTGCCGTAATATGGGGGACCAAGGTCTGTGATTCTTCCTTCCATCGGATTTTTCGGATCGTAACCCATGATAGAGACTCCTTATCTTATATATATATGGTAAAATGTTCGATCGACGTTCGAAACACCACCGCCTACATGGCGTGCCGTTTTCTGAACTCCTTAATGTCACGGCCCCAGCCGCCTTCAACCTCTTCTTCCTTCCAGAAGACGTAGGGGTTGGCGCGCGGCTCTCTGACATGCTGCGGCATGGGTTCGATTTCCATAATTTCGAGGAAGGTGGGCAGACCGACCCGCTGCATGGCCTCGCCGAGGCGCTCGCGGTTCTTGCCGACTTCCATCCACCAGTCCCAGGCCTTTTCGATGTAATCGACGAGATCCTGGAAGTCATTCTCGGCGGTAACCCTGACAAAGGGAACGATCACGGTCGACAGCTGGGCGCCCTCGAGGATCGGGGCCTTGGCGCCCATGCAGATGGTGGCGCCTTTTTCCTTGCCGGGCCGCAGAGCGCGCGGCATGACATTGATGCAATGCATGCAGCGGGTGCATTCCGCGTTGTCGATCTTCAGCTCACCGCCTTCCATCCACATGCACTGGGTCGGACAGAGGTCGATCACTTCCTTCTTGATATCGAACTTGCCCCAGTCGCGGCCGCTGTGGGCGCCGCCGTTGGAGGGGTAATTGCCGGCGATGTATTCCTTGACCGCCGCCTGGTCGATCTGGATGTCATCCTTCCAGGTGCCGATGACGGAAAAATCGGAACGGGCGATGGCGGCAACGCAGTCGTTGGGGCAGCCGGAAAATTTGAATTTGAACTTGTAGGGGAAGGCCGGGCGATGCAGTTCATCCTGGTACTTCATGGTCAACTGGTAGCAGGCCTCCTGGGTATCGTAGCAGGACCACTCGCAGCGGGCCTGGCCGATGCAGGCGGACGGCGTCCTCAGGTTGGAGCCGGAACCGCCCAGGTCCTGTCCCAGATCATGGGTCAGGTCCCAGAAAAAGGGCTCGAGGTTTTCGGTTTTGGTCCCGAGGAGGATCATGTCACCGGTGGAGCCGTGCATGTTGGTCATGCCCGAACCCCACTTTTCCCACAGATCGCAGATGGCGCGCAGGTTTTCGGTTGTATAGAACTTGGTCGTGGGCTGATTGACACGAATGGTGTGAAAATGCTCAACGCCCGGGAACTGCTTGGGTACGTCGGAATAGCGGCCGACGATGCCGCCGCCGTACCCGAACACGCCGACAATTCCACCGTGTTTCCAATGGGTGATCCTGTCGTGGTACGAGAGTTCGAGCTGGCCAAGAATGTCCCAGCATTCCGGCTTTTTCTCGGCCTGGCGCTTCAGGTCAGAGACGAAACTCGGCCATGGACCGCTTTCGAGCTGATCCAGCAAAGGGGTGTTATGCTTTGGCATCAGTATTCCTCCTTTCAGTACGGTTTAAAGTTGACCCTTCTCTATATAATTTCAACAGGAACAGGACACTGCCCGGCAAGGCCGTTCAGGGACGACTACCCCATTGAATCCCCATTCAGTCTGAAGAACTTATCCCTCCGCAGGGCCTTTGTCAATAAAAAATCGCCCTGAGGAAGTTTCTCTGAATAATGATTCATTTTCGGGTCGGATTCAGGCATCCAGACGCTGTCAGCAAGGCATATTCGAGGCTCTTTCCGTCAAGATTTTTCGAGCCGTTTTCCCGGGCCGCGGCAAGCACATCCAGCAGTCTGCCGGCGAGCACCTTGCCCAACTGTACTCCCTCCTGGTCAAAGGAATTGATATTCCAACAGAATCCTTGAAAAACGATTTTGCTTTCATACAGGGCGAGCAGGGCTCCCATGGATGCCGGGGTCAGCCTGTCGCCAATGAGCACCGAACTCGGCCTGTTGCCGGCAAAGCGCTTGTTGGGATTGGCATGCTCCCTCCCGGTCGCCAGGGCCATGGACTGGGCCAGCATGTTGGCGACCAGTTTTTCCTGGGACGAGGTGTTATCGACCGTGATGTCCCTGCCGTACTGGCTCCGCCGGAAGCCGATGAATTCGGCCGGCACCGTCGTGGTGCCCTGGTGCAGGAGCTGGTAGAAGGCATGCTGGCCGTTGGTTCCCGGTTCCCCCCAGACGATGGGGCCGGTCGGCCAGCTCACGGGGATTCCGTTGCGGGAGATCGACTTGCCGTTGCTTTCCATGTCGCACTGCTGCAGGTGGGCCGGGAACCGCAGCAGGGCCTGGCTGTAGGGCAGAACGGCGAGGGTCTGGTGACCGAGGAAGCAGCGGTTCCAGATGCCCGTCAATGCCATGAGCAGGGGGACATTGGCGCGGATACTCCGCTCTTCGGCGGCGACGTCGACCGCGTGCGCTCCCTTGAGTATTTCGACAAAGACGTCATGGCCGAGGGCAAAGCCCAGGGTGACCCCTCCCACCATGGACGTGGCGCTGTAGCGGCCGCCGATGTAGTCGTACATGTGGAAGGAGGCCAGGTAATCCCTGGGGTTGTCCATGGGACTGCCGACGCCGGTGACGGCAAGAAGGTGCCGGGCGGGATCGAGACCCGCATCCCTCAGGGCTGCTTTGACCAGCCGTTCATTGGTCAGGGTCTCCAGGGTTGAACCGCTCTTGGAGACCACATTGAAGAGGGTGCGGGACAGGTCGATGGAGGACAGGACCGCCGCCGCGTCGTCAGGGTCGACATTGGCGATGAAGCGGGCGGAGCGGCCGGGCAGTCTGTACCGCTCCAGGGCGATGTACAGCGCCCGCGGGCCGAGGTCCGACCCGCCGATTCCCACCTGCACCATGGTGGTAAAGGTCTCCCCCCGGTGGTTGACGATCCGGCCCCGATCCAGGTCATCAAGGAAACGGCGCAGCCGGGCCAGCTGCTCTCTGGCCTGCTCCGTTGCCCCCGGATGACGCGGGGCGTCTGAAAAAATATCGCGGCAGGCCGTGTGCAGGACCGGCCTGTTTTCACTGTCGAACCCCTCGATGCGGTTCATTACCTCGCCGCTTTTCATGGCAATGAACTGCTCCACCAGGCCGGCCTCGTCGGCCAGATCCTGCAGGCTGTCAAGGGTCTGCTCATCCAGGCGCTGGGTGGCGTACAGGTAGTCGAAGCCCCCCGTCGCCGCCCTGTAGTTCTGCAGCCGCTCTCCATCGAGCGCCCCCGGGCGGGTCAGATCGTACGGTGTTTCGGCGAGCTGGCGCAGCCTCCTGACGCTGCTGAGGTCGTTGAATTCGCGAAAAAGCATGATCCTGTTCCGGTAATGGTTACAATCCGCCCAGCCTTTTCAATTCGGCGATGCGGGCACGATAGTCATGGTGCCCGAATATCGCCGAACCGGCCACGAAAATATTGGCCCCGGCACTCGCCACCCGGGCAATGGTCGGGGGACCGACCCCGCCGTCGACCTCAATGCCGGCCCGGCTGTCGATCCTGTCCAGCATTCGGCGGAGCCCGGCGATCTTGTCCAGGGACGATTCGATGAAGGACTGCCCGCCGAACCCCGGGTTGACGGACATCAGCATCACCAGGTCCACATCCGCCAGGATGCACTCCAGAGTGGTCAGCGGGGTGGCCGGATTCAACACCACCCCGGCCTTTTTGCCCAGATCCCTGATCCGGTGCACGGTTCTGTGCAGATGGGTGCAGGCTTCCACGTGCACCGTGATCCAGTCGGCCCCGGCCCGGGCAAAATCATCGATATACCGGTCGGCGTCGCTGATCATCAGATGGACGTCCAGGGGCAGCCCGGTCGCCCTGCGGGCCGCCTCGACGACCAGCGGACCAATGGTAATGTTGGGCACGAAATGGCCATCCATCACATCGACATGGATGACATCGGCCCCGGCTTCCTCGACCGCGCGGATCTCCTCCCCGAGCCTGGTAAAGTCGGCGGAAAGAATGGACGGCGCTATCATTTTCCTTTGCATCATGCATCTCTCCCTGCCGGCGGATATCCGCCGGCCCATGGTATCTCCGGTTCGCCGGGCCCCTGCTTCCCTCAGTCCCGGACCAGGCGCTCGTACTGCTGTCCCGGCAGTTGCCTGATCATTCCCTTGAGCTCAAGGCTCAGGAGCAGATCAAAAACATCCGCCTGGCTGAACCCCGACTCCCTGACCAGTTCATCAATGGTCGAGGGATAGACGTCGAGGCAGGAGAGCAGACGCTGCTCTTCCCTGGACCCGGGGGCGGCAGCGGGGCCGGATGTAGCGGGGGAGGCAGCCCCCGGCAGCCGGAGTTCCTCGATGATGTCGTCCACAGTCTGGACCAGTTTTGCTCCTTCCTGCAGCAGACGGTGCGTCCCCCTGCTCCTGGCGGAATCGATCCGCCCGGGCACGGCAAACACCTCCCGACCCTGCTCGAGGGCGAGGCGGGCGGTGATCAGGGAACCGGACTTCATCCCCGCTTCCACCACGATGACACCCAGCGAAAGCCCGCTGATGATCCGGTTGCGCTCCGGAAAACGGAAACCCTCGGGCCGGACGCCCAGGGCGTATTCGCTGATCAGCAGAGCCCGGCGCTCCATGTCCCGGAACAATGATGCGTGGCGCCGGGGATAGACCACGTCGATGCCGCAGCCAAGCACGCCGACCGTCGGTCCGCCGGCGGCCAGGGCCCCGGCATGCGCTTCGCCGTCAATGCCGAGGGCCAGTCCGCTGACCACGCAGAATCCCCGCCGTGCCAGCTCTCCGGCCAGTTCATGACTGATGCGCTTCCCGTAGACCGAGGCGGCCCGCGAACCGACAAGCGCCACCGCCGGCCGTTTGAGACAGTCAAGGTCACCCCTGCAGTACAGCAGAAAGGGCGGGTCGTCAATGGTTCGAAGCAGGGAGGGGTAACAGGGATCGTCCAGGCAGAGCAGGCAAATATTCCGATCCGCCAGCAGACGCAATTCGCGGCGGGCCCTCTCCCTTGCTTCCGCCAGGCGGGAGGGCGCGGTCAGCCTGGCGGCAAGGCCGGGGCCGATCCCTTCCACCCGCCGCAGGCGGTTCGCGGGCGCGGCGAGCACTCCGGCGGGGGATCCGAACTCCCCAATCAGGCGATAAACCAGGGTGCAGCCCAGTCCTTCCACAAAGTAGAGCGTCAGCCAGTCCTGAAGGATATCCCTGTGCATGTGAAAGTTACGGTCCCCGGCCTGCCATCGGCGCGGGAGGCCGGGTCGATTGCCGCCCCGGGGCTCAGTCGGTCATGAAAGACCGCAGTTCCCCGCTCCTGGCAGGATGACGCAGCTTGCTGATCGCCTGGGCCTCTATCTGCCTGATCCGTTCCCGGGTCACGGCAAAGCACCGGCCCACCTCTTCCAGGGTGTGGTCGCAGCTTTCCTCGATGCCGTAGCGCATGCGCAGGACCTGCTCCTCGCGCGGAGTCAGCGAGGACATCACCTTGCACAGGCAGCGCTTCAGGCTTTCGGTGATGGAGGCCTCCTGGGGATCGGGGTGGACATGGTCCTCGACGAAATCACTGAGCATCGTGTCCTCTTCGTCCCCGACCGGGGCATCAAGGGAGATGGCGTCCTTGGCGGTTTTCAGGGCGATATGGACCTTTTCGACATCCGTGCCCAGTTGGACGGCCATTTCCTCGGGGGTCGGCTCACGGCTTTCGATCTGCATGAAATCACGTGAAAAACGAAGCATCCTGTTGATGGTCTCGATCATATGCACGGGCAGGCGGATCGTCCGGCCCTGATCGGCGATGCCGCGCGTAATGGCCTGCCGTATCCACCAGGTGGCATAGGTGGAGAACTTGTAACCCCGTTTGTAGTCATATTTTTCAACTGCCTTCATCAGTCCGATGTTGCCTTCCTGGATGAGATCGGGCAGTTGCAGGCCGCGGTTCAGAAATTTCTTGGAGACGGAAATGACCAGGCGCAAATTCGCCCGAACCAGGGATTCTTTACCCTGGCGCGCTTCCTCCCTGCCCAGCTCGATGTCCAGCAGCAGATCCCCCAGGGCCTGGCTGCTGACCCCTATTTCCGCCAGTTCCTGGGCGATCTCGCGGTCAATTTTCTCGGTATCGGGCTCCTCCCCGCTGTCGCCCCCGCCGCCCGGCGCCGGCCCTTTGACCTTCCGGTGCAGGGCTTCCACCTTGGCCTTCTTGACCTTCATGCCCAGTTCCCGCACGGCGTTGGCCACGGTCATTATGCCCTTGCTGTGCAGGCGGAAATCCCTGAACAGCTCGGCGATGCGGATACCCAGCCCGGCAATCTCCTCCATGAGGCGTTCCGTTTCAAGGGGACTGGTAAGGGATTCATTGAGTCGGCGGCACAGTTCACTGCGCTGTTCATCAATCCTTTTCGCCTCGTCGACGGCGGCCAGAAAAGATTTCTGCAATGCGGCCGCGGCTTTTTCGTCCTGCTCGGACAACCCTTTGAGCACCGAAGCGATCTTGATCCTCTCCGCCCGGATCCCTTCGGCCAGGTCGTTCAGGATGGCAAAGCCGGGCCTCAGGCTCAGCACCGCCTGCTGCAGCCGCATCTCCCCGAGTTCAATCAACTGGGCGAGGGCGACTTCCTCCTCGTGGCCGAGGAGGCTGAGATTGCCCATTTCCTTCAGATAGATATTCATCGGATCGATGCTCGACCCGGTTTGACGGCGGTCTATCCCCGAACGGCGGTCGCTTTTCCTGCGCCCTCCGGCGGAAGTGTTCTTGCGGCGGTCAAACTGGATATCTTCAGGAAGGCTGGCAAGAACAGCTTCTTCCTCCCCGTCGGCCGCATAGTCGTCCCCGCCCTCGAAAATACCGGTGAGATCGGGCAGTACCCCCAATTCTTCCTCGTTCTCCGGGCGAACACCCTTGTGCCCGTTGCCCAAAGATTTTTTTTTACTGGCCATCTCTTTCCCCCTGAAAAGTACACGATCTCAATTTTGCCGGCCTGGCGAAAAACGCTCGCCGGCGGATCAGCGGATCAATACCTTGACCTGGTGTTGTCCTCATTCAAGGTTTTTGCTGTTGTTGCGGGACCGGCATTTTTCAGTGCTCCCGCATCGGCCGCCGTACCTCTCCATCAAGCAGAGCAGGCGTTCTGCCCGCACCTCTCGACACTCTGGCGCCACAGAACGACAGTAACAACCTGCCCGACATTGAACAGCTTTTAAAAGATTCTTTGTTAAATTAACAGATTTTACATTTTTTTCAAAATGTTATCGAAAGATTAATAATTTTTTCCACAGATCTGCTTCTGTCGCAATAATTGCATCAGCAGTTCATTGTCGCCGGCATGCTGGGCCTCGTTGATTTGGCGCATGAGTTCGGCGTGTTCCTTCTGCTGCCTCTCCCTGCGCAGCCAGGCCACCAGTTCGTCGCACATCCGCCGTCCCCGGTCTTCATCCTCCTCCTCGCCGGACTGATTGCCGGCGACGAGGCGTTCGGCCACATAACGGCGCTCCCCGCTCTCCTCGGGAAGGGCGGCCAACAGCCGGTCCGAAGAGACTACTCCGGTCCCGGCCAGTTCCCTGAGGCGGGCGATGATCTCCCGCACCGGCTGTCCGGGGACCAGCTCTTCGACCCCGCAAACAATCAGTTCGTCGATGAACTCCGGATAATAAATGAGAAAATCGATCAACTGCTGCTGCTTGCGCGACAACCCCCTGAGGGCGTCCCTGAACGATTGGTCCCGCGGTTCCCGTTCGGCCGCCCTCTCCGGCGGCGCGGCGGCAAACTGGGCCGGAGGGATGCCGAGCATTTCGCTGAAGTGGGCGACCATCAGCGATCGCTGTACCTGTTCGGTACAGGCGGCGATGATCTGCTGCAGCTCACCGACAATCCGGTTTTTTCCCTGCAGGGTCAGGCCGTGCTGTTTGACGAGGCGGTCAAAAACAAACTCGGCCAGGGGCTCCGCCCGTTCGACAAGCCGGCCGATTCCCTCTTCTCCCTCTGCCCTGACGAGGGTGTCCGGATCGTGCCCTTCCGGCAGCACCGCGATGCGGGCATCCACCTGTTCGGCCAGGAAAAGAGGGACCGACCGCATGGCCGCCTTCAGGCCCGCGCTGTCGCCGTCAAAGAGGAGGACGACCTCGTCGCAGTAGCCCCGCAGGGAGCGGATATGGCTGGCAGTCAGGGCCGTACCCAGGGGGGCCACGACGTTCGGACAGTTATGGACGGCCAGCATGAGCAGATCGAAATTGCCCTCGACGACCAGGGCCCGCCGCCGGGTCCGGATCTGTTCCCGGTGCTGATAGAGGCCGAACAGCAGCCGGCTTTTATCGAAGATCGGGCTCTCGGGGGAATTCATGTATTTCGGTTTACCGTCGCCGAGGATCCGGCCGCCGAAGGCCACCACCCGGCCGGTCATGTCCAGGATCGGGAAAAGGATCCTGTCCCTGAACCTGTCGTAGTAGCCGCCGCGATCCTTGCGGACCGCCAGACCGGCCCGCTCGATGTCCCGCACCGGGATGCCCGTCTCCTGCAGGCGGGAAAAGAGGAAATTCCACCCCCCCGCCTCAGGGCCGGGCGCGTATCCGAGCCTGAACGCGCGGATCGCTTCCCCGGGGACGCCGCGCCGGTGCAGATAACCCCTGGCCGGTTCCGCGTCGGGGGATTCGGCCAGGCATCGCTCAAATATCCGGGCCGCCTCTTCGTTGACCCGGTAGAGGGCTTCCCGCTCCCGGATCCGTTTTTTGTCCGCATCGCTCAGTTTCGGCTCGGGCAGGTCGATATGATAGCGTCGGGCCAGTTCGCTGAGGGCCTCGGGAAAGGAAAGGCGGCTGTACTTCATGAGAAAGGTGAAAACGTCGCCCGATTCGCCGCAGCCGAAACAGTGGAAAAATCCCCGCTGGGGATTGACGGAAAACGAGGGAGTCTTCTCGGCATGAAAGGGGCAGAGCCCCGTAAAGCGGGAACCGGCCTTCTTCAGCTCCACGTATTCGCCGATCACCTGGACAATATCGGCGGCCTCGCGGACCCTGTTTTTGACTTCATCACGAAGAAAAGATGATGTCATGAGCGTTCCCGTTGAAGATACCAAGTGAAAAAAACGCCGAAAAGGGATATATTTTGAGTATGGTCACTGAGCCGGAGCACGAGACAGATGCAGGATGACATAACCGATATTCTCGCCCTGGAAGTCAAAAAGGAAATGGCGGAGCGGTATTTCGGGTTCCGCAAACTCATCGAAGAGGATATCAAGGAATTCGACGACCAGGTCCTCGCCTCCTTCCTCCGCCTGGAGCAGCAGATCGGCTTCAATCTGGTCCGGCTCTACATCTTACTGAAAGATGAAAAACTTATCCACGAATTTTTCCAATCGGCGGGTCTGGAGCAGCTCATCTTTTACGACCCCTATCTGACCGAGTCGCCGACGATCCGAAAAAGCGTGCTCGCCGGCCTGCGCCTCCGCGGTTTCACCCGGGCCGGACGATTCAGAAACCTGATTCTCGATATCTACGCCGAGTTGGTCAGGGACGTCGAAAGTTATCACAAAAACCTGGCCACTCTGTCCACCGAAAGGGACAACATCGCCGAGGAGATCAGGCAGTTCTACTATAAGCACGACCTCGGGACCATGATGGACTTTCTCCGCCGACTGGACGGGGGCGACATGCACAGCGCGGGCGGCATGGTGGGCGTCATCACTCCTGAAACCGGCACCGGACTCGAGCAGAAGATGAAAGTCGAACCGCCGCCCCCCGTCGACGAGCTCCTGCCGATCATTCCTTCACTGACTCCCCCGGCTGAAATCAAACGGCCCCTCAAGAAAATCATCGCCGCCGCCTACCGGCTGCAGAATGAACCCGACATGAAGGATATGGTCCGGTCCTGATCGTCTTCCGTTCCACGCCCTGCCCGCCCCCCCGGAGCGTTTGCCCGGGACCCTGCCGCCGCCCGGACCCTTTTGGTGTTCAGGTGTCCAGGCGCCGGCACATAAGCCTCCGCCGCGACGACCGGCGATCCGGGCGCCGCCACTCTTGACTTCCCGGGCAGTCAACTTATCGTATGGAAAGGATTGACCGCTCCGCGGCAGGGCGCCGAACCGCCCGGTACCGGCGCTGCCGGACGCGCGCAGCGGATTCGCCCCGATTCCCGCAGCCCCCGAAGAACATAAGGATTGAAAGATGAATACCGTAAAGACATTTATGCTCATGGCCGCCCTGACGGCCCTGTTCATGGTTGGCGGCCAGGTCATGGCGGGGCAGCAGGGAATGCTCATCGCCCTGCTCATTGCCGCCGGGCTCAATTTTTTCGCCTACTGGAACAGTGACAAGATGGCCCTGGCCATGAACCGGGCTAAACAGGTCTCCGAGGCCGAGGCCCCGGAACTGCACCGGGTAGTGGCCCAGCTGGCCCAGCGGGCGGGCCTGCCGATGCCCAAGGTGTATATCGTCCACAACCCGACCCCCAATGCCTTCGCCACCGGCCGCAACCCCGAGCACGCCGCCGTTGCGGTGACCACCGGCCTGCTTGAGATTCTGAACAGGGATGAACTGGAAGGAGTGCTGGCGCACGAACTCGGCCATGTCCGCAACCGCGACATCCTCATCAGCTCCATCGCCGCGGTCATGGCCGGCGCCATAAGCTACCTGGCGACCATGTCCCAGTGGGCCATGATTTTCGGCGGCGGCCGCAGCCGTGACGGTGAAGGGGGAAATCCCATCGCCGCCCTGGCCATGATCATCATTGCTCCCCTTGCCGCCGCCCTCATTCAGATGGCCATATCCAGAAGCAGGGAATATCTTGCCGACCAGGCCGGGGCGGAAATTTCCGGGCATCCCCAGGCGCTGGCCGGCGCCCTGCAGAAACTCACCACCTATAACAAACAGATGCCCATGCAGGTCAATCCGGCCTCGGCCCAGATGTATATCGTCAATCCGCTGACCGGCGGACAACTGGCGAACCTTTTTTCCACCCATCCCCCCATCGAGGAGCGGATCCGCCGGCTCATGACCCTGGCGAAGCGGTAGGCGTCTACCCCTTGCGAACGAGGAGCATCCAGGTCCCGTCCGCGAGCTGCTCCCGGTCCATGATCAGGTGCCCCTCGCCCGCCAGGGAGCGGGAAACATTGTCGACCGGGGCCCCGTCGTCGATGATGAGCCGCAGGATCTGGCCCTGTTCCAGCTTTGCCAGCTCAAACTTGGCGTAGACCAGGTTCATGGGGCAGCCGGTGCCCACCAGGTTTTTTTCGGCATCGGGCCGCCGGCCGCCGCCGTTCATGGCTGCTTCCCTCCCCGTGGCCGGGAATCCCGGCCCTGTCCCGCAGCCTTTACTGCAGGTGACCTGGCCGGATTGTTCATGGGCATTGTTCGGCCCCCGGGCACGCCGGCCAGGGGATGTCGACTGGTGCGGTTATGGCCGGCGCTTTGCCGCAGAGAGGACAATCCTCCTGGCGGGCCAGGGGAATCCGGCGGAAATCCATTGTCAGTGCGTCAAAGCGGAGCAGAACATCGGTCAGCAGGACGCCGGCGCCGGTGATGCACTTGACCGCTTCGGCAGCCTGGATCGTGCCGAGCAGTCCGGCCACCGCCCCCAGGATGCCCGCTTCCGAACATGTGGAGACCGCCCCGGGTGGAGGCGGCCGCCGGAAAACGCACCGGTAGCAGGCCGACCGCCCCGGGAGGATGGTCATGGCCTGTCCGGCGAAGCCGAGCACGCCGCCGTGGGACAGGGGAGTGCCGGCGAGAACGCAGGCATCGTTGAGCAGAAATTTGGCCGGAAAATTATCGGTGCCGTCCAGGACGAAATCCATGCCGCGGACCAGTTCCATGATGTTGTCGGCCCGCAGCCTCGTCTGCAGGGGGCGGACCTTGATTTCCGGATTGACGGCCAGCATGGCCTCCGCCGCCGACTGCGCCTTGGCCCTGCCGATGTCGGAAGTGCCATGCGCTATCTGGCGCTGCAGGTTGGAGACCTCCACCACGTCGCTGTCGACGATGTCAATGGCCCCCACCCCGGCCGCCGCCAGGTAAAGGGCCGCCGGCGAACCGAGGCCGCCGGCCCCGGCAATCAGCACCCTGGCCCGCCGCAGCTTTGCCTGGCCTTCTATGCCGATTTCCTTGAGGATGATCTGCCGGCTGTAGCGCTGCAGCTGTTCAGGGGTGAAGTCGATCATGGGCAGAGGTGCTCCGTCGCGGGATGCGGCTCACGAAGCGGCGGCAAGGGCCCGATCCGCATTGTTGAGCATACTGATGAACCCGGAAGGCCTGAGGCTCCCGCCGGCGGCCATCACCCCCGCCAGGCCGGGAATGGTTATCAAGTCGGCGACGTTGTCAGCGTTGACCCCTCCCCCGTACAGGACCGGCCGGCCCCCGGCCGCTTCGGCCAGCTGCCGGACCGCGGCGGCGACCGGCTCCCTGTTCCTCGCCACCTCCAGCGCTTCGGCGTCATCGGGTGTATAGGCGAGAATCAACCGCTCCAGGTCGGCCGAATCAACCGGGGCCAGATGCCCGGCAATGTCGGTCCCGGGCAGGCACAGGATCGGGCGAAGGCCCGCCGCCGCGGCCTCGCTGATCTTGTTGGCGGCATCCTGAACCGTCTCATGAAAATAGCGGCGCCGCTCCCGGTGGCCGATCAGGACATAACCGGCAAGACCCTCCAGCCAGGCGGCCGGCGTTGCCCCGGTGTAGCCCCCCGGCGGAAAGGGCGAGACGTCCTGGGCGGCAAGTGACACATTTTTCAGGTCCCGGGTCAGGGCGTGCACGGCGGAAAGGACGATGTCCGGGACCGCCAGAATGACGTGAATCGACGTCGGCAGATAGAGGCGGACGAACTCGGCCGTCCACTTTTCCGCCTGGGCCGGCGACAGATGCGCCTTCCAGTTGGCCAGAACTATTTTCTGCCTGTCCTTCGTTGTCTCAGCAGCCATTTTTCCCCCCGTTGCGCCGCAAGGTCTGTAATTCAGGAAACGGTGCGATGGAATCCGTATCGGCGTGAATCGTATTCAGCAGTTTCCTGGGTTGATGGAGAAAATCATCCTCAAATTCGAATTTGCCAAGGAACTCTTCATTGAAGGTGGTGATCAGGTTGAGATGTCCCCAGCGCTCGAGATAATAGACCACCAGCCGGGGCAGGGCGGTATAGATGGATTCGTCCGGCAGGGGATCGATAAAGCTTGAATTCCGCAGTTTCTCGCAGGAAAGGGTCTGGGTCTTGTAAAAATGCTCAAGAAAGATGAGCTCCGGCGGCAGGCGGACACTGATCCCGAACCAGTTGAGTATGCTGGCCAGCCACTGGAGAAAAAATTTGCCCGAGCGGATAACCGTATAGGGGATATATATTTCCCGGGGCCGCTTCAGTTCAAGATAGGAGCGGATCGTCAGGATGAGGTCCGCCAGCTCGACCGGGTCCTTGTCGACAAAATGATATGTTTCCTGGCCGAATTCCTCGCGATGATCAAGCACGTGATGGACAAAGTAGGGAATCTTGTCCGAATTGGTGTAGGAATGCTTGACCCCCTTCCTGGTCACCATGAACGGCATGGCCTCGTCGGCGATGGAGAAAAACAGCCGGTGGAATCCCTGGATCTTGTGGTCATGTTCGCCGTAGACGATGGCCAGACGGATTATGGTGTAATCGAGCCCCTGCTCCTTGCCCATGTGCCGGATGGTCCGCTCGGCCATCAGTTTTGACTTGGCATAATGGTTCAGGGACGGCGACAGGGGGAGATGCTCCTCCTCCGACAGGTTTTCGCCGTTGGGCAGCGTCGCCGCCGAACTGATATGGATATAGGGAATCCCAAGGGAGCAGCAGGCCCGGGCAAGGTTGACGGACCCTTTGTAGTTTACTTCGAAGGCCAGCTGGGCATCACTGTCCAGCGAGGCCACGGCCGAGTTGATGACAAAGTCCGGCCGCGCCCTGATCAGGTATGTCCGGATATCCTCGGCATTGCGGATGGACAGTTTTTTGCTGCTGGGCGCACGGATATCTATCTCGTCCGCGGTCATGGTCTTGAAATAATGCACCAGGGTGCCGCCGATCAGACCTGAGCCGCCGATCAGAACCCCGAGTCGTTTTTTGCCCCCCGCCGGGCCGGGACCGGACCGGTCATCGCCTTCCATCACAGCGTTACGTCCTCCCTCAACGGTACCTGTTCTGATGAGTTATAGCATATAAGCAAATGAAATCAACTGGTTTTCCTGGCCCCTCCGCCGCCGCCCGGCGCCGCCCGATCTTGACGCCCGCCCGACGATGGGGTAAGTTGGCTTTTTTTCCTGACCCGGGGCACGGAGGCGCGGTGCGTGATCCGCCCTCCGGCGACGGTGACGACAACACAAGGACAAAGCATGACAAGCCAACAGATAGTCTACACGGAAATTGATGAGGCGCCGGCCCTGGCCACCTATTCCCTGCTGCCCGTCCTCCGGGCCTTCACCAGGGGAAGCAACATTGACTTCGTCGGCATGGACATTTCCCTGGCGGGACGGATCATCGCCAACTTTCCCGAATATCTGCGCGAGGACCAGCAGATCCCCGACTATCTGCGCATACTGGGGGACCTGGTCAAACAGCCCGAAGCCAATATCATCAAACTGCCCAACATCAGCGCCTCGATCCCCCAACTCAAGGCGGCGGTCCGTGAGCTGCAGGAAAAAGGGTATGCCATACCGGACTATCCGGAGGAGCCCGCAACCGAGGCGGAAAAGGAACTGCAGGCCAGGTTTGCGCGGGTCCTCGGCAGCGCCGTCAATCCCGTGCTGCGCGAGGGCAACTCCGACCGGCGGGCAGCCGCCTCCGTCAAGCGGTTCGCCCGCAGGCACCCGCACCGCATGATGAAGGAATGGCCCGGCGATTCGGCCTCGCGGGTGGCCCATATGCGCGAGGGCGACTTCTACGGCAGCGAACGTTCCGTGACCGTCGACCGGGCCTGCGAGGTCAGGATCGAGCATGTCGCCGATGACGGCTCGACAACAGTCCTCAAGCAGGCCTTCCCCCTGCTGGCCGGGGAGATTATCGACGCCTCGGTCATGAACGTGCGGGCCCTGCGGCGCTTCTACGCCGACCAGATCGAGGCGGCGAAAAAGGAGAAGCTGCTGCTGTCGCTGCACCTGAAGGCGACCATGATGAAAGTCTCCGATCCGATCATGTTCGGCCACTGCGTCGCCGTCTTCTACCGGGACGTCCTTGCCAGGCATGCCGCCCTCGTCAAGAAACTGGGCTTCAATGTCAACAACGGCCTGGCCGACCTGTACGCCCGGATCAGCACCCTGCCCGCTGAACTGCAGCGGGAGGTTGAAGCGGACATCCAGGCTGTTTACGCCACGAACTGTGAACTGGCCATGGTGGATTCCCGCAGGGGCATCACCAATCTGCATGTCCCCAACAACGTCATCGTCGACGCATCCATGCCGGTTTTCATCCGCGACGGGGGCAGGATGTGGGGCCCCGACGACCGGCTGCACGACACCATCGCCATGATTCCCGACCGCTGCTACGCCTCCGTCTACCAGGAAGTCGTGGATGACTGCCGGCGGCACGGGGCCTTTGATCCGGCAACCATGGGCAGCGTTGCCAATGTCGGCCTCATGGCCCAGAAAGCTGAAGAGTACGGTTCCCACGACAAGACATTTGAAGCCCGGGCAGGCGGAGCGATCCGCATCGTTGATGTTGCCACCGGGGAGGTCCTGCTTTCCCGGCCTGTCGAGGCCGGAGATATCTTCCGGGGCTGCCAGGCCAAGGATGCCCCGGTTCGGGACTGGGTCAAGCTTGCCGTCAGCAGGGCCAGGGCCGCGGGAACCCCGGCGGTTTTCTGGCTTGATCCCGACAGGGCCCATGACGCGGAAATCATTGCCAAGGTCAACCGGTACCTGCCCGAGCACGATACCGCAGGCCTCGACATCCGCATCATGCCGCCGGTGGAGGCGATGCGCTTCTCGCTGGAACGGATCCGCCGGGGGGAGGATACGATCTCGGTCACCGGCAATGTGCTCCGTGATTACCTGACCGACCTCTTTCCCATCCTCGAACTGGGCACCAGCGCCAAGATGCTGTCCATCGTGCCCCTGATGAACGGCGGCGGCCTCTTTGAAACAGGGGCGGGCGGCTCCGCCCCCAAGCACGTGCAGCAGTTTCTCCAGGAAGGGCACCTGCGCTGGGATTCCCTGGGAGAATACTGCGCCCTGGTCCCGTCCTTCGAGCATATCGCCGGGACCTACAACAACGACAAGGCCCGGATTCTCGCCCGGACCCTTGACCAGGCGATAGAGAAGCTGCTGGAGAACGAAAAGTCACCGTCGCGCAGGGTGCATGAGCTGGACACCCGGGGCAGCCATTATTATCTGGCCCTCTATTGGGCGCAGAGCCTGGCCGCCCAGAAGGAGGATGCCGGCATGGCGGACCGTTTCGCCCGAATTGCCGGAGAGCTCGAGCAAAACGAGGACCAGATCCTGGCCGAGCTCAACCGGGCCCAGGGGCGGCCGGTGGACATCGGCGGCTACTACCGGCCCGACCCGGAAAAAACCGCCCGCGCCATGCGCCCCAGCTCCACCTTCAATACGATAATCGACGCAGCCTGAGCGTTCCGCCGCGGGCAGCCGGCATGGTCGGGTACGTCTTTTCCCCTTTGCTCCCCGGATGCGCTCCGGCTCTCCCCCGGGCGGCATCCCGGCCGTCCTCCGGGCCCCCCGGCCGGGCAAAGACGGCCGGCCGCCGGTAAGAAAGGGGGCACCGGGGCGTGCATTCCCTGCTCGCGGCCTGCCGGGAACTTGTCTTTCCCCCTGCCTGTCTTGCCTGTGGGCGGCGTCTGCCCCTGGACCGGCTGCCGCTCCTGTGCGACGGCTGCCACCAACTGATCCCGTTCATCCGCTCCCCCCGCTGCCCCTGCTGCGGTCTTCCCTATGCCCGGGGCGAGGATCATCTCTGCGGCGTCTGCCTGACAAAACCCTACTCCTTCAGCCTGGCCCGGGCGGCGCTGGCGTATCAGCCCCCCATCGCCTCCCTGATCGGCGCCCTGAAATTCCAGGGGTTGATGACCGGCATCGCCTCTTTGGCCGGTCTTGCCGTCAGCTCCCATGGTTTCCGGGAACTGGGCGATCCCGACCTCATTCTCCCGGTGCCCCTCCATCCGAAACGGCTGCGCCGGCGCGGGTTCAATCAGGCTCTAGTCCTTGCCCGCTTCTGCTTTCCCGACCGCGGAAGGATCATCGACGCCTCCACCCTGGTCAAAATCAGCCCCACCGTTCCCCAGACCCAGCTCAGCGGCACGGAAAGACGCCGTAATATTTCCGGGTCTTTTTCGGTTAAACAGTCCCAGAAGGTCAAAAATAAAAGAATTCTCTTGATTGACGATGTGTTTACCACCGGCAGCACCGTCAATGAATGCGCCCGGGTCCTTCGCCGGGCCGGGGCCGCCCGAGTGGAAATTTTTACCCTCGCCCGGACAGTTTGAATTCATCTACATTTATTCATCTTTTACTGCTTAACATATTAAAAATAAAAAACTTTCAAAATGGCAAACCGCCCCGGCCATGCCACGTTGTGGCAATGCAAAAATTCTTTTTCCCCCGCCCCGCCGCCTTTGACAAAAAATTTGGCCCCCTAAAATCCTGCTATTCCGCCAGGTTAAAATCAGGCAGAAATAAAAAAGCAAAAAATTAAGATTTCGTGAGAGAAATTAAGCAATGATGAGGATCAAAAAAGTTTACCGTTGTTAACAACCTGTGGATAACTTGGCGGGTTCCCTGTAACTCATTGAATCTCTATCCAATTCCGCGGCATGGCAAAAAACTATGATAATCTGCGCCAATACCTGTGCGGCCACCCCTAACCGTTGTTCAGAGCAGTATCATTTCCTCAATATTCAACTTCCTCAAGCTGTCCGCCAAATCAGGGTAAATCAATTTTGACCGGGCAGGTCATCGTGCGCTATCACAGAGGCACCAACTCGATTTTTTTCACCGCAAGCCGGACAAGCCCTCAGGCCCGGCAAACAAAGCAGATATTCAGCTACAGGAAAGGTTACGTCATGCTGTGGGACATAGTCAGGGAATCTTTGCAAGAATCTCTTCCCGAGAGCGAGTATATCCTGTGGATCAAGCCGCTGGTCTGCGTGCGGCAGGGTAACCGGCTGCTGGAACTCGCGGGTCCGGACCGCTTTTTCTGCTCCTGGGTCCGCGACCATTATCTCGACCTGATCAACATCACGGTGAAGGAGCTGTCGGGCGGGACATGTCCCGCCGCCGTCCTCACCGTCGCCGATTCACCCGTGCCGCAACTGGAAGGCAGGCGCTCCGGGCAGCTTCGTCTTCCCGGCGTCACCAACCATGTCTGTAAACTCCGTTCACTCCACCCGGGTTATACCTTCGAGGAATTCATGGTCGGCCAGTCCAACCTGCTGGCCCGCTCCGCCTGCCATGCCATTGCGACCGGCGACAGGACCTTCGGCAACTGTCTGTTCATCAACAGCACCACCGGCCTCGGCAAAAGCCATCTCACCCAGGCGGTGGTGCACTCCGTCCTGCAGAACGCGCCGTCAACCATGCTCCACTACCTGACGGCCCAGCAATTTTCGGCTGAAATGGTCAACGGGATACGCAACAAATGCATGGATCAATTTTCCCAGAAATTCATCCACAACTGCGACATCCTGCTGGTCGAGGACATCCACACCCTGGTGGGGAAGAACAAGACCCAGGAAGAGCTCAACATGATCCTCGACTACCTGATCAAGGCCGGCAAAAGAGTCATTTTGACCGCCTCGGTGACCCCCAGCAGGCTGGACGGCATTGACGAGGATTTCAAGTCCCGGATGACCTCGGGCCTGGTGACGAAAATCGACCCCCCCGACTATGCAACCAGGGTCAATATTATCCGCCGAAAGGCGGAAACAAACAACCTCCGCCTGGACGACTCCCTCATCGACCTGCTCGCCCAGCAACTGAACGGCGATGTCCGCAAGATTGAAAGCGCCATCATCGGCATCAAGGCCAAATCAAGCCTGCTCGACACCCCGCCGGACAAAATCCTGGTCAATGAGGTATTGAGCGACCTCATCGTCGCCCCGGAAAAGCTGGACGGCAAGGGCATACGGAACTTCATCGGTTCCCAGTTCAAGATCAGCATCGACGAGCTGACTTCCCGCTCACGGAAGCGCTCGGTCACCTTTCCCCGCCAGGTCGCCATGTACCTGACCAGAAAATACACGGACCAGTCGCTCGCCGACATCGGTCAGCTGTACAACCGTGATCATTCAACCGTCCTCCACGCCATCCGCACCATTACCAGGGGAATATCCAAGGAAACCTCGGTCAGCGAACAGATCGAACTGCTCTGCCGCAAACTGAAGAGCCGGCAGGCGAAATAACCAATCCCCTCGGCCGGTCGCCCGGAGCGGCAAGGGAGCCGGCAGCGACCGGCCAGATACCCCGGGCCAGATCCCGACGGCCTGGACCGATCCTAAAAGTAGACCGGCTTGACTTCCGCCTCGGCGCCCCGGGATCCCGTGGTCTCGAGAATGGCCGCCGCGACCTTTGCGGCCTCCTTGGTCATGTCATTGATGCCGATGCCGCGCCAGCCGAACCCGCACACATGCAATCCGGCGTGGCCTCCACACTGCCCATCAAGCCAGTCCAGCAGGGCCGGATAGCCTTCCTCCAACTGCGGGATGCCGGCACCGGGGCGCAGAACCCGAGCAAAACTCGGCTCTTCGGGCAGATCCAGCAACCGGCGCAAATCGTTATACACCCGGCTGACCAGTTCCTCATCGTCCAGCTCCAGGCGGTCGGGATGACGCCGCCCGCCGACGAGCGCTTCCAGCAGGAGATGCCCCCGGGGAGCGCGGCCCGGAAACATATGGGAGGAAAATAGGGCGCCCAGGGCAAAGCGGTGCTCCTGCTCGGGGGCCAGGTAGCCGAAACCGAACGGAACCCTGGCCCTGTCGGTGAAGCCCAGGGCAATGGTGGCTATTTTTGCCTCGGGAATCGAAGCCATCGGCGGGGGGGCAATCTCCCTGACCTGATCGAGGAGGGCCAGGGTCTGGTTGGCGGGCAGGGCCAGCACCAGGTGCCGGCAGCGGATTACATGCTGTGATGTCCGCACCTCCCACCACCCATCGGCTGCCGGGCTGACCGCGGCCACGCCGCTGCGGTAGTACAGTTCCTCATTGAGCCGCAGGCCTTCGGCCAGGGCCTGCGGCAGCCTGCCCATCCCGGTCTTGAAGCTGGTCATGGCCGGCAGGAGGGGGCGCTTGCCGGGACCTTTCTTCATACCGGCGCGTTTGCGCAGTAGCCCGCGGATCACCGAGCCGTGCTCCCGTTCCAGCCCCCGGACCCCGGGCATGACGGCATCGATTTTCAACCGGTCGATGTCGCCGGCATAGGTTCCGGTGAAGACGGCGTCGGCAAAAGGCAGCAGGGAGCTGCCGAAACGGTGCGCCACCCACTCGGCCACCGTGGGCTCGCCGGGCAGCGGTTTCTTCCACAGGTCGCCCAGGACCCGGAGCTTGGCCCATAACGGCACCAGGGGGGCAGCGATAATTTTCCCCGGCTTCTGGGGAATCAGCCGCAATTTGCCCCCCAGGCAGACGTAGCGGACAAACTTGCCCAGCGGGGCTTTTTCGACCTCCCCTTCCAGTCCGGCCAGGGCAAGGAGGGCCCGGCTCTCCGCGCAGTTGTCGAGAAAGCCGTGGGCGCCCCATTCGGCCAGGTAGCCCTCCTCGCAGTGACTGAGGATCGCGCCGCCGGGGCGATCGCTCTTTTCGAGGACGAGCAGGGAAAGCTCCGGCCGGTCGCGCCGCAGAAACCGGGCGACACTGAGGCCGGACAGACCCGCGCCGGCGATGACCACGTCAACCTGTCTGGTCTTCATATATCCAGCACCTCCAACCCCGCCGAAGACAGGGCAACGAAAGGGTCCATAATCTTGACAGTCCGGCGATCATGCTTACCATGTTGCCGGAAATATGGATCATACATAAAATCAAACTCTTCAACCATAAAAAAAGGGATTCAGCATGACCGAACAGACCATTACCCGTGAGTTCCAGGCGGAAACCAGAAAAGTGCTCGATATAGTCATTCACTCCCTGTACACCGAGCGGGATATCTTCGTCCGGGAATTGATCTCCAACAGCGCGGACGCCCTGGAAAAATTCCGCCACCAGAGCCTGGTGGAAAAGGCGGAGTTCGACGCCCACGTTCCCCTGGAAATAACCATTGACTGTGATGACAAGCGCCATACCCTGACCATCACCGACACCGGCATCGGCATGACCCGGGAGGAACTGGAGGTGAATCTCGGCACCATCGCCCATTCCGGTTCCGGGGAGTTCTGGACGCGCCTGGCCGAGGCGGCCAGAAAGGATGTCAGCATCATCGGTCAGTTCGGGGTCGGCTTCTACTCCGCCTTCATGGCCGCCAAAAAAATCCGCGTCCAGACCAGATCATGGGACGGCGGCGAGGGACACGAATGGGAATCGGACGGCGGCGGCACCTATACGATCAGGCCCTGCGAGGGACTCCACCGGGGAACAAAGGTCATCCTGGAGCTCAAGGACGACGCCCACGAGTACGCCTCGAAATTCACCATCGAACGAATCATCAAACAGTATTCCTCCTTTGTGCCCTTTCCCATCATCGTCGAAGGGAAAAAGGTCAACACCGTCCAGGCCATATGGTCCCGGTCGAAGAATGAGATCAGCGAGGAGGAATATACCGAGTTTTACAAGTATATCGGCAACGCGGTCGACGACCCCCTGTACCGCCTCCATTTTTCCACGGACGCCCCGCTGTCCATCAACGCCCTCCTCTACGTCCCGCGCGAAAATTTCGAGGTCCTGGGCATGGGCCGCATGCAGCCGGGTGTGAACCTGTACTGCCAGAAGGTCCTCATCGACCAGCACAGCGAGAACATCCTGCCCGAATGGCTCCGGTTCCTGAAGGGCGTGGTCGACTCCGAAGACCTGCCCCTCAATATTTCCCGGCAGGCCCTGCAGGACAACGCCCTGGTGCACAAGCTGCGCAAGGTTCTGACCAGGCGCTGCATCAAATTTCTCAATGAGCAGGCGGCCGAGGACCCGGAAAAATACCGCACCTTCTGGGAAACTTTCGGTATTTTCATCAAGGAAGGCATCACCACCGATTTCGAATACCGGGACGACCTCGCCGGCCTGCTCCGCTTTGCCTCCTCCAAAGGCGACCTGGTTTCGCTCCCGCAGTACATCGAGCGGATGAAGGAGGGGCAGGACACCATTTATTACATCAACGGCCCCAGCCGTGAAGCCCTGGAGATGGGACCCTATGTGGAGCTGTTCCGCCAGCGGGACATCGAAATTCTGTTCACCCTCGAGCCCATTGACGACTTTGTTCTCAACCACCTGGGCGAATTCCAGGGGAAAAAGCTGGTCTCCGCCGACCGGGCCGATCTCAAGCTGCCGGAAACAACCACCGGCCAGGAAAAGGACGGCGGAGCCGCCGGGCCGGGGGAATCCCTTCCCGCCGAGGAAGCCGGGGCACTGTGCACCTTTATAAAAGACGCCCTCGGCGACCGGGTCAACGAGGTGATCATTTCCACCCGGCTGGTGGACAGCCCGGCCATGATCGTCACCGCCGACGGCTATCTCACCTCCTCCATGGAGCGGGTGCTGCGGGCCACGTCCGGGGATGAGCACCTTGCCATGAGCGGTAAAAAAAATCTCGAGATCAATCCGGCCAGCTCCCTGATCAGGAAACTCTCCGCCCTGCGCGATTCGGATCAGGATTTTGCCCGGGACGTCACCGAGCAGATCTATGACAACGCCATGATCCAGGCCGGCCTGCCGGTCGACTCGCAGAAGATGGTCAGCCGCAATTACAGGATCCTGGAGCGCATGGCCGAGGAACTGTAGGCGGAACGGCTCCCTATTTTCCGGCGCTGAGAGGTCAAGAAGCTTGAAAAAAAAAGGAGATCACGATATAGGAACCTAACCCAGGCACGGATCCCCTCTTCTTTCCCGATCCCGTGCAACTCCCGGAGGAAGTTAATGCGTCGTCTCATATTCGTCGGATTCATCATTGCGGTGCTGCTGGCGGGCTGCTACTCCAAACCGGTCCGCCATCTGGCCTCCGACGCCAGCCTGATCAGGGCGGGCGAATCGACCCGGCAGGATGTCCTCCGGTACATAGGTGAGCCGGACGGTCACCGCACGGTCGCCCCGGGGGTTGAAGAATATGTCTACCACGAGGAAAGAAAGAACGTCTTCGGGCGCACCCCCCTGCTCGGCTCCGTGGTGGGCAAGGAGGGCGACGAAATGCTCATCATCACCCTGACCGGCGACAGGGTCAGCAACGTGGAGTTTAGGACCGTCGGCAAGAACGACCGTGACTGGGCCGACGATTTCACCTGGGACGAAGTACGGTGAGCTCTCCTTCTCCCTGGGATATCAACCGGGAGCGGATGGTTGAGGAGCAACTCATTCCCCGGGGCATCCATGACGAGGCAACCCTGCGCGCCATGCGCACCGTGCCCCGTCACCTGTTCGTCGATGACGCCATGGCTTCGGCCGCCTACGGGGACCATCCCCTGCCCATCGGCTCCGGCCAGACCATCTCCCAGCCCTACATCGTCGCCCTGATGACCCAGGCCCTTGCCCTCAAGGGCCATGAACGGGTGCTGGAAATCGGCACCGGCTCCGGCTACCAGGCCGCCGTTCTTTCCAGGATCTGCAGGAAGGTCTACACCATTGAGCGCATCGACGCCCTGCTGGTCCGGGCCAGGAAGGTCTTTGACCGCCTGCATTACCACAACATCATTTCCCGCATCGACGACGGGACGGCTGGCTGGCCCGACGAAGCGCCCTTTGACGGGATCCTGGTGACGGCCGGCGGCCCGAAGATCCCCGAACCCCTCATCGAGCAGCTCGCCGATCCCGGCCGCCTGGTCATTCCGGTCGGCGACCAGTTTCTCCAGGAGCTGCAGCTGCTAGAGAAGACCAAGGGGGAAATCAAGGTCAGGACCATTGAATACGTCCGCTTTGTCAATCTGATAGGAACCCATGGCTGGTCAGCCTGACGCGGCCGGACAGACACGCTATTCCCTGCTGCAACGGATATACCTCCGCTGCATGGAATGGATCCGGACTCCGGCGGGAATCTGGGCGCTGTTCTTCATCGCCGTTGCCGAATCCTCTTTCTTCCCCATCCCCCCGGATGTGTTTCTCATCGCCCTCTGCATCGCCGTCCCGGCAAAATCGTTCCGCTACGCCCTGGTCTGCGCCGCCGGCTCGGTTGTCGGCGGCATGCTCGGCTACGGCCTCGGTTTCGGCTTCATGGACACGGTGGGCTTCCGCATCCTCGACTGGTACGGCCTCCATGACAAGTACCAGGTCGTCCAGGACCTGTACCGCCGCTACGATGCCTGGGCCGTCGGCGCGGCCGGCTTCACCCCCCTGCCCTATAAGCTGTTCACCATCACCGCCGGTGCCTTTCAAATCAATTTCGTTGTCTTTGCGGTGGTGTCCGCCCTCTCCCGCTCGGCCCGTTTTTTTCTCATCGCCTGGCTCATCCATGCCTACGGTCCCAGGGTGCAGCACTTCATCCTCCGCTATTTCAACCTGCTCACCATCCTTTTCCTTATCCTCCTCATTGGTGGCTTTCTTCTCCTCAAAATGGTACTTTAAGGATCAATCCGCATACCGGCCGGGCCGCGGCGCCATGAACGACCACCCCGGGCCGGACCGAACAGACAGTCATGGCATCCCGTGCGCGGGAGGGGGAAGTTCATGTACGCAGCAATCGAGAAGAAAATCCGCCGGGTGGGGGACAAAGCGGTTCTGGCCAGCCTTTTCCTGGTTCTGGTCTTCCCGGCAGGCCCGGGAGAGGCGGCAACGTGCCTGACCGGCGACTGCCACCGGGGAGTGGCGGCGGGGAAGTATCTGCACGGCCCGGTGGCGGCCGAACAGATCGGCGGACGCGGATGCGTCGCCTGCCATGTGCCGGACGGCGAAGCCTGCTCGGCGGATAAGGGGGGGATATTCAAGCCGCTGCCGGCGGCGGTCGAGATGTGCCGGTTCTGCCATTCCCGGGGGGCCGCCTCCACCCACAGCGCCGAAAACAGCGAGTGCCTCGGCTGCCATGACCCGCACGGCTCGGACAGCGGCCCGGAGCTTCTGCGGGGGGAGCAGGACCGTTAGACCGCTCCGGCCCTACCCCGCCTGGGCGGCGAAAGCGCGCACTCTTGCCATGACCGCGTCCAGGTCCGCGGTCAGCAGGCGTCTGTCCCGCACCACCGGCCGGCCGTCAACGATTACGGTGCGGACATCGCTCCCCCGGGCGCCGTACACCAGCAGGTCCGGTCCGTAAAAGGGCGTCAGGTGCGGGCTGTTCCGGTCGATCAGGATCACGTCGGCCGGCGCTCCGGGGCGGAGGACGCCGCCCCACCCCCCGGATCCCAGGACTTCGGCCCCTTCTCCCGTGGCCATCCGCAGGATGGTTTTTGCCGGGGCCGCCACCGGATCGCCTGTCCGCGCCTTCTGCACCTTGGCGCAGACGTCCATTTCCCGGAACATGTCCAGAGAATTATTGCTGGCGGCGGAGTCGGTGCCGAGGCCGACAACCACGCCCTGGGCCCGCAGGGCGGCAAACGGCGCAATTCCAGACGCCAGCTTGAGGTGCGACTGCGGGCAGAGAACGGCCCGGGCTCCCCGGCGGGCCAGGATGGCGATATCCTCCTCGTCGACCCAGACACAGTGCACGCAGACCGTCAAGGGGTCAAGGAGGCCCAGGGCGTCAAGATGCCTGACCGGGGAAGCGCCGCGCCGGTCCTGGATCAGAGACGGTTCCCCTTGGGTCTCGGCCGTATGGATGAAAAACAGCCGGCCCCGGCGGTCGGCCTCCTGTTTTGCCCGCTGCAGGGTCTCCGGAGCGCAGGTGTAGGGGGAGTGCGCGAAAACGGCCGGGGTGACAAGACGGTGGCGCAGGTGCCAGGCATCCAGGAAGCGGGCGGCAACCCGGACATTATCGGCCGGATCCGGCACCCCCGGCGCCGGAAAATCTATGACCCCCTGGGCGGCCACGGCCCGCAGGCCGGTCTCGCTGAAGGCCCTGGCGGCCGCGTCGGCAAAAAAATAGCCGTCGGCAACCATGGTCGTCCCGGAAAGCAGCATTTCGGCGGCCGCCAGCCTGGAGCACCAGTACACCATCTCCGGGTTCACGTGCCGGCTCTCGGCCGGAAATATATGTTCGCCAAGCCACTCGCCCAGGGCCAGGTCGTCGGCCAGGCCGCGGAAAAGGGTCATGGCCGCGTGGCAGTGGCAGTTGACCAGGCCGGGCATGACAACGGCGCCGCCGGCATCGACAACCTCCCGGGCCCGGACCGTGCCCAGGTCGGCCATGTCGCCCACGGCGCCAATAGAGCTGCCGCGGATGGCGACATATCCCCGCTCCGTCACCCTGTCCGTGCCCGGTTCCGGCAGCAGAAAGCCGTCCGTTATCAAAATATCCGCCGTCATCATCCCGGCAAGAGAACTGCTTGCATAATCATCATGATTTAGTGTATCACAGGGAGCACTGAGCACCCGTGCGGAACTATACACCCTTGACCGGGAACGGCAATTTTTTTCGCCCGTCCCTCCGCCCGTCAGCCATGAACAGCAAACACCCCGCCCTGTGAGCGTATCCCGCGTCTACGCGGCGGGCGTCCTGAGTGAATACGTAGAGGAGCCATGGGATTTCGTTGTGGAATCGTCGGCCTGCCCAATGTGGGGAAGTCGACCATATTCAATGCCCTGACCGCCGCGGCCATTGACGCGGCCAACTATCCGTTCTGCACCATTGAACCCAATGTCGGCATTGTGCCGGTGCCCGATGAGCGGCTCGACCGGCTCGCCGACCTGGTCCATACCCGCAGCAAAGTCCCGACCCAGATGGAATTCGTCGACATCGCCGGACTGGTCAGGGGCGCCAGCCGCGGTGAAGGGCTCGGCAATCAGTTTCTCGGCCACATCCGGCAGGTTGATGCCATTGTCCACGTCATCCGCTGTTTTGAGGATGAAAACATCGTTCACGTGGACGGTTCGGTCGACCCGCTGCGGGACCGGGAGGTCATCAACACCGAACTGATCCTCGCCGACCTGGACACCGTCGACCGCCGCCTGCAGAAAACCCGCAACCAGGCAAAGTCCGGGGACAGCAAGGTGATCGCCCAGGTCGCGTTCCTGGAACAGGTCCGGGACATCCTCGACAGCGGCCAGCCGGCGCGGAGCGTGGCGGCCGGCGACCGGACCCGGCGGGACCTGCTGCGGGAGCTCTGCCTGTTGACGGCCAAGCCGGTGCTCTACGTCGCCAATGTCCATGAAGACGATCTGGCGGGCGGCAACAGTTTCGTTGACCTGCTGCGGGAGGCGGCCGCCGCGGAACAATCCCCGGTGGTGGTGATCGCCGGCAGCATTGAACAGGAGCTCAGCCGCCTGAGCCGGGAGGAACAGGCGGAATTCCTCACCGAGATGGGGCTGGCCGAACCGGGCCTCAACCGCCTTATTCGCGCCGGTTACGAACTGCTGGACCTGATCACCTTCTTCACCGTCGGGGAAAAGGAAACCAAGGCCTGGACCATTCAGCGCGGCACCAGGGCACCGGGGGCGGCCGGCAAAATCCACTCCGATTTCGAACGGGGGTTCATCCGGGCCGAGGTCATTGCCTACGAGGACTATATTGCCTGCGGCAGCGAAGCACGGGCCAGGGAGAAGGGCCTCATGCGGTCGGAAGGCAGGGATTACGTCGTCCGCGATGGGGACTGCATTCTGTTCCGTTTTAATGTATAGTGCCCTGCACAACCGGGGAAGCCTGGCTTTCCCCGCCTCCCGGGAAGGGCGGCCGTGACGATTCCCCTTGCCGCCCCCTGCCTTGCAGCGGATTGTTGACGGACCGCGCACCCAGGAGCCGTCGGGCAAGGAGGGCGCGGTCGGTCCAGCCTGCCCGTGGGGACACAAGGTTTCAGGAGCTTGAGACAACCGCAGGAAAATGAACATCGACATCGGAAAAACCATTTTTGTGGCCGACATCAGGGAAGGCCAGCAGATCCGCGACCTGTTCCTGGTGAGCAGGAAAACCCTGGCCGAAACCAAAAACGGCAAGCCCTACCTGGCCCTGACCCTGATGGACAGATCGGGTGAGATCGAGGCCCGGATCTGGGAAGACGCCGCCCGGTTCGAGTCGCAGGCGGAAATCGGCCAGATCGTCGCAGTCGAGGCCCTGGCCAAACCGTTCCGCGACCAGCTGCAGCTCAACATCACCTCCCTGCAGGCGGTCGAGGACGGCGCCGTCCCCCTCGACTCCTTCATGCCCTCCAGCAAACGGTCCGTCCGGGAGATGAAGTCCGAGCTGGCCGGGCTGATCAGGACGGTCAACGATCCGGCGCTGCGCCCGCTTCTGGAGGCAACCTTCCAGGGAGCTTTTCTCAAGCAGTTCTGTCTGGCGCCGGCCGCCAAGATGATGCACCACGCCTACCTTGGGGGCCTGCTCGAACACACCCTGAGCGTCACCGGCCTGGCCGTGGGCCTGTCCCGGCACTACCCCGGCCTTGACCGCGACCTGCTGGTGGCCGGCGCCCTGCTGCATGATATCGGCAAAGTCCGTGAATTCAGCTTTTCCTCGGTCCCCTTTGATTACACGGAGTCGGGCCGGCTGATCGGCCACCTGGTCCTCGGCAGCGAAATGGTCCGGCGCCGGGCGGAGCAAATTCCCGAACTGTCCCCCGAACGTCTGGACCGGCTGCTCCACCTTATCCTCAGCCACCACGGCCGGCATGAATTCGGCTCCCCCTGCCTGCCGATGACCGTTGAAGCCATCCTGCTCCATCATATCGACGATATGGATGCCAAGGTGAACTACATAGACCGGCTGAGCGAACAGGTCGAACCCGGCCGCCATCAGTGGAGCGACTACCAGCGTCCCCTGGAGCGGTTTCTGCTGCTCAGGGGGCCGGAGGCGGAAATCCCGCCAGGCCCGGAACGGCCCGAAGCCGGGAACGACCCGGGCGGACGGGAAACGACGACCCGGGCCGGCGGAAACGGGCCGGAACAGGGCAAGGGCCAGCAGTCCCTCTTTTAACCATGGTCTTCGCGGAACTCCTCGGCCAGCCCAAGGCGGTGCAACTTCTCAGCCGCGCCCTTGCCGGCGGGCGGCTGGCCCACGCCTACCTGTTCATCGGCCCGGACGGGGTGGGCAAGGCCACTGCCGCGCGCTCCATGGCGGCCGCCCTCTTCTGCCGGGAGGGAACTCCCTCCGCCCCGTGCCGGCAATGCGGCGGCTGCCGGAAATTCTTTTCCGGCAACCATCCCGATTTTCATCACATCCTGCCCCAGGGGGCGGTGATCAAAATTGATCAGGTCCGCGAACTGAAAAAGATCCTCAGCTTCCCTCCCCTGGAATCGGGACCGCGGGTCATCCTGCTCGAGGACGTGCACACCATGCGCCGGGAAGCGGCAAACAGCCTGCTGAAACTGCTGGAGGAGCCCCCTCCCGGCAATCTGCTCCTGTTGACGGCCGACGAATCGGAACCGCTGCTGCCGACCATCCTGTCGCGCTGCCAGACCGTCCCGTTTCATCCCCTGCCGCCGGCGGTCGCCGCGGACATCCTGATGCGGCTGGACAGCGGCCTGGACAGCGGGCGGGCCCGCGCTCTTGCCGCCCTGACCGGGGGCTGCCCCGGAAAGATCCGCTCGCTGGACGCGGAAAACCTGACACGCCTCTTCGACGAGTCCATGAACTGCCTGGCCGCGCAAGCGGAAAGCGAGGCCGAGGCAATCGAGACCGCGCTGCTGATGGCCGTCAGGACCGCTGATATCCGCGAGGGCCTGGAAACCCTGCTTGACCTCTTCCTTCTTTTTTTCAAGGAGACCATGGCCGCCCATCTGGGCCGCCGGCCGGCCGACCCGGAGCGCAGCTCCATGGCGCCCTACGTGGTCCGCGCAAGAGAACGCTGGAACTTGGACCAACTTTCTGATAAGATGCAAGCTGTTGAATTCGCCAGGGAGGCGCTGGCAAGAAACTGCAACCGGCAGATGGTCTGCGAGGTGCTGTTCCTGCGCCTGCTCACCGGCGACAAACCGAACCCGGAACCTGAGACGCCGCGGCGTCCCCATCATATACCATGACTGAAGCCGAAACCATTCCCGCAGAGCCCGAGCAGAACGATCCGCCTTCGGGCGCCGCCGAAGAGGAGGCTGCCAGCTTTTACCGGATCCGTTTCCGGGAGGACGGCCAGGAATGCACGGCCCAGTCAAAAATCGCCGACCTGGCCCGGGGCGACGCGGTGATGATCCGCACCGACCACGGTCCCGAACCGGCCATGATCTTCAGCCGGGCCGCGGGCGCGACCGACCCGGACATCCCGCGCCTGGCCCCCTGCGTTATCCTCCGCCGCGCCACCCGGGAGGAGCAGGAAAAATACCAACGGCTGCCCGAACTGGAAAAAGAGGCGTTCAGGATCTGTGCCCGGCAAATCGCCCAGCTCGGCCTCCCCATGCAGCTTATCCGGGTGGAACGGTTTTTCAACGGCTCCAAAATCATCTTTTTCTTTACCGCCGAAAACCGGGTCGATTTTCGCGAACTGGTCAAGCGCCTCGTGCAGGAATTCCGGACCAGGGTCGAAATGCGCCAGATCGGCGTGCGCCATGAAACCCAGCTGATAGGGGGCATAGGCGTCTGCGGCCGGGAGCTGTGCTGCAGTTCCTTCCTTAAGAAGTTTGAATCCGTGTCCATCAAAATGGCCAAAACCCAGGACCTGCCCCTGAACCCGGCCAAGATCTCCGGGCTCTGCAACCGGCTGCTCTGCTGCCTGACCTACGAATATGACTCCTATCGGGCCATCAAGAAGGAAATGCCGAGGGTGGGCAAATCGTTCCTCTACCAGGGCACCGTCTACAAGGTTGTCCGGATCATGGCCCTGCAGAAGCTTGTGCATGCCGTTTCCGCCGAGGGTGAGGAGATCGTCCTGGCGGAGGAGCAATGGAAAACCGCCGAACCGGTACGCAAGGGCCCGGCCAGGGAAAAAAACGCCGAATAATGACGACCTATATCACCACCCCCATCTACTACGTCAATGCCCTGCCCCACCTCGGGCACGCCTACACCACCATCGTCACCGACACCTACAGTCGGTTCCGCAGGCTGTGCGGCGACAATGTTCGTTTCCAGACCGGCACCGATGAGCACGGGGAAAAAATCGCCCAGGCCGCCGAGGCCGAGGGGGTCACCCCCCGGGAATACGCCGACCGCATCAGCGAGGAGTTCCGCCGCACCTGGCCGCTGCTCGCCGTCGAGCCGGATCATTTCATCCGCACCACCGACCCGGTTCATGTCCGGACGGTCCAGGACATCCTGCGCCGGGTGCACGACCAGGGTGACATCTATTTCAGCGAATACACCGGCCTGTACTGCCAGGGCTGTGAACGGTTTCTCACCGAAAAGGAACTGGTCGACGGCAAGTGCCCCGACCACCTGCAGCCGCCGCGGGAAATTTCCGAACAGAATTATTTTTTCCGGATGAGCAGGTATCAGGAGTGGCTCATCGACCACATCAAGGAGAATCCTGAATTCATCACCCCGGAGCGGTACCGGAACGAGGTGCTCTCCTTTCTCGGCGAACCGCTGGAAGACCTCTGCATCTCCAGGCCCAAGGCAAGGCTGACCTGGGGGATTCCCCTTCCCTTTGACGACAACTTCGTGACCTATGTCTGGTTCGACGCCCTGATCAACTATCTCACCGGCATCGGCTACCCGGACGACCCGGATTTCAGCCGCTACTGGAAAGCGGCGGAGCATGTCATCGCCAAGGACATCCTCAAGCCCCACGCCATCTACTGGCCGACCATGCTCAAGGCCATGGGGCTGCAGCCGTACAGGCGCCTTCATGTGCACGGCTACTGGAACGTCGAGGAAACCAAGATGTCCAAGTCCATCGGCAATGTCGTCCGTCCCGGGGAACTGGTCGAACGGTATGGGGCCGATACGGTGCGCTACTTTGTCCTGCGGGAGATGAGTTTCGGGCTTGATGCCTCCTTTTCCGCCGATGCGGTGACCGAGCGCCGTAATTCCGACCTGGCCAATGATCTCGGCAACCTCTTCGCCCGCTCCCTGACCATGATCGGCAAATATGCCGGCGGCAAAGTCCCGGAGCCCGACCACATGATCCTGACCGGGGCCGACCGGGAGCTGATCGGCGCCGTTGAGGAAATGACCGCCCGCTACCAGGAGTACATGAACGACTTCCAGTTCCACCGGGCGCTGCGGGAGATATGGAAGATCATCTCCATGATGAACCGGTTCATCGTCACCAACGCTCCCTGGGAGTTGGCAAAATCGCCGGGCCACTACAGCCGTCTCATGACCGTGCTCTACTTTCTTGCCGAATCGCTGCGCTTCATCGCCCTGGTCCTGCAGCCGGTCATGCCGGCGGCGGCGGCCAAAATGGCCGCCGCCCTCGGACTGGCGGGCGAGATGGAAGCCGCCACCCTGTCCACGGCCGGAAAATGGGGCATGCTGCGCCCCGGCACGGTCATCTCCCAGGGCGAGCAGCTGTTTCCCCGCCTGGACAAAGTGAAAAAGGTTGAACCGCCCCGGCCGCAGAAACAGGGTGGCGGGAAAAAAAAGACCCCCGCGCCCGGCGAGGGCCTGATCAGCTTCGACCAGTTCGGGCGGATCGACCTGCGGGTCGCCGAGGTGACGGCGGCCGAAAAGATAGTCGGTTCGGAAAAGCTGCTCAAGCTGACCGTGAAGGCGCCGGAAGAACGCACCATAGTCGCCGGCATCGCCAAACACTATGCGCCGGAGGAGCTTGTCGGCAGGCTGGTGCTCATTGTCGCCAATCTGCAGCCCGCCAGAATCATGGGCGTCACGTCCCAGGGCATGGTTCTTGCCGCCAGGGATACGGACGAAAACGGCAACGAACAACTTGTGCTGGCTTCCGTTGCGGCCCGCGTCGGGCCTGGCGGCAAGGTATCATGACAGAGGAGGAAACCCGTGTTTATGCTGAGTAATTTTCTGATGGCCGTCGCCAAGCTGATCAATGTGGTCCTCGGTGTCTATATCTGGGTGGTCATTGCCCGGGCGGTGATCTCCTGGGTCAGCGCCGATCCCTACAACCCCATCGTCCGCTTCCTGGTGCAGGTAACCGAACCCCTTCTCTCCCGGATCCGACGCTATCTCCCGCCCATGGGCGGCATTGATCTGAGCCCGATGGTGCTGATCCTGGGGATAATTTTCCTCCAGAGCTTCCTCGTCCCCACCCTGCAGCAGATTGCCCTGAGCCTGCGCTGAATCCCGCCATGCCGTATCTGCAGACCCTGCCGGACGGCGCCCTCCTCCTTCGCCTCCAGGTCCAGCCCCGGGCCAGCAGAACCGAGCTGGCCGGACTGCATGACAACGCCCTGAAGCTTCGCCTCACCACTCCGCCGATAGAAGGCCGGGCCAACAAGGCGGTCATAGACTTCCTGGCCAAGCGGCTGCGCCTGCCCAAAAAAGCGTTTACCATCAAATCCGGCCTGCACAGCAGGGAGAAGCTGGTCCTCATCCGCGGCTGCACCGAAGAGGCCGTCCACCAACTGGTCGCCGGCGGGGAACACGAGGCCCCCCCCGGCAAATAGACAGGGCGGGACCGCATCGCCATACCACTCCCGGCCGGAAAAAAAATCCTTTCTTGTCAATCTGTTTTAATAATTGTACAATCCGTCAGAGTTGCCTGCTACTTGGCGTACATTCGCAGTCGGCACCGTATTTCATCATCCTGAAGGGGGGAGGTTATGAAACTGTTCCGCATACTGCCGCCGGTCCTGCTTGCTGTCCTGGGCATCACCAGCGTGGTCCCGGCGGAGGAAATTGTCCCTGATCCGGAAGCGCTGACCTTTTCCAGCCGGTTTCGCACCGCGGTCCTGGCCCAGAACACCAGGCAGATCATGCGGCTGACCCATCCGCACTCGCAGGAATGCATCTCAGCGGATGAACGCGATTACCAGTACGGCCTGATCCTCCAGGATCTGCTTCGGGTGCTGGGAGAACGGCAGACCATCGAGGATGTCAGCATCAGGAAAGTCGATCCCGGGGAGCTGCGGCGCAGCAGTACGCCGGGGGGAACGGCGGCCGTCAACTGGCCGGTGTTCCCGGAGGAACAGATCATCATTACCTATACAAAGGACGGGCTGGAAAATACCGCGAGCCTTTATATTGCCCGGGACCGGGATGAATGGAAATGGGTGCATGCCTGCGCCGATTAGCCGGCCGCCGGTCTACCCGCGCAGCAGTTTGGATTCGATCAGGCCGTAAAAGCCGTCCTCGGCCGAGCCGAAATACCACCCCACGTGGACGAGGCAATGGGCGCACAGGCAGTACTGCCAGCTGTAGCCCCGGAACCAGGTGAAATCAGTGGTCGGGTCGCCAAGGATGATTGTGCCGGCCGCCTGGCGGAAGCATCTGATTTCAAAGACAATGCCGGCCGGATTGAAGAACGTGTGATGATGATCGGAGTTGACGGAAATACTGTGCCGGTCGGCCGTCACGGCAGCGCCGCAGGCCCGGCAAAACAGAGAGTCATCGGATTCGACGTCAACGGCGGACGAAACGTCGACATCCGGCATCTCCGGGTTTCCGCGTCCATCCTTTTCGCTCATGGTTCTGCCTCACCTTTTTCTGCCGGCGCGATTATAGTGGTCAACAATGGCCCTCACCATGTCGGGAATGGTATAGCGGTCGGGCTGCACGGCAACCCTGAGACCGTTTTCCTCCACCGTTTTCGAGGTGATCGGTCCGATGGTCGCTATATCCACCCCATTCAACAGCCGGTGCAGTTCTTCCTCCGACCCCGCGTCCACCATGGTCAGAAAATTAATCACTGTCGATGAGCTGGTAAAGGTTACCATATCTATCTTCTTCTCTTCCAGCTCTTCGCGAAGCTGCTCCTTTCTGCCCTTGACCGGCACGTTCCGGTACACGGGAACAATCCGTACCTCGGCGCCGCCCCGGGTGAGCATATCGGGCAGGACATCCCTTGCCGCCAGCGCCCTGGGCAGCAGGATTCTGCGGCCGACGACCCCTTGCGCCAGCAGCGCTTCGCCCAGCCCCTCGCCGGTGAACTTCTCCGGCAGCAGATCCGCCCTGATGCCGTACTTCAGCAGCTCATCGCCGGTGGCCCTCCCGACCACCGCTATCCTGGGGCCGGAAAGACTGCGGGAGTCGAGCCCCAATTCGCGCACCCTTTTGAAAAAATAGGTCACCGCGTTCAGACTGGTGAACAGCAGCCAGTCAAAGGCGCCGATATCCTTGATTTCCCCGTCGAGTTCGGTGTTGTCCCCCATCGGTTCAATATTGATGGTCGAATACTCCAGGCAGTCGGCGCCCTGCTCCTCGAGCAGGGCCACCAGTTCGCTGGCCTGCTCCCGGGTGCGGGTAACGATGATCCGCCGGCCGAACAGGGGCCTTTTTTCGAACCAGTCAATGGTCTTGCGCAATTTGACCACCTCGCCGACAACAATCAGCGCCGGCGGTTTGATGCCCTCTTCCCTGACGATGTCGGTAATGGTGTCCAGGGTGCCCTCCACCGACCGCTGTTCCGGGGTGGATGCCCATCGCACCACCGCCACGGGAGTTTTCGGGTCGCGGCCGTGCTCCATCAATTTGCCGGTGATGATGGGCAGGTTCTTGATGCCCATGAAAATCACGATGGTCCCGGCGCCGGTGGCCAGTTTGTCCCACCTGATGTTGGATTCCTTCTTGGCCGGATCCTCATGGCCGGTGATAAAGGCGACCGAAGCGGTATAATGCCGATGGGTTATGGGAATGCCCGCATAGGTGGCCGCCGCGGTGGCGGAGGTGACACCCGGCACCACCTCGAACGGGATGGAGGCGGCCACCAGCTCTTCAATTTCCTCGGCGCCGCGGCCGAAGATGAAGGGGTCGCCGCCCTTGAGCCGGACAACCATCTTGCCGGCCCGGCCGTGCTCGACCAGCATGCGGTTGATCGCCTCCTGGGTATAGGCATGGAGGCCGCCGCCTTTTTTGCCCACATAGATGAGCTGGGCGGATTCCTGCACATGGCGCAGCAGTTTCCTGCTGGCCAGGTAATCGTAGATCACGACCTCGGCCCGCTCGAGGAGATACTTGCCGCGCAGGGTGAGAAGTCCCGGGTCGCCCGGACCGGCGCCGACCAGGTAGACCTTGCCCACCGGCCGGCTGGATGGAGTATTGGTGCTCATTTCCCTCCCGGACTAGGCGCCGTACACTTCGTCGAGTATTTTCCTCCCGCCCATTGCCAGCAGCATGTCGGCGAGACGGGTGCCCAGAGGGGCCGCCTCCGCGGCCGGACCGGTGAGCCGGTCCTGGAGGATCTCCCTGCCGTCGACGCTGGCGATCAGCCCGGTCAGGGTGATTGTCCCGCCCGAGAGCGTCGCATGCGCCCCGATGGGGACCTGACAGCCTCCTTCCAGGCGCTCGAGAAAGGCGCGTTCGGCGGCGACGGCAACGGCAGTGACGGGATGATGCAGAAAAGAAAGGGTTTCCGCCAGCTCGGCGTCGTCCCGGCGCAGCTCGATTCCCAGGGCGCCCTGGCCGATGGCGGGCAGCATCTGCTCGGGGCTGAACAGCATGGTGATCCGGTCCGCCATGCCGAGGCGGTTGAGGCCCGCGGCGGCGAGAACGATGGCGTCGTACCTGCCCTCCTCCAGCTTGCGCAGGCGGGTGTCGAGGTTGCCGCGCAGGTCCTCGATCACCAGATCGGGCCGCAGCCGGGCAAGCTGCGACTTGCGCCGCAGGCTGGACGTCCCGACCTTGGCGCCCCGGGGCAGGGCCTCAACATCCTTGCATTGCAGGGAAATAAAGGCATCCCGTGGATTTTCCCGCTCCGGGACCACCCCGAGGTGCAGCCCCTCCGGCAGTTCGGTGGGCACATCCTTCATGGAATGGACGGCCAGGTCCGCCCGGCCGTCGAGCAGGGCGTCCTCGATCTCCTTGACAAACAGTCCCTTGCCGCCGACCTTGGCCAGCGGCACATCGAGGATCTTGTCGCCCGTGGTGGTTATTTTCACCAGTTCGACGGCAACGCCGGGATGGCGCCGTTCAATCTGGTCCTTGACCCAGGTGGACTGGGTAACGGCGAGCAGGCTTTTTCGCGTGGCTAACTTGATTGTTTTTCGCATTCTCTTTCTTTGCTGAAGTCTGATTATTTGTTGGCCAGGACATCCAGAAGGGCGGCCGCAAGCAGCGGAATCATCAGTTCGTGGTGCCCGGTGAAATTGAAGCCCCGGCCTCCCTCCATGGTGGGGCGCTGGACGACGTTGACGGTCGGCCGGTATTGCCGGAGAAAATCAAAATTGGCGGTGGTGATGTTCCTGACCGCGTACCCCAGGTTGCGGACGACGGTCAGGGCCTTGAGGAAAACCTCCGGCAGCACCACCGCGGACCCGATGTTCAGGTAGACGCCGCCTTCCAGGCAGGCAACCTGGCTGCAGAAAACCTGAAAGTCATGGTGGCTGGTCTGGCCGATGGCCGCGCCGTCCGCCCCGGGATGAATATGAATGATGTCCGTGCCGATGGCCACGTGGACGGTCACCGGGATGTCCAGCTTCCTTGCCTGGGCCACCAGGCTCTGATCGTTATAGGCAAAGGCCTGCTCCAGCAGGACATCACCCACCGCCTCCCCCAGGCCGATATTTTTTTCCGCCCCGCGGCAGATCGCGCCGTTGAGGACCTCTCCGGTTTCCCGGGCGGCGCCGAAGGCTCCCGCCCCCAGGACATCCGCCACTTCCTCCGACGTCCGCCCGGCCATGGCGATCTCGGCGTCGTGGACGATTCCCGCCCCGTTCAAGGCGATGCCGCTGATGATTCCCCTGCGCATCAGGTCGATCAGGACAGGACTGAGCCCCACCTTGATCACATGCGCTCCCAGGCCGAGCAGCACCGGCCTGTCGCTTTCGTGGGCGGTTGCGATCCGCTGCACCAGGTCAGGAAAATCACTGCCCGCGAACTGGCGGGGCAGGGCGGCCATCAGGTCCCGGACCGTCATGCCCGCCGCCGGCGGCCGGGCAAAATCGGCCACCGTGACCTTGGAGTGCCGGCCATAGATAGAATAGGTATGCAGATCCTTGAAGTCAAGCGGGTCGGGAATCACCGAACATCTCCATTTCGACCAGTTCGCAGACCATGTGCTCCACCCAGAGGTGCGTCTCCTGGATATGGGGGGTGGAGTCGGTCGGCACATTGAGCAGCAGGTCGGCCACGGGCCCCAGGTCGCCTCCCGGCTTCGCCGTTCCGCCGGTGAGGGCCGCCGTCCGCATGCCCATCTCCCTGGCGGCGGCCAGGGCCCTGACCACGTTGGGCGACCTGCCGCTGGTGGATATGGCAAGGGCCAGGTCACCCGGTTTGCCCAGGGCCTGCACCTGCTTGACGAAGACCAGGTCAAAGCCGAAATCATTGCCGATGCTCGTCAGCACGGAACTGTCGGTGGTCAGGGCGATTGCCGGCAGTGGCCTGCGGTCGATCATGAACCTGTTGACGAACTCGGCGGCCATGTGCTGGGCGTCGGCGGCGCTGCCGCCATTGCCGAACAGGAGCAGCTTGCCCCCGGCGCGAAAGGTTTCCACTATCCAACCGGCCAGTTCGATGATCAGGCCGGTCGAGGCCGCCGCAAAGGCCTGCCGCGCGGCGGTGGATTGAACGAGATTGGCGGCGATACGGGTTTTCATGGTGGCAACAATGAAAGAAAAACCCGGTGCTGTCAAATAAAAAAACGTTCCCGCGCCGCAGGGGCACGGGAACGTCCGGTCCGGCGGAAAATCGGCCCGCTCAGGTGAGCTGGCTCATGATGGCCTCGGAGACCTCCTTGATGCTCGGCGAGCCGTCCACCGAGATCACCTTGGGGCCGGCGATCCCCTTGAAGTAATTGACCGCCGCCATGGTTCCGGTCTTGTCGTCATAGTAAATATCGTGGCGCTTGTTGATGGCTTCCTCGTCCTGGTCGTCGGGCCGGGTCGACAGGTCGCCGCCGCAGACCCGGCAGACGAGCTTGCCCCCTTTTTCCACCGGCTTGATGGCGTCAAAGGCGATATGGTTGGGATGATTGTTATCATTGACGCACAGACGCCGGCCCATGATCCGCAGCTTGGCGATATCCCTGGGGAGGACGATCTCAATCACGTAATCGAGCTTCATGCCGGATTCCTTGAGGGCCTTGTCCAGCGCTTCCGCCTGGGCCAGGGAGCGGGGAAAACCGTCCAGGAGCCAGCCTTTTTCCTTGGACTTGCCCAGGGTTTCGAGGACCATGGGAATGGTGATGCTGTCGGGCACCAGTTCCCCCCGGTCTATATACTCCTTGGCTTTTTTGCCGAGCTCGGTGCCGCCCTTGATGTGCTGGCGGAAAATGGCACCCGACTCAATATGATCCATATGGTACTTTTTCTGTACGATGGCGCCCTGGGTGCCCTTGCCGCTGCCGTTCGGTCCGAAAGTCAAAATATTCATATGCCGTCTCCTTGAGTTAAGGTTGAAAAAGACGTACCGCTAACCAACTGTCCAAAATGATGAAAAAGCCGGCGGGCGTGAATGAATGACAACTCATTCACCGGCTGAATATACCGTAACTCGCCCCATTACGCTATGAAAATATCCAGCCCGTCCCGCCTGCCGCCTTCCCCTGCCCGGGCATGGCAAAACCGGTCAACCGGACCGTCATGGCGGCGGCGGTCCCGCGTGGAATCAGCCAAACCCCCCTGCATACTTTTTGACAAGCCGGCCCAAAAAGGGTAAGTCTTGCCGGATACGGATTCGCCACAGAACAACCCTTTGTCTCACTGTATTATTGCCTGGAAAATCATGAAAGAAATTCAAGTCGGACTCATCGGCTTCGGTACGGTCGGCAGCGGCCTGGCCGAAGTGCTCCTCAACGAACGGAAAAGGCTGCAGCAGCGGACCGGCCTCTCCATCCGCCTTGCCAAGGTGGCCGATATCAGGATCAGCGAACTGCCGGCCCGGTTTGCCGATGTCACCCTGACCGCCAACGCCGACGACCTGTTCAACGACCCGGACATTGACATCATCGTCGAGCTGATCGGCGGCATCGAACCGGCCAAATCATTTCTGCTCAAGGCCATTGCCGCCGGCAAACACGTGGTCACCGCCAACAAGGCCCTGATCTCCCAGGAAGGATGGGACATCTTCACCGCCGCCGCGGCGAAAAACGTCGAGGTCGGCTTCGAGGCCAGCGTCGGCGGCGGCATCCCGGTCATCAAAACCCTCAAGGAAGGTTTGGTGGCCAACAGGATTCTGGCCATCATGGGCATCATGAACGGCACCGCCAACTACATCCTGACCAGGATGACCGACGAGGGGGCCCCCTTCGCCGACGTTCTCAAGGACGCCCAGGCGCACGGTTTCGCCGAGGCCGATCCCACCTATGACATCGAGGGGATGGACACGGCCCACAAGCTGGCCATCCTCATCTCCATCGCCTACGGCATGAACATCAGCCTCAGCGACATCACCACCGAGGGCATTACCCGCATCGAGCCCATCGACATCCAGTTCGCCCACGAATTCGGCTACCGCATCAAGCTCCTGGCCATCAGCCGCAACCACGGCGACCATATCGAGGCCCGGGTCCACCCCACCATGGTGCCGGAGGAACACCTGCTGGCCAATATCAACGGCCCCTTCAATGCCATCCAATTTACCGGCGACGCGGTGGGCAACATCCTCCTCTACGGCCAGGGCGCGGGCAAAATGCCGACCGGCAGCGCCGTCGCCGCCGACGTTGTCGATATCGCCAGGAACATCCGGACCGGGGCAGTCAACCGCGTGCCGGCCCTTTCCTACCTGCCGGAAGCAATCACCCCCCGCCGGATCACCCCCCTGGACGAGGTGTCCTGCTCCTACTATTTCCGGATTTCCGTCAAGGACGAACCCGGCGTCCTGGCCTCCATCGCCGGGATCCTCGGCCGCCACGGCATCAGCATTGAATCGGTCATCCAGAAGGGACGCCGGCACACCGGCCCGGTGTTCGTTGTCATGCGGACCCACAGCGCCAGGGAGGCAGCGGTCCGCAAGGCTCTGGCCGAGATCGACACCCTGGATTCGGTGACCAGCCAAACGGTCAAGATCCGCATTCTCGAGGACGACGACGAGTAGTCCCGCGGCCGGCCATGAAGTATATCCTGCTCATCGGCGACGGCATGGGGGACCTGCCCGTGCCCGAACTCGGCAACGCCACCCCCCTGGAGGCCGCCGGGAAGCCGGCCATTGACCGCCTGGCCCGCGAGGGGGAGATGCTGCTGGTCAGAACCGTGCCCCCCGGCTTCCCGCCCGGCAGCGATGTCGCCAACCTCTCCCTGCTCGGCTACGAGCCGGAAAAATATTATACCGGACGCGCCCCTCTCGAGGCCGCCAGCATGGGCGTGGCCATCGAATCCGACGAAATCGCCTACCGCTGCAACCTGGTGACCGTCGAATACCGGCCCGGCGGCGGCATTATCATGCGCGACTTCACCGCCGGCCATATTTCCAGCAGCGAGGCGGCTGAGCTGATCACGACCGTGCAGCGGGACTGCGGGAGCGAGCGCTTCACCTTTCATCCCGGCATCAGCTACCGGCACCTGCTGGTGGTCAAAAACAGTGCCGGCACCCCCCAGACCGTCCCGCCCCACGACCATACCGATCAGGACGTCACCCGCTTCTACCGGAACTACCTTGAGGCCGCCGACTGGCGGGAGCTGATGACCGGCAGCGCGGCGATCCTGGCGGATCATCCTGTCAATGTTCGCCGGGCCGCCCGGAACCTGCCTCCGGCCAACAGCCTGTGGCCATGGGGCGAGGGCCGGCCGCTGCGGCTGCCGCCCTTCGAGGAGCGCTACGGCATCCGCGGCAGCCTCATTTCCGCCGTCGACCTGCTGAAAGGGATCGGCATCTGCTGCGGGCTGGAAATCATCAACGTTGACGGCGCCACCGGCTATCTTGACACCAATTACGAGGGCAAGGCCCGGGCCGCGCTGGAAGCGCTGCGGGACCGGGATTTTGTCCTGGTCCATGTCGAGGCGCCCGATGAGGCGGGCCACCAGGGCATGGTCCGGGAGAAGATCCGGGCCATCGAGGATTTCGACGGCCGAATCGTCCGGCCCATCGTCGAGGAGATGGAACGGCGGGGCGGGCCGTTCCGGCTGGTGGTGACCATGGACCACTACACGCCCATCTGCCGGCGGACCCATGAAAACTGGCCGGTGCCCATGGTCCTGTACGATTCCCGCGGCTCGGCCAGGCCGGCGGGGCTCGCCTACACCGAGGCCAACGCCAAACAGGTTGTGGCCGCCGGCGGCCCCAGCCTGGCAAGCGGCGCCGATTTTTTCGCCCGCCTGCTTGATTCCGGGGAGCGGTGATGAGCAACCTGACCATCAGCATGACCGAACCGGTCCACCGCATGCACTGCCGGGTCATCTACGGCGACACCGATGCCGGCGGGGTGGTCTACAACGCCAATTTTCTCCGCTACTTCGAAATGGGCCGGACCGAGATGATGCGCTCCCTGTCCCTGCCCTACAGCAGGATGGAGGAACGGGGCCTCATCCTGCCGGTGACCGAGAGCTACCTCCGCTTCAAGGCCCCGGCCCGCTATGACGACCTGATCACCATCGACACCTCGCTGGTGGAGGTGAAAAAGTTCTCCTGCCGCTTCAATTACCGTATTCTCAGAGAGGAGGACAGCGGCCGGGAACGGCTGCTGGTCAAGGGCTTCACGGTCCACGCCTGCATCAACCGCCAGGGCAGGCTGACGCCGATCCCCGAAGATATCTGCCGGACGATGGCCAAGCTGTGTCAAAACGGCTGAGCACTGTCCAACCCGGGGACTTCCGCTGATCCTCTTCCCCTGAAAAAAATGTCGGGACAAAAGAGGCTGCCCCCGGCTTTGCCCCGACCGTCCCGCTCCTATCGATCCTCCGACAGGTCGTGCCGCGCCAGAACGAAGTCCTGTTCGCCCCTGCTCTCCCGGCCGCGCCGGTCGCTGACCCGCCAGGCGGCCCGGACCGTCATGCCCGGCCGCAAGTCTTGGGGGGCGGTCGGATGAAGCGCTACGATCATGTCGAAGCCGGTCCGGAAATACTCGCCGGCGATCTCACGGCCCTCCGCATCGAAGAGGCGGATGTCATGAACATCCACCGGCCGGTCGAAACCGAGGCGGATCTCCACCGGGTCCTCTCCGCCCCTCTCCCAGTCCCCCACCACCATGAGCGGCAGCGGCGGACCCGCCGGGGCGATGCGTTCGGGATTGCGGCCAAAGCCTTCCGGGGGCATCTCCGGGAGCGGCTCCCCGGCAACGGTGATGACGACCCGTTCGATATCCTCGAACTGCAGCGCGGTTTCCGCCACCGAGGCGGCCAGCCCCTGAAAATCGGGGGAACCCGTGGCAACTCCGGGCCCGGCCAGATCCACGGTCACGCTCTCTCCGGTTTGGGCCGTCACTCGGGCGGAACTCCCCGGCGGAAAGGGGTTGCGCAAACCGCTGTGGGGCGGCAGCTCCCTGGCAACGGCCGCAAGCCCCTCCAGCAGATGGGCAAGCTGCCCCTCAGGGCGGAAGATGAACAGCGGCACCGGGCGGACCCTGTCCGGATCGGCGGTCAGGGGAAAGAAGCCGACCCGGGCGAAACAGGTCCCCTCGCCGCCCTCCGGCGGCTCGCCGAAATAGTACTCGTAAGCCTCATTGGCCTGAACCGTGCCGGAGGGCGCCGGGTGCCGGGCAGACTCCCGGCACCCGGCCACTACCAGCAGGACAGCAAGCACAATACAGGCCGGCCCGAATTGGATCAGAGATTGTCTGCCCCTGGACGGCATCGCTTTCACCGTCGATCACTCCACCTCGTAACTGAACACGAACTGGCGGGTCTTGCCGTCCTGGAGGCGGCTGCCCACCGTGAGTTCATAGCTGCCCTTGTCCGGCAGACTGACATCGGCGCCGAACTGCCCCGCCATATCCATGAGCTGTATGGGCCCGGTTTCCGTTCCGTCCGGCCCCTTGATCCTGAGGGCCACGGTGCCCTCGGCAATCTGGCCGCCGGAGGCCTCTTCCGCGAACGAGACCATAAAGTGATGGGTCTCCTTCATGCCCATGGAGGCCATGACTTCCCGCATGTCGTTCAACTGGGCGGTGGCCTTGACCCCGTCCTCGACCGTGGATCCCAGCATGATCGCCCCGGCCTGGCCGGCCATGTCATGCATGGACTGCTCATGGCCGCCCTGCCCCTCCGCGGCCTCCATGGCCCCATGGCCCTGGTGACTCATCTCTTTTTCGTGGTTCATGGCCATGGCCCCGAAAGGCACGGCAACAGCAAGCAGGCAGGTCAACAGCAGCAGCATTTTGCGTTTCATTTGTTTCCTCCGTTGAATTGAACGTTTCTTCTTGCACTGTCAGGTACAACCTGTTCTTCAATGTCCCCTTCGCTGGTCGGCCGCGCGGTTTCCTCCAGGGCCCGGGCCCGCCACAGGTAGAAAATCACCGGATAGACCAGCAGTTCCAGCAGCAGGGAGGTGACCGCCCCGCCGACCATGGGCGCGGCGATGCGCTTCATGACGTCCGAACCGGTGCCGGTGCTCCACATGATCGGCAGCAGGCCGGCAATGATGGTGACCACGGTCATGAGCTTGGGCCTGATGCGCTGTACCGCGCCGTGATGCACGGCCTGCACCAGGTCTCCCCTGGTCAGCATCCGCCCCTTTTCACTCCACTTTTTATAGGCCAGGTCGAGATAGAGGAGCATCACCACCCCGGTCTCGGCGTCCAGTCCGGCCAGGGCGATGATTCCCACCCAGACGCCGATGGACATATTGTACTCCAGCAGGTAGAGGAGCCAGAACGCCCCCACCAGGGAAAACGGCACGGCCAGGAAAACGATGCCTGTCTTGATCATCGAGCGGGTGCTCAGGAAAATGAGGACGAAGATGATGAGCACGGTCAGCGGGATGATCACCAGCAGGCGGGCCCGGGTGGCCTCGATGTATTCGTACTGGCCGCTCCAGACTATGCTGTAGCCGGCAGGGAGGGTGACCTGCTCGGCCACCGCCCGGCGGGCGTTCTCCACGTAGGTGCCGACATCAATGCCCTTGATGTCGACGTAGACCCAGGCGGTGCGGCGGGAGTTTTCGCTCTTGATGCTGTCCGGATCGTTGCTCACCCTGATGGACGCCAGCTGGCCCAGCGGAATGTGCCGGCCGCCCGGGGCCGGCACCAGCACCCGCAGGAGGGAGTCGGGATCGCTCCGAAAATCCCGGTCGTAGCGGACGTTGACCGGATAGCGCTCCAGCCCCTCCACCGTCTCAGTGATGTTCATGCCGCCGATGGCGCTTTGGATGACGTCCTGGATATCGCCGACATTGACGCCGTAGCGGGAGGCGGCCTGGCGGTCGATGTCGATGTCGATGAAAAAGCCGCCCACCGTGCGCTCGGCAATGGCCGACAGCGTCCCGGGCAGCGTGCGCATCACGGCCTCGATCTCTTCGCCCAGACCGGCAAGCACGGCGAGATCGTCCCCCATGACCTTGATCCCCACTGGGGTGCGGATGCCGGTGGAGAGCATGTCGATGCGGGTGCGGATCGGCATGGTCCAGGCATTGGTGAGGCCGGGAAAATGAACGGCGCTGTTGAGCTCCTCGATCAGCCGGTCGACGGAGATGGGCCGCTCTTCAGGCCAGACCAGGCGCAGGGGTTTTTTCAGCATTTCACTCCACCCGGGCCAGCCCGAATAGAACCGCTCGGTCCGGACGGTACGCCATTGCTTTTCCGGCTTCAGCAGGATGGTGGTCTCGATCATCATCATCGGCGCCGGGTCGGTGGCGGTGTCGGCCCGGCCGATCTTGCCGAACACCCGCTCCACCTCCGGGAAGGCGGCGATGATCTTGTCGGTCTGCTGCAGCAGCTCCCGCGCCTTGGTCACCGAAATGCCCGGCAGGGTGGTGGGCATGTAGAGCAGATCCCCCTCATACAGAGGCGGCATGAACTCAGTGCCCATTCTGGACAGCGGATAGGCGATGGAGGCTATCAGGGCCAGGGCAACGATCAGCGTCGTCTTGCGCCAGCGCAGGACGAAATCGACCGCCGGATGATAGATGCGGATCAGCATCCGGTTGAGCGGGTTGCGGTGCTCGGCCCGCACCTTGCCGCGGATGAACCAGACCATCAGCACCGGCACCAGGGTGACGGACAGCAGGGCGGCCATGGCCATGGCATAGGTCTTGGTAAAGGCCAGGGGCTTGAACAGGCGCCCGGCCTGCTCCTGCAGGGTGAACACCGGGGCAAAGGAGACGGTGATCACCAGCAGGGCGAAAAAGATGGTAGGCCCGACCTCCTGGGCCGCCTCGACGATGATCCGGCTGCGCGGCTTGTCGCCGTGCTCCCGCTCCAGGTGTTTGTGGGCGTTCTCGACCATGATGATGGCCGAGTCGACCATGGTGCCGATGGCGATGGCGATGCCGCCGAGGCTCATGATATTGGCGTTGAGCCCCTGGGCGTACATGATGATGAAGGCCATGAGGATCGCCACCGGCAGGGCCAGGATGACCACCGCCGCGCTCGGCAGGTGAAAGAGAAAGAGCACGATCACCAGGGCCACCACCACGCTTTCCTCGAACAGTTTGTGCTTGAGATTGTTCACCGCCCGGTCGATCAGCCCGGAACGGTCGTAGGTGGTGACGATCTCCACTCCCTCGGGCAGGCCGGCCTTGAGCTCATCCAGTTTGTTGACTACCCGATTGATGACCGCCCGGGCGTTCTCGCCGTAGCGCATGACAATGATGCCGCCGGCCACTTCGCCCTCGCCGTCGAGTTCGGCCAGCCCGCGCCGCATCTCCGGACCCAGGCGGACTTCGGCCAGATCCATGACCCGGACCGGCGTTCCCTCGGGGGTGGCCATGACCACGATGCTCTCCAGGTCTTCCACCGACTGGATATAGCCGCGGCTACGCACCATGAACTCGGTCTCGGCCATTTCGATCGCCCCGCCGCCGACGTCGAGATTAGCGCGGCGAATGGCGGTGATCAGGTCGGTGATGGGCAGGTCATAGGCGAGCAGCCGGTTGGGGTCGACCACAACCTGGTACTGCTTGACGAACCCGCCCAGGCTCGCCACCTCCGATACCCCTTCCAGCGCGGTCAGCTCGTAGCGCAGATACCAGTCCTGGATGGCCCGCAGCTCCTGCAGGGTATGGCGGTCGCTTTTCAGGGCGTACTCGTAGACCCAGCCCACCCCGGTGGCATCGGGGCCGAGCACCGGGGTCACCCCCTGGGGCAGCTGGCCGCCGACGTAGTTGAGGTATTCGAGCACCCGCGAGCGCGCCCAGTAGAGATCGGTGCCGTCCTCGAAAATGATGTAGACAAAGGAATAGCCGAAGAAGGAATACCCGCGGACCACCTTGGCCCCGGGCACCGACAGCATGCGCGTGGTCAGGGGGTAGGTGACCTGGTCCTCCACCACCTGCGGGGCCTGACCGGGATAGTCGGTGAAAATGATGACCTGAACGTCGGAAAGATCGGGAATGGCGTCGATGGGGATGTTGCGGAGCGAATACATGCCGCCGACGATGAGAAATACCGTGGCCAGCACCACCATGAACTTGTTGCGGCTCGACCATTCGATGATCTTTTCAAGCATGGAAAACCTTTCGCCCGTTTGCGGTTATCGGCGGCAGCCCCGGCAGCCTTATTTGAACAGCTCCTCGAGGTTTTCTTCCGGCGGCCGGGGCTGGAAGAGATCATCCAGGCCTTCGGCGCCGGGTTCCGGCAGGTCGGCGGCGGCCGGCTCCTCCCGGGGCTGCATCATTTTCTGCACCGCCTCCTGGAGCCTGCTTTCGGAATCGAACAGGAACTGGGCCGAGGTCACCACCCGCTCGCCCACCCGTACTCCGGACAGCACCTGGATGAATCCTTCCCCGTCGCTGATCCCGGTGGTCACGGGCCGCGGTTCGAACTTGCCCCCGCCGAGAGCCACGAACACGGTCTGCCGCGTGCCGGATCGCAGCACCGCGCTGGCCGGCACCGCCAGGGTGTCGCTGACCGGATCGGCGGCAATGCTGACGTTGGCGAACATGCCGGGCTTCAGTTCCCAGCCGGGATTGGCCATTTCGATCCGCGCCCGGACGGTGCGGGTTTCTCCCTGGAGATAGGGGTAGATGTAGGTGATTTTGCCTTCCAGCTGCTGCCGGGCATAGGGCAGCTCGACCCTGGCGGTGAGCCCCGTCTTGACCCAGGGCAGCTCGAATTCATAGATGTCGGCATTGATCCAGACCGTGCTGATGTCCGAAATCTGCAGCAGTTCCATGCCCGGCATGACGCGCATGCCCTCGACCACCGGCTTGGCCGTGACGATGCCGCCGTAGGGACTGTACAGGGTCATGGTTTTCCGCACCTCGCCGGTGCGTTTCAGCTCCTCGATCTGCCGGTCGGAGATATCCCAGTAGCTGAGGCGGGTGCGGGCCGCGTCCAGCAGGCGGCCGGCCCCGGCGGCTATTTCGGCAAAGGGGCTCCGGGCCAGCCGCTCATTGTGTTCCAGGGCCAGCAGATATTCCTGCTGGGCCGCCACCAATTCCGGACTGTAGATCTCCATGAGGGGCTGCCTTTCCTCAACGGTCTGGCCTTCCTGATTGATGTGGAGGCGTTCGATCCAGCCCTCGATTTTGCTGTTGACCGAATATTGGCGCGGCTCTTCATAGGTCACCAGGCCGATGGTGCGGATGGTCCGCTCCAGGCGGCGGCGCTCCACCGGGGCGGTGCGCACCCCGATGTTCTGCATGGTTGTCGGGTCGATGACGATCTGGCCGGGAACGGCGCCATCCTCGTAAACGGGCACCAGGTCGTGCCCCATGTAGTCCTGTCCCGGTTCGTCGCGCACATAGGAGGGATCCATGGGGGAGACCCAGTGCTTGACCTTCCGCTCCGCCGGCTGTGCCGCCGCGGACTCCGCCCCCTCCTTCATGGGAGTGAGCTTCATGCCGCAGATCGGGCACAGGCCCGGTTCATCCTGGATGATGAAGGGGTGCATGCCGCAGGTGTAGCGCACCTTTTTGCCGGTTTCGCTGTCCGCGGCAAGGGCCCCGCGGAGTTCCGGCCCCGGAGCGGCAATGAAGGAGCCGGAGCCGAGGAAGGTGACCAGGGCGACGGCGAGAAGGAAGGAAATCACGGCTTGCTTGCTGTTCATGGCGCGGCGCGGTGCTCCTGATCAGGGGTCTGCGGGGGATCGGCTGCCGCCGGCTGTTCTCCTGTGATTGCTTGGTCGAGGCCCGTGCCGACCACCGCCTCGAGCACGGCAAGCTGCATCTGGTACCCGGCCACCGCCTCGATGTATTCGCGTTCGTAGTTGAAAAGGGCCATCCGGCTGTCGAGAACATTCATGAAATCGGCCGTGCCCGCCCGGTACGCAGCGGTGGCCGCCGCCAGGGAGTGATCGGCCTGGGGGATGATGCCGTCCCGGTAAAGCTCCGCCAGGCGCCGGTTGCGCTCCAGCCGGGCCAGGCCGTCGGCGATGTCGAGACGGATCCGGTTGACGGCCGCGTCGTGCTCCGCCCGCGCCATGCCGATCTCGGCGCCGGCCTCGGCGACCATGGCATGGCGGCGCTCGCGCTGGACCGGCAGGTTGAAGGTGACGCCGGCGGCGTACATGTCGTAGCCCTCAGAGCCCATAACCGGCTCGCGCTGCATGTACTCGACGCTGAAGGTAAAATCTGGATAGAATTCCTTTTCGGCCAACTCCTTTTCGGCCGCGGCCTTCTGCTCCCTGGCCGCAATCCCCTTGAGCAGGGGACGGTTGGCCGCGGCAAGCTCTTCCAGGGTCGCGGCATCAACACGCACCGGCGTCAGAGTCAGCGGCGCGGCGGGAATGATCGGTTCATCGGCGGGAGTGAAGCGCAGATTGTTGAGGGCCGCTTCCAGGCTGCGCCGGTTCTGGAGCAGGGAGATGCGCATCTCCTCCATCTTCGAGCGCTCGAGCTGGGCCTTGAGCACATCCTGCTGCAGGCCCCGGCCGACCCCGTATACGGTTTCGGCGAACCTGCTCAGGTCATCGAGAATAACGATGTTCTTCTCCACTATCTCCAGGGACCGGTCAATGAACAGGAGCCTGTACCACCCCTCCTTGACCATCCTGGTCAACTCGACCTTGCGCTCTTCAAGTTCCCAGCGGGCCTGCTCGGCATCCTGCTGGGCGGCCTCGCGTTTCAGGCCGCGCTTGCCGAAAAACGGCACCATCTGGCTGATCCCGACGACCTTGGACGTCATTACTTCCCGGTCAAAGGCCAGGGGATCGCGGATCAACAGGTTCTGGGCCCGGAGCATGAGCATGGGATCATCCAGGGCGTCCGCCTGCCTCGCCTGCTGGATAAAGGCCTCCCAGCGGGCCGCATTCCCCCTGAGGTCGGGATTGCGTTCCAGGGCCTCGCTGACCAGCCGGTCAACTTCCTGCCCGCCGCCGGCTGGCTGGTCTTGGGCGCGGGCGGCCGAAAGCGACAGGAAAATCGTCAGGACAAGCCAGGCAAGAATTGCGGCGCGTGGCAACGGGACCGGCATGCTCTCTCCTCTCCTCTTCTTTCCGGCGCCGGTGACTACCCGGCGCATTTATCATCTTCAACATGCGTCCGGCCTGATGCGCCGAGGCCGTTGCATGTCTTTGGACTATAATGTCTTTTTGTAGGTATCACAATGTGTCACCAGCAAATAATTGTATTTCCCATTCCCACTGCAAGGAAACGAGCCCCGACCGGAACCATCATCGGCGGCACAATGGATCCGGACCCTGAAACCGCGTTATTTTTGTGTTCCAGACAGGCGAAAGACGTGGAGGATTGCTTGAAAATGGTATATAACGCAGCAGAATTCCTTTCTGCAAAAGCACTGAACGGCTGTCCGCGGAGATGACCGGCTGAACAAGCCGGCGTCCGATGGTGTTTCTCCCCTGTCCGGACCGCTGTCATGCCGCCCGGAATGAACCACTGCATCCATGACCAGAGCGAATATCCTGATCTACATTGCCATCGCCGTTATTTCGATGAGTTTCTGGGCGATGCTGAACCAGCCCGAAATCGAGCCGGCCTGGCCGAGCCGGATCCAGGGGTTTTCCTTCTCGCCCATGCGGGCGTGGCACGATCCCGTGAAAAACGAACTGCCCACCGAGGAGGAAATCGACGCCGATTTGAAACTGCTGGCCAACAAGACCAACGCGATCAGGACCTACACGGTGGAGGGGGTGCAGGCCAGAATCCCGGCCCTGGCCCGCAAGTACGGCATCAATGTGACCCTCGGCGCCTGGCTCGACGACGACCTGGAGAACAATGAACGCCAGATCGAAACCGTGATCAAGGTGGCCCGGGAAAACTACCGCAACGTCATCCGGGTCATCATCGGCAACGAAACGCTGCTGCGGGAGGAACTGACGGTCAAGCAGCTCACCGGCTATCTCGACCGGGTGCGCGAGGCCCTTGCCATGCCCGTGAGCACCGCCGAACCCTGGCACGTCTGGCAGAACAACCCGGAACTGGTGGAGCATGTCGATTTCATCGCCACCCACATGCTGCCCTACTGGGAAGGCATCCACCTGGACCGGGCGATCGACTATGTCATTAACCGCGTCAACCAGCTGGAAAGCACCTTTCCGGGAATCCCCATCGTCATCGCCGAAGTGGGATGGCCGAGCAACGGGCGCACCCGCCGCGAGGCCGTGGCCTCCCCCGCCAATGAAGCGGTTTTCCTGCGCCGTTTTCTCGACCGGGCCGAAGAGCTGAACTACGTCTACTATGTCATGGAGGCCTTCGATCAGCCCTGGAAGCGGACCACCGAAGGGGCGGTCGGCTCCTACTGGGGCGTGTATGATGTCCACCGCAACCCCAAGTTCCCCTTCACCACCCCCATCGTCAACATTCCCGAATGGCGGGCCCTGGCCGGCATTTCCGGGATCGTCGCCATCATCACCTTCACCCTGCTGCTGATTGACAGCCGGACCCTGCGCACCCGCGGCCGCGGTTTCCTGGCCATCATCGCCTATCTCGCCGCCACCGGCGCGGTCTGGATCGTGTACAAGTACTCCCGCCAGTACCTGACCGTGACCTCGGTGCTGGTCGGCTTTCTGATGCTGATCGGCATTATCGGGGTGGTCATCGTTCTGCTGGCCGAGGCGCATGAATGGGCCGAGTCCCTGTGGGCCGCCTTCCGGCGGCGGCCCTTTACGCCGGTGCAGGGGGCCGACGAGGACCTGCCCGTTGTTTCCGTGCACATCCCGGCCTACAACGAACCGCCGGAAATGATGATCGACACCCTCGATGCCCTGGCCCGCCTGGACTACCCCCGTTTCGAGGTCATCGTCATGGACAACAACACCAGGGACCCGGCCGTCTGGCAGCCGGTGCGGGACCATTGCGCCAGGCTCGGGCCGCGGTTCCGGTTCTTTCACGAAGACAAGCTCGCCGGCTTCAAGGCCGGGGCCCTGAACTACGCCCTGGCCCGGACCGCCCCGGAAGCAGAAGTGGTGGCCGTCATCGACAGTGACTACATGGTGACTCCCGACTGGCTGCGGGACCTGGCGACGCAGTTCACCAAGCCTTCCGTGGCCATTGTCCAGGCGCCCCAGGACTACCGGGACGACAGCGACAACCTGTTCAAGGCCATGTGCTACGCCGAATACCGCGGCTTTTTCTACATCGGCATGATTACCCGCAACGACCGCAACGCCATCATTCAGCACGGGACCATGACCATGGTGCGCAGGTCAGTGCTCGAGGAGGTCGGCGGCTGGGCTGAATGGTGCATCACCGAGGATGCCGAACTGGGGCTGAAGATTTTCGAAAAGGGGCATGAAGCGATGTATGTCGCCAAAAGCTACGGCCGCGGGGTGATGCCGGACACCTTCGTCGACTTCAAGAAGCAGCGCTACCGCTGGGCCTACGGCGCGATGCAGATCATGCGCCGCCATGCCCGCGCCCTGCTGTGGGGAGGGAAGTCACGGCTCACCCGGGGGCAGCGCTACCATTTCCTCGCCGGCTGGCTGCCCTGGATCGCCGACAGCATAAACCTGCTGTTCACCCTGGCCGCCATCGCCTGGTCCATCGCCATGATTCATTATCCCCTCAAATTCGACCCGCCCCTGGTGATCCTGTCCGGCCTGCCCCTGTCGCTCTTTGTCTTCAAAATGGCTAAGATGTTCTATCTCTACCGCAGCAGGGTCAAAGCCTCGCTGACCCAGACCCTGGCCTCGGCCATTGCCGGTTTGTCCCTGTCCCACACCATCGCCAAGGCCATCCTGTACGGCTTCGTAACCAGAAGCATCCCTTTTTTCCGGACCCCGAAGATCGTCCGGGGCCGCGCCGTCTGGAATGCCCTGCAGTCAGCGCGCGAGGAGGGGCTGATCATGACGGCCCTGCTGTCGGCGGCATACGTCATTTTCAAGCGGCACGACCCGGAAACCCTGGACGTGCTGGTCTGGATCATGGTCCTGCTGGTGCAGTCGATCCCCTACCTGGCCGCGGTCATCATGGCCGTCATCAGCGCCTTCGCGCGCACGCCCGCCCGGCTTATCACCACCATCACCGCGGAACCCAAGGCGCCCATGAACAACGGCGCCGGTGACCGCGACGCGGAACAACCCGGCGCGGTTCCCACTCCCTGAAATGCTGTTTTGGACGGGGACAGTTCCTCTACGAATGATCGGCCGAGCGGCGGAATAAGGGCTTGTCCGGCTGGACGGCCGGTGGTCCGGACGGCGGACCTGGCGGGGGCGAAATGATTTCGGGCGGGGCACCGACGCTGCAGGTCCGGAGATCAACAGCCCCGCCGCCGGCAATGCCGCGGTAATATTCCCACAGGCGGTCATCCACCATTTTCTCCCGCGATGTCGCCTTGGGATTGAGGAAGCGGCGGGCGGCCCGGGGCCCTGCATTATAGGCGCAATAAGCCGCGCGGGCGGCGTACTCCGGCCGGCCGCCGGCGCCGGCCACCTTGATGCCGTTGTCCTTGAAATAGCGCATGAGGATCTCAGTGCCGGCCGTAATGTTGTAGGTGACGTCCCGCTTCAATCGCTCGATGTCATAGAAGCCCCGCCAGACATGCTGGTTGATCTGCATCATGCCGAGGCTGCCGGACTGGGAGCGGACGCAGACCACCTGCCCGTTGCTGCGGGTGAACTGCCTCCAGCAGCTTTCGATCAGAGCGGTGGCCGGGACCAGGTGCCGGTATATTTCGGCATAGCGGGGCTCCAGTTCCTCACTTCCGGTCCGGTCACGGGCCGCCTGTTCGAGCAGCAGGGCGACAAGGGTTCGGTACTCATCCAGTTCGGCATCGGACGGTATCCAGCCGTCCAACCGCCTGCCTGCTTCGGCGGGGGCAACCCCCGGAATTGCCGCGGCATGGGCGGCAGGGACAAGGAGGTCGAGCAGGCGGGAACCCAGGGTCATGAGCGACGAGTCCGGCTGCGGCGCCGGCAGAAAATTCAACAGGTTCCGCAAGGCCGGGTCCACCTCCCAGTCAAAGCGCAGCGGGTCTTCCTTGTACTCCGGCTGCAGCATCCGCGCCAGGCGGCGCAGTCCGTCGGTGGTGATATGCATGCCCAGCTGCGGCGCCGCCGCGTCCAGGGCCAGCAGGGCGTCGCCGGCATTCACGAAGGTCATGTAGCGGAGCAGCTGCTCCTGCACCAGGGCGTCCTGATCCTCGCTGCTTTCAATGATTTCCCGGAGCTGCCCCCAGGCCTCGACAAAGAGGTTCCGCAGCGGGTCGTCGCCGGCCACGGGATTTTCCCCGGCCAGAATCGCCAGCAGCCTGTAGCGGCTGGTAATGAGCAGGTCAAACAGTTGATCGCGCAACTGCGGATCACTGAAGTCGGCCCCGGCGCTTTTGACCACAAAGACCAGAAAGGCGTCAAGTGGCTCGAACAGGTTCTGCACATGCTGGATCTCCTCCAGGCTCAGCGGCTCCTGGGGGGGCAGGACAGCCGGCGGGGTCGGCTGATCGGCGACGGTGAGCAGCAGAGGCACGACAATGCCGTCATCATCGGCCCGCAGGGTGCCCACCCGGATGGTGCTGAGAGCCGCCTCCAACTCCTCCATGTCCTCAGGAGATACGGAATTGCGCAGCAGCTCCAGAATTTCCCCCCGGGGCGGGGAGAGGTCAAAGGAAAAGTCCTCCAGCAGAGGATAGAGAAAACGCCTGGCGAGCTTCCAGACAAAACTGGAGAGCAGCGGCTGATTGCCGTCCTTGTCATAAATGGTCGAATCAATGATGCGATAGCGAAGCTGCCATTGATCATCGACATAAAAAAACAGGTTCATCTCGATGGACCCGTTCCAGTGAATGGCCGAGGGCAGCACCTTGAGGGACGGAAATCCGGCTCCGGCGGCGATATCGCAGCGGAAACGGGGTTCGCCGTCCCGGATCGACAGCAGGGGATCGGCGATGCGGAAAAAATTGTGGCTGTCCTTTTCGTAGAGAACGGCCTTCCGGTCCGGTCCCGGGGTCAGGGATTCCTGCAGGGCATTCTGCAGGATGCGCGTGCGCAGCGAAAGAGGCAGTTCCACCGTAGCGGCGCACAGACCGCCCGGAGCGGTCAGCACCAGGCACAGGACAACCAGCCGGACCCGGGCATGCTGCGGAAAGAGGACGCGCATGACCCTGATGATGACATTCTGCACCATGATACCATCCGTTGCGGGAATCGATTTATGACGCGGCGCCGGAACAGCGCCACCCCGACAGCCGTGTGATAGCACAGAATCGACGTTTCGTCCATCGGAGAAATCATGGACCGCCCGTTCCCGCGCCGGCCGGATTGCCGGTGCGCAGACGATGGAATAAACCTGCCTGGAAACATCGAGGTCCGGAAGAAACAGCGGGCAGAAAGGAAGAGTCAGAATTTGTCAGTTTTTCCTACTGGTTAAAGTCCATCCTTGACAATCCCGACAAAC